>Ga0335081_10020837_pt1 | contig 10600 bp, 10 predicted proteins | sample Lox_Sample_35_FD_206713 | JGI IMG/M metagenome (GOLD analysis project Ga0335081, IMG submission 206713) | Soil microbial communities from Loxahatchee National Wildlife Refuge, Florida, United States - Lox_Sample_3.5 | ecosystem: Environmental > Terrestrial > Soil > Wetlands | place: USA... | reverse complement strand
CCACCCCGTGGAGCTACTTCCAGCGGGTGTACCAGCTGCCGATCGCCAAGCAGCAGACGGCCCAGCTGAACTGGGAGCGGTTCAACTCGCCCAAGGACTGGGCTCTGGTCCAGCAGGCGGGCACCACTCCGCTGGCTGACACCGCCAAGCTGAATGCCATCTACAGCCAGCTGGAGGCGGACTTCCTCCAGCAGGTCCCGCAGATCCCGGTCTGGTACAACGGCGCCTGGTTCCAGGGCAACAACCAGTACTGGACCAACTATCCCGCGGCCGGCACGAGCAACCAGGCCACCCCGGTCATGTGGCCGAACTACCTCGGCGCCATGACCAGCATCTACGGTCTGGCCAGCCTCAAGGCCGCTCCGCCTGCCCCGTGATAACCACCCGAACAGATCTCAGTATCTGACCATCCAACGCGGCCCGTCGTCCCGGTAGGACGGCCGGGACGAGGGCCGCCGGTCCGCTGACGCAGCCCCGGGAGTGCAAGGTGCGCCGCTATTTCGCCAGGAAAGTGCTCACGTACGCGCTGGCCTTCTTCGTCGGCGTGACCATCGACTGGGCTATCCCGCACCTGATGCCGGGTGATCCCGTCCAGCTCTACCTGTCCAACTTCAACCTCAAGCCGGCCGGCTACGAGGCCCTCTACAAGACCATGTCCCAGGCGTTCGGCACCAACCTGCCGCTGTGGGAGCAGTACCTGCATTACTGGAAGGGGCTGCTGACCGGCAACTGGGGGATCAGCTTCTGGGACTTCCCGGCCCCGGTCTCGACGCTCATCTTCCAGGCCCTGCCGTACACGCTCGCACTGCTGGTGCCTGCCATCGTGCTGTCCTACATCATCGGCAACAGGCTCGGCGCGGCGGCGGCGCGGCGGAAGGTTCTGGACAACAGCGTGCTCCCGGTCGGCTACGTGTTCCAGGCGATCCCCTACCCGTGGCTCGCCCTCGCGCTCCCGTTCCTGCTGGGCGTGGTCTGGCATGTATTCCCGATCTCCGGTGGGTACGACCGTGGCCTGATCCCCGCGTTCTCCTGGACCTTCATCTCGAGCCTGCTGTACCACTGGTTCCTGCCGTTCCTCACCGTGTTCCTGGTGAGCCTCGGCGGCTGGGCGATCGGCATGCGGAACCTGGTGATCTACGAACTCGAGAACGACAGCTCGCGTTACCTCCGGGCGCTCGGTGCGCGCGAGCGGGTGGTCCGCAGATACGCCTACCGGAGCGCCTCGCTGCCGCAGTTGTCCGGCCTGGCGCTGGCACTCGGCGTCGTGGTCGGCGGCAGCATCGTCACCGAGTACGCCTTCTCCTATCCGGGTATCGGGCGGCTGATCTTCCAGGCGATCAGCAACCAGGATTACTTCCTGCTGCAGGGCATCTTCATCTTCATCATCATCGGGGTGCTGGTCGCCAACTTCATCATCGACATCGTCTACGTCACGGTGGATCCGAGGACCCGCCTGTCCATGCAGGGAGCGTCGTCATGAGCGCGCTGAAGGGGAGCAGCCCCGCACCGGTCGCCGTCGTGGGCGGTCCGGCCCCGGAACCCGCCGCTCCGGCCCCTCCCCGCCGGCGCGGGGAATTTCTCTACTACGCGCTGCACAACTCCAAGGTGATCTTCGGCCTGAGCCTGGAGCTGGTGTTCGTCCTGGCGGCGATCTTCGGGCCGATCATCTCGCCGCACAACATGACGGACTTCTTCGCCTCCAACCAGCCTCCGTCGGGGCAGCACTGGCTCGGCACGGACAACCTCGGGCACGACCTGTTCGCGGAGGTAGTCAACGGCCTGCAGGTGAGCTACATGGTGGGCGCGATCGGCGCGGTGTGCGCGGCGTTCGTGGGCATGGCCCTGGGATTCGCGGCCGGCTGGCGGGGCGGGCTCCTCGACGAGGTGCTGCAGATGATCACCAACATCGTGGTGATGATCCCGGCGCTGGTCCTGCTCATCGTGATCGGCGCCTACCTGAAGACCCGCGGCATCCTGTTCGAAGGGGCGTTCATCGGCCTGACCACGTGGCCGTGGGTAGCCCGGGCGGTGCGGGCGCAGACGTTCACCCTCAAGTCGCGTGAGTTCGTCGATCTCGCCCGCCTGTCCGGCAAGCGCGGCATCTCGATCGTGGTCAGGGAGATCGCCCCGAACATGGCGTCGTACCTGTTCCTCGTCGTCATCCTGCTGTTCGGCACCTCGATGCTGCTCGCGGCCAACTTCGATTTCCTCGGGCTCGGACCGACCACCGGTACCTCGCTCGGCAACATCATGAACCAGTCCACGCTGTGGAGCGCTCTGCAACTGCACTACTGGTGGTGGTTCCTGCCGCCCGGGATCCTGCTCACCGGCATGGTCGCCGCGCTGCTGATCGCCAACGTCGGCCTCGATGAAGTCTTCAACCCGAAGCTGAGGGAACAATGAGCGTCAAGGTAGAGAACCTGTCGATCGCCTACCGCATGCGGTCGGGTGACTGCTGTCCGGTCGAAGGTGTCAGCTTCACCGTCGCCGACGGCGAGATCATGGGCCTGGCCGGCGAGTCCGGCTGCGGCAAGTCGACGCTCGGCAACAGCCTGATCTTCATGGAAGGCCGGATGCAGCACCTCGGCGGCCGGGTCGTGGTCGACGGGCAGGTACTCCCGATCGAGGACTTCCGGGCCATGCGGCCCTACCGGATGGCCAAGGTCTCGCTGGTCCCGCAGTACGCGATGAACGCCCTCAGCCCCACCCGCCGGATCAGCAAGCTGACCGCCGACCTGCTGCGGAGTCACGGCGTGCGAGAGGGCGACGTGCTGGAGGAGATGAAGCGCCGGATCCGCCTCGTCGGACTCGACGAGGACGTGCTCAGCAAGTACTCGTTCGAGCTCTCCGGCGGCATGCGCCAGCGGGTCACCATAATCCTCTCCACCCTGCTGAATCCCTCGCTGCTGATCGCCGACGAGGTCACGTCCGCCCTGGACGTCTCCACCCAGCGGGCCGTGGGGGAGATGCTGATGGAGTTCAGGGACCGCGGGTTCGTGAAGAGCGTGATCGCCATCACCCACGACCTGTCCATCCTGGCCCAGATCGCGGACAGCATCCTGATCATGTACGCGGGCCGGCTCGCGGAGAAAGCCAGCGCCGCCGATATCGTGAACGCCCCGCTGCACCCGTACACGCAGATGCTGCTGGCGTCGCTGCCCGAGGTGGGCGTCCGCTACGACACCACCACGCTGACTGGGATCCCCGGCCGCCCGCCGTCACTGGTCAACCCGCCGCGCGGCTGCCGCTTCGCCGACCGCTGCCCGTTCGCCCGGGCCAAGTGCGCCGAAGCGCCGCCGTTCGTTCAGGTGCGGCCGGGCCGCCACGTCGCCTGCTGGAAGGTCAGCCAGGGGTGGCCGGAGGAAGCCCCGAAGGCAGGCCCAGGGGGAGGCCCAGGGGGAGGCCCCGAGGGAGGCAGAGCATGAGCGCGCTCCAGATCGACCACGTTTCCAAGCTTTTCCGGGCCAGCGCGGGCGGCGACCTGACTCCGGCGCTGCGCCAGGTCAGCTTCGGCATCGACCCCGGCGAGGTGGTCACGCTCATCGGCGAGAGCGGCAGCGGGAAGACCACCCTCGGAAAGATCATCCTGCGGCTGATCCCCGCCAGCAGCGGCACGGTGATGTTCGAGGGAAGCGACATCTCCGGTCTCAGGCGGACGCAGCTGCGCGACTACTACCGGCACGTCCAGGGCGTCTTCCAGGACCCGTTCAGTTCTTACAACCCCATCTACAAGGCCGAACGCGTCTTCGAACTGCTCCGCGGCGTGTACTTCCCGCACCTCGGCCAGCCGGCCTGGCAGGCCAAGATCTCCTCGGCGCTCCAGGCCGTCGCGCTCAATCCAGGTGACGTCCTGGGCAAGTACCCCCACCAGCTGTCCGGCGGCCAGCAGCAGCGCCTGCTGATCGCCCGCGCCCTGCTCCTTGACGTCAGGCTGCTGGTCGCCGATGAGATCATCAGCATGCTGGACGCGTCCACCCGCGTCGACATCCTGAACCTGCTCATCAGCCTGAAACGGTCGGGCCTGGCGATCCTGTTCATCACCCACGACCTGTCTCTCGGCAACTACGTGAGCGACCGCACGGTCATCCTCCGCCACGGCGCGATCGTGGAAATGGGCGACACGGTGAAGGTGTTCGGCAACCCGCGGCACCCTTACACCAGGAACCTCCTGACGGCTGTCCCCGAACTGCACAAAAAGTGGCAGCCCCCGGCGCTCGGGAACGGAACCCGCCCGGCCGCCGCGCCCGGCCCCGAGGTGCCCGCTGCCACGGCGTTTGATGCTCCGCCGCTCACGGAGTGCGAGGAGAACCACCTTGTCGCCGAGGACCGGGCATGATCATGGTGTCGATGCTGAACTTGGGGAACCCGATGAACTGCTGCATGACGTTCACCACGCGCTCGAGCCGGATCTTATCCACGCTGCCGACCGGGCCGTGGCTGAACGGATAGCTGTCCAGGGCCAGGACGGCCGCGGTCTGCCTGGACACGCCGAACGGGGCGGGTATATCCATCATCGCCTCCTCGACGGCGGACCTGCTGGTGTCCGCGAGCTGCTGGCCCTGCTCGATCGCCGCGTAGAACGCGGCCAGCGTGCGCGGGTACCTGGCCGCCCACTTCTTGGTGACCACGTAGCCCGCGATCGGGAAGGCCGTGGTCGCGCCCTGGTTCAGGTCCGCCAGCGGCACGACGCCCTGCGCCTCCTCCGCGCCGCTGGCGAAGGGCTCGGGCAGCAGGGCCGCGCCGACGGCGCCGGACTGGAGCGCGGCGGTCATCTTCGGGAACGGGACGCTGGCGAAGCGCACCAGGCCGGGCTTGACGCCGTGCTCGGCCAGGACCGACGCGGCCAGCAGGTACAGGATGTTCCTGGGTGCGTTGATGGCGATGGTCTGGCCCGCCAGATCGGACAGGTCGGTGACCTTCGAGTCCGGCATCGTGTAGATGCCCTGGGTGGCCGGGCCCATCACCGACGCCTCGGCGATGACGTACAGGTCGGCCGCGCGCCGCTGCTGCGCCTGGATATAGGAGACGTAGTTGCCTCCGGTGACGTCGAACTGGCCCTTGACCTGGTCGGCGATCACGGTCTCGCTGCTGGTCGCCGGCGTGAAATGGACGTTCAGCCCCCGGGCCTTGAACAGGCCGCCGTAGAGCGCGACGAAGAAGCCCGCCGAATCCAGCGCGGGAACCACGGCCACGTTCAGGTCTGTCTTTTCCAGTCGCGGCGCCCCCGCCTCCGCCGTCCCGCGGCTCGAGCAGCCGGCCGCCAGCGCCAGCGCCACTGCCGTGATCATGACCGCACGGCTGCGCCCGCTCCTGATTCTCATGTCCCCAGCCCTCCCTCACCAATCAGGAGGGGCCGTTCACGGACGGTACGTCCCGTTCTTTTCGGAGCGTGCGAGTACCAGGCCAGTCGGAGTCCCCCTCCTGTATCCCTTGGGCAGCATAAAGCACCAGAACCATCCCATTCAGGAAATTCCCCGAAAAACCGGACTTGACGGACCGCAGGGCACCCGCCGTCACCCCCGTCTGAATGGGCTGCCAGCGGCCCATAGCTCCCGGCGTCCCGCTGGTGGCGGGGCCGCCACTGAACAGGCGGGCCTGGCTCGGTAAGTTCACTCACGTGAGGGCGATGAGCGTGATCCCGGGCCGCTTCGGCTCGGAGTTGGTCGCCGAGTTGCCCGATCCGCCGCCAGGGCAAGGCTCGGTCCTGGTCGAGGGGCTGCTGGCCGGCATCTGCGGGACCGACGCGGAAATCCTGCGCGGCGGCGGGCAGCCGCCGGCCGGCGGGCCGCGGCTGGTCATCGGGCACGAATCGCTCGGCCGGGTCCTCGAGGCCCCCGCGGACGCGCCCGTGCGGCCCGGCGATCTGGTGGCCGGGGTGGTCCGCCGCCCCGACCCGGTGCCCTGCCCGGCCTGCGCGGCCGGCCGGCCGGACTTCTGCGGGAACGGCCGCTACACCGAGCGCGGGATCAAGGGCCTGGACGGGTACGGCGCCACCCGCTGGCGGGTCAGCCCGCGGTTCGCGATCACAGTCCCGGATCAGCTCGGCGACCTTGGCGTGCTCACCGAGCCGGGCAGCGTCGTGGCCAAGGCCTGGGAGCAGATCGACCGGCTAGTCCTGCGCGCCCCCACGGAATCCGGGCCCGGTTGGCGGGTCCGGGTAGCGCTGGTCACCGGGGCGGGCCCGATCGGCATGCTCGCCGCCCTGCTCGGCCGCCAGCGCGGCTACCAGGTGCACGTCTTCGACCGGGTCACGGCCGGGCCCAAGCCGGCCCTGGTCACGGCGCTCGGCGCGACCTACCACCACGGGCCGGCCGGTGCCCTGGACCTGAGCCCGGATGTCGCGCTCGAGTGCACCGGCTCCGGCGACCTCGTGGCGGAGCTGGCCGGAAAGCTCGCCCCGGCGGGCGTGATGTGCCTGATCGGCATCTCCTCAGGCCAGCGCCTCCTGCCGGTCGACATGAGCCGCATCGGCGCCTCGATGGTGCTGGGGAACTCGCTGATCTTCGGTACGGTGAGCGCGGCGCGCCGCCACTACGAGCAGGCCGTCGGCGCGCTGGCCCGGGCCGACCCGGCCTGGCTCGGCGGCCTGATCAGCCGGCGCGTCCCGCTGTCCGGCTGGCAGCAGGGGCTCGCCAGGCAGCCAGGTGATGTAAAGGTCGTGGTGAACCTGACACAATGAACCCTTCATCCCGAACGGGCCGGGTGACTGCCCCAGTAAAGGAACGGAGCATCAGATGGCGGACGCGGAGACCGACGCCAAGCCCGTCGATCAGGAAGCGCTGGTGGCGGACATCGACCGCACCCGCGCGGAGCTGGCGCGCACCATCGACGCCATCTCCGACCGGGTGAGCCCGAGGAAGAACGTGTCCCGTGCGCTGGATCAGGTCCGCCGGCGCGCCAGCCAGGTCGACCCGCTGATAGCGGGCGCTGCCACCGCGGCCGTCCTGGTCAGCGTCACCGTGATATTCCTCGTGCGCCGTCGCAAGCGCTAGCCGGAATACCGTAGTTTCACGGTACTGCCGCCGCGCCCGCGCGCCGTAGCCTCCGGACAAACAGGCGTTCGGAGGAAGAGCGATGAAGGTTCTGCGGCGATCCCGGCGGCTGGCCGGCGGTACTGTGCTGGCACTCACCCTGGCGGGCACCGCGGCGTCCGTGGCCGCCCCGGCCAGGGTTCCTAGCCGGCGCTCTTGGTCAGCTCCTCGTACTCTGCTGCGGACAGCAGGTCGGGCGGCAGCGCCGGGTCCCCGTTGCCGTCCGGGGCCACGCGGACCCGGAACATCCAGCCAGCCGTATAGGGCTCGGCGTTGACCAGGGAGGGGTCGTCCACGAGCTCGCTGTTGACCTCGATCACCTCGCCGTCCACCGGAGAGTACAGGTCGCTCACGGACTTGACCGACTCCACCTCGCCGCAGGGCTCGCCGGCGGTGACGCTCGCGCCGGCGGCCGGAAGCGACAGGTAGACCACGTCGCCGAGTTGCTGGGCCGCGTACTCGGTAATGCCAACCGAGACCGTGGTCCCCTCGATCGAGACCCACTCGTGCTCGGGGGTGTAGCGCAGATCGGCTGGAACGCTCATCGTTAGTGTCTCCTCCGGTAAAACGGCAAGTCAGTCAGCTGGACGGGCACCTGCGCACCCCGGATACCCACGGCCAGCTCATGATCATCCCCGTCGGCCTCCGGCTCCAGGTACGCCATCGCGATCGGCACGCCGAGGGTGGGGGACGGGGCCCCGCTCGTGACGGTTCCGCAGGTCTTCCCGTCCGCCAGGACAGGGTAGCCGTGCCGGGCGATCCGGCGCGACTGGACGGTCAGGCCGGCCAGGCGCCGGATGGGGCCGGACGAAGCGCGGGCGGCCAGGGCCTCGCGGCCGACGAACTCGCCCGGCTTGTCGAACTTCACCACCCGTCCCAGGCCGGCTTCGAAAGGTGTCACGTCCGGGCCGAGCTCGTTGCCGTACAGCGGCATGCCGGCCTCAAGCCGGAGCGTATCGCGAGCGGCCAGCCCGGCCGGGACCAGGCCGGCCCCGGCGCCGGCCGAAGCGAGCGCCTCCCAGACCGGGACCGCGTCCTGCGGGCGGCAAAACACCTCGAAGCCGTCCTCGCCGGTATACCCGGTCCGCGCCACCCAGGCCCGGTGCCCGGCCACCTCGCCGAACGTCCCGGCGTAGTACCTGATCGCGCCGAGGTCCAGGCCGCCGGCCAGCGGGGCGAGGATGCCGGCCGCCGCCGGGCCCTGGATCGCGACCAGGGCGTAATCGCCGGTAGCGTCGGTGACCCGTGCGCCATGCCCGGCCGAGCGGTCCCGGATAGCCGCGAACACCACGTCCGTGTTCGATGCGTTGGCGATGACCAGGAACTCGTCCTCGCCCAGCCGGTACACCACCAGGTCGTCCAGGACCCCGCCGTCTTCCGCGCAGATCATCGTGTACCTGGCCCGCCCGGGCCGCAGCGCGGACAGGTTACCGACCAGCGCGTAGTCCAGGGCCGCCCCCGCCCCCGGGCCGGACACCGCGATCTCGCCCATGTGGGAGAGGTCGAACAGGCCCGCCGCGCGCCGTACCGCCAGGTGCTCAGCGGTCTCGCTGGCGTATCGCAGCGGCATCTGCCAGCCGGCGAAGGAGGTCATGGTCGCCCCGAGACCCGCGTGCACCGCGTGCAGCGGCGTCTGCCTCGACCGTTCGGCTGATGATGTCATCTGCGAATGGTATGCCGTAACCATGAGCCTGCTCACCGAGACCCAGATCAGCGACGAGCTCGCCACGGTCCCCGGCTGGACCCGTGACGGCAGTTCCATCACCGCGGTCACCGAACGTGCCGACTTCCGCGACGCCCTGCTCTACCTCGGCGCCGTCGCCTACCTGGCCGAGTCGGCCAGCCACCACCCCGACGTCACCATCAGCTGGAACAAGGTGACGCTAACCCTGAGCACCCACTCGGCAGGCGGCCTCACCGCCAACGACTTCGCCCTGGCCCGCCAGATCAACGCCCTCGCCTAAGAGCCACCCGCGCGCCGCGGGCCGACCCCGCATACCGCATGTAGGGGCAGTTATGTCCCATGATCCCGAAGGATCTGGTACTTCATGCGGTACCAGATCCTTCGCGATCATCGAAATCTGATCCTAAACAGCGCTTCTACCACGGTCGCGAAGATTACAGCCCGCCCGGACCAAAAGCCTTCGCGGGCATGAGAACTCGCTCCGGCGCCAACGCGAGAAGCCAGGCCCGTTAGGCATGATTTGGACGTTTAAACAAGAGAGTGACCGTGGTTTCACCGGATTTACACAAAAAGACACCTCAAAACCTCTTCTGAGCGAGCTGAAAGCCTGGCATCGTGGGCTCTCGCGCGGCGCCGGCTTGGCGCCCGCGCTTGAGGTCTGAGAGGAAAAGCTCATGAGGAGAGGACGGGACGCGCGCGGACGCGCGGGCCGCCAGGCGGCCTGGTTCCGCGTCACCGCGGCCGCCAGTTCGGCGACGCTGCTCGGCACGCTGGGCCTGGCGGGGACCTCGATGGCCGCCACCGGCGCAGCGGCCGGCGCCGCGAAGCCCGCGGTGGCGACCGCCGGCACGTCGTGCCACCTGGGCAACGGCGTCAAGCACGTGGTCACGCTCGTGTTCGACAACGTGCATTACTTCCGGGACAACCCGAACGTCCCATCCGACCTGGAGCAGATACCGAACCTGCTGAACTTCTTCACCAGCAACGGCACGTTCCTGTCCAACAACCACACGCCGCTCATCGCGCACACCGGCGACAACATCCTGACCACGCTGACCGGCCTGTACGGCGACCGGCACGGGATGCCGATCTCCAACAGCTACCAGGCCTACAACGCGGACGGGACCACCGACCCGGCCGGCTCGTTCGCCTACTGGACCGATCCTGTCTTCGACACGGCCAAGACCCCGAATCCCGGCCACGACACCAACCCGAGCATGGTCTACTCGCCGGTGCCGCCGGCCACCGCGGCGCACCCCGCGGCGCCGGACACCGTCACCCCGGCGCCCTGGGCGCCGTACACGCGGGCCGGCTGCGACGTCGGCGAGGTGGCCACGGCCAACCAGGAGCTGGAGAACACCGCGGTGGACATCCCCAAGGTGTTCGGGGCCGGGTCGCCGGAGGACCAGCAGCTGAGCGCCGACCCCGACTCGTTCAAGGACGCCGAGGTCGCGGACTACGTCGGCATCGGCGTGCACTGCGCCCAGGGCAACGCGTTCTGCGCCGACGCCAAGGGCGTGAAGTTCGGGCAGACCGACCCGTCGGCGACCGCGGTGTCCGACCTGCTGCCGGACGAGCCGGGCGGGTACAACGGGTTCCAGGCGCTGTTCGGCCACCGGTACGTCGGGCCGCAGCTCGGCGCGGGCACGCCCGACGTGACCCGCAACGGGTTCCAGGTCACCAACGCGGCCGGCAACCTGGTCGACGAGAACGGGAACCAGATCAACGGCGCGTTCCTCACCAACCATCCCGGCTTCCCCGGGTTCGGCCCGATCAACGCGTCGCAGAGCCTGGCCTACATGGCGGACATGCTGGAATCCGGCGTCCCCGTGGTGAACGGCTACATCGCCGACATCCACGGCAACGAGAACATCCCGGGCGTCTC
>Ga0335081_10020836_pt1 | contig 10601 bp, 10 predicted proteins | sample Lox_Sample_35_FD_206713 | JGI IMG/M metagenome (GOLD analysis project Ga0335081, IMG submission 206713) | Soil microbial communities from Loxahatchee National Wildlife Refuge, Florida, United States - Lox_Sample_3.5 | ecosystem: Environmental > Terrestrial > Soil > Wetlands | place: USA... | reverse complement strand
TCGCGACCGCAGCAGCCGAGCTCGGCTCCACCGCCGCGCTCACCTCCAGCCGCCCCGACAGCTGGGAAGCGGATCTCGTCCACCAACTCGTGCGCGGCACCGTCGGCTCGGACGACGACCACCTCCACCACTACGCGAAGGAGCCTCCCGGTTCTGACGATCGGGCGCTCTACGACGGCCGACGGCTGGCCCACGACGACGAGATCTGCACATGCGGCCGACCCGCCCTGCTCGTTCTCGGCAACCGCTGGGGCGGAACCGGCTGGTGCGGCACCAACGACCTCGGGCCACTCGACTCCCACGCAGCCCAACAGCAACGCACCGCACTCCAAACAGCGCTCGGCAGACCACTCCGCCACAGCGACCTCGCAACCACCGACCCACCCACCACCGCGCAATGACCATGACCTCCCAAACCTTCTCCCAACTCCTCGACCACGCCAACGCTCGCCGCACCGCCCGCCTCGAAGCTCTGTGGCGGATGACACCGCAGCAGCGCGTCGACGCGATGCGCCGCGGCGACCTCACCCTCGAGCAATGCTGCGCCTGGGCCGCCCGCCACCCAGAGCAAGTGCCACTCCTACACGGCGAGTTCGAATTCATCGCCGCGTTCACCCCCGAGGCCCGCGAATGACCACCCCAGACGTCCGCGCCTTCTACGCGGCACTCGGCATCGAACTCCCCGGCTGGCCCAAACTCGAAGCGCCCATCCGCTGCTTCGCCCAACCCGACGCCCACAACCACAACGACCGATCACCCTCCTGCTCTGTCAACCTCGCCTCCGGCGCCTGGAACTGCCACGGCTGCGGCGCCCACGGCGGCGCCTACGACGCCGCCCTAGCCCTCGGGAACACACCCCGATCGGCGATGGAGCTACTAATCGCCAACGGTCTCGCTGAGCCGCGGACATGCGGGGCCCACACCGCTCGTAGGGCGCGATCTACAACCGCGGCGCCCATGCCGACTGTCGCGAACCGACCCCGGCTCGCGGTCGGCGATGCGGATGTCGAATCCTGGGTGCATAGCCTCGATGCCCACGCAGGCCTCGTCAGACGCCTGATGGTCGAGCGAGCCTGGGCGCCGCGGATCATGCGAGCACTCCAAATCGGGTTCGACGGCAACCGGGTCACGATCCCGATCCGTGATGCGCACGGGCACCTCCGCGGCATTCTTCGGTACGACCCGTTCGGCCGACGCGATCCAAAGATGCGAGCTGTGTTCGGGAGTCGCCTCGGACTCATCCCGCACCCCACTAGCGAGCCGTCCACCGAGATCATCCTGGTGGAAGGCCCGTCGGACCTTATCTCTGCACGTTCAACCGGCTTGCCGGCGATCGCCGTCCCGGGAACGAACGCCTGGCGCCCGGCTTGGGCGCAGCTGCTCGCGGGCAGGCGGGTAAAGATTGTCATGGACTGCGACAGGCCCGGCCGCCGCGCCGCGGAGACGATCTCAAACAGTCTCGCGCCGGTCGCGGCAAGTGCCGACGTCATCGATCTGTCGCCACACCGGAACGACGGCTACGACCTCACTGATCGGATCCTCGAGTTGCGACCGGTTATGCGCGATAGGCCGAACCCGTCGAAAATCGCTGGTCCCTTACTCGCAGGGCGGCAGGGGCCGAGATGCGCTGAGGCAGAGGCCTCGCAGTGGATGAGCGGGACCACCTGACGCCGGGGACCGACGGATCGCTCTGGCGCTTGCCGTGTCACCGTCAAGCGGACCCCGAATGCGAGCGGCGCGTCCGATGAGCGCCCATGCGATCGACCCGGTGACGCGGGCTGCTGGGGCCGCCTACGCGGAGGTGCTCCGGCGGAGGACGCACCGAGACTGGATCGTCGTCCCAGGCCCAGCTGATGATCGGCCCGCGGCCGTTCAGCAGCTCTGCACGAGCTTCCCCGCGGAAAAGGACCAGGATTCGCTCGCCAATATCGGCGCCGAGGCCGCGGCGTGAGGAGCGCCGGACGAGGATCGCGTCGACCGCGGCGCGCAGAATCTCCCGACGTTCGCTCATCGTCAGAGACGGCCAGTCAGCGCGCAGCTCCCTAACGTCTGGGCCGTCGTGAGCGTGCGAGTGAGCGAGCTGGTCCCGACGGTCCTCGGCCTCGCTGAGTGCCCGCTCGGCATCCGTCAGCGCCCTCTGGTGCGCTGCGATTGCGGCCGCGTGGGTCGGGACGATCGTCGCAAGGCGTTCGACCTCGCCAGTGAGGCGGTCAACCTCTCCATCGGAAGCGGCCAGTTGCTCGCCGGTGACGGCTTGCACGTGGAAGCTCTGAAGACGATCGAAGAACCGCTCGGTTGACTCTGCGTCGAGGAGGCTCGTTCGCACGCTCGACTTGGCGAGACAGCCATCAGTCCGGCATACGTAAACCCGGGTCCCATTTCTGAGCGACCCTTGCATGTTGCGCCCGCAGCCCGCGCAGCGAACCAGCCCGCTCAGCAGGTATGTCCCGCGTGGGGTGCGGCGCCCCGGCTCGTTCTGCGCCCGGCGCCACAAGGGTGGTGGCACCAGCGGCTCGTGGGCATCGGGGCGTACGTTTGCCCCGTGGCGAACCTCGCCAAGGTACGTGCGGCAGCGAATGATCGTCGCGACGCTGCTGCGCGCCCAGCACTGGCCGTCGGGCTTCGGTGCGGCCGTGTTGAGCCAGCGCGCCAGCTCGAGCCACGTGGCGCCGGCCGCTTTGCGCTCGAACAGCTCGCGGATAACAGGCGCGTGTCGCTCGTCGGGAATAAGCCGCGAGTCCACCACACCTCGAGACTGCCGCCTCGGCGTCGGGTCCACGTAGCGGTAGCCGAACGGCGGGACGCCCATGGCCCTGCCCGCCCGGACGGCGTTGCCGCGGCTGAGCGCCCAGCGCTTCTTGATCTGGAGGTACTGGACTCGCGCCTGCTGGAGGGAGTGGACGAGCATCGTTTCGCCATGTGGGTCATCGGGGCGGATATCCATGCCCATCTCGGCGACGACGAAATGCCCGCCGGCAGCAGTGATCTCCCGGAAAATGGCCATCGGCTCCTCGATTGGGGCGCGGCTAAAGCGATCCGTCCAGGCGACGATGACGCCGTCAGTGAGTCCGTCGCGCAGGCGCTCGCGGACAGTTCTGATGTCCGCGCGGTCCATGGTGCCGCCACTGACGTCGACCGCCGGAGGCGCGTCGCGGTTGACGATTATGCCGCCGACTGTGGGGGCTGCCTGCTCGCACACTCCGAGCTGCTGCTCCGGACTGCGGAGGTGATCCCCACGACCGGCCTCAGCGGACACGCGGATGAGAGCATCGAGGCGTAGGGTGTCGGTGATGCAACGAACAGTAGCGTAAGCGTCAATCCGTGTTCACGGTCCGGACCCGTTCGTTTAATTCGCTCGCTCGCACAGGGACGCTGCACCTGGCCCATGGCGACGTCCAGACGCCGGCGTTCGTGCCCCTGGCCACCCGCGGCTCGGTCAAGACACTGCTGCCCGACGAGGTGGCGGCGCTCGGCTACGAGCTGATCCTCGGCAACACCTTCCACCTCTTGCTCGCGCCCGGCCCCGAGCTCGTGCGAGAGCAGGGCGGGTTGCACGAGTTCATGCGCTGGGACAAGCCGATCATCACTGACTCCGGCGGATTCCAGGTGTTCTCGATGGGCCACGGCGGGGTCGCCGACGAGATCAAGGGACGGCGGCGAAGCGGTGGTGCCGGCCTCTCAGACGGCGGCACCGGGGCGATCCTGTCGATCTCCGAGGAGGGGGTCCGGTTCCGGTCCTATGTCGACGGCCGTGAGCGCTTCCTTTCGCCCGAGACCTCGATGTCGGTCCAGGCGTCGCTCGGCTCGGACATCGCGCTCGTGTTCGACGAGTGCACCCCGTTTCACGTCTCGCGCGAGTACACCGAGCGCTCGATGGAGAGGACCCACCGGTGGCTCGAGCGCTGCCTGCGCTGGCACGGTTCATTTGGGCCACCGGAACAGGTCGTGTACGGGATCGTGCAGGGCGGCGTCGACCGGTCGTTGCGGATCGTGTCCGCCGAGGTCGTGGCCGGGTCGGGGTGCGACGGGATTGCCGTCGGCGGATCGCTCGGGCAGGACAAGGCGCAGATGCACGAGGTCGTGTCGTGGACTACCGCGGAGCTCGAGCGGGCGGCGCCGGACCGTCCACGTCACCTGCTCGGGATCGGCGACGTCGACGACCTGATCGTCGGGGTCGAGCTCGGGATCGACACGTTCGACTGCGCGCTCCCGACCCGCCTCGGGCGCCACGGGGTCGCCCTCGTCCCCGACCCCGAGTCGCGCTGGCGCGTCGACCTGGTCAAGGGTCGGTGGCGCAAATCGCGGGAGCCGATCCTCGAAGGTTGTCCGTGTCCGGCGTGCTCGGGCGGCTTCACGCGCGCGTACCTGCACTACCTGCTGCGCGCCGGCGAGCTCACGGCCTTGCGGCTGGTCACCCTGCACAACCTGTCGTTCATCGCCCGTTTGATGGCCGAGCTTCGGGACGCGATCGACGGCGGGCGGCTGGCCGAGGTGGCGGGCGCACTGCGAGGTGGCGCGGCCCCCGGCGCGGTCGCCGGCACCATGTAAATCGCCCCGAGGCGCGGCCGGCGGAGGTTTGGGGCCTAACCAGGTTTGCTGCCGCCGCCGGGGGGCCGCCGGGCACGGATGCCGGGGCGGAACGGCCCCAGACCGTATGGAGGCTGACGTCCGCCGCGCTGTTCGGCACCCCGCTCATGCGTGTGCGGGGACTGGGCCGGAGGAATGGGCCTTCGGCCGACACCCCATTCATGGGAGGTGCCGACGTGCATAACCATAAGACGTTGGTCGGTCTTGACGTGCATGCCAAGGCGACGGTGGCGGCGATCCTGGAGCTCGAGAGCGGCGAGCTGAGGTTTCGTCGGATCGGGGGGCCGCCGCGGTCTGTGGCTAACTATCTAGAGGAACTGCCGCGCCCGGTGCTGGCGACCTATGAGGCGGGACCGGTGGGGTACAGGCTCGCTCGAGAAACGACGCCGGAGATCGAGGTGCGGGTCTGCGCGCCTGGATCGATCCCGCGCAAGCCAGGCGACCGAGTCAAGACCGATCGGCGCGACGCCGAGCGGCTGGTGCGCTCATTACTCGCCGGCGAGCTGTCGTTCGTGCGGGTTCCCACCGTCGAAGAAGAGCAGTTTCGGGATCTGGCGCGCTGTCGCGAGTGTGCGCGCGCGGATCTGATGCGCGCCCGGCATCGGCTAGCGAGGTTTCTGGTCAGACGCGAAATCGAGTTTGCCGGGCCTGGCGGCAGCTGGACCGAAGCGCACCACCGATGGCTGCGCTCGCTCGAGTTCGCCGACCATGCCTCGCGATCGGCGTTCGAGGACTACCTCGCGGGTGTGGTCTTCCTGGAACAGCGCCGGACCCGCCTGGATAGCGCGATCGAGATCGCCGCGCCACGCAGCCCGTGGGCGGTGACGATCGCCAACCTCCGCTGCCTGCGCGGGATCAGCACGACAACCGCCTACGGACTGTGCTGCGAGGTGGGGGACTTTCGTCGTTTTGAGCGCCCCACCGGCCTGAGTTCATACCTGGGGATCGTGCCCTCAGAGCACTCCTCTGGGGAGAGCGTGCATCGTGGTCCGATCACCAAGGCCGGCTCGCCGCACGCCCGCCGGCTGCTGATTGAGGCGGCCCAGCACTACCGCCACAAGCCATCCGTCTCGGCGACGCTGGCGCGCCGCCAGCGCGGTCAAGACCCACGCGCTTGCGAAATCGGCTGGCGCTGCCAACAGCGGCTCTACCGCCAATGGCAGCGGCTACGGCTCGAGCGCGGCAAGCCCGGCAACGTCGTGATCACGGCGCTCGCCCGCGAGCTCGCAAACTTCGTCTGGGAGGTTGGCCAACTCCACTAGTCACCGCCAACACCCACGCCCTCCGCCCCGGCGCTGTCGGGGCGACACGGGAAATCCCACACGGACCTGGCCGTCGCGGCCTGCGGGCTCGCGTGCATCCCTCGGGCAACCAGCCACGGCTGGCCGCGCCCGCCCCCAGAGCGCGAACCCCGCGACGAATCAGCGGTCATGAGGTAACCAGCCCTCGCATATGAGGCTGAACAGCACTCGACGCCCAGAACCCGAGCCCGTGCCGCCCCGAGAGCACCCGGGACCAACCAGCCGACCCTCAAACCCGACGCCATCGGAACGACCACACCCGCCCCGCTTGACAAACCCGACTCCAATGAGGGATGCCGAGCGGAGCGAGGCCCAGTAATCCGAGCTTATTTCGTGTACTGGCTGATGATGCTCTGAAGCTGCTTGACCGCGTCGGTCGCGTCGTGGGCGACGACCTTCTGGTAGTGCACGGCGCTGTTCGACGAGTTGGCGGCGAGCGTGATCGCCACCGCCACCGCGGCCACGAACAGCACCACCAGGGCGAGGAAGGCGAAGAACCGGCGTGCGGCCCGCGACCCGCCCGAGCGCTGTGCCTGGTCCCGGTAACCCTCGTCGGGCCCGTAGGCGGACATCGGCGGGGGATAGGCGGGCCGGCGCGGCTCGAGCTGCCGGGGACGCGGATGGGCCGCGGTCCGGTTGGTCGGCGGCGATGTGCGGGGCGCGACCCGTGTCTGCGCCGTGGGGGCGCCCTGTCCCGACAGCACGCGCGTTGACGCCGTGGGGCCGAGCGTCCGGGTCCGCGATCCGTTCGGGTTCGGCTCGACGCCCTGGGCGCCGCTCGTGATCGCCTCGGCGAGGAGCAGCGCCGTCTCCGGGCGCTCTTCCTTGTCGAGCGCGAGCGCCATCCCGATTGCGTCCGCGAGCTCCGGCGGAACCCGGGGGTTGAGCTCGTCGACGGGCGGCGGCGGCTCGCGCTGCTGCTTGAGGGCGAGCTCGGACAGCGAACTCGCCTCGTACGGCAAGCGTCCGGTGAGGAGCTGGTAGGCGACGACGCCGAGCGAGTACAGGTCGGCGCGGGGCCCCGCCTCCTCGCCGCGCGCCTGCTCGGGCGCCAGGTACGCCGCGGTGCCCAGCACCGAGCCGACCTGCGTGATGCTCGATTGGTCGGTGGCGCGGGCGATGCCGAAGTCGGCGAGCTTGACCACGTCGGAGTCGGAGACGAGCAGGTTGCCCGGCTTGACGTCGCGGTGCACGACACCGTTGCGATGCGCGTAGTCGAGCCCGCGGCAGGCCTGGCTGATCACGTCGACCGCCTGCTCGACTTCCATCGGGCCGTGATCGCGCAGGAGCTCGGCGCACGAGTGCCCGGGGACGTGCTCCATCACGATGAAGTGCTGACGCGCGCGCTCGTCGAACCCGAAATCGAACACCTGAACGATGTTGGGGTGCACGAGCCGGGCCGCCGACAGCGCCTCGCGGCGGAAGCGCGAGACGAACGTCGGGTCGTCCGCGAGATGCTCTGCGAGCAGCTTGATCGCGACGTAGCGCTCGAGGCGCTGGTCGAACGCGAGCTGCACGCTCGACATCCCGCCGACGCCGAGGCGGCCTTCGATTCGGTACCGCCCGACGATCGCTGTTCCGTTAGTCACCCACCACCGCCGTTTCCGCCGCTGTTGCTATTCCCCGGTCCGGCGCCACCTGTGCCGCCGGTTCCAGTCCCGGTGGTGGTGCCTCCGCCCAGTCCGACGCCACCGGACGTCGTCGTGTTAGAAGAAGTACCCGTATTCGTCGGCGTGGTTGCGGTGGTCGGAGTCGTCGAGGTCGTGGTTGTGGTGGTGGTCGTGGATGAGCTGGTCGTCGTCGTGCTTGAGGATGTCGACGGGGTCGAGCTCGACGACGACGTCGTGGTCGGGATCGAGGGCGTCGTCGACGTGTGTTGACGGCAGTCCTTCGCTGCGAGCTTGGCGATCGTGGTGGCGCCCTGGCTCAGGTTGCTGCGCAGCGTCGGATTGACCGTCACGGGCAGGTTCTGAACGTCGCTGTTCAGCGCCGCGCTGGCGTTGATGGCGGCGCCGCAGTTGCCCGACGCCACGGCCGAGGAGATTTCGTTGCCCTGGCCGCTGAGCGCGATCGACTGGTCGCCTGAGAGCAGGCCGGCGCCGCCACCGCAGGCGGCGACGCACGAAACGGCGAAACCGAGCCCGCCGGCGAGGATGGCGCGAGGCGCATAGCGCATCCGCGGCCTGACTTTAGAGGGTCGGTCCGTTGGCTTTCGGTTAGCCGGCCCGGACCGTACTGCCGCGTACTCCGGACTCGAACGCTCTCACTGGCCGTACGCGAGCCGTTCGGCCAGGGAGTCCGGCAGGCGGGCGGCACGGATCGCTGCCGCGGCCCCCGCGATGTCGTACTCGGTACGGCGGTAGACCGCCTCCCAGGCGTCGAGGTCGAGCTCGAGCCAGGCGGCGCGAGGGTCCCCGTCGCGCGGCTGACCCACGCTGCCTGGGTTGATCAGCCACTCGCCGTCGGCGAGATTCAGCTCCTCGTCCGGTCCGCGTGTCTGGCCGCTCGCCGATTCGCCGTCGACGCGGGAGAACGACAGCGCCACGTGGGAATGGCCGATCAGGCAGACGCGGTGCGACTGGACGTCCAGGCACAGCTCGGCCTGGAGCGGGGAGAGCACGTACTCCCACACTGGGTCCCTGGGGCTGGCGTGGAACATCCCCACGTGCTCGTCGAGGTAGGACGGCTCGAGCTTGTTGAGGTATTCGCGGGTCTCGGGGGTGATCACGTTCTGCGTCCACCTGGCCGCAAGCGCGGCGCCTCGGGAGAACTCCTCGAGCGGGAGCGCGCCGCGCACGCCGAGGTCGTGGTTGCCGGCCAGGCAGATCGCGGCGTACCGGCGGGCGAGCTCGACGCAGGCGTCGGGCTCGGCCCCATATCCGACGAGGTCGCCCAGGCACCACATCTCCTGGCACTCGGAGCCCTCGATCGCGTCCAACACGGCCTCGAAGGCCTGCCGGTTGCCGTGGATGTCGGAGACGATTGCGACTCGCATGTGAAAGGTGTCTGGGTGGCGCGCGCGGCTACAGTCTTGCGGGTGAGGCACCCCTCGCGCCACCAGGTGGTCGAATCCCTGTTGCTGGCGCTCGCCGCCGCAGAGGGTGGCGTGCGGCTGCTGTCTCCACGAGAGCGGCCCATTGAGCCCGCGAACGTAGATCTTCACAGTTTTTTCAGCGACGCGGAGCTTGAACGTGGCGCCCGGTACGCGCGCCCCCAGCTAGCGCTCGGACTCGCCCGGGCGGTACTCGAGCTCGGGGCGCTCGGTTTCGTGGTCGGCAGGCCGCCGAAGTGGCTGTCGCGCAAGTGGAAGCGGCCCGCGGTCGCCGGGGCGGTCGCCGGCGCCGGGCTGGCCGTCGGGGTGTCGCTGCCAACCCTCCCGCTGTCGGCGATCTCGCGCCGCCGGGGCATGGCGGTCGGGCTCGTGACTCAGTCCTGGGGCGGGTGGACCGTCGATCTGATCAAGGGTGCGGCGATCGAATCGGTGCTCGCGGGGGCGGCCGGGAGCGCGACGGTGGCCCTGACCAGGCGGTATCCGCGTCGCTGGTGGCTGCCGGCGTCGGCGGGCTCGGTCGCGTTCGGCGCCGTCCTGGCGGCGCTCGCGCCTGTGGTGCTCGACCCGGTATTCAATGACTTCACCGCGCTGCCCGAGGGCGAGACGCGCTCAGACGTGCTCGAGCTCGCGCGCGCTGCCGGCGTCAAGGTGGGGGAGGTGTATTCGATCGACGCCAGCCGGCGCACGAGCGCGGCCAACGCCTACGTGACCGGCCTTGGGCCGACCAAGCGCGTCGTCCTGTTTGACACGCTGCTCGATCGCTATAGCCGCGACGAGATCCGCGTCGTCGTCGCCCACGAGCTGGGTCACGTCCGAAACCGCGACGTGCCCCGCGGCGTCGTGTACGCCGCGCTGGTCGCGCCGGCGGCGGCACTCGCGGTGCAGCGGCTGAGCTGGGAGCTCTCTCCGGAGCGCGGCAGCGCCGGAGCTCTGCCCGCGCTCGCGCTCGCGGCGGCCCTGGTCGGCGCGCCCATGGCGGTGATCGGCAACCGCCTGTCGCGGGCGATCGAGCGCCGGTCCGATGCCTATTCGCTCGCGCTGACGGACGCGCCTGATGCGTTCATCTCGTTTGAACGCGCGATCGCGGTCCAGAACGTCGCCGACATCGAGCCGCCCAAATGGCTCACTTCGCTACTCGCTACGCACCCGCCGACGGCCGAGCGGATCGGGTCGGCGGTCAGTTTCGCCGGGCGCGGCAACGGAGCCGCGCCCACCGGGGACGGTTAGCTACTCGTCCTCGTCGACGTCGTCGCGGTCCTGAGCGCCGCCGAACTCGGGAAGATTCTTGATGCCCTCACGGGTCTGCCACTTCGAGTAGTTGTCCTGCATGGCGTCGATCAGCTCTCGCATGAACTTGGCACTCAGGTTGATGCGCGAGACGACGACGCCGGGGATCTCGTCGTCCTCCACCTCGTGGTCCACACGCGCGAACGTGATCGTGAACTCGTAGTCGGAGTGGCTTACGTTGGCGAAATTCGCGTAGACGCCGGCCATGATGTCCGGCGAGAAGTGGATATTGATATGCCGCTCCGGGCGGCCGGGATCGTCCATGGGTACGTAGTATCCCATCGTGAAGATCCTCGTCGTCGCCGTGGGAAGGCTGCGCCCGCCGTTCTCCGACGATGTCCAGCACTATCAGAAGCTCCTCGCGCGGCACGTCA
>Ga0335081_10020835_pt1 | contig 10602 bp, 5 predicted proteins | sample Lox_Sample_35_FD_206713 | JGI IMG/M metagenome (GOLD analysis project Ga0335081, IMG submission 206713) | Soil microbial communities from Loxahatchee National Wildlife Refuge, Florida, United States - Lox_Sample_3.5 | ecosystem: Environmental > Terrestrial > Soil > Wetlands | place: USA: Florida... | reverse complement strand
CTTGGGGCCGCGCCGCTGCACCGCCTGGGCCAGGGCGCGCAACTGGTCGGGTGCCCGGCCGTCCTCACGGTGCACGACGGCGCCGTCCCCGGCGCCGTCGGCCAGGCGGGCGGCGTCTTCGTCGAGACGCGCGCCGTGCAGGCGCTGCAGCTCCTTGTCGGCCTGGCGCTGGCGGTCGAGCAGCTTCTGCAGGGCGTCGACCACCCCGGACGGCTCCACCCGCAGCAGCCGGGCGGCCTCGTCGAGGGCGCGCCGGTTCTCGCCCGCCAGGGCGAGCGACGTCGCCCCCGTCACCGCCTCGATGCGGCGCGTGTTGGAGCCGATGGACCCCTCCGACACCACGGTGATGGGGCCGATCATGCCCAGGGTGCCGACGTGGGTCCCCCCGCACAGCTCGATGGAGTGCGTCCCGGCCCGCACCACGCGGACCCGGTCGCCGTACTTGTCTCCGAAGAACGCCAGCGCGCCCAGGGCGTCGGCCTCGGCCTTCGACGTCTCGATCACCTCGACGGCCGCGTCGGTGAGGACGTCGGCGTTGGCGGCGTCGGCCACCTCCTGGAGCTCCTCGGGCCGCACCCCCTTGGCGTGCGAGAAGTCGAAACGCAGCCGGTCGGGCGCCACCATCGACCCCTGCTGGCGCACGTGGTCACCGAGCACCTGGCGCAGCGCGCCGTGCAGGAGGTGGGTGCCGGTGTGGTTGCGGCGCGTCGCCTCGCGCCGCGGCGCGTCGATCACCGCCAGGGCGTCCTGCCCGGCGAGCACGTCACCCTCCACGGTGGCGCGGTGCACGATGAGGCCGGGGAGCACGGCCTGGGTGTCGTGCACCACGGCCCGGCCCGTGGGCGTGGTGATCACGCCCCGGTCCCCCACCTGCCCGCCCGCCTCGGCGTAGAAGGGGGTGCGGTCGAGGACGATCTCGGCCGTGTTGGGCTTCTCCCCCGCCAGCACGGCCACCACCGTGGCGGGCTCCTCGTAGTGCTCGTAGCCGGTGAAGCGGGTGGGGCCGCCCTCGTCGAGGAGCTGGCGGTAGGCGGCCTCCTCGCCCAGGGCCTGGCGGTGGCGGCGGGCGTCGGCCTTGGCCCGCTCGCGCTGGGCGGCCATCTCGCGCTCGAAGCCCTCGGTGTCGACGGCCACGCCCTCCTCGGCGGCCATCTCCATGGTGAGCTCGATGGGGAAGCCGTGGGTGTCGTGCAGCTTGAAGGCCACGTCGCCGGGCACGGGGTCGGTGCCCGCCTTCAGCACCTCCTCGAGCATGGCGGAGCCGGCGTCGAGGGTGCGCCGGAAGGCGCCCTCCTCGCGCTCGACCGTCTCCTGGATGCGGTCGAGCTCGTCGCCGAGCACCGGGTAGGCCGCGCCCAGCACGGCCGCCACCGCCGCCACCAGGCGGGGGGTCACCTCCTCGAGCGTGCCCAGCTGCAGGGCGCGCCGCACGGTGCGGCGGATGACGCGGCGCAGCACGTACCCCCGGCCGTCGTTGGAGGGCACCACGCCGTCGCCCACCAGCATGGCCATGGCCCGGCCGTGGTCGGCCAGGATGCGCAGCGACACGTCCGCGCGGTGCTCCTCGCCGTAGCGGGTCCCGGTGACCTCCTCGGCCACCGCCAGCACGGGCCGGAACACGTCGGTCTCGAAGATCGACCCCACGCCCTGGAGCACGGGGAGGTTGCGCTCCAGGCCCGCGCCCGTGTCGATGCCCTTGAAGGGCAGGTCCGCCAGCGTGCCGTCGGCCTGGCGGTCGTGCTGCATGAACACCAGCGTGTAGATCTCCACGAAGCGGTCGGCGCCCCCCAAGGCGGGGCCCCCGTCCTCGCCGTGCTCGGGGCCGCGGTCGAAGAACAGCTCCGAGCACGGCCCGCAGGGCCCGGTGTCGCCCATCTGCCAGAAGTTGTCGGCCGCCCCCAGGCGCTGCACCCGGGCCTCGGGCACGCCCACGCCGTCGAGCCACAGGGCGCGGGCCTCGTCGTCGGTCTCGAACACCGTGACCCACAGGCGCTCGGCGTCGACCCCGAGCGCCTCGGTCAACAGCTCCCAGGCCATGGGGATGGCCAGCTCCTTGAAGTAGTCCCCGAAGCTGAAGTTGCCCAGCATCTCGAAGAACGTGCAGTGGCGCTCGTCGGTGCCGATGTTGTCGATGTCGACGGTGCGGAAGCACTTCTGCACCGAGGTCGCCCGCCGGAAGGGGGGCACCTCCTCCCCGGTGAAGTAGGGCTTGAAGGGCACCATGCCGGCGATGGTGAACAGCACGGTGGGGTCGTGCGGGATGAGGCTCGCCGAGGGGACGACGCTGTGGCCGCGCGACGCGAAGAAACCGGTGAACGTCGAGCGCAGTCCGTTGGCGTCCATCATCGTGCGATCCTACCGGCCGCCTGCCCGCCGGCCGTGCGAGGGGCGCCGGGGATTAGGGCGCTGACCAGCGCATTCACGCCGGGGGCGGCGCGGCCCCCCGGTGCGCGGCGTTCAGCGCGGCGCCTCGTGGCGCGCCGAGAGCTGGTGCCACAGCTCGTCCTGGCGGCGCTGCGCGTCGGCGCGACCCGCCGACAGCGCGTCGCGCACCCGGTGGGAGGCCCCCCGGCGGGTGCGGTCCACCATGGACGCGATCTCGGTGCCCACCGACCCGGGCCGCATGCGGCGCGACAGCCGGTCGAGGCGGCGCCGCGCCCACACCGTGCCGCCCGCGCCCAGCGCGGCCCCGGCCGCCAACCACACGGGGCGGCGCATCACGGCGTCGTCACCGCGCCGCCCGGGCGTGGCGCCGGTCGCGGCGGCGGGGGCGCTCGCCGGCCCGCACCGGGCCCCGCCACCCGGGCCCCGGCGCCGGGCGCCGCGGCGCCGGGGTGGCGGCGGGGCGCGCCGTGGCGGGCGACGCCCCGCCCCTCGCCGGGGACGCGGGGCGGCGGCCCACCAGGCGGCGCAGGGCGCTGCCCAGGCCGGTGCTGTAGGCGAGCACCTTGACCACGGGGTTGGCCAGGGCCCGGTAGGCGAGGCGCGAGGCCGAGTCGACGGTGGCCGACACGGCCTCGGTCGACTCCAGCACGTCGCCCACGCGCACCATCTCGGTGGCCGCCTGGTCCACCACCACGCGGGCGTCGCGCACGAGGGGGACGGTCTCCTGGCGCAGGTCCTCGAGCGCCTCCCCCAGCTGGCGCACCCGCCTGCTCAGCACCACCACCACGCCCACGAGCACCAGGGCGGCGACCGCGGCGGCGCCCGCGGCCACCAGCACGGCGACGTGGTCGGCGGTCATGGCCGGACCATCCTACGGGTTGGGCCCGCGCGGCGCCCCCCGGGGAGCCCGCGCCGTGGGGCCCCGGGGAGGGGCGTGCCTCAGGGCGCTCCCATGCCCACCACGGGCTTCACCAGGCGGATGCCACCGGTGGATCCGAAGAAGCCGCCGTAGCGGCCCCCGTAGGCGAAGACCCCCCCGTCGGAGGCCACCAGCCAGTACCCGTGGCCGTCGGGGGTGGGCGCCATGCCCACGATGGCCCGGGCCAGGCGGATGCCGCCGGTGGAGCCGTCGAAGGGGGCGTCGCCGTAGGCGAAGATGCCGCCGTCGGAGGCCACCAGCCAGTAGCCGGCCCCGTCGGGGGTGGCGGCCATGCCCACCACGGGCTTGTTCAGGCGGATGCCGCCCGTCGATCCCAGGAAGCGGGCGTCGCCGAAGGAGAAGATGCCGCCGTCGGAGGCCACCTCCCAGTAGCCGCGCCCGTCGGGGGTGGGCGTCATGCCCACGATGGGCTGGTTGAGGCGCTGGCCGCCCATGGAGCCGAAGAACCCGGCGTCGCCGTAGGCGAAGATGCCGCCGTCGGAGGCCACCAGCCAGTAGCCGCGCCCGTCGGGGGTGGGCGCCATGGCCACCACGGGCTTGACGAGGCGGATGCCCCCCGTCGATCCCAGGAAGCGGGCGTCGCCGAAGGAGAAGATCCCGCCGTCGGAGGCCACCTCCCAGTAGCCCTGGCCCGAGGCCGTGGGCGCCATCCCCACGATGGGCTGGTTGAGGCGGTGGCCCCCCATCGACCCGTGGAAGCCCACCTGCCCGAAGGAGAAGATGCCGCCGTCGGAGGCCACCAGCCAGTAGCCGCGCGCCCCCACGTACTGGAAGGGCAGGCTGCCGTCGTAGCCGAGGACGTCGGCCCCCGACGCCACGAACACGTCGGCGTCGTCCCAGCCGCCCGTGGGCGAGGGCGGGGCCACCACCGTCACCGACGACGACGAGCGCGCCAGGACCGTCGCCGCGTTCCCGGGGCCGAAGGACACCCCCGTGACCCCGGCCAGGTTCGAGCCCGACACCGTGACCACCGTGCCCCCGGCGGCGGGCCCCGACCCCGCCGACAGCGCCGTGGCCGTGGGGCACACCGGCCCGGGCGGGGCGCGCAGGGCGCCCACCAGCGTGCCGGCGTCGGGGGTGCCCAGCCCGCTGGCCATGTCGTAGCCCCCCGTGGCCGGGTAGTACGGGCCCGACGGGGTGGCCGGCGGGTCGCTCGGGGCCGAGCCGGCGGGCTCGTTGTCGCCCACGGTGACGTCGTTGAAGGAGCCGCCGCCCTGGCACCCCGCCTCGTAGAGGGCGGGGTCCATGAAGCCCACCGTCGAGGGCTGGCCCTGGTCGGCGAGGGCGGCCAACGCCCCCCACAGCGGGGCCGCCATGGAGGTCCCGCCGATCTTCACCCACTGGCCGTCGAAGGCCACCGCGAACCCGGTGGCCGGGTCGGCGTCGGCGGCCACGTCGGGGACCTCGCGGCACGACCCGGCGCCGCCGGCGGCGATGGGACAGGGGTTGGCCCCGGTGAAGGCGTCACGGGCCTTGGTGTAGGGGCTCTGCACCCCGGGGCCGAGCTGCCAGGACGGCATGACCCACGACGTGGAGACGCCGCCGCCGCCCGTGCCGGCGAAGACGCCGTGGTTCCACGGCGTCTCGCTGGGCGCGGGGCCCAGGGCCTCGAGGGTGGTGCCGCCCACGCCGGTCACCCAGGGCTCGCTGGCGGGGTCGTCCACCTGCAGGCTGGTGTCGCGCGAGCTGGGGAAGACGAAGCAGTCCTCGGACCCGGCGTCGCCCGCCGCCGCCGTGACGGTCTTGCCGCCCGCCACCGCCTCCTGGAAGATGGCCGACTCGGCGTCGAGCACCGCCGGCGGCGTCTGGGGCTCGCACTGGCCCCAGCTCGTGGTGATGACGTCGAGCGAGCCGTCCTGCGCCATGGCGTCGTAGGTGTCCACCGGGCCCGCCCCGCCGTTGGGCCCCACGTAGACCTTCACGCTCGCCTGCGGGGCCATCCCGATGACCATCTCCGTGTCGAGGGCCGCCTCGCCCTGTTGCGGGCCGCTGTGCACCGAGGCGAAGTCGACGCTCACCCCCGTGGGCACCGTGGTGATGGCCGGCGAGTAGCAGTCCTCGAACATGGTGATGTCGGCGCTCGAGTAGGGCTCGAGCTCGTAGACGCCCACCGTGGTGCCGGCACCCTCCTCGTCGGCGTAGACGTCCGAGAACGAGTACGCCTGGGCCAGCTGGTCGGCGGTGAGGGCGCCGTTGCTGCGGGAGCTGCCGTCGATGGAGGCGTCGCAGCCCGCGCTGGCCACCGGCCCGGCGACGTGCGCCGGCACGGCGTGGGGCGCGGCGGCCGTCCGGGGCGCGGCGGCGGGGCCGGCGGGCGCGGCGTCCCGCGCGCCGGGCCCGCCCGAGGGCCAGGCCAGCTCCGGCACCGGCAGGGTCACGTCGTCCAGCCCCACCACGCCGTAGAGGTCGTCGGCCAGCGCCCCCGGGACGAGGGGGGCCTCGGTGGGGGCCCGGGCCACGCGCCCGGTGGGCAGCCGGTACTGCTCCAGGCCCACGTCGAAGGCCCGGCTCATCTGGTCGGCCGTCCCCGTGACCGGCACGAGCAGCCCGTCGGGGGAGGTGGCCCCCACCGCCAGCCCCCGCCCGGCCAGCCAGCTGCGCACCGACGCCGTCACCGAGGGGGCCGGCCCGAAGGCGGCGGCGAAGTCCCCGGGGGCGAGGTAGTGGCGAAAGCGCGCGCTCCTCGGGGTCGACACGGCGGCGTCGAAGGCCTCCAGGGCGGCCGGGTCGCGCGGCTTGAGGACGACGTCCACCCGCATGTCGGTGCCGCCCGGCACGGACCGCAGCGCCGTGCTGTGGCGCGGCAGGCGGGGCGCGCTCGGGGCGTCGCGCACCCAGGCGCGCGTCCCCCGGGCGCCGGCGGCGGGCGTCGAGGCGCTCGCCATGCCCACGGCCGCGCCGGCCGCCCCCAGGCCCGCCAGCGCGGCCAGGACGGCCCGCAGCCGTCGGGCGCGGCGTCTGCGGGTCCCCGCCGGCCGCGCCCGGCGCGGGCGGCGGTGGCGGGGCGGGCCGTGGCGCATCACCCGGGCGCCCCGGCGAGGCACGCGGACGTCGTGGTGCTCACGAGTGTCGGTCTTCTCCGTGTCCTTGGTGGGCGGGGCCGTCGCCGGGGGAGGTGCCGTCGCGGGGGTGGCGCCGGCGACGGAGGCCCTCCGCCAGGGCGGGCTCGGCCCCGTGGTCGCTGGGCTCGTAGTAGACGTGGTCGGCGATCTGCGCAGGACGGTACTCCTGTTCCACCCACCCGCGGGGGTCGTCGTGGGGGTACACGTAGCCCTCGCCGTGGCCGATGCCCTTGGCCCCCCAGTAGCTGGCGTCGCGCAGGTGGGTGGGGACGTCGGCCCGGGGCCCCTCCCGGGCGTCGGCCCGGGCCCGCCCCAGCGCGGCGGTGACGGCGTTGGACTTGGGGGCGCAGGCCAGGTAGACGACCGCCTCGGCCAGGTTGAGCTGGGCCTCGGGCAGCCCCACGAACTCCACCGCCCGGGCGGCGGCGTCCGCCACCACCAGGGCCAGCGGGTCGGCCAGGCCCACGTCCTCGCTGGCCAGGATGACGAGGCGCCGGGCGATGAAGCGGGCGTCCTCGCCCCCCTCGAGCATGCGGGCCAGCCAGTACAGCGCGGCGTCGGGGTCCGAGCCCCGCAGGGACTTGATCAGGGCGCTGACCTGGTCGTAGTGGGCGTCCACCCCCTGGTGCACGAGCCGCCCGGCCCGGGCCCGGGCCACCACGTCGGTGGTGACGCCGTCCACGCCCGCCAGGGCCAGGGACAGCTCGAGGACGCCCAGGGCGGCCCGGGCGTCCCCGTCGGCCAGCGACACCATGAGCGACAGCGCCTCGTCGTCGGCCCGGCCCCCCTCGGCCGAGAGCCCCCGCCGGAGCACCTCGGCGACGTCCTCGTCGCCCAGGGGCTCGAGCCGCCACAGCGTGGCCCGGCTGAGCAGGGGCGAGTTGACCGAGAAGAACGGGTTCTCCGTCGTGGCCCCGATGAGCACGACGAGGCCCTCCTCCACCGAGGGCAGCAGCGCGTCCTGCTGCGCCTTGTTGAAGCGGTGCACCTCGTCGACGAAGAGGATCGTGCCCTGGCCCTGCTCGCCCAGGCGCCGCCGCGCCTCGTCCACGGCGGCGCGCACGTCGGCCACCCCGGCGTTCACCGCCGAGAGGGGCACGAACGCCTTGGCGGTGACGCGCGCCACCACCTGGGCGAGCGTCGTCTTCCCGGTGCCCGCCGGGCCCCACAAGATGGCGGAGGTGAGGCGGTCCTGCTCGATGAGCGCCCGCAGGGGCGCGCCCGGGGCCACCAGGTGGCGCTGGCCCACGATCTCGTCCAGCGTGCGGGGGCGCAGGCGCGTGGCCAGCGGCGCCCGCTCCCGCAGGCGCTCGGTGGCGGCCTCGGCGAAGAGGTCGGGGGCGCCCGGTCCCCGGCGCGGCGGGCGGCTGGGCACGGCTCGTCCCGGCGGCGGCGTCAGTCGCCGGCGGGCGCGCCCCGCAGGCCGAGCTCGCGCAGGGCGCGCGCCGGGAGCGCCTTGGGTGCACCGGTCATGGGGTCGGTCCCCGACTGGGTCTTGGGGAAGGCGATCACCTCGCGCAGGTTCTCCTCCCCGGCGAGGATGGCCACCAGGCGGTCCACCCCCACGGCGAAGCCGCCGTGGGGCGGCGCGCCGTAGCGGAAGGCCCCCAGGAGGAACCCGAAGCGGGCCTCGGCCTCCTCGGGGGCGATGCCCAGGGCGTCGAACACCTGGCGCTGGACGTCCTCGCGGTGGATCCGGATCGACCCCGACCCCAGCTCCCACCCGTTGAGGACGAGGTCGTAGGCCTGGGAGCGCACCCGCAGGGGGTCGGTCGCCAGCAGCCCGACGTCGTCGGGGTGGGGCATGGTGAAGGGATGGTGAGCGGCCTGGGGGTTGCCCTCCTCGTCGAGGCCCTCGAAGAGGGGGAACTCGGTCACCCACAGGAAGCGCCGCTCCCCCTCGCCCACCGGCGGCCGGGCCAGGTCGAGGCGCAGCTGGCCCAGCACCCCGCAGGCCGTGCGCCACTCGTCGGCCACCACCAGCACGAGGTCCCCGGGCTGGGCCCCGGTGGCCGAGACGAGGCCGGCGCGCTCGGCGTCGGACAGCACCTTGTCGAGGGGGGAGGTGAGCTCGGGCGGGTCGCTGGCCGTGACCCGGAACCACGCCAGGCCCTGGGCGCCGAGCGCCTTGGCCCGCTCCACCAGGGCGTCGAGCTTGTTGCGGCCCACCGACGACCCCTCGGCGAGGCGGATGGCCTTCACGCACGGGGCGCCGAAGGCCCGCACCTGGGTGCCGGCGAACACCGCGCCCAGGTCGACGAGCTCGAGGCCGAAGCGCACGTCGGGCTTGTCCACGCCGAAGCGGTCCATGGCCTCGTGCCACGTCATGCGCTCGATGGCGCGCGGCCGCTCCCCCACGGCCGCCTCGGTGGCGTCCACCACGGCCTCGGTCACCACGGCCTGCACGTCGTGCTCGGACACGAACGACGCCTCCAGGTCGAGCTGGGTGAACTCGAATTGGCGGTCGGCCCGCAGGTCCTCGTCGCGCAGGCACCGGGCGATCTGGAAGTAGCGGTCGACGCCGGCCACCATGAGCAGCTGCTTGGCGATCTGGGGGCTCTGGGGCAGCACGTAGAAGCTGCCCCGGTGGAGGCGCGACGGCACGGCGAACTCACGGGCGCCCTCCGGTGTGGGCGTCCACAGCAGCGGCGTCTCGACCTCGCAGAAGCCCTGGCGGACCATGGCCGCCCGCATGGCCCCGAGGACGCGGCCGCGCAGGCGCATGTTGCGCTGCATGCGCGCCCGGCGCAGGTCCACGAAGCGGTAGCGCAGGCGCACCGCCTCGTCGGGGCCGGTGCGCTCGTCCACGGGGAACGGCGGCGGCTCGGCCTCCGAGAGGACCTCGACCTCGCAGTCGGCCAGCTCGACCTCGCCGGTGGCGATCTCGGCGTTGGCGTTGCCCTCGGGACGGCGCCGCACCGTGCCCGACACCCGCAGCACCCACTCGCTGCGCACGTCGACGCTCCCGTCGACCACGCACTGGGTGGTGCCGCTGTGGTCACGGAGGTCCACGAAGGCGAGGTGCTCGCCGTGCTCACGGCGGGCCGACACCCACCCGCACAGCGTCACCCGGGCGTCGACGTGGTCGAGGCGCAGGTCCCCGCACATGTGGGTGCGCATCGCCGTGGTCGTCACCTGCCGTCCTCCTCGCCGTCGGTGGCGCCGGGGGCGGGCAGGGCGCCCGGCGCCTCCCCCTCCCGGTCGCGCAACCATTGCACCACCGCGCCGCGCGGCACCTCCTCCTGGGGCCCCGACCCCAGCATGGGCCGCGCCGTCACCACCTGGCGGGCGAGCTCGTCGGGCCCCACGATGAGCGCGTAGCGCGCCCCGGAGCGGTCGGCCTGCTTGAGCTGGGCCCCCATCGACCGCCCGTCGTAGGCGCGGGAGGCCGCCAGCCCGGCGTCGTGGAGCTCGGCGCACAGGTCGCGGGCGGCGGTGCCGTCGGTGACGTCGACCACGAAGGCGGCCGGGGGCGGGGGGGCGGCGGGGAACACGCCCTCGGCGTCGCACGCCAGGAGGAGGCGCTCGATGCCGATCCCGAAGCCGATGCCCGGCGTGGGAGGGCCGCCCACCGCCTCCACCAGGCCGTCGTAGCGGCCGCCGCCCCCCACGGCGTCCTGGGCCGTGTGCAGGGCGTGCGCCGCGAACTCGAAGGTGGTGCGGGTGTAGTAGTCGAGCCCCCGCACCAGGCGGGGGTCGAGCACGTGCGCGACCCCCCGCGCCTCGAGCCCCGCCCGCACCCGGGCCAGGTGGGCGGCGCAGGCCTCGTCGAGGTAGTCGGTGATGCGCGGCGCGCCCGCCACCACGGCCCGGCACGGGGGGCGCTTGCAGTCCAGCACCCGCAGCGGGTTGACGGCGTAGCGCTCCCGGTGCTCGTCGCACAGCTCGTCGCGGTGCGCCCCGAGGTAGGCGACGAGCGCCTCGACGTAGGCGGGCCGGCAGTCGCCGCACCCCATGGAGTTGACCGACAGCTCCACGCGGGCGAGCCCCAGCCACCGGTAGAGGCCGGCGGCCAGGGCGATGACCTCCACGTCCACGTCGGGGTCGTCGGTGCCGAGCACCTCCACCCCCAGCTGGTGGTGCTGCTTGTAGCGGCCCGCCTGGGGACGCTCGTAGCGGAAGGCCGGCGTCACGTACCACGTCCGCCACGGCACCGGCGGGTGGTGCTGCACGAAGGCCCGCACCACCGAGGCGGTGCCCTCGGGGCGCAGCGCC
>Ga0335081_10020833_pt1 | contig 10602 bp, 11 predicted proteins | sample Lox_Sample_35_FD_206713 | JGI IMG/M metagenome (GOLD analysis project Ga0335081, IMG submission 206713) | Soil microbial communities from Loxahatchee National Wildlife Refuge, Florida, United States - Lox_Sample_3.5 | ecosystem: Environmental > Terrestrial > Soil > Wetlands | place: USA... | reverse complement strand
CGTAGAGGACGGCAGCGCCTATGGCGGCCACGTACCCACGCTCAGCATGGAAACGGTAAAGGCTTTGATCGATGCGGCGCACAAACGGGGCAAACTGACGGTAGTCCACATCGGTACTCAGCAAGAAGCTCGCGACGTGATTGCGGCTGGGGCCGACGGACTGGCTCACCTGTTTTCTGATAGCGCTCCAGCGCCGGACTTCGGAAAATTCGCTGCTGCACATCACGTCTTCATCGTCCCAACGCTCGACGTGCTCGAGAGTGCAAGTGGCGTGGCAAGTGGCGAGTCGCTCACCACTGACGCTCGGCTCGCGCCGTACCTTACCGGCGATGACATCGCCAATCTGAAGAAATCGTTCCCAAAGTCGCCAACCGCACTCAGCGAGAAGTATGCGGAACAGACCGTGGCTCAATTGAAGGCTGCCCACGTTCGGGTGCTTGCGGGAACAGACGCGCCGAACCCGGGCACATCCCACGGCTCAAGCATTCACCGCGAACTCGAGTTACTGGTGCGCTCCGGACTTACTCCGCAGGAAGCGCTGGCGGCGGCAACCTCGGCTCCGGCGGCGGCGTTCCGTCTCGGCGATCGGGGAACGATCGCCCCCGGGAAACGTGCCGACCTGCTTCTGGTCAAGGGCGATCCGACGCAAGACATCACCGCCGCCCGCGATATCGTTTCCGTCTGGAAGCTGGGCGTGGAGGACGACCGTGCCACTTACCGCGCGTCTATCGAAAAGACGAAGCAGGAGGCGGCGAAGGCAGCGCAGTCGGCGCAAGCATCGGGGCCAGAGATAAGTTTGATCAGCGACTTCGACGACGGTACGTCGAACGCCACATTCGGCACGGGATGGGCTCTTTCCACCGACAGCATCGCAGGCGGCAAATCTACCGGAGACATGAAGGTGGTGGATGGCGGCGCGAACGGAGACAAACACGCGCTCGACGTCTCGGGCGTAATTGACGGCGGACTTCCGTATGCCTGGGCAGGCGTCATGTGGGCGCCCGGTTCCCAACCGTTCATTCCGGTCAATCTGTCGTCGAAAAAGAACATCTCGTTCTTCGCCAAGGGCGACGGACAGACCTACCGGGTTCTCGTCTTCACCACCAGCGGCGGCCGCATCCCGGCACAACAGACATTCACCGCGGGAGCGGAGTGGAAGAAAAACAGCATCCCGTTTTCAGCATTCAACGGAACCGACGGGCATGACATCTCGGCGATCCTTCTTGTGGGAGGCCCGGCCGCCGGTAAGTTTGATTTTCAGATCGACGAGATCAAGCTGGAGTAGGTTCTGGGTGCGGGGCGAGGGATGCCGGCGTGTTTCTTCTAGCTGGCATCCCACGACTCGCGGTAGGCTTTCGCCAGGAGCCTGGACACAGCGCTCCGGTCGATACTCTCCGGCAGTAACGAATGTCTAGCAGCCTCCTCGCATTCCGCAAAGAGCCTCTGCGCCATGGCTAGAACCTGCTCCGTCGAGTATTTGCCGGTTCGCGCTCGAATGAGCAAGTCGCGCTCCGGTCGAGGAAGCGTAATTTTTCCGGTCGAGACCAATTCCTGGCATTCGTACAGCAGGCGTAGAACATGCATCCCGGCTTTGACGTCGTAGCCGTACTTTTCTTCCAATTCCGGGCGCTGCCCTTTTTTCCCGCGGCCTGACGCTCCGGTCATCCGTTTCAACTGCGCGTCGGCAAAACCGAGAAACTGCGACACACACGAGCGCGAGAGAAAGACGTCTCTTTCTTCCAGGATTCCAGACCAGATCTTGCTGCGCACAGCGCTCTTCGTGAACAGAAAATGCAGCGCCGTTGGATTACCTTTGCCAGCCAGCCCCGCCCACTTTCGGAGTGAATAGAGCGTGATATCCACGTCTTTCGGTCCGTTGCGCCGTTCGTTCCCGGCGGTCGACCACACGAAATGCGGCATGGACTCCAACCCGAGGACCATTTCCGGCGGCTCGATGTAAAGACCGTAGATATCGAGATCATCCGTACCGTGAACTTTGGCTCCATGCAGTTCGGAGCCTCCCACGAATAAATGGATCAGGCGATCGGAGAGGGAAAAACCCGACTCCCGCACGTGTTGGAGCAAGTCCGCCATTCAACTTCGAATAATATAGGAACATGCCTGACGCCTACATCCTCGGCATCGAGAGTTCCTGCGACGAGACCGGGGCGGCCGTGGTGCGCTCGGGCGAACAGCTGATCTCGAATGTGGTTGCTTCACAGATCGCGACTCACCAGCCCTATGGCGGAGTCGTGCCGGAGTTGGCGTCGCGCGAGCACCTGCGAGCAATCGTCCCCGTCGTACGCCAGGCGCTGGCGGAGGCGAAACATACTTACGAGTCGGTGGACGCCATCGCGGTCACTCAGGGCCCGGGTCTGGCTGGAGCGTTACTGGTCGGCATCAGCTATGCCAAGGCTCTGGCCTTCGCTCTCGACAAACCGCTGATTGCCATCAACCACCTCGAAGGCCACATTCACGCCGTGTTGCTTGAAGAGCGGCAGAAGGGCAATCACGAACTGCAATTCCCTGTGCTATCCCTGGTTGTCTCGGGCGGACACACGCATCTGTATCTGGCCGCGCAGAATAACGATTCGTGGACCTACGAGAATATAGGCCACACTCGCGACGACGCCGCCGGCGAAGCCTTTGACAAGGTCGCCAAGCTTTTAGGGTTGGGATATCCCGGAGGTCCGGCCATTGACCGCCTTGCTCCGCATGGGGATCCCAAAGCCGTGAAATTTCCGCCAGCGCAGATCAAGCATCGCGACCGCCGCGGCCGAAAGGACGGCAAAGCAGTCGAGCCCGACTACGATCCAGAAGGCGATTGCCCGCGTTTCGATTTTTCTTATAGCGGCATCAAGACCGCGATCTTGCGCTACGTCGAGGCTCACGATATGCAGCCCTCCGTCGAGGCGCGCCGCCAGGCACTGGCGAAGATACCCAAGCCGAAGCTGGAGGACTACCTCGCCCAGTGCGACCAATTCACGCTCGGCCTGGTCGCGTCGTTCCAGCGGGCAATCGTCGAAGACTTAGTGGGAAGGACCCTCGCCGCAGCTCGGGCCTATGATGTGGCGACGCTCTTCGTCACCGGTGGAGTCGCCGCCAACCAGGAGTTGCGCCAGACCTTCGAGCGCGAAGGCGCTAAAGAAGGGCTGCCGGTGTATTTCCCATCGCGTCCGCTGTCGACCGACAACGCCGCGATGATCGCGGCAGCGGCCTATCCTAAATTTCTGCTCAAAGATTTTGCAGCGATGGATTTTTCCGCAGAAGCGAGCCTGGTTTTGCGCTGAGAGGCTTGTGCGCGAGGATCCCGTTAGGAATACTTAGCGAACAGATTTACTTCCCTGCCGCCAGAGGCTTCACAGCCCTGCCCGACAACTCATCCAATGCCTTGGCAAGTTGAGTGTCGATATCGATGTCTTTGTAGATGACGAAGTCCGCCCGCTTCTCCGACTCTGTGAAAGCGCTCGATCGCGCCGCCACAATGATGATCGGAACCTTGGCCGTCTCCGGTTTGCTCTTGAGCGCTGTGATCAATTCAGTTCCTGACATGGTCGGCATCTGCATGTCGGTAAAGATCAAGTCGGGCTGCGAGCGGCCGAGCACCGCAAGAGCCTCCGCCCCATTGGTCGCAGAGTCAACCGTGAAGCCGCGCTTTTCAAGAAAGCGGCACACGCTATAGCGGATCAGCATGGAGTCGTCGACGACCAAAGCCAACATGGGCATAGTCTGCTAAAGGGCAGGCGAACACACGCCCCCGGCTTGGACAGTAACAGAGGCATTTCAAGCGGAACAACGCGAAACCGCGAGCAACGATTACCACCGTCACCGGGCACGCTCAGAGACGGGCGGTCAGATTTCGCTTTCCTGCGTCCGCTCTTCGATATTCATGTCTTTGAATTCGCTGGACTCGAAGATCTCGCCGCACTCCTTGCACTCGACGAACTCGCAGTCTTCGTCGCGGCTCACGATTTGCACGCGTGGATGCTTGCAGGGTTGCCGCTTGTCTGCGCTTTGTGGAGGAGTGGGCGACTTGGAGGAGGTCATAAATCCGGAAGGTCCCGCGAGAACCGAGGCGGAGGGACGAATATCGCCGGAATTCCCGGTATTTTAGAACGGCTATGCGCCTTGTCAAGCCCCCGGTCGTTACGGAGTCGTGAATTTGTAACAGGCGCGCCGGGCCTACCCCCGCAGAGCCTCTATTCAGCACATCGTGAAATTCCGACTCAAATCATCGCCTAGGCGTAAACCACTCACTCCTTGATATTTACCGTTTGAGCGCATTTTCCGGCGGCTCCATGAGAGGGCTTGCCCGAAAGCTCCAAGGTAACGTAGAATCGAATTACGACGGAAAAGGTCGGAGATAACGCCGACCTTATTAGTCGGGTTTTGCACAGGCCAAAATCGAGTGCTTAAACTCACCAAGAAGGCCGACTACGCGCTGATGGCGATGAAGCATCTCGCCGAGCACGCGACCGAAGGTTCGCGCAGCGCCAAAGATGTCGCCGACGCTTACGGCATGCCGCCCGAAGCTCTGGCCAAGATCCTGCAACGCCTTGCCAAGGCCGGCCTGTTGCAATCGCAGCACGGCACTAATGGTGGATACTCCCTAGCGCGGGCGGCGCACACGATTTCGGCCTTCGAGGTGATTCAGGCCATCGATGGACCGCTGTTCATCACCTCCTGCGTCACGGTACGCGGGGAATGCGACCAGAGCGACCGCTGCAACATTCGCGAGCCGCTGCGCAAGGTGAACGACAGCATTGAAGCGGTTTTGAGGCGCATAAAGATTTCGCACATGCGGGAAGAACCGGACGAAGTCGGGAGCCTCGCTCCCAAGGCAGCCGAGTTGGTGACCATCGGCTGAAGCGTTAAAGACGAGAGTTTCATCAAAGGATTAAGGATTAACGAAGCAGGAGAGCAATCGAAATGAGCACGGACGTCAAGATCCCCCAGGCACTTACTCAGACGCAGCACCCCGACGCCAAAGGAGTGAAGCTGCCCATCTACATGGATAACCACGCCACCACCCAGATGGATCCGCGGGTGCTGGAAGAGATGCTGCCCTACTTCGCGGAGAAGTTCGGCAACGCAGCCAGCCGCAATCACTCATTCGGCTGGGCCGCCGAAGAGGGCGTGGAGACAGCGCGCGAGCGCATCGCTAAACTGGTCGGCGCGACCACCAAAGAAATCATTTTCACTTCCGGCGCAACCGAGAGCGATAACCTGGCCATCAAGGGCGTGGCCGAAATGTATCGCGAGAAAGGCAACCACATCATCACCGCGGTCACCGAACACAAAGCGGTGCTCGACACCTGCAAGCGCCTGGAGAAATACGGCTACCGCGTCACTTACATGCCGGTGCAGAAAGACGGTCTGATCGATCTCGACGACCTGAAGCGCGCCATGGACGATAAGACGATCCTGGTCACGATCATGGCCGCGAACAACGAGATCGGCGTGCTGCAACCGATCGCGGAGATCGGCAAGCTCTGTCATGAGCGCGGCGTGATCTTCCACACCGATGCAACCCAGTACGTGGGCAAAGTTCCGACCGATGTGATCAAGCAGAACATCGACCTGGCTTCTATCTCGGGCCACAAGATGTACGGGCCCAAGGGCGTAGGGGCGTTGTACGTGCGCCGCAAGAATCCGCGCGTGCAACTCTCCGCCATCATCGACGGCGGCGGCCACGAGCGCGGCATGCGCTCGGGCACTCTCAACGTTCCCGGAATCGTCGGCCTGGGTAAGGCCTGCGCCATTGCGCAGGAAGACATGCCGCAGGAATCCTGCCGTCTGGCGGGCCTGCGCAACCGCTTGCGCGACCGCATCATGAACCGCCTGGATGAGGCTTACATCAACGGCTCAACCGACCATCGCCTGCCCGGCAATCTGAATATCAGCTTCGCGTACGTGGAAGGCGAGTCATTGTTGATGGGCATCAATGACATCGCGGTTTCGAGCGGATCCGCCTGTACCTCGGCGACGCTCGAACCATCGTATGTACTGAAGGCTCTCGGCACCGGCGACGACCTGGCGCACAGCTCGATTCGTTTCGGCATCGGCCGGTTCAATACCGAAGCCGAGGTCGACTACGTGGCTGACCGCGTCATTGAAACCGTCGAGCGCCTCCGTGAACTCTCTCCGCTCTACGAGATGGCGAAAGAGGGCATCAATTTGAAAGACGTAAAGTGGGCAGGAGAGGCGCACTAGCAGTACCGAGTAACGGGAAAGAGCACAAGATCAAGCTCAGGAGAAGCAAATGTCATATAGCGACAAGGTCATCGACCACTACAACAATCCCCGCAACGTCGGCTCCATGGACAAACAGAGTACCGACGTGGGCACCGGCCTGGTCGGCGCGCCCGAATGCGGTGACGTCATGAAGCTGCAGATCAAGGTCAACCGCGAAACCAACGTCATTGAAGACGCCAAGTTCAAGACCTTCGGGTGCGGCTCGGCCATCGCCTCGTCCTCCCTCGCCACCGAGTGGGTCAAGGGCAAGACCGTGGACGAAGCCCTCGCCATCAAGAACATGGACATTGTGAAGGAGCTTTCGCTTCCTCCGGTCAAGATCCATTGCTCGGTGCTGGCCGAGGACGCGATTCGCGCCGCGATCGGCGACTGGAAAAAGAAGCAGGAAGCAGCCAGCCCGGTTGCCGCCGAAGCGAAATAGTTGCGAGCTTCGAGCTCGAGGGTGTTTGTTCACAGCTCGAGGCTCATAGCTCATGGCTGATTTATGACGACCGCGACTGAAGAAACGAAGAAGTCTGCTGCACCGGCCAAAGGAATTCTCGTCACCGAGAAAGCTCTGGCCAAAGTGCGTAGCGCGATGGCCAAGGAAGGCATTTCGCCCGAGCAGGGCGGCTTGCGGCTCGGCGTGCAGGGCGGCGGATGTTCGGGTCTGAGTTACAACATCCGCTTCGACACGCAGCCGCGCGAACGCGACCGCATCTTCCAGTTCGGCGACGTGCGCGTCTTCGTCGATCCGAAGTCGTTTATTTACCTGCACGGCATGACCCTGGACTATCAGGAAACGCTGATGCAACAGGGCTTCGTGTTCGTGAATCCCCAGGCATCGAAGTCGTGCGGTTGTGGGACTTCGTTCTCTGCCTGAGCGTGAATGTGTGGCGCGGGCGCCCACGCCCGCGCGGCGAGCACCCGCGCGACTGTCTCCGCTCATCGGACGCCCAGCATCAGAGCTATGCAGGTTCGCAGTTTAAGGAAAAGGAATGACCAAGTCTGCTCTTACCGCGATCGGCGCCAAGCCGCTACCCCAGGATACGCATTCCTGCTGGTCCTGCGGATCCATGCGCGCTGCGCACTTCTGCGAATCGTGCGGTAAGGTGCAGCCTCCGGTGCCCGTGGATTACTTCTCATTCTTCGGCCTGCCGCCCAAGCTCAACCTTGACGTTGCGGCGCTGGAAAAAGACTTCTACGACCTGAGCCGTAAGCTGCATCCCGATCTGAGCGCCAGAGCCGGCAGCGATGAGCAGGAATGGAGCCTGGAGCAGAGTTCCATGCTCAACGACGCGTACCGTACGCTGAAAGATCCGATCAAGCGCACGGCCTATCTGTTGCACCTCGAGGGCGTGGAGTTGGAAGAGCAATCGAAGAGCGCGACGGAGCAAGCCCGGGCAGCCGGAGCGATCAAGAAGCAGATTGTCCCGCCGGATTTGCTGGAAGAAGTGTTCGAGTTGAACATGCAACTCGAAGAATCGCGCCTGAACAAGAAGATGGGCGAGGATGATCCCGCTCTGATGGCAGAAATTGGAAAGCAGAAACTCGCACTCGAAGCCAAACACGAAGCGCTCCTCGAGGAACTGCAAACCTGCTGGAAGGCCTGGGATAGCCTGATCGGCCGCAGCCCGGCCGCTCCCGAAGAGCGCGCGAAAGTCCGCGACAAGATGGTAGATGTGCTGAACCGCCGCAATTACATCCGGAACCTGGTGCGGGATGTGAACGAGGCGATGGAAGTATGAAGTCAGAATGAAGAAGTCAGAAGTTAGAATCTCGGACCCATGGCTACTGATTCTGAATTCTGCATTCTTACTTCTGCATTCAAAATTGAAGCTCAATGGCTACTGATCGTATCGTCGGCATCGACCTGGGCACCACGAACTCGCTGGTGGCTTTCATGCAGGGGGAGACCCCTGTCGTAATCCCGGGCGACGACGGATTGAACCTGCTCCCATCGGTGGTCGCGCTCGACGCGAATAACCAACCCGTGATCGGCAATGCCGCCCGGAATTCCCTGATCGAAACTCCGGAACGTGCCGTCTATTCCATCAAGCGCCTTATGGGACGCGGCATTGAAGACATTCAGGAAGAACTGAAACTCTTCCCCTTCCGTCTCGCCGACGACATGCAGGCGGGAGAAGTCCTGCGTATCACGCTGGGTGACAAGACGTTCACTCCGCCGGAAATCTCCGCGCTGATTCTTCGCCAGCTCAAGCGCAGCGCCGAGCGCTTCTTCGGTGGACCGGTCACGAAGGCAGTCATCACCGTTCCAGCCTATTTCAACGACGCGCAGCGTCAGGCCACGAAAGATGCCGGCCGCATCGCCGGCCTCGAAGTCCTTCGCCTGGTTAACGAGCCGACGGCTGCGTCACTCGCCTACGGCCTCGACAAGAAGCAGAACGGCATTGTCGCCGTTTACGATCTGGGCGGCGGCACTTTCGACATTTCGATCCTCAAGCTGCATGACGGCATCTTCGAAGTCATCGCCACCAACGGGGACACGCACCTCGGAGGCGACGATATCGACAACCTGCTCATCACCATCGCGCTCGACGACATTCGCGGCGACCTTGGCGTCGATCTTCGCCGGAATGCCGAAGCGGTGCAGGCGATCCGCAAGGCCGTCATCGAAGCCAAGATCGCGCTCTCGTCACAGCCCTCAGTCAAACTCGACATCGAACTGCCCGGCGGCAAGCACTACCGGCGCGAAATTACCCGCGAGCAGTTCGAGCAGTTGATTCAGCCGGTCATTGATCGCACCGTCGGTCCCTGCAAGCAGGCCATGAAAGATGCGGGCCTGAAGCCCGAGCAGATCGACGAGGTCGTGCTGGTCGGCGGTTCGACGCGCATCCCCAAAGTCCGCGCGCTGGTGCAAGATCTCTTCCACCGCGAACCGCATACGGACTTAAATCCGGACGAAGTCGTCGCCCTCGGCGCCGCCGTGCAGGCGAACATCCTCGGCGGAGGTTCCGTCGCCACCGAAAACATGCTGCTGCTGGATGTGACTCCTCTGTCGCTCGGCATCGAAGTCGCCGGCGGAGTCACCGACAAAATCATTCTGCGCAATTCGACGATCCCGGCCTCGGCCACGCAGTTCTACACCACGCAGGTGGATGGCCAGGCCAACGTCGCGATTCACGTGCTGCAAGGCGAACGCGAGTTGGCTAAAGACTGCCGTTCCCTCGCCCGTTTCGATCTCAAGGGGATTCCGCCCATGGCCGCCGGCATCCCGCGCGTTGAAGTCAAATTCCTGATCGATGCCAACGGCATTCTGCACGTTTCCGCGCGTGAACAGCGCAGCGGCAAAGAAGCAGAAATCCAGGTCCAGCCCAGCTACGGCCTCACTGACGAGCAGGTCGAAGGCATGATCCTCGACTCGTTCGACAATGCCGAAGAAGATTTCCGGCAGCGCCAATTGATCGAAGCGCGAGCCGAGACGACGACGATCCTCACGGCCCTCGAAAAAGGCAAGAAGAGCGCGGCCTGGGGACAACTCACCACCGACGAAAAGAAGCAGATCGCGAAAATGGAGAAGGCGCTGGTAGCGGTGAACGCGGAAGAAGATTACCAGGCAATCCGCAAAGCCATCGACGCCCTGAACCAGGGCACGATGCGCCTGGCTGAGTTGATGATGGACACCGCCGTATCGTCGGCACTGAAAGGCAAAAACATGGACGAGACGGACCTGGGCGAGGGCCCAACCGCCCCGCATCCCATGGCGAAAGCAGAGTTCGAGTAAGCTCCGTGTCCCCGTGTCCTGTGCGGTGAGAGGTCTTGTCTGCAACCACAGAAGACACGGAAGACGCAGAGCAAGGAGTAAAAATGTCAGAAGAAAAGACACAAGGAGCCGGCACCTTGACCGAAGACGCACCCGGCGAAAACACGGTACAGGTCACATTCCTGCCCGAAGGCAAGACGGTGCAGTTCGAGCACGGCAAGTTGCCCTACGAATATCACGGCAAGGAGGAGTCGATCCTCGATGTGGCGCTGAACCATCACATCGCGCTCGACCACGCCTGCGGTGGCAACAACGCCTGCACGACCTGCCACATCTGGGTGAAGGAAGGCGCCGAGAATCTCTCGCCCATGGAAGACGACGAGGCCGACCGGTTGGACATGGCCGCCGATCTCCAGCTAAACTCGCGTCTCGGCTGCCAGGCACAGATCACCAAGCCCGGGAAGGTAGTCGTCGAAATTCCCGCCTGGAACCGTAATTACATCTCCGAGGAGCACCACTGAGATGGCGAAACAACTGACCTGGGATGACGCCGAAGACATCGGCATCCTGCTGTCCGAAACCCATCCCGAACTGGACCCGCTCACCGTGCGCTTCACCGACCTGCATCGCTACGTCACGGGGTT
>Ga0335081_10020832_pt1 | contig 10602 bp, 7 predicted proteins | sample Lox_Sample_35_FD_206713 | JGI IMG/M metagenome (GOLD analysis project Ga0335081, IMG submission 206713) | Soil microbial communities from Loxahatchee National Wildlife Refuge, Florida, United States - Lox_Sample_3.5 | ecosystem: Environmental > Terrestrial > Soil > Wetlands | place: USA: Florida... | reverse complement strand
TGCTGTCCACTATACATTCCGGCCGTGGGAAGGTCTTGCAGATGAACCTTCTCAGGACCACTGGCACGCGTGACGCAGATCCTGCAAATCGAAAGGCTCGCCCAAAATCCCAGCCGAAGTTATTGACTAGGTCACAAAATCATGTGACGCAAATCACCGCAACGGTTTTGCGAAGAAGCCCATCGTTGCATTGTTCGGTAAAGGGTTGCGTCCGGCCGTGTACCGCAGAAACCTCCGAAGTTGAGGACGTGTGCACAGCCAGCGTAGGTAGTGTCTGATGACGCCAAAGAAATCCCAATCACAGCGGAACAAGGAAACGCCAAACCCGGTGTCGTCGCCGGCGCCAGCGGTACTTCCAGCTCCCGCCGCAGTATCGAAAGCCACCGGGATGCTGCCTGCGCAAGAGGCAGCCCCGGCCAAATCGTTTCCGATTGTGGGAATTGGCGCGTCCGCAGGCGGTTTGCAGGCGCTTACATCTTTTTTCCGAGCGCTTGCTCCGGATACCGGCATGGCCTTTGTGTTGGTCCAACACATGGATCCTTCCCACGAGAGCATGCTGGACAAGTTGCTGGCGCGAGATACCGCGATGCCGGTCACGCAGGTCGCCGACGGGATGTCGGTTGAAGCCAACTGCGTCTATGTGATCCCACCGAATACCGAGATGACCATTTCCGGTGGGGTTTTAAACTTAGTTGCCCGATCTGGTACCACTCCCTGGCATACGCCGATCGACACGTTCCTTTGTTCGCTGGCCGACGACCAGAAGATGAGGGCGATTGGGATCATCCTCTCCGGAATCGGATCGGATGGCACGAAAGGTCTGCAGGCGATCAAGGGTGAAGGTGGCATCACCTTTGCCCAGAATGAGGAATCTTCCAGCTACGCGGGAATGCCGTTGCATGCTGTCGCGGCGGGCTGCGTGGATCTGGTGTTGCCGCCGGATCAAATTGCCGGGGAACTGGCCCGGATGATTCTTCACCCCTACCTGCAATTGGCGCCACAGGCCGTCGAGTCCGAACTTCCTGCGGCGGGCGACGGCAACCTGAGCAAAATTTTTCTGTTGCTCCGGGCGGCGACGGGAGTGGATTTCACAAATTACAAGCAGACCACGATTCGACGCCGGATTGCGCGGCGCATGGTATTACGTCGCTGCGAGAAAGTAGGCCAATACGCCAAATTCGTGGGCGAGCATCCCGAAGAAGTGCAAGCGCTATTCGAGGATTTGCTGATTCAGGTGACCAGCTTCTTCCGCGACCCGCGGACGTATCACTACCTGAAGAGCGAGGTTTTCCCAAAAATCTGTGCGGCGCTCGATCCCGGAGAACCGATCCGCATCTGGGTACCTGGCTGCTCGAGCGGCGAGGAAGTTTATTCGATAGCGATGGTATTGCATGAATTTCTGGGAGAAACTGCTGCCCAAACATCGATTCAAATCTTCGCTACGGACGTGAGCAACACCGCCATCCAAAAGGCCAGGGCAGCGGTCTATTCGGAGGCGGCCATCGCGGAAGTTGCGCCTGAGAGGTTGCGGCGGTTCTTTGTCAAAGGAGACAACGGGTATCGCATCACCAAGATGATTCGTGACTGTTGCGTATTTGCCCGCCACGATGTCATCAAAGACCCGCCGTTCTCGCGGATGGACCTGGTGAGTTGCCGCAACCTGCTGATTTATTTGGAACTGGTTCTACAGAAGAGGGTATTGACCTATCTCCACTACGCGCTTAAACCGACCGGATTTTTAGTTCTCGGCAAGACGGAGACGGTCAGCGCGATGCCCGAGCTATTTACGCTGGAGAACCGCGAAGCCAATGTGTATTCGCGGTTGACCTCCGCGGCGCGCGTGCCGCCGGAGTTTCGTAGTTTTGAGCATGGGAAAAAGATACCCATCGGAGTCCTGACGGCGGTTAACCCGGTCGTGGTACCCGCATTTGACCTGCGAAGAGAAGCCGAGCGCGCGATTCTGGAACAGTTTGCGCCGCCCGCGCTGGTTGTCGATGCATCGCTGCAGGTGGTTTATGTGCAAGGCGACACCAGCCCCTTCGTCAAACTTTTCTCGGGACCGCCCAGCTTCAATCTGCTGAAACTGGTCCGACCGGAACTAATGCTGGAAGTTCGCATGGCGGTCCAGGAAGCCAAGAAGTCGCATAGGACCGCGCGCCGTGAGAACGTTCGATTCAAACGCGATGGACAGGCCGATCTGACCGATATAGCGGTTGTGCCTCTCGGTCGTATAGCCAAGGATGCTGGATTTGTCGTGCTATTCAAGCACCCGCGCCCGGTAGCTGGGAAAGTAGCCGTCAAAGCGGCCCGCCAGCCGAGAACCAAAGAAGAAGCCACGCAAGTCGAACTGTTGAAGCGGGACTTGGCGGTCGCTCAAGAAAGCCTGCGCGCCGTTGTCCAGGATCAGGAGGCTACCGACGAAGAATTGCGAGCCGCCAATGAAGAGCTTCTGTCGAGCAACGAAGAACTCCAGAGCACCAACGAGGAGCTGCAAACCACCAAGGAAGAAGTGCAATCGTCGAACGAAGAGCTGACCACATTGAATGCAGAACTACAGAATCGAAATGTGGAGATAGCCAAGAGCGCGCATGAGTTGAGCCGTTTGCTGAATGCCGTGGAGATTCCTGCCCTGATCCTCGATAACAATCGGTGCCTCCGGCACTATAGTCCGGCAGCGGTGACGTTATTTAATTTGATTTCTTCTGACATTGGGCATCCCATCTCGCGAATTAAGCCGAACCTGGAGCTAGTAGACCTGGATCAAGTCGCCGCAGAAGTAGCCAGGACGATGCACCCTGTCGAGAAGGAAGTGCGCGACAAAAGCGGTCATTGGTACGCCTTGCGAGGGCAAAACTACAAAACGCCGGAAAATAAAGTGGAAGGAATCCTGATCTCGGTAGTCGACATACATGACATGAAGCAACTCTCTTCGGCGATTGTGGAAACGATCAATGAACCGCTGCTGGTCTTGGACTCCGGGTTTCGCGTGCTTTCGGCCAACGCGGCCTTTTACCAGAAGTTTAAAGTCGCACCCGACGAAACGGAAAATCGACTGCTATTTAATTTGGGCAATGGCCAATGGAACACTCCGCAACTACGCGAACTGTTGGAGACCGTACTGCCGAACAAGAAAGTGATCGAGAATTTTCGGGTGGCGCATGATTTTCCAGAGATTGGACACAAAGTCATGTCGCTCAATGCGCGGCAGCTCTATCAGGATAGGATTGGGACACAAAAAGTGCTGTTGGCCATCGAGGATCTCACCGATCGGAACGACATTGGCGCGGCGAATTGCGTGGCTGCGGAGGCAACTTGACCGCGCCGGACGTTTCCAACACAATCGACCGTTGAGCTTCACTGAATTTCTATTCAGGTGTCGAGCTGCCTAGTTCATGACTTCCTCCTTGCGGGATAACCCACGAATCGTGATTGCGGGTGCTTCGTCGTTGTTGGGCGCGGAACTGCGGTCATTGCTCGAGGAGAGCCGGTTTGCAGGCGCGGACGTGCGGCTGCTGGATGAGGAGCTGGCGGAGGGAACGTTAACAGAGGCGGCCGGAGAAGCGGCGGTGATTCAGCCGGTGGACGAAGAGAGTTTTCGGCGGGCAAGCGTGGTGTTTTTCAGTGGGTCGGCCGACTTCACGGCGGGAAATTTGACGGCGGCGCGAGCCAGTGGAGCAACTGTGATTGATTTGAGCGGCGCCACGCTGACGCAAAGCGAGTGCGTGGGCTGGTTTCCGAAGCTGGATGCGCTGCTGGGTCGTAGCTTTGCGAGTGGCGGCAAGCTGTTCGCGATTCCCACGGCAGCGGCTACGAGCGCCGCTTCGTTGACGCTGGCGCTCTCAAAAATCGGAGCAACGCGGATTACGTTTGTGACGTTTCAGCCTGTTTCGGAGGCGGGGCGCGTTGGCGTGGAAGAATTGGAAAGCCAGACGGGACAGTTGCTGTCGTTTCAAGGCGTGGGGCAGCCGGTATTTGATACCCAGGTGGCGTTTAATTTGTTGGATCGCTATGGGCCGGAGAGTCTGCAGAAGTTGAGCGCTGCACGGCATCGGCTAGCGGCGGAAACGAAGATGTGTTTGGGTGGCACGGCGGCGATGCCAGTGTTGCAAGTGCTTCACGCGCCGGTATTTTATGGCGCCGCGTTTACGGCTTGCGCGGAGATTGCGGGCGTCAATGCGGAGCAGGTGGCGAAAGCGTGCCAGGATGCGGGATTCGTGATTCCGGAGGACGCGACCGGGCCGAGCAATGTGAGCGTAGCGGGAGAGAAGGTCGTGCATCTAGCACGGCCGGAAAAGGATTTGGCGCGGGCGGACGCTTGGTGGTTCTGGGGAGCGGCGGATAATATTCGATTGCCGGCGGCAAATGCGGTGAAGCTGGCGGAGATGCTGGGTTGAGAAAAAGTGGCGAGTGGCGAGTGGCGAGTGGCGAGCGGAAAATCGCTACGTCTTCATTGGGGCTCGCGCTCGCAGGTATTTCGTTGTGTTTGGCCTTCAGTGGATGCGGGTATCACGTGGCGGGAAAAAGTTCGGCATTGCCGAAAGAAGTGCACGTGATTGCGGTGCCGGCGCTCGAAAACAAGACGACCAGTTACCGGCTGGAACAGCGTTTGACCGCGGCGACGGTGCACGAGTTTCTAGCGGAGACCTCGTACCGTGTCGTGTCGAAACCGGAAGATGGCGACGCCGTGCTGAAAGGCACGATTGTGAGCCTGGAAGCGGTGCCGCTGCTCTTCGATACGACGACGGGCCGTGCGACGACGATGCTGGTGACCGTGAAGTGCGAAGTAACGTTGACCGAGCGGGCCAACGAAAAAGTGCTCTATCACACGGACAATTTCATGTTTCGCAATCAGTACGAAATCTCGACCAACGTGAACGATCCGGTGAGCGTGCGAAATTTTTTTGAGGAACAAGACCCGGCGCTGGATAGGTTGGCAAAGGATTTTGCGGTGCGCCTGGTGGCGGCAGTGACTGAGAATTACTAGCATTTTTTGTGTAGGGTCATCCTTCCGAGGATGACCGTTTCTAATTCGAAGCTGACCAAAGGATGGCCCTGCAGGGAAATGGCGCAGATTTCGGCAAATGAGTTGATGGCGCGGATCGGAAAAGGGAAGCCGATTCCGGCGATTTTGTTATTGGGCGAAGAGCCGTACCTGCGGGACAACTGCCGGGCAAAATTGATCGAGCAATATGTGCCGGAGGCGGCGCGGACGTGGGCAGTCTCGCGTTATTCCGCGGATCGCGGAGAGATGCAGCAAGCGCTGGAACAGGCGCAGACGCTGCCGATGCTTTCGCCGAAGCAGGTGGTTTTTCTGGAGGACGTGGAAGCGCTGGAAAAATTAGGCGATAAAAATCGCGACGCGGCGATCGCGCAGTTCGAAGAGTATTTCAACAATCCGGCACCGTTCACGACGCTGGTGCTGGAAGCGTGTGGGTTGGACCAGCGGATGAAACTGGCGAAGTTGCTGACGGAGAAGGCGCTGGTCGTGGAAGTGGGACTCGGGGAAAACGCGGATCAGCGGTTGGCCGCAGCCGTGGCGTTGGCGCAGAGCATGGCGCGCGACGAAGGCGTGCAGTTCGAAAAGGGCGCGGCAGAAGACTTGGCAGAGATGGTCGCAGCGGATCTGCTGCGGCTAAAAACGGAGCTTGCCAAGCTGACGACGTACGTGGCTGAAAAGAAGGTCATCACGCGACAAGACGTCGGCGCGATGGTGATTTCGGAAAAGACGACGACGGTGTGGGAGCTGGCGGATTTGTTGGCGTCGCGCAAGCCGGCGAAGGCGCTGGAATTTCTGGACCGTTTGTTGCGTGAAGGAGAAGAGCCCCTGCCCATGGTGGGAGCGATGGCCTGGATGTACCGCAAGCTAATCGAAGCCAGCGAACTGAAAGGCGTTGCGAACGGCTGGCAAGCCGCGCGGGCGCTGGGGATGCGTCCCGAGCAGGCGGAGCTGGCGCTGTGCAGTGCGCGGCAGATTGCCAAGCCGCGGCTACTCAGCGGATTGCGCGCTCTGCAAAATGCAGACGACCGGCTGAAACGCGGAGAAGACGCGCGAACCATTTTGGAGTTTTTAGTCGCGGAATTGGCGAGCGCGGAGGCTTTTCGGACTGTGGCGCGGTAAGCGGGCGTGTGAGAACCACCGATTCGTCAGGGCAAGCAGGATAAACGGGCGCTATCAAAGAAAAAAGGGCGGCTCATTCGCGCCGCCCTTTTCTTGTTGCGGACTGGCTAAATCGCCAAGCCGACTCAGTCGTGATCGTGATCGCCGTCATGATCACGGCCGTGGTCGAAGTTGAACAGGTCGAACAGGTCGCCGAGCGCCGGGCTGTTCTTCGGCACATAGGCGTTGTCTTCATTCGACCGGGGATTCGGGAAGTTGTCGCGGCTGCGACGGGTGAGCGGCTGCAAGTCCCAGTTGCGTTCGATGAACTTGAGGATCGAAACGTGGTCGGTGTAGGTGTGGCTGACATGTCCGCCACGGGTCCAAGGCGAGACGGCGATCATGGGGATGCGTGGGCCATCGCCGAAGAAGTCCAGCGGCTGGATGTAGCCGGAGTCGTAGAACCCTCCGCCTTCGTCGACCGTCACGAAGAGGACGGTGGAAGCAAAGAGTTCTTTGTTGGCGGTAAGGTGATCGACGATCTTCTTGGTCATGGCTTCGAAGAGGTCAAATTTGGAAGACGCGGGATGGCCGTCCAGCAAGCCGTCCGGCTTGACGAAGGAAACCGCGGGAAGCGTGCCGTTGTCGACGGCCGCGAAGAAATCCGTGGCGTCCTTGATGTGTTCGGTGCGCTGGGTGGAGTCGCCCATGATGGCGTTGACGTAGGATTCGAAGTTGCAAATGTTGCAGTAAGCCGCGCCGACCAGCACGGTTGGATCGGTGGTTGTCTGGCCCTGCTCCTTGAGCTGCTGCAGCTTGACCGCGGCATTGTACGCGCCGCCGTAGTACGCCCAGGAGATCCCCTTTTCGTTGAGGGACTCGCCGATGGTGCGGAGGTTGGAAGGCGGAATCGAGCCGCCCTTGGCGATGCCCGCAGTATCCACCATGCCATCCGGCAGGAAGCCCGGATTGTTGTTGTTGATCATGTAAAAGTGGTTGGCCTGGCAGTTGGGGTTCGGGCGATAGGGCAGAGAAGCCAGATAGTCGCGCACGGCATCGACGCCCGGCTGCGTGGAATCGGCACACTTAGTGAAGTTCCCATCAAAGCCGATATCCACGGTGTACTGGTTATTCGAACCGGGCAGCGGATTGGGATTGGCGATGTGGGACGGCGGCACGCTAGGGTTTCCGTTGCTATCGGTCCAGAAAATGGCGTCGCCGGTGCCCATCATGACGTGGTTGGCGCCCGTGCCGCCCATGACCGCTTGATGGTAGTTGTCGCTCATCGCGTACTGATCCGCGAGGCTCTTCAGGAAAGGAACGTCGCCCTTCTGGACGTTGTAGAAGGCCATGGAGTTGCCGCCGCCATTGTCGTCGACCTGATTGGCGACCGGGAAGCTGAAGGGATCCGGTTCGCTGGTATAGGAAGTAATGACGAAGGGATACAGGTCGTTCAGGCAGCCAGACGGATTCTCGCGCGTCGCGTTGCGGATATTGCAATCGGACTGTTGCCACATTTCGTACAGGCGGTGCGTGGTGTCACCGGTGTAGGAATCGTAGGGCAAGGCGGAGCCTTCCAGCGGGAAGGGGCCGTTTGGAAGATGGCTGAAGTTGGCAATGCGAGAATCGAAATCGGGCAGCTCCGCAGTTTGCGCCGCGCCGGAAGCGCCGGTGGTCAGCAGCGGCAGATCGGCTTGTTCGAGGGAAGGCTCGATGCCTGCTAGCAGAGCGAGAGGTGTGGCCGCTGGAAACGGAGGTGGCTCGCCGGTGGCGGGACTCGGAGAAAAGTTCAGTGTCGGCTCAGGCAGAACTGAGTACGGCGCTTTCTCGCGGTCATTCAGACTCATGTAGAAGGTGGTTTTGAATGGGGCAATAGCCTGAAACTGCGCGGCCTTGCTGAAATTCTTGCCGGGGGTTCCATCCGCTTTGATGATGCCCTCGGAGAGAAGATTTTTCACGGATTCGCCACGGCGGGGGACGTAGGTGGCGAAAAGATGATCGAAGGTACGATTTTCTCCGATCAGCACGATGACATGTTTGATGGGCGTAGCGGTGCCGCCGTGATGATGCTCGTCAGCTCTCGCGGGGGCCGCGAGCGGGCCGCCTAGGCTAAATTGGAAAAGCATCACGGAGGTAGCGCTGATTCGAATACATTGCTTTGCTGTTGCAACGAACTGCTTCAAAGACATGCACTCTCCTTTTCTATTGGGACCTGCAGAGGCCGGTGCGAGAAAAACATTGGCGGAGAAGTGTTACGCGAAGATTGCTTCAGGGTTACAAATGACGAAGCGAGGAAAGCGGAACGAAAGATTAAGAAAGACTTGAGCCATCGGGACGATGCCGATGGGTGCGTAGAGCGACCGGTTGGTCGAAGTCGAGGAGTGGATACGGTCGTGAGGTGCCTCGCCATGCCACGTGCAGGCAGCAAATGGCCGAAATAAAAAGAGCCGTGGAATATGAGATTCCACGGCTCCGGTGCTGTGCAGCTTCCACTCCGTAGTCTTAGTCGTGGTCCCGGCCGAAGAGATCGGTCATTACGCTGACACCCGGATCGCAGGCATGGTTCAAGCACGGCAGTCCAAAAGCAGCTTCCAGCGACTTCAGCAACGAGAAGCTGTTGTAGTACTTGTTGCTCTGCACGCCGTTGTTGTCGGAGTCGTTGGTCTCGACAGTGAGCACCACCGTGTTTTGGTTCTGGGAAGGGAAGAGGCCATTGGGCGCGTTCAGGAGCCCGCTGTAGTCGTTTTCGTCCCACACGATGACGATCGCGCTGCGACCCTGGTGCCAAACCGGAGAAGCGTGAATGGCGCGGACAATCCGCTCGATGGCGGTGTCGCCCTGGCGGATGAGCGCAGGATTCAGGCCGGCCTGAGTTCCCACCGTGAGGTCACCTGGTGGAAGGCCCGGGTCGAAAGCACAGAACGCGTCCGCTTGCTCGCCCGTGGGTGATTGGCTGCGACCATGTTGGTCATCGCACTGGTTCGGCGCGACGAAGGCGAAATTGGGGACATTTCCCGTGGCCAGGTCGGCATAAAGCCCGCGCGGACCGTCGAATCCGACAACGTTTTCCAAACTGTTGTTATCCCAGGTTCCTTCCTGAACGCTCCGGAAGTAGGCGAACGGGTTGTGCTTGACGGCGTAGGCCTGCACCACATTCTTCGATGTGAGAGGCGCAAGCAAGCTGTTGTTCCCATTGGCATCGAAGTCGAGATTGCTGACCGTGCCGTTGCTGAAGTTGACTCCGAAAACCGGACCGAGCGGCAGGCTTTCCTGGTAGCTCTTCCAGCTTTTCCCGACGCGCACCAGTTGGTCCGCGATGGTCTCGCCGACGGTAGTCGCGGCAGGAACCGATTTCACGCCGTCGATATCCGCCAGGAAATTGAAGATACCCGGCTCTGTTTCATTCCAGGTGTCCACCGCAGGAGTTGCCGCGTCGGTGCCTGTGCCCGCGATCGGGCAGATGCTGCCGGTTTCGATCTGCACACTGCTCGGCGGGGGCGCATCGGCGTCGGCATTTACCGATCCACTTTGAAGATTCGGCGTGCAAGTCTTGCTGCCCCAGTTGGGAGGATTGTCGCTGCGAACGCCAAAATTGGAGCCGCCGATCACCTCGAGATAATTCGTGAGGCTAGGATGTCCGACCGCGAAATAGTTCTTGGCGAGGCTAACGCGGCCCTTCGCGATCAGACTGTTCAAGTAGGGCTCGTTGGGATTGTTGATAATTTGCTGATACCCGTGATTTTCCATCATGATCACGATGACGTGGTCCTGATGGGGAATACTTTGCGAATTGTCGTGCTTTTGTGCCTGGGCCGTTGCTGCCGCTGTGCCAGCGAGCAGACATAGGATTGCGGTTCTCTTCAGCATCGCAACCACCTTCCTCTTTGAGGTGAGAGTCTCGGAACGCTCGCGGGGTCGTCGTTCCGATGGCAGGCAGCGTAGGGGGCAGGTGTTGCGGAATGGTTACAGTCAGGCTGCGCGGGCGTTAACTTCGAGACTAGCGTCCGTGCATCGAAGAGCGACAACGCGCGTCGGTGGGGCGATAACGCGCGCCGCTAGCTGCGCGAATCAACTCCCAATCTATGGATGTGTGGGGCGCTGTCTAAGCGGCGACAACAAATGAAAATCTAACACGCTTGCGCCAGAAGCAGCGACCTACCTCGCGGCGGCTTTGGCTTTGATGCCGTTGAAGGCTAGCGTGAGACGCGACTTGTAGCGGTTGCCGGTGTTTTCGTGCAGCACACCTTTCGTGATCGCCTGATCGATGGCAGACATTGTGGGATTCAGGAGATTGCCGGCGGCCGTAGGATCTCCGGCAGTAATAGCGGTGCGCAGGCGGCGCATCATCGTTCGAACGCGGGTGCGATTCGCGCGATTGACTTCAGCGCGTTGGCGAGCTTGCGCGGCCCGCTTCAAAACTGACTTTTTCTTCTTTTTGACCTTCGTAGCCTGTCCTTGGGCCATCTAACCTGCGCTCCTTTGGCGAATCCAGAGAGAAATTTGGC
>Ga0335081_10020830_pt1 | contig 10603 bp, 10 predicted proteins | sample Lox_Sample_35_FD_206713 | JGI IMG/M metagenome (GOLD analysis project Ga0335081, IMG submission 206713) | Soil microbial communities from Loxahatchee National Wildlife Refuge, Florida, United States - Lox_Sample_3.5 | ecosystem: Environmental > Terrestrial > Soil > Wetlands | place: USA... | reverse complement strand
CAGGCATCATCGAGGTGCTCGGCCTGCCGACGCGGCCCAAGCTCAAGAACGCAGCGCACATCGATCCGAAGGACGCGTCCGCCACGCCCGCCCCCGACGAACACGACAAGGAGCGTTCCTACGGCGCCCGCTTCAAGCAGGATCGCGATTTCGCGCTGGCCGCCGCCTCGCTGCGGCAAGCCTTGCAGGACATGCCGGAGATCACCGAGGCCTCCAAGCACATCATGGTCGAGGAGACCAAAGAGGGCCTCAACATCGAGATCGTCGATCAGGACGGCCGTTCGATGTTCCCTGACGGCGAAAAGGAACCCTACGAGCGTACGCGCAAGCTGATCCAGACGATGGCGCCGGCGCTCAAAGGCATGCCGTATCGCCTCTCCATCACCGGACACACCGCCGCCAGCAAAGTGCCGCCGAAACCCGGCTATGGCGCGTGGGAACTCTCCGCTGACCGCGCCAATGCCGTGCGCCAAATCCTGGAGGGCGAGGGCTTGCCGTCCAGCCACATCTTCATGGTCGCCGGCAAATCCGATACCGATCCCTTGTTCCCGGACAATCCCTACATGTCGCCGAACCGCCGGGTGACTATCACCCTGATGCGCGAGGCGCCGCCGTTGCCGACCGATTTCACGCCCTAGAAGGCCTGAAAAACAGGCAATTCGGCTGCGGTGAACTGCGCGGAAGCGCGGTATTGTCCAAGGCTGGGCGGTGTTATAAGCCCCGCCCTTAAGCCCCGCGGCGGACCGAAACAAGCATCAATGACCGATGGCGTAAAAGAAGCGGCGGCGTCTGCCGAGGCCAGTCTCGCGAATACCGGCCAAATGGCCCCTCCCGGCTTTCTGGCCTTGGCGCTCGGCAGTGTGGGTGTCGTCTATGGCGACATCGGCACCAGCCCGCTCTACGCCTTTCGTGAGGCTGCGATCGCGGCGAGTGACGGTCATCCAGTCAACCACGCAATCGTTCTCGGCGTGCTGTCGCTGATCGTGTGGGCATTGCTGATCACCGTCACCGCCAAATACGTGCTGATCCTGCTACGCGCCGACAATAACCGGGAGGGCGGCACGCTTTCACTCACAGCGCTCGCCAGCCGTGCGCTCGGCCGCCGCACCGCCTTTGTCTTCATCGTCGGCGTCATCGGCGCTTCCATGTTTCTCGGCGATAGCGTCATCACCCCGGCGATCTCGGTGCTGTCGGCGGTCGAGGGATTGAAGCTCGCGACGCCTGCCTTCAGCGAATACGTGGCGCCGATCACGGTCGCCATTCTGATCGGACTATTCGCCGCGCAACGCGGTGGCACCGCCAAAGTGGCGACCTTGTTCGGCCCCATTATGGTGGTGTGGTTCGTCTCGATCGCCATTGCCGGCGGATTGCATATCCGCGACGACCCTTATGTGCTCACCGCCATCGCCGTGATCGAGCAGAAAGTCGACGCCGTAGAGCGCTCGACACCCTATTCCGCAATCTGGAAAAGAAATCGCCGCATTTCGTGCCGGGCACCGCGGTGTTCCTTACCAGCGATCCCGAATTCGCGCCGACCGCGCTGCTGCACAATCTCAAGCACAACAAAGTGCTGCACGAGAACAACGTGATCCTCACCATCGTCACCGCCGATACCCCGCGGGTGCCGGAGGACGACCGCGTCAAGATCACGCCGCTGTCGCCGCATTTCTCGCGCGTGTCGCTGAAGTTCGGCTACATGGAGCAGCCCAACGTGCTGAAGGCCTTGGCGATCGCGCGTAAGCACGGCTGGCAGTTCGACATCATGTCGACCTCGTTCTTCCTGTCTCGGCGCGCGCTCAAGCCGTCGGCGAAGTCGGGGATGCCGGCCTGGCAGGATCACTTGTTCATCGGCCTGGCGCGCTCGGCGAGCGATGCCACCGACTTCTTCCAGATCCCCACCGGGCGGGTGGTGGAGGTCGGCACGCAGGTGACGGTATGATCGCTGCCGCCGAGCTTTTCCACATAAGCAGTTGACACGACTAATTTAATTTCATTTTCTGGACTTGCGTAATCCGCATGGCTCGCCCCGTCGCTCTGCGCAAATGACGCTGCTGGCGCGAGTCAGGTGGCGTTATATCCGCGTCCTTCTGTTGCACCGCAAGAAATTTTAGGCACTCCTGCATGTCCCCCAGCGCCATCGCCGAACCCGCGTCCCACGGCGCCGGCGAGGCTCCCGCATCGTCCAGTTTCTGGGCGCTCACCATCGGCAGCATCGGCGTCGTCTACGGCGATATCGGCACCAGCCCGCTCTACGCGTTGCGCGAATCCGTGCTGGCGGCGGTCGGCCCCAATGCGGCGGCGAGCGAGCCGGTCGTGCTCGGCATTTTGTCGTTGATCATCTGGGCACTGTTTTTGGTGGTCACGGCCAAATACGTGCTGATCCTGCTGCGCGCCGACAATAACGGGGAAGGCGGCACGCTGGCGCTGATGGCGCTCGCTTCGCGCGCGCTCGCCGGCCGCGCCGGCATCGTGATCCTGTTCGGTATTATCAGCGGCGCCTTGTTCTACGGCGATGCCATCATCACGCCCGCGCTGTCGGTACTCTCGGCCATTGAAGGTTTGAAGGTGGCGACGCCGGCCTTCGACGATTTCGTGGTGCCGCTCACGGTGCTGATCCTGATCATCCTGTTTTCGGTACAGTCGCGCGGCACCGCGAAGGTGGCGACCTTCTTCGGCCCGGTCACGCTCATTTGGTTTGCCGCTATTGCCGCTGCCGGCCTGTGGCACATCACGAAAAACCCTGTGGTGCTGTTCGCCTTCAATCCCTGGTACGGCGTGACCTTTCTCATCCATCACGGCATCATCGCGCTGTTCACCCTGGGCGCCGTGTTCCTGGTCGTGACCGGCGCGGAAGCGCTCTATGCCGACCTCGGGCATTTCGGCCGCGGTCCGATCCGCTTCGCCTGGCTGACGGTGGTGCTGCCGGCGCTCCTGATTAATTATCTCGGGCAGGGCTCGCTGGTGCTCGCCAATCCGAAGTCGATCGAGAACCCGTTCTTCCTTCTGTTCCCGCAATGGGCGCTGCTGCCGATGGTGGTGTTGGCGACCGCGGCAACCGTCATCGCCAGCCAAGCCGTTATCACCGGCGCCTATTCCCTGACCCGCCAGGCGATCCAGCTCGGCCTGCTGCCGCGCCTAGAAATCGTCCACACCTCGGAATCGCTGTTCGGCCAGATCTACATGCCGCGCGTCAACACGCTGCTGCTGATCGGCGTGCTGCTCCTGGTGGCGCTGTTCCGTTCGTCCGGCGCGCTCGCCTCCGCCTATGGCATCGCCGTCACCGGCACCATGGTGGTCACCGCCATGATGGCTTTTGTGGTCATCTGGCGCGTCTGGGGATGGTCGAAATGGGCCGCGGCCGCGCTGATCGCGCCGTTCCTGTTCGTCGATCTCACATTCCTGTCCGCCAACATGCTCAAGGTGATCGAAGGCGGCTGGGTGCCGCTCTTACTCGGTGGCCTGGTCATGACCGTGATGTATACGTGGCGGCGCGGCACGCGCCTGCTGTTTGAGAAAACCCGCCGCCAGGAAATGCCGCTCAAATCTCTGGTCGCCAGTCTCGAGAAGAAGCCGCCGCCGGTGGTGCCCGGCACCGCGGTGTTCCTCACCAGCGACCCCGAATTCGCGCCCACCGCGCTGCTGCACAGCCTGAAGCACTACAAGGTGCTGCACGAGAAAAACGTCATTCTCACGATCAGGACGGCCGACATGCCGCGCGTGCCGGAGGAGGAGCGGGTGGAGATCACGCCGATCTCTTCGCGTTTCTCGCGCGTGGTCTTGCACTTCGGCTTCATGGAGACGCCGAACGTGCCGAGGGCCCTGGCGATCGCGCGCAAGCTCGGCTGGCAGTTCGATATCATGTCGACGTCGTTCTTCCTGTCGCGCCGTTCGCTCAAGCTGGCAGCGAAATCCGACATGCCGCCCTGGCAGGACCGCCTGTTCATCGGGCTTTCGCGGCTTGCCAATGATGCCACCGACTATTTCCAGATTCCCACCGGCCGTGTCGTGGAGGTCGGAACCCAAGTGGCGTTGTGAGCTAGTACGGCGCTACAAATCCGGTTAAAAACAACCATGACCGAGGATATGGCGCGCGCCGACGAGGTTGAAAATCTCACGCCCGAGCAGGTGGCCGAAGGCCTGCGCGCCGGCCGCATGCTGCTGGTGGACGTGCGCGAGCCGAACGAGACCTCGGTCGAGAGCTATCCGGACGCGGTAATCGTCCCGCTGTCCGCTTTCGATCCCGCCGACATTCCCGATCCGCAAGGCAAGCAGGTGGTGTTTGCCTGCCGCTCGGGACGGCGTTCGGTCACGGCCTCACTCGCCGCCCAGGACCAAGGCTACCCATACAAATCGCACCTTGCCGGCGGTATCATCGCCTGGAAGGCGGCTGGCCTTCCGACCAAAAGCTGAAACACCCGAGGCTTCTCCATGCGCCGTCTACTCGTCATCGCCGCCGCCGCTGCGGCCGTTGGCACTATGGCCGCGGCGCAAGAGCGCGTGGTCAATGTCTACAACTGGTCGGATTATATCGATCCGCAGGTGCTCGAGCAGTTCACCAAGGAAACCGGCATCAAGGTGCGCTACGACACCTTCGACGCCAACGAGACGCTGGAGACCAAGCTGCTGGCCGGCAAATCCGGCTACGACGTCGTGGTGCCGACCGGCTACTTCCTGCAACGCCAGATCCAGGCGACTGTTTTCCAGAAACTCGACAAGAGCAAGCTGCCCAATCTGGTCAACGTCTGGCCAGAAGTGGCTAAACGCCTCGCGGTCTACGACCCCGGCAACCAGTACGCAGTCAACTACATGTGGGGCACCACCGGCATCGGCTACAACGTCAAGGCGATGCATGAGCGCCTAGGCGCCAACGCCACGATCGACAGTTGGGACGTGGTGTTCAAGCCGGAGCTGCTTGGCAAATTCAAGGATTGCGGCATCCACATGCTGGATTCCGCCGACGATATCCTGCCGGCGGCGCTGCATTATCTCGGGCTCGACCCCAATTCGGCGAAAGCCGCCGATCTGGACAAGGCCGCGGCGCTGATGGCGAAAATCAGGCCGCTGGTGCGCAAATTCCATTCGTCCGAATATCTCAACGCGCTGGCGAGTGGCGAAATCTGCTTTGTCGTCGGCTGGTCGGGTGACATCAAGCAAGCGCAGAAGCGCGCGGCGGAAGCCAAGAATGGCGTCGATATCGGCTACGCGATCCCGAAGGAGGGCGCGCAGATGTTCTTCGACAATCTCGCCATCCCGAAGGACGCGCCGCACCCAGCCGAGGCGCTCGCCTTCATCGATTTCCTGCTGCGCCCAGAGGTGGCGGCCAAGAACAGTGACATGGTCGCCTATGCCAATGGCAATCTGGCGAGCCAGAAACTCATCGACAAGAAGGTGCTGGACGATCCCGGCATTTACCCGAGCGCCGACACCATGAGCCGGCTCTACACCGTGCAGGCCCGCTCACCGGAGGCGCAGCGGCTGATCAACCGCATCTGGACGCGGGTGAAGACCGGCCGCTAGCGCCAGCGCCGGTGCAGCCAGAGCCACTGCTCCGGATATGCGCGCACCCAGCCTTCGATCACGGTGGTGACGATCTGCATGGTTGCGGCGATGTCGATCTTGCCGTCGGCATCGCGCGCCGGCTTGATTTCCTCGGACAGCTCCGGCTTGAGGCGATGACCCGGCAAGCGCACGACGCGCGTACCGTAGATCGGGCAATCGAAATGCCGCGCCAGCCGCGCCAGCAGCGGGTTCGCCATCGTCTTGCGGCCGAAGAAGGTGACCTCGACGCCGCGCACGTAATATTGGTCGACCAGCATGCCAACATGGGCGCCGCGGTCGAGCGCCTGCGCGATCTTCACCGGCGCATCGAGGCTGGTGTTGATCATCTCGCCCATGGTGGCCGTGCGCGTCTTGGCGAGCCAACGGTTGATGGCGGGAATGTTGGGTCGCCGGTAGAGCACCGCGCTGTCCAGCTTGTAGGTGGCTGCGCAGATTGCCGGTAATTCCCAATTGGCGAGGTGGGCGGCAAACACCAGCGCCGGCTTGCCGTCATTGGCGAGCGTCATATAGCGGTCGATCATCTCGCGCGTGATGACGATGCGTTTGATGCGCTCGGGGTAGTCGGGGTCCCAGTCCCAGATGCGGTCGAGCTGGGCGAATTCGGCGCCCAGACGGCCGATATTGTCCCAGACGCCGCGCAAAATTTGATCGATTTCGGCCAGCGGTTTTTCCGGAAAGGCGGCGACGAGATTGGCGCGACCGATCTTGTTCTCCGGCAGCCAGGGCCCGAGCGTTCGCAACAGCCAGCCTGAAAAATCGGCAAGCCGGTCGTGCGGAAACAGGTGCAGGAACTGCAACAGGCCGACGGCGAGTGCGCCGAGCGCGGCATTGCCTGCGCGCTTGAGGGCGCGGCGCATCAGAAATTCACGATGACTTTGCCGAACACCTGCCGGCTTTCCAGCCGCGCCAGGCCGCGCTCGAATTCGGCGAGCGGCACCTCGGTATCGATGATCGGCGCCATGCCGGCGGCCATCTTGGACAGGCTGTCGCGAATGTTCTGGATGCGGCAGCCGAACGAGCCGAAGATCTTGTACTGCTGCTGGAACAGCTGCATCAAATTGATGGTCACGGTGGGCCCGGCGGTCGAGCCGCAGGTAACCAGCCGCCCGCCGCGCTTGAGGCAGAGCAGCGAGCCGTTGAAGCCTTCGCCGCCGACATGCTCGAACACGACGTCGACGCCTCTCTTGGCGGTGAGCTTGCGCGTGACGCCTTCGAAGCGCTCGGTCTTATAGTTGATGACATGGTCGGCGCCGAGCGCCTTGGCTTTCGCGGCCTTGGCATCGTCGCCGATGGTGGTGATGACCGTGCAGCCCAGCGCCTTCGCCATCTTGATCGCCACCGAGCCGATACCGGAGCCGCCGGCATGCACCAGGATGGTCTCGCCCGGCTTGAGCTTGGCATTGTCGAACAGCATATGCTCGACGGTGCCGAACGCAATCGGCGCGCAGGCCGCATCTCGCAGCGATACGCCTGCGGGCACCGGGATAACCAGCCGCGCCGGCAGATTGATGAGATCGCGCGCAAAACCGTTGAGATGGAAGCCCATGATGCCGCCGATGTTTTCGCACAGATTATCGCGGCCCTCGCGGCAGGCGGCGCAGATGCCGCAGGTCTTGGCGCCGTACATGACGACCTTGTCGCCGGTGTTGACGTTGGTGACGCCGCCGCCGACGCTGGCGATTTCGCCGGATGCCTCGACGCCCACTACCAGCGGCAGCGTGCGCTTGGCGAAAGCCATGCCGCGGAAGCCCCAGACGTCGAGATAATTGAGCGCGACCGCCTTGATGCGTACCTGCACCTCGCCGCTGCCCGGCGGCGGCGGATCGCGCACCTCGGCCAATTCAAGCTTGCGGTCGGCGATCAGTCGGAGCGCGCGCATGGCGGGGAGGGCGGCACGGCGGGTTACGCCGGCTCGCGGCCCATCACCAGCGAGACGTTCTGCCCGCCGAAGCCGAAGGAATTGGAGATGACGTGGGTCACCTTGGCGTCGCGCGCCTTGTTGGGCACGACGTCGAGCGGGATCGCCGGGTCCGGCACGGTGTAATTGATGGTGGGCGGAATGCGCTGATGCTCAAGCGTGAGCAGCGAGAACACCGCTTCGACCGCGCCGGCTGCCGACAGCGTGTGGCCGATCATGGACTTGTTGGACGAGATCGGGATGCCCTTCATGCGCTCGCCGAACACCGCCGACAGGCCGAGATGCTCCATCCTGTCGTTTTCGGGCGTGCTGGTGCCATGTGCGTTGACGTAATCGATTTCGTCGGGCTGCAGGCCTGCGTCCTCGAGCGCATTGTGAATGCAGCCGATGATCGGCCTGCCGTCCGGGCTCGAGCGCGTGCGGTGGAAGGCGTCCGCCATCTCGCCGCAGCCTTCCAGAACGCCGAGGATCTCGGCGCCGCGCGCTTTGGCCGCCTCGTAGCTTTCCAGCACCAAAGCACCGGCGCCTTCCGCCATGACAAAGCCGTCCCGGTTCTTGGCGAAGGGCCGTACTGCGCCTTGCGGATTATCGTTGCTGGTCGACAGCGCCGAGAGCAGGGAAAAGCGGATCAGCGCTTCCGGATTGATCGAGCCGTCGGCGCCGATGCATAGAGCGGCATCGGTCTCGCCGCGGCGGATCGCCTCGACGCCGAGCTGGATCGCGCTCGCGCCCGAGGCGCAAGCCGTCGACAGCGAGATCGGCGAGCCTTTGGTGCCGTATTTCTCCGCCAGTGTGTCGGCGACCGAGCCGAACAAAAAGCGCGGATGATAGTCGGGGAACTGCGCACTCACACGCAGGATGTCGCTATAAGTGACCTTGTCATTGGCGCCCGATTTGGCGGCGAGGGCCGCCCGCTGCGGCCATTCGATCTCAATTGGCGGCACTGCCAGGAACAATGGCCCTGGAAAATCACCTTTGGAGCCGATGCCGGATTGGCTGATGGCCTCTTCGACGGCGAGATCAGCGAATTTCTCCGACAGCGCCGCGGAAGAAGGCTGCTCGCCGAGGAAATCGATGGTGCCGGCGATGCGCGTTTTGAGCCCTTCGGTCGGAAAGCGGCTGATGGCGCGAATGCCGGATTCGCCGGCCGTCAGCTTCGCCCAATTGTCGGTTTTGCCGGCGCCGAGCGAGGTCACTACGCCAAGCCCGGTCACCACCACGATCGGGCGGCCCATTTTGTCTTTCATTGCCATCGCGTGCTCCGTTAGCCGACCTTTTCGACCACAGCGAGGCCTTCACCCCGCCAATGGCCGACACTGGTCACCAGGACCTGGCTCAATTGCCCGCTCATCGGCCGCTCTAGCCCAGTCGAGTCACAGGGTGGAAACAGACTACCATGGCCAAGCGTCACAGCGGCCAGCGCTACATTCATGGGGAATTGCGGCTCCAATCCATGTCCGAGATATGAGCCGGTGGCCCGCACGGCAAGGTCGCCGTGGGTTTCGAGAAATGCGCGCTCTTCGGCCGTCGCCGGCTCGGCGCCGGTGGCGCCCGAGAGCACCGCGGTATGGCCGGCCTTGATCTTGTCTTTGACCTTGTCCCACAGCCGGTTGAGCCCGGCCGTGACGCTGCCTTGCTGGCGTTTCGTGCGGTCGGACAGTACTGCGGTGAGCCGCGCCAGCGGTTTTGCCCCGCGCGCCTCGGCATGCGCCCGCGTCTCCAGCACCAGGAAGGCGCCGAGCGAGCCGAGCGCGAAGCCGCCCGGCTTGCCGCGCTCCCACACTGGCGCGAACTTGTCCTTCAGATTGAGGCCGCCGAATTCGTAGAGCATGAATAGGTCCGGCCGCTCGCCATTATGCGCGCCGCCGACCAGCGCGATGTCGCTTTGTCCGGAGGTGATGCGCGACAGAGCGACGCGCACGGCGTCGACGCCCGCCGGCTCTTCGCCCATGAAGGTGCGCGAGGAGCCGGTCACCCCATGCACGATCGAGATATTGCCGGCGAGCAGATTGGAAAGCTGCGCCAGAAAAAGCGTCGGCCGCAGCCCGCTCATCAGCTGTTCGTTGAGGAAGGCCGCCGGATTTTGCGCGCGCGACATGCCGGACAGAATGGTGGAATCGACGCTCAAGTCGCGCTCGCCGCCGCCGGCGGCGACGATCATATCCATGTGCGAGAGGATGTCGGTCTTGCCTTTGACGCCCGCCGAGTCGAGCGCAAGGCCGGCGGCATAGGTGCCGATACGCTGCCACGGTTCCATCTGCCGCTGATCGCCCTTTTTCGGAATCTGCGCGTCGAAATTGACGGCCGCCAGCGGATGCACGATGAACGGTGCGAACATCGCGGTGTCGGCGCTCGGGTGGGCCTCCATCAGTTTCTGCCAATGCGCCTGTGGCCCTTCGCCCAGGCAGGAGACGATACCGATACCGGTGATCCAGGCCTCACGCGCGCCCTCAGCCATCGGCGGGCGCCCTGATCGGAAAATTGATCGCGGCGGCAGTCGCGCGCATGCGCTTTTCCATTTCGGGATTGGGAAATGCCATGACGCTGAAGGTAAGCGTGGCGTCGCAGATCGCCTTGCCGTTTGCTTTAATGTGCGCTTCGGTCATGGCATAGCCCGAACCGTCATGCGTGAGCTTGGCGGTGACCGAGAGAACCTGTCCAGGCGTGACAAAGGTGCGGAGCTTGGCTTCCTTGACCGCCGCCAGGAACGGCATGCGGGTGAAATTATTGGTGGCGACCACGAGCCAACCGGAGGTCTGTGCCATGGTTTCGATCAACAGCACGCCGGGCATCAGCGGGTAGCCGGGGAAATGCCCTTCGAAGATCGTGCTGGCAGTGGGAACCGTCGCCTCAGTCTTGATTCTCCGGCCGGCAAGATCGAGTTCGACGATCCGGTCGATCAGTTGGAAATACTCGAGCCGCATGCACGCCTGTCGGGGTTAGGCTCCCTTGGCAGCGACCAACTCGTCGATGCGGGCGCTGAGGTTCTTGAGCACGAAATATTGGTCGGTGGTGGCCTTGCCGTCGTTGACTTCCTGCGTCCACTGCTCGAGCGGCAGCTTGATGCCAAAGGCCTTGTCGATGGCGAAAGCGATGTCCAGGAAGTCGAGGCTGTCGATGCCGAGA
>Ga0335081_10020829_pt1 | contig 10603 bp, 11 predicted proteins | sample Lox_Sample_35_FD_206713 | JGI IMG/M metagenome (GOLD analysis project Ga0335081, IMG submission 206713) | Soil microbial communities from Loxahatchee National Wildlife Refuge, Florida, United States - Lox_Sample_3.5 | ecosystem: Environmental > Terrestrial > Soil > Wetlands | place: USA... | reverse complement strand
TGGCGGACGAGTCCAAGGTGAAATCGGACCAACTGATTGCCGAGCTGAAGAAGCGCCGAGACGAATTTCAAATCACGGTGAAGAAACAGGCGGAAAACAGCGAAGCTGCTTGGGAACGTACGAAGCCGCAGCTGGAGTCGCAGTGGAACGCTTACCAAGCGCAGCTGAAGACCTATTTCGAAACCGCTGGGAAACAATTGGATCAGCAACAGGCCACGTTCAAAAGTACTGCAGCCGCACAAGCCAAGGCTTGGCGCGAAGCTGCAGACAATTTCCAAAAAGAAGCAGCGAAGGTGGCAGTTGCAAAGCGCAGTGAGATCGAGGAGTCCATCAAGAAGATGAAGGTGGATGCTGCGGACGCGCAAGCCCGATTGCATAAACTTGGAATCGAATCCTGGACAGCTTTCAGCGCGGCATTAGCGGAATCACGGAAAGCCTTCGATAAAGCAAACAATGAAGTCGCCAACGCCCTAAAACGCGCCGCGCCTGCGCAGCGCTAAGGACATGCCGCCTAAGTAGGCGTTCAAACCAATCGTAACGGTAATTCCATGTCCGCAGACACTATCCTCGCTCAGGAATTGAAATCACTGCAGGGGGAACTTGCAGCCTCTCAGAATGAACGAGCGGCGATCTCTACTAGAGCGGATAGCCCGCCCTCGGCGCAGCCGCGACCGCAGCTGACGCCGGAAACACCGGAGGAACGCGAATTGCGCGATCAACTGCGCGAGCTTGCAAGTGAGGCGACGGGATTCTTCGAGAATGCGCAGAAGAATATCTCTGCACATCCCGCGGAAAGCGTCTTTGGTGCATTGCTGGTCGGGATATTGATCGGCCGCCTGATTGGCAGGCGCTGAGGAGCGAAACTATGATCGATCATCTTCTTCGTGATCTCCAGGTTCTTCACAAGGCGGATCTACTGATTGGCAGGATATGGGTCAATGTTCTGGCACGCCGTTTCAGCTTGTTTGCATTTGCCGCCTTGATCGCGGTATTCGGGCTCGGAATGGGAAACGTTGCTGGCTACTTTGCCTTGCAGACATCGGTTGGTTCCGTTTGGGCGGCGACCATTGTTGCAGTAGCCGATCTTGTGATCGCGGCCATCGTCCTATTGGTAGCTAGTAATGCTCGTCCGGGACCAGAAATTGATGTAGCGCTTGAAGTTCGCAGGATGGCGCTCGACTCCGTTCAATCGGACGCGCGTGATCTCAAGCTGATGTTCGATGCGCTGGGCCAGGAAGTAAAAAACATAAAAACGTCGATCGCTGACGTTGTGCAGAATCCATTAGATGTTGCTGCTCAGAAACTTTTGATACCTGCCGCCCTGTCGTTTCTGAGGGGACTACGGTCAAAGAAGGATCATGCCTGACGGGACATGTGCTCCTGGGCATTTCCGCGGTGATCTCGCGCTGATCTCTAGCCTCGTCGTTGATGTTGCCGATATCGGCCATTATTGGAGACTGAGAAAGGAAGTCAGTCATGAACGAGCTGCTCGTTGCAGTTTTCGACACTGAGGATGCAGCCATCAAAGGCATGCAAACCCTTACGGACCTTCATCAGGAAGGAGGTCTCTCGCTTTATGCTTCGGCCCTGATCGCCAGGGGCAGAGACGGAAACATCGCCGTGAAGCAGCAGAGCGAACCGGCGCCTCTTGGTACTGCAATCGGATTGCTGACGGGTGGAATCGTGGGAATCTTGGGAGGCCCCGCAGGCTCTGCAGTCGGGGCTTCGCTTGGCGGCTACATTGGTCTGCTGGCCGATTGGGCGCGATTTGGCGTCGATTTAAAATTTCTAGATGATGTCGGTAAGGCGCTTAATGGCGGGAAAGCCGCCGTCCTTGCGGAAATTGAGGAAAGCTGGACGTCCATTCTCGAGCCGCGGCTGAGGGAGCAGGGTGGCGTGGTATTTCGACGATTTAGAACTGATATTGTTGAGGATCAGCTCCTCCTGGAATCAAACGCTCTGCAACAGAAGCTCGAAGTGCTCAAGCACGATCTGGCCAGTACAAACGACTCCAACCGCGCAGCGCTTCAAAAGAGTGTCCAGGACATAAAGCAACAGTTCGACAAAATTCGAGATCGGGCAAAAGCAGAAATCAATCGAAAAAAGATCGAAACGGATCTGAAGCTGGCAGCCCTTCGTGGGCAGGCCCAAACAGCGGCGGCGGGAGTAAAGATTCGAATACAAAAGCGTATCGCAGACACAGAAGCGGAGTTCGAAACGCGTCAGAAAAAGCTCTTCCAAGCCCGCGACCGCGCGGTTGAGGCAACGTTACGCCCCGATTGACCACGCGGCTTAATTGGTTTCTGTGCTCGCTACTGGCAATTCCGAGCGCTGTGCAAACTGAGAGATTGGCGCTGAGCCAACCAGCGGTGTGCTCAGGTCCCTGGCGTTGCTTTCCCTAAAAAAAATGATGTGACGCTTGGCTTATCATTGTCATCAAGTTGAACTCGGCCACCAGCAGCAATATCCCGGCCGCAGTGCTCAATAACAGCAACACACCGTCCTCTTCGAGGTATGCCAAAGATATTAGAGCGATAAGAACGGCGGGAATGACATTGCTGAACGGCAACGGTACGAAAAGTATCCTGGTCGTTAGCACCAGGACCATGATCCCGACCATGCGCTTTGTCGGTTGCGGCGGCATCGCACAGCGAGGATGAATTGCTTTCTCGACTGATTTGAGTATCGACACCGCATGTTGCAGAGCCGGTGCAGCCGCTCGTGCGGGCAGAGGCCTTGCGGCAATCCAATGTGGGAAGCTCGGTGCAGGTAGACCGAGGATCATTTGCGTTGCAGGGATCAGCAGAAGCAACGCCCCGAGGACAGAAATCCCTGGAACTGCAGCGACCACAGCGAACAGAAGAACAAGCAATCCAAAAGAATGTTTTTGCAGTGACCTTGTGAGCCAGTCCAAAGTTACCGGTTCTGGCGGCTTTTGAGCCAGCAAGTCTTCAAGAATGGTCGAAGCTCGGGTCAAATATTTCAACTGGTCGATGCAGGCACATACAGCTTTTACGCAGGAACCACAGAAACTTGCTTGGCAAGACGGACAACTTGCATCAGATTCTTGATGGACGCGGACCGCTCGTCGCGCCGGCAGGCCAAGCCGATCATTGAGCGCGGTGAATCTTCTTCAATGTCAATGTAACCGACACCTGCAAGGCGAACCTCGCCAAACGATCGCGGTACGATTGATATGCCGAAGCCCGACGCCACCATAGCAATGACAGCGATGATTTGCGCTGCTTCCTGGCTGACCTTTGGCTGAAAGCCTGCACGACCGCAAGCGTCGAGTATTGAATCATACATGGCGGGGCTGAAATTGCGGTAACAGAAAACGAAAGTCTCTTTGGCAAGACTTGCGAGGGACACAGATCCTGAATTGGCAAGCGCATGCCCACGCGGAACAACGATGACACAGTCTTCATCGACCAAGGGCTCGATGGTCAGACCCTCGCTGTCATCGATCGGCATTGGAAAAAGGCACGCATCAATTCGTCCCGTACGTAGCCACGCGAGCAGCAGGGGGGTGTTTGTTAATTCAACTTCCGGAGCAATTGTAAGATCTGGATAGCGCTTCTTGCATTCCTGAAGAATCTTCATGATTAGCGGATGAAAAAAAGAGCCGCTTGAACCAATGATGATCCGTCCTGTTTCACCGCGAGCCCGGCGGCGGACGCCAATCGTCGCGTCTTCCACTTGTCGGAGTATGATGCGGGCCTGCTCAAGCAAAAGTTTTCCTCCATCTGTGAGCTCAACGCCGCGCGCCTCACGACGCAGCAGCTGTGTCCCCATTTCCTTTTCCAACTGTTGGATCTGAGCGCTAAGCGGTGGCTGCTTGATCCCCAGTCGTTTGGCTGCGCGGGTAAAATTTAGCTCTTCGGCGACCGCAACAAAATAGCGGAGATGCCGCAATTCCATGGATGGTCGCCCTCGATGCATTGTTTATTCGCAGCCGTCCTTATCTTGCTGTTGGACACGACACAAATGACGGACGTTTATACTATACGCTGCGCATATAGAAGCGACTGCTCTCACGTATTGGACAACTGTTTCCTCGCCGCCCATCTTGCACCGCGGTAGGACGACGTGCGGCTTTTCCGAAGCTTTCAGCGTCGCAATCGAGAACGCTGGAGCAGGCGAATGCCGGAACCTACGCTTGAGGAATTGCGGTGCGAGATTATAGAATTCCGCAAGGAACTCGATCATCTCGGAAAATTGCTAGCTCTCAATCTTAGCGCCGCTCTGTTGCACAAAGCTGCATTAGATTTTCCCGCCGAGTATTCGAATCCCGATAAGAAATATGCCGAGCGTCTCGTGCAGCAAGCCGAGGAATGCTTTCGCTGCGCGAGGCTTCCAGGCCTCAAGGAAGAAATCGCCAGAGGTCTCGACATAGCCGGCCACGAGTTCATGACGAAAGCCGTGGAAGTCGAAACTGAATTGCAGCGAAAGAATTCGAAATGAAAACCTCAACTCGAAGTAATGATCCTAGTCAAAGGCGATGGTTGCTTCTGTAACTTGGCAGCTCTTGGCACGAAGCAGACATCCCGCCACGTCCGCTTTTCTGACGCTATTGGGTTAACACCGGACATCGCGAGTACATCGCCAAAACGTCGCTCCTGATCCAAGCGGACATATGAAACATCGGCCAAGCCAGTGAATTGCTAAAGCCCCGACTCGATAGTGTGCAACAACTGAAAGCGCATCGCGCCGTCATTGCTCTTGAGCGAAATGACGAAGCGGATACGCCCGGAACCGGCGGTGTTGGCGTAGCCCGCGAGCGTGCGGACGCCGTCCATGCTACCGGTCTTGTTCGCACCGCCGTCTTTGCCACGGAGCAAGTGCGCGTAAGGCGTGAAGAGGTCGAGCACCTTTACGAGGCCGCGCGCCGTGAAGCTGTTGCCGCGACTAACGCCCGAACCCTCCTCGATGTGGATGGCTTCGGCGAGGCCATGCGCGGTGAGCGCTTCGTTTGCGACGGTCAGCGATTTTTCGATACTGACGGGTCCGCCCAGACGATGCGCGCCCAGTTCCAGGAAGATCTGATTGGCGACGTAGTTGTTCGAGCCGCGGAGCAGTTCGATTAAAATTTGTGAGAGGGGGCGCGACTGGCGGTGAACATAGACGGGGGTCAGCTCCTCGGGCACCGCGCCGGTTGAGGTCGGGCCTTCGATTTTTGCGCCTGCCCGGCGTAGGAACGCGGCGAGGAGTTCACCCGCATATTGAAGGCTCACGGCAGGGTCCTGACCGAGGCTGATGCGGCCGCGGCCGTTGGGTCCTCGCGCACGGAACTGACTGATCGCGAGCGGCGTGATCGGGGTCTGTGTCTCGGCGGGGAGGACCGCGTCGCCCTTGCGGACGGCAGCGATGGTGTTGAAGTTGACCGAGAAGGCGGAGTTCAGCGCATCGTAGGATTCGTTGGTGTCCTCGATGCCCGGGATGCGGAGGTCTGAGGGGTAATAGCTCGCGTCGAGCACAATGCCAGTAATTGGCTTCTTGCCGACCGCGGCGACGAGCCGCGGCGCGAGCAGCGCGAGCTCTTCAGAGATGAGGAAGGGATCTCCGCCGCCCTGCACATACAGCACGCGGGCGTTGTTGAGGTAGAAACGGGTCTGGAAACGATACTCGCCGCCCAGAACCTGCATCGCGAGCCAGGCGGTCACGATCTTGGTAACTGAGGCCGGGACGAAGGGCTCGTCGGCGTTCTGCGCCAGTAACTCTTTGCCCGCGCCATCGACGACGAACACCAAGCCCGACGGCGCGAGAGCTGCGACCTTCTCCTTGCCACCCGCCAAAGCCTGGCCGGGGAGCAGCGCGGTTAGCAGGAGCACGGCAAGCCGAACCACACGAGACCACACAGTTACTTCACTCATACGCCACTCACGCCAATCCGACGGGTTGCATCTGCTACGATCTTTACCTCGCGGAGCCAGACCATCGCCATGCATCAGCGTGGCGAAAATCGCCATAAGTCTTGTACCTTGCCTTCTTCATACAGTCATCCGACCTTAAGTGACGTCGGCAAATTGGTCGCTATTGAGGCAATAGCGGGCATGGCACCATCGGGGCGAAAATGACGCTCATGACCCTGAGCCGACATCGCTAGTGCAGCGTACTCGAACCGGTCGCGGCCCGAACTCCGTGTGATGAGTTTAGTTCCCTGGGAAGGCAGGTCCTGGACGCGGCTAAATGCCCTGCTAATAAGTCCCAAGCTTCCATTGTCCCGGCTGAGTCGTTGCCTAGCTTGGCTTGCAAGGGAAATCCTGCGCTCAGAAAGGGAAGCACCATGCCCTCCACCAATCAAACGCATGTGCATCGTCCGGGCTGCGGCCATATTGCCGTTCAGCATAAGGATCACATTGATTATCTCGACCATGGCCATCTGCAGCATGTGGAAGAGGGACGCACTGATGAACACGTGATTGAAATCACCAATACGAATCCCAATCGGTGCGACCCGAAGCATCATGCTTCCGGACATAATGAGGCGCATCGCCACGGTCCGGGCTGCGGCCATGAAGTGGTTCCTCATGGGGACCACTTTGACTACTTAGTCGATGGACGACTCCATCATCCCCACGGCGATCACTGCGACGATCACGGTCCCCTGACGGTAGTTTCGCACTGAGGAGTCGTCCTGACGGCTCACTGCATTAATTATTGCGACAAAAGCGAATGTCGGCTTATAGGGCTAGTCCGGAAGTGCCGAGAGAGCGCTTAAAGCGCTCAAAATGTCGAGATGTCTCTGAGTGATTGTTTGCTGCGAGACCGGTACAACGCAACACAACGGGCAATGGTCAATTTTCTCACGGCGCCATCACGATTCCTTTGCATGCGGGCGGCAGGGCCGCAAGCGCGATGTCGGGCTTCGGCTTTTCCGGTATCTGCGACGGCAACGGCGGTAGCACGGGGCGCCAGTGATCGAGTTCATGCCCGCAGGCGTCGCCGGCCGGCACTAGGGGTTGCGACTTGCAGGCGGGACTGTCGGCTGGGCAGCCGATGCGGACATGGAAGTGCTCGGAGTGGCCATACCACGGCCGCATCTTCGCCAGCCACGTGGGATCCAGGCCCGACTCGCGGCACAACGCCTTCTTAATTGCGGCATTGACGAAAATGCGCGTGACGGCCGGATCCTGCGCTGCCGTGCGGATCAAATCCGTGTGAGTGTGAGTCCACACTTCTGGATCGACGTCCTGCTGATTCTTAGCGACGACATCTGGCGGAAAGGAGAACTCGCGCTCTTCGCGACTCTGCACATGGTCCGGCATCGGCATGAACCAGATATCCGCGTCAAGCCCGATTTGGTGACTGGAATGGCCGTTAATCATCGGCCCGCCCCGTGGTTGCGACATATCGCCGATCAGAAGTCCATTCCACCCGACTTTCTTGGCATTGTTGGCGAACCGTTTCAGGAAGGCGATGAGGTCCGGATGTCCCCAATTGCGATTTCGCGACAGTCGCATCACTTGCCAGGTCGGGCCGTCGATCGGCAGTGCCGTGGCGCCGGCGAGGCAGCCGTCGGCGTAGCCCCCGATTGAGCGCGGCGGGCCGGGAAACGGCGTCAGCTTGCGGGCGAACAATTGCTTCGCGGGTGTTTTAGGCGAATTCGGATTTTCCAAGGGCGGCAGCGGCTCCGGATTGAGCGAACCGGGCGGCGTCGGATCGAGCGTGCCCGGATCGTGCGCTGGGACCTGTGCGTGCTGTGGCAGCACCGGCCCGATCCCAGCCACAAGCAGAACAACAACTGGCAGCACCAACGACAGACGACGCGCAGCGAACGCTGCACCGCCAAGCGCCGATTTTCTGATCCCGAGCGCCATTTGTCCGGTCGCCTCTAAAGCAGTCCCATTCGCTCGCTCGCCATGTAGCCAGTGAGAAGCAAAATGCCGAAGGCTAACACGACTCCGGCAGCGCCAAATTCGACGGCGCGCACCAGCACGCTTCCGTAGCCGGTCGGCTTGTGCGCAACGCGCTTCGCCAACGTCTTGGCGCCGACCGCAACCGTCGCAATGGTCCCCACCGTGATCGCGGTGCCCAGTCCCATCACGAAGGTCGAGGCGATGCCGGCCCAAAACAGGCCCTGCGCTAGCGCGAATACCAGCACGATGATGGCACCGGAGCACGGCCGCAAACCGACGGCTACGACCGCGGATAGGCCGCGCTGCCAGCCCCCGGGCCCAGCCAATTCCTCCGGCTCCGGGCCGTGGGCGTGTCCCCATGGCAGTACGTCCAACTCCTCATGGTGATGATGATCGTCGTGGTGATGGCCATCGTGCCGAGACACGCCGTCAGCATCATGGACCTTGTCGCAGACGAAACTGCTTGCGTGACCGTGGTCGTGACCGCAACTCGTGTCATCATGGGAGTGGTCGCAGTGCGCATGACCGGGCGTTTTGAGGTCGGTGGAGCTACGCGCAGCGTCGGTCCTCAGGTCATTGAGCGCGCCAAAAAATCCACGTCCCTTGACCCATAAAAGTCGCGCCCCGAGAAGCACGATCAGACCATAACTGACGATCTCGATGACCCTCACCGTATCGCCCATGAGTTTGGCGGTGGCGCCGAGGAGCACGGCGGCAACGCTGACGATCGATATGGCAGTCAGCGACTGCAACACCGCAGAGGCGAACGACAACGTAACGCCGCGTCGCCAAGTCTCGTCATTGGCAAAGAGATAGGACGAAATCACCGCCTTGCCGTGGCCCGGCCCGGCGGCGTGGAAGATGCCGTAGAGGAACGAGATCCCCATCAAGCCCCACAGGGCGGAGCCATTGACTTTTGCCGAGCGGAGCAGGGCGGCGAGCGCGGTGTAGAACGCGGCCTGTTTGGCGAGCAGCCAGCCAGCGACGCCACCGATCGCAGGCCCGCGCATGCCCGCTCCGAATTGCGCCGACGCGGAATGTGTGCCGAGGAGCATGATGGCGAGGATGGTGGCGGTCAGCAAAGCCCGACGCAGATATCGCCTGTTGTCGCGGACTATCATGGGCACCTCAGCAGAATCTTGTTGGAGAAAGTCACGCCCATCCCAATATTCGCTTCCGCGTTGGTGAACATTTGGCTGAGACTTTGCGAGTTGAAATTCTGGTCGGGCGGCTTTTCCGCCGTGACGGTGCATTGCGGCGGCGCGCCGACCAGCCGCACGGGATTCTTTTCGGCAGGACCGAAATCGACGAAAAATTCCGGATCGTAGACTTCGATGAGGAGTTGCTTCACCGCCACCGGGTTCTTGAACGGGAGCGTGAAGTGCAGGGTCAGCTGTTTGCTTTTGGCGTCGTAATCGAGCCAGTAATCGACCGGAGCGTTGAAGGCGTCCCTCTGCCGCTTGCCGTCGACCTTGGCGAAGGTGAAGAAAGCAAAATCCTTGATTGACTCCACGTTAAGCTGGGCGAGGGGCTGCAACTCTTGGCGGGTGAACCGGCCTTTGGTCTTGGCGTTGATGCCCGTGGTGGCGAAGGCCGAGTACATGTCGTCAAAAGTCCAGCTATGGCGCACGCCCGTCACCGCGCCGTCCCGCGCAAATATCAGCTCTGTTTGGATCGTGGCCCAGACATGGGGATGCCCCTGTGCGACTGTTGTCATGGCTGTCCAGGCAAGAAGCGACAGCAGGATTCCGATCCAGTGTCGTGGTCGAAGGTCATGCATGGCTCACGTCGCCTTCATCGGCAACGCCTGCGTCCCGCGACACAGCTTCGGCGCGTGCGCGGAGGCGATAGCGCCGTCATGCCCAAGGGCAAACGGCGCGGCTCAATGTCGATGGAGCTAGATGAGCGGCGGGGCGCGCGCTTGAAATGAGAACGAGAATTGCGTCGGCAGGCTGTGCCACGACGCGAGCCGCGGCCAAACGCGGCGGATCGGCTCGGGCGTCACAAGCGGCGGCGGCAGTACCGGCATCCAGGTGGCCAGTAACGCCAGGCTGGCACAGATCGGACAGTCATCGTCCGACGCCGGCTGATGCTGTGGGCCGGTGGGCACCTGCGAGCTGGGCGCCGTGTTGGACGCGATCGACGTGTGATCGGTGCCGGCGAGCGGCGGTAGCCCGAGATCGTCCCGATGCATGTGGCCGAACGAAACGACCATCTGCACTGCGAGCGCGAACAGCGCCAACCGCGCGCCTGATCGAATTCTCGATCGGAACCAATTCATTGAACTGAGCCGCCGTACCCGCAGTCGCCCCACACAGAACCGAATTCCCAGCCGACGAAGTGCAGAAAACAAAGACGTAGAGAACGAGCTGCTTATTTATCCCAATTGCGTCGCTTTTTCGGCCGCCCCTCCCCGCCATCGCCGGAGGGGCCCACCCTAACTGGACATTAGCGATGACCATGTTATGTTACAATATAACGTTTCGGCAACCCGTTCTTTTGCAGACAACCTGCGGAAGCTTGCCAATGAGAATAGCCTTCGGGCTCGTCACGGCGCTGTTGTTTGCCACGGCAACCCTCACCGCGGCGCGCGCGGCGGACGGCCAGATTACCATCGTAGCTGCGGAGAATTTCTACGGTGACGTGGCGCAGCAGATTGGCGGCGACCTGGTTTCTGTCGTCAATATCCTGAGAAATCCCGATCAGGACCCGCATCTGTTCGAAACTGCGCCGTCCGTCGTTCG
>Ga0335081_10020827_pt1 | contig 10603 bp, 10 predicted proteins | sample Lox_Sample_35_FD_206713 | JGI IMG/M metagenome (GOLD analysis project Ga0335081, IMG submission 206713) | Soil microbial communities from Loxahatchee National Wildlife Refuge, Florida, United States - Lox_Sample_3.5 | ecosystem: Environmental > Terrestrial > Soil > Wetlands | place: USA... | reverse complement strand
TCCGAGCGGCGACACCCCGATCTTTATCAACGCCGCGGCGAAGCTCGGGAACCGATGCGGCTTCATCGGCGTTGTGGGAAACGATGGATTCGGCCGGTGCTTCACAGAGAGGCTAGAGGAGTCGGGAGTCGACACCTCTCGCGTGAGACACGTAAACGGGGTCTCCACGGCGGTGACTTTCATCGCCTACTTCGGAGATGGCTCGAGGAAGTTTCTCTACCACCTGCACAACGCTGCGGCGGGGCTGTTCTCCCCCGAAGATGTAGACGCAGAGTATTTGCAGGACGTCAGGTGGGTCCACCTAACGGGCTTTGCGTTGTCAGGGAGCAAATCCTCGCGGGAGGCAGCCCTCAAAATCATCGACATTGTTCCGAAGTCGACCCGTATCAGCTTCGATCCGAACATCCGCAAGGAGGCGCTCGGCGTGGAGGAACTGAGAAGGGTCGCCGCGCCGGTCTTAGAGAGGGCATGCCTGGTTCTCCCCAGCACGAACGAAGCAAAGGAGTTCATGAATACCGAAACCGACGACGAGGCATGCCGTCGGCTGCGGGCCATGGACAAGCTCGTCGTAAACAAGATGGGAAAGAGCGGCTGCCGCATATACTCGGACGAAGGGGTGCTCAGCGTGCCGCCGTTCGAGGTCGAGGAAGTCGATCCCACGGGGGCGGGCGATACCTTCTGTGCGGGATTCCTGACGGGGCTTCTGGGGAGGAAGTCCCTGTATGAATGCGGGCTCATTGCCAACGCGGCTGGCGCTCTGTCGATCACGAAGTGGGGTCCGATGGAGGGTGCGGCCACTATGGATGAGGTCGAGCGCTTGATCCGCTCGCAGTCTCCCAGAAGAGCCTGACAGAGACGCGGCGTTCAAGGAAGAAGTCGAAGAAGCACCGCGTGGTCGCATCGCTGTGGGACGCCTGCGGGAAGCCAACGGCTAAGCAAGGCTCTAGGCTGACGCCTCGCCGGATGGAGGATGGCATGACCTGTTACGAGCTTCTTCGCTCCCTTTCCGACGTGCCAGCGCAGAAACAAAGGGGCCTCTACTCCGTCTGCTCGACGCACCCCGCTGTGCTGGATGCCACACTCCTCCGTGGGCGCCGCGGAGAGATGGTCATTATCGAAACCACGGCGAACCAGGTCAATCAGTTTGGCGGTTACACGGGCATGACCGCGAGGGACTTCATCCTCCGGACGAGGGAGCGGGCGCGGCACCTGGACGTCCCGCTGGAGTGTATCGTGTTCGGATCGGATCACGCGGGACCCTTTCCGTGGCGAAACGAGGTTGCATCCAGCGCCATGAAGAGGGCGCGAGGGCTCGTGGAAGACAGCGTTCGTGAGGGCTTCGTCAAGATCCACCTGGACGCCAGCATGCACCTGGCGGACGACATGGGAGACCGAACGCGACCTCTTGATCCCCGGGTCGGAGCGGAGAGGTCAGCCGAGTTGTGCCAGGCAGCAGAAAACGCCTGGGAGGACCGACGCTCCCGAGAGCGCGACGCCCCGCCGCCGCTTTACGTGATCGGCACCGACGTGCCAGCTCCCGGCGGCACCGAGTCCGGGGCGGCGGCGCCCCAGGTCACTACGCCCCGGGAACTTGAGGATAGCGTGGAGATGTGCCGCAAGGCGTTCGCAGCCCGGGGATTGGACAGCGCCTGGGAAAGGGTGATCGCGGTGGTCGTGCAGCCCGCCGTCGAGCACGGGGAACACACGGTTCATCGCTACGACCGTAGCAAGGTGCATGCCCTGGTCGAGGCGCGCCGGAAGAATCATAGGGGAAGGGTCTTCGAGGCACATGCCACCGACTACCAAACTGCGGGCGGCCTGCGCCAAATGGTGGAAGATGACTTCGCCATCCTGAAGGTCGGGCCCTCCCTGACGGGTGCAGTGCGGGAGGCCTTGTTCCTCATGGACCATGTCGAAGAAGCCCTAGCCGCCCTTCGGCCGGGTTTTCAACCGTCTAGGGTGGCCGAAGCACTAGAGGTAGCCATGCTCGCCAATCCCTCGTACTGGAAGAGCTATTATCGCGGGGACGTGGCAACGGTCTCTTTTCTGAGGAAGTACGGATTGTCCGATCGTTGCCGTTACTACTGGGGTGTCCCGTTGGTAAGCGCGGCGACTGAGCGCATGATGAGTAATCTGCGGTCTGCCGAGATCCCCATGGCCCTTCTCAATCAATACTTCCCCCGGCAGGCCGTCCGGATTCAGGAAGGTTCACTCGCGCCAGATCCCGGGTCGATCATCCGCGCGCAAGTTGACGAAGTACTGGACAAGTACACGGCAGCCGTGTCGTTCTAAGTTTTCGGTCCGACAAGAAGTAACTTCGGCGGATGGCGAAGGCCACCTTCGCCGACGTTGCGGGCGTTCCTGGAAAACCACCTGCGAGACCTCCCGGCGATCGACTTCTTCGTGGTACCCACGACCACCCTCTGGATCCTATTCGGCTTCAGCGTCGTCGCGCATGACCGCCGGAGGGCGGTGCACTTCAACGTCACGGCGCACCCGACGGCAGAGTGGACGGTTCGATAGATGGAGGAAACGACGCTGTGCGTCCCGAAAACGCGTCGGGAACTCACCTGTCAGACTCATCTTCGACAGTTTCGCCGGCGGCGCGGACGTCCGACTCCCATCGTTTCGATCACTTGAACGAGGCGCGGGGTTTGCTCGAGTCGAAATGTAGTGCCTAGGACTCGGAGTGCGCCCCTGAAGGATCCTTGCGGATCCTCTCCCCCGTACGATCTTGCTCGCGTGTTCATCCGCGTGAAACGTAGCGTCCAGTCGAGCGGGACGTACGAGTACCTGCAGATCGTCGAGTCCGTGCGCGAGGGGGCACGGGTGCGCCAGCGGGTGATCGGCAATCTCGGGCGGCGAGACCAGATCGTGGCCGATGGCACGTTGGACGGCCTCTTGCGCTCGCTCGCCAAGTTCAGCGAGCGGCTTCGCGTGGTCGAGCGCGTGCGCCAGGAGGGGTTGGAGGCCCACCAGGCGCGCAGCTGGGGGCCCGCGCTCGTCTTCGAGCGGCTGTGGCGCGAGCAGCGCATTCCGGAGCTTTTACGCAGGCTGGCCGAGGGACGACGCTTCGGCTTCGACGTGGAGCGCGTTGCCTTCGCGCTCGCCCTCCAGCGGCTCTGCGCGCCGGGGAGCGACCTACAGGGCTCGGCCTGGCTGCGCACGTTGGAGGCGCCCGGCTTCGACGGCATCGAACTGCACCACCTTTACCGGACGGTTGGGTTCCTGGAGGAGGTGCGCGAAGACCTCGAGCGAGCCCTCTTCTTCCGGGATCGCGACCTCCTCTCGCAGAGCATCGACCTCGTCTTCATCGACACCACCAGCACCTTCATCTATCGGTTCGAGGAGACCGAGCTCCGCCGACGCGGCTACTCGCGTGACCGGATGCCAGACCAGCCCCAGGTGGTCATCTGCCTGGCCGTCGACGCACAGGGCTGGCCCATCGCCTGGGACATCCTTCCTGGGAGTACCGCCGACAAGCCTGCCCTGGTGGCGATGATCGAGAAGCTGCGCGAGCGGTTCCGCATCCGCCGAGCGGTGGTCGTGGCCGACCGTGGCATGATCAGCAAGGACACCATCGCCCAGCTCGAGGACCACGCTGAGGCGCCGTTCGACTTCATCCTCGGCTGCCGGATGCGCCAGCAGAAGGAGGTGAGCGAGGAGGTGCTCGCCCGCGCTGGCCGCTACCAGAAGGTCGCCGACAACCTCGAGGTGAAGGAGGTCCTGGTCGAGGACCGGCGTTACGTCGTCTGTCGCAATCCGGCCGAGACCACCAAGGACGCTGCCGCTCGGGAGGCGCTCCTCGCCAAGCTCGAGGCCGCCCTCGAGCACGGTCCGAAGTCGGTCATCAGCAACAAAGGCTTCGCCCGATTTCTCAAGGTCAATCGAGGTGCGGTCGTCATCGACCGTGAGGCCGTCGAACGCGACCAACGGCTCGATGGGAAGTTCGTGCTCCGCACCAGCACGGACCTGCCCGCCGCCGAGGTGGCTGTCGCTTACAAGAGCCTCTGGCGAGTGGAGCGCGCCTTCCGCGAGACCAAGCAGACGCTCGAGGTCCGCCCGCTCTACCATCACCGCGACGACACCTCCGTCGGCCACATCGTTGGCTGTTTCCTTGCTCTTCGGCTCGAGGTCGATCTCCAGCGCCGCCTCGATGCCGCGGACGTCGATTGCTCCTGGCCCGATCTCATGCGCGACCTGGACCAGGTGAAGGCGGTCGACGTCACGCTCGACGGCCGGCACTACAGGCTTCGCACCGAGCTGCGTGGCTTTGCCTCCGACGTCTTCGCCGCCGCCGGCGTGCGGCCGCCGCGGGTAGTCGAGACAATCCACGACGAACACCCCGTGGCCACCGACAAACTGGCGCAGGCGTAGTGCCTAGAGCTCGGAGTGCGCCCTCAACCCCTCGGATTCAGGCCCTTCTCCGAACCAAACTGTTGAAGTTGAGTAAGAGGGTCACGCGGCTTCTCTCCGGAGATGACGCGATGCCACCCCTGCCCGACCGTCGAGGCGAGCTGCCCTGGGCGAGGAGAGGGCGACCCAGCCTGGCGCCTCCTCGAACACCGCCATCACGATGTCTGGCATCGTCTTCGGGACGAGGTGCTCTCCCGGGACCCCGAACCCGCGTCCTCGATGGTCCTCAAAGCCGTGCCGGGCATCGCGAACAACGCTTCTGCGATCCTCCGGAAACGTCGAACCAGGGATGAACCAGGATCTGCCGAAGCGTAGATTTGCGAGTGGGAGGTAGCCGAGAAGATGGGTTGACGGCTGCACCCGTCCCCCGTATCTCTCGTGCGTCCACCTTCGAGGAGGCCTCCATGGCCGAGGCCGAGCAGGGCGCCCGGGACGAGCGCGGGGAGTGGCAACCGGAGGTCCTTCCGGTGCCTGGAGAACTGTTTCACTGGCCCCCGCGCCCGGTCGGCATCGCGCGCTACCTCTTCGCGCCCGGGGCCGCAGCGCACCGCGCACCTGCAGGCGGGGTGGATCGCGCTCCTCTGGCTTCGGAACGCGGGGCTCATCGCCCTCGTCTACGGCGGAGTGCACCTGCGGCTCTACACGGCGCGCGGCCAGGGCACGAGGTTTAAATACACCGACCGTTGGCTCGCCCAACGGGAATCGAGGTTCCTGTTCCGGAGCCAACTCTGGGACAACGTCTTCTGGACGGTGGCGAGCGGCTGCACCTTCTGGACGGCCTATGAGGCGCTCACCCTGTGGGCCTACGCCCGCGGCCTCATCCCGCGGGTGGAGTGGGCCGCACACCCGGTGTACTGCGCCGCACTCGTTCCTCTCATCGTGCTCTTCCGCCTGTTCCACTTCTACTGGGTCCACCGGCTCATCCACTGGAAGCCGCTCTACGGCAAGATCCACGCCGTCCACCACCGGAACGTGAATGTGGGGCCGTGGTCAGGCCTCTCCATGCACCCCCTCGAGCATCTCGTCTACTTCTCCGGCGTGCTCATCCACTGGGTCGTCCCCTCGCACCCCGTCCACGCCATGTTCAACCTCTTCCATGCCGGCCTCACCCCGGTCCTCTCGCACGCAGGGTTCCACAAGTTCGTGACCGGCGGCGACCGAGGGCTCATGAACGACCAATACTTCCACTACCTGCACCACCGGTACTTCACGGTGAACTTCGGCGGGGAGGCCGTACCGCTCGACCAGTGGTTCGGGACCTTCCACGACGGCTCGCCGGAGGCGCACCGCGCCATGGCTCGCCGGGAGCGGGTGCGGGTGAGCGAGACCTGAGAGCTTCCGGGATGGGTCGGGCCGTGTTCCCGACATCGGAGTCAGGTGTCGAATCGCAGCGGAGTCTGTCGAGCCCCCCCCAATGCAAGTGAGGTCGGTCAGCGTCCAGGCGGCGCGCCTGTCGGGCAGTTGTGCAGCTCGGGCGGCGTGCCATCGACGCTACAGCGCTCATAGCGAAGGCGCCGAAGGGGGCCTCTCAGGCCCGAGCAAGCGGTTCGCGCCGAAAGTGGCGGGAACGCCCTATCCTGACCGATGGCCGTTGGGTGCGCGTCAACGACCATGACCCGTGACTCGGCGCGGTCGTCGTCCGTGCCCCGCGCGCCCCTCGGGGCCCGCGTTTCCGCCATCCGAGCGCTAATCAGCCTCTCTTCTTCCTCGTGCTGGTCGCCGATAACCGTGTATGTTCGGATGCTCCCGGGTCGCCCTCCCATAGAACGGCTTCGACATTGTTTCCGTCGCGATCGATCACGAACGCCGCGTACGCAGCGTACCCCTCTCGCGGCCCCGGCTCGCCGTTGTCCTTGGCACCCACCTTCAGGGCCGCAGAGTGGAACCCATCGATGGCCTTCCTCGACCGGGCGTGGAACGCGAGGTGGGTCGGCGTCCCGACCTTACCAGGAGTGACCCAGAAGTCATGCCGTCCGGCATCGTCCTTGAAGCCGAACGAGTCGCCGTACTTCATGTCGCAGACGTACCCGAGTGGCTTCAGGACCCGCTCGTAGAATCTCCGGCTCGCCTTCGAGTCGCTGCATCGGAGGCTGACGTGCTCGAGCATATGGGGCTCCCGTGAGATGCCTTCGTCAAGACGATGGGTCGTCCATGCCGAAGCTGCCAGTCCGCCGTGGCGGCATTGAAGCGAGAGAGCTAGCACGAGGCGAAGAGCGCCCGCAGAAAGCCACCCTTACGGCACCTGCCTGGGTCGAAACACTCACCCGCCTGGAGTAGTGCCGCTCATTTCATCGCTGGCGTATATGTTCCTATCGACCTCCCCTCGGGTCAGGGCACGTTGGCCCCATCCGACACCCCGCGGACGGGGCAATTCCAGAGCAGCGGAGCTTCGTGGGTGATGCGGTATCGGCCAGCGAGGCCGAACCGGGCCCCACGGCGCCTAACTCAGTGGCGGGTTGGTAAGGTCGAAACCCCTCCTTCCAGGAAAATGGTAGCGCGGCGTGTCGACCGGCGCCGTCGTCGATCGTCGCCCGGAGAAGGGAGACCGTCGTGCGAAAGATCGTCGTCGCCGCGTTCGTCAGCCTGGATGGGGTCATGCAAGCGCCTGGAACGCCGGAGGAATACCCGACCGGCGGCTTCGAACACGGGGGTTGGGTCACCGGGTACTTCGATGAGGTCGTCGACGCGGCGATGGCCGAGATCTTTTGGACGCCATACGGGCTCTTGCTCGGGCGCAAGACCTACGACCTCTTCGCCGCGCACTGGCCCCACATCACTGATCCGCAGGCGCCGCATTTCGCGATCGCCGAACAGTTCAACCGCATCACGCGACGCATCCTCCCAAGTCGCTCGCCTGGAGGAACAGCCGCGCTCTCGGTCCCGATCCCATCGCGAGGATCCGCGCACTGAAAGAGGACAACGGGCCCGCGCTGCTTACGCAGGGGTCGAGCAACTTCCTCCAGGCGCTGTTTGCGGGCGATCTTGTCGATGAGTTGCGCCTCCTCGTCTTTCCGATCGTGCTCGGGAAGGGCAAGCGCCTCTTCGGAGGCGGCGCGAAGCCGGCCGGCTTCCGGCTCGAGGGCTCCACGGTGTCGCCGAACGGAGTCGTGATCACCTCGTACGTGCGCGCAGGCGACGTGATAACGGGATCGTTCGCGCTCGCAAGGCCGGCGCCGAAGGAGACAAAGAGGCGGACGGTCCTGAAGTGAGTTGCTCGGGCCACCCATCACTTGGTCGCTTCCCCAGGGTCGGAAACGCGCCGTTCCACCTCGAGGAAGCTCCCGATGCCCTGATGAATCGGGATAGGGGGCAGCAGGTCCATCCCGCTGCTCCCCTCCCACACCACCGGACGTGCGGGTCCGCATCCGGCGGTTCAGAAGGTTGAGGTTACGAGGCAAGTCGCGGCACTCCTACCCGATCGAAGTAGCTGTTCGGCAGAGCGATGTTCAGCGCTTTGTGGGACGCCGTGTACCACCAGCGCTTGGCGTGGGACGCGGCCGCCGCCGCAGGGTGATCGGGCACGCCCCGAGCCCTGAGTTCGCGATAAACCGTTGTCCCTCGCCGCCACTGTTTGAGCTGTATCGCTCGTAGGCGATGGCGGATCCAGGAGTCGATGCCTCGGAAGACATACGGCGTTTCCGCGAGCTTGTAGTACTCCTTCCAGCCCGTCAGGTATCTCCGCAATTCCTCGAAGACCGATCCCATGTTCCGCCCGCGGTTCCGGCTCGTGATCTCCCGGACCCGCTCCTTCATCGCCTCAAGGGCTTTGGGCGCGACCCGCCGCTTCACCGTTCCTTCCCGGTTCCAGAAGCTGTATCCCAGGAACTTGCGGTTCTCCGGCCGGTCCACCGCGCTCTTCGTCTCGTTGACTCGGAGCTTGAGCCGCGCGTACAGGCGCCGCAGCGTCCGCATGGCGTCCTCACCCGCACGCATGGACCGAACGTACACGTTCAGATCGTCCGCGTAGCGCGCGAAGGACAGCCCGCGCCTCTCTAACTCCTTGTCGACTTCGTCGAGGAGCACGTTTGCCATGAGCGGAGAGAGTGGACCACCTTGCGGCACCCCCTCAAATCGCTCGATCACAACCCCGTTTGCCATGATGCCGGCTTCGAGGTAGCGACGGATGAGCCCCAGCATCCGCTTGTCCGTGATGCGCTTCTCCAGCCTTCCGAGCAAGACATCGAAGTTGACCCGGTCAAAGAATCGCTCGAGATCAACATCTGTCACAATCCGTTTCCCTCCCTGGATGTATTTCTGCGCCGCGCACACTGCATCGTGCGCTCGCCGCCCAGGTCGGAATCCGTAGCTATGCTCCGAAAAGGTGGGGTCGAACATCGGCTGCAAGACCTGCAGGATGCTTTGCTGGACAAACCGGTCAAGCGCGGAAGGAATGCCAAGCTTGCGCACACCTCCCCCGCTCTTGGGTATCTCCACTTCCCGCACCGGCTTCGGCTGGTAGGTCCCCGCGAGCAACTGCGCCCGGATGGACCGCCAGTTCTCCACCAGGTGCTTCGGCAACTCGTCGACGGTCATCCCGTCCACGCCGGGACTGCCCTTGTTCCGCTTCACTCGCTTCAACGCTGCCTTGACGTTGTCCCGCTCAACCACCCTTTCCATCAGGTGGTCGCTTCCTGAGCACTCGACTCCGTCCATCGCCGTCGGTGCTTCACCGCTTCGCCGAATCTGGGGGGCTTCACCCCTTGCTTCCAACGGGAGCTCCAGCTGCTCGCTGGACTTCTGGCGCCTGGCACGTTCGAGATTCACGGTCGTGTGCTCTCCCTTCCGTTCGGTCCTTCACCGCGCTTCTGCTCCCGGGCTCGGTAGGCGGGGGCCATCCCTGTCCGGCTCCGGCGCGGCCACTACGACCTCTGCTGACTCCTCGCTCCGCCGATGCTCGGCGTCACCCCTTTCAGGCATAAGGCGAGGTCTCCCCAGGTAAGGGTGAGTGGACTTCCCCGCGCAGCCGTCGGATTTACGCCCCGACTCCTTGGTCGCGAGAGCTTCGCGGTCACAAGCCCGCTCGCCCTGAGCACGGAGCGCCTCGATCCGCCGCACCCTGCTCTGCTCGGAACGGGTGCTTCCTGTTCGTCAGCTCGCGGTTTCACTACCCGCTTCTTTCAGCGCCGGCCTCGCGACCGGACCGGTTTCCCGGCTTGACGCCTTGCGGTTCGTGTGGGTCGCTGCGACCAGCTCCCCAGAGGACTTGCACCTCCTATCCACGCCCATGCTGGGCACACCTGAACAACCCTCGCCTGAAAGGCGAGGGGTTCATTTGGTGTCGATTTGAAATCGACCTTCTTCGTCGATCGGCTCGCCTTCTTGCTCCTCGATGTACTTCTTGATCATCTCGTCTGTGATGTTACCCGTGCTCACCGCCAAGTACCCGCGTGCCCAAAAGTGTCTTCCCCAGAACTGCTTCCGCAAGTGTGCGTACTCCTGAAGGAGTACACGCGAGCTGATCCCTTTCAGCCACTGCGCGATGCTGCTGACGTCCTGGTATGGCCTGTACGATACGAGGACATGAACGTGGTCGCGTGCCACCCTGCCGCTGATGATCTGGAATTCATGCTCGATCGCGATCTGCCGTATCACGTCGCGCACACGAATCGCCACCGGGCCCACCAAGGCCTTCTTCCGGTACTTCGGAATCCAGACCAGGTGAACCTTCAGATCGAACTTCGTGTGCGCTCCTAACCGGTACCGTCGCACGCGACCACAGCTAACACCTTCTCTTCGCCTGAAGGCGAGGGGTTTCCACCATCCCCGGGGGAGACACTAAGTGCTGAATTTCCTAGGGATCACGGATGAATGACATTCAAGAGAATCGAACCACGAGTGAAGCACCGGGAAATCGGAAGGAACCTCGACCGGCAGCGCCGGGGTTGGTGCTTGAGTCCCCTACTGGCTCGCGCAGGCGGCGGCCCGCCCTGGTGCGGCGCTCGCCGGCCGGGCGGGCTACGCTCGGCTGTGGGCGGCATGCGGACCCTGGTCGTCGGAGCCGGAGCGCTGGGCGGGCTGATTGCGGCCCGGCTGCGCGCGTCCAGAGCCCCGGTCAGCATCGCCACGCGCGACGAGGCCTCGGCGGCCGCGCTGCGGGCCTCTGGGCTGCGGGTGGGCGGCGTGGGCGGGTCGGTGACCGTCGAGGCCGGGGAGGTAGCGCCCACGGCTGCCTACCGGGGGTCCGAGC
>Ga0335081_10020826_pt1 | contig 10604 bp, 11 predicted proteins | sample Lox_Sample_35_FD_206713 | JGI IMG/M metagenome (GOLD analysis project Ga0335081, IMG submission 206713) | Soil microbial communities from Loxahatchee National Wildlife Refuge, Florida, United States - Lox_Sample_3.5 | ecosystem: Environmental > Terrestrial > Soil > Wetlands | place: USA... | reverse complement strand
GCGAGGTTTCTCACGCAGTCCCTTTCCGCCCAGATCCCCGGGAACACCGACTTCTTCCTCAACACCCTCGGGTGGTTGAGGGGCAAGACAGATGAAATCACTGTCCGCCCCAAGGACATGCTGACCATGCGACTGGGGCTCAGCAATCTCCAGGCGCTCCTGTTCTCGGGTCTTGTCGTGATCATCATGCCGCTCCTCGTGTTGGGGGCGGGATTCACTGTTTGGATCAGGAGACGGCATCTATGAGCAAGCGTCTTCTCACGCTCGTCATCGTCCTCGTCGTGCTCGTCGGACTGGTCGGCGCATACGTGATCATCAGCCGACCCAAACCGGCGAAGACTGCAAACACGCTCCCCCGGCTCATTACGGCAGACAGCGAGAAGCTGGTGAAGATCACTCTGAGCGACAGGCCGGAAGGCACGCTGACCTTGGAGAAGAAGGGGAAAACGTGGACCGTCGATTCTCCCCTGCAGTATGCCCTGGACGAATCGAGCGTCGACGATCTCACGCTGACCTTCACATCTCTCACCGCGGAGCGCGTGATTGACGAGAATCCGACCGATCTCGCCCAGTACGGTCTCGCGCCTCCCCGAGCGCAGGGCGTGGCCGTCTACAGCGATGGCACCACCAAGACGGTTCTCCTCGGGGACAAGACGCCCACCGGCAATACCTACTATCTTCAGGTCAAGGGCGATCCAAAGGTCTACACGGTCTGGCAGAACCACGGAGACCAGATGCACTGGAAGCTCGCCGATCTGCGGGACAAGAAGATCGTGCCGGCGCTGAACTACGATGAAATCACGTACTTCCGGCTCACCCGGCCCAACGGCACCGAGATCGAGCTGAAGGAGAAGAGTCCAGAGGAGAGCAAGACGTACCAGTTCGGGTTCGGCCGGTATCTCATGACCAAACCGTACGGCGTGACGCGGGGAGTGGACAGCGACAAGGGAACCCAGTTCATTCAGGGGCCCCAACAGATTCAGATCTCCTCGTTCGTAAGCGACGCTCCAACGGACCTGTCCGTATACGGCCTTTCTCGTCCGCGAGACGAGGTGGTGGTTCGCGACAAATCGAACACGCTCGACCTTCTGATTGGCTCGGAGGACGGGAAAGACAAGACGTACTTCATGATCCGAGGCAAGCCGAGCGTGTACACCACGGACACCTCAAGCCTCGCCTTCCTCAAGACCACAGCCTGGGACCTCGTGGACAAGTTCGTTTTCATTCCCAACATCGACGACGTCGACAAGATCGAGATCTCGAGCGCCGGGATCACTCACACACTCTCCATCGCGCGTGTGACGAAGAAAGCCGAGAAGAAGGACGAAAAGGACACGGTCCAGACCACCTACTTTGTGGATGGAAAACCAGCGGAGGAGGGCTCCTTCAAGGCCTTCTATCAGCAGGTCGTCGGCATGCAGATGGAGGGGGAGATCCACACGAGCGTGCCGGAGAAGCCCGATGGTACGGTGCGCTTCTTCCTCAACAAGGGACCTTCGCCGGTCGTGACGATCGTCTACGCCCCGTACAACAGGGACTTCGATGCAATCTTCATCGATGGGAAGAGCCAGTTCGCCCTCACGCGCCAGCAACTGACGACCACGCTGACGAAGCTCGACGAGCTTGCCAAGGGCGAGAAAGTGACGTACTAGGAGGGCTGCTCGCCGCTTGTCTTGATGCGCAGCTCCCAGGCCAGCGTCTGGGAGTTGCGCTGCAGCGAGTCGAACCCGACGTCGAGCACCCGCCCGCTTTCCCCCTGTAAGCGCAGTCGTCGGGCCAGGATGTTCATGTCAGTGACCTTGAACTCTTCTCCGTCGTAGCGCACACGCGTGCCCATCCCCGGCAGGGCCTGTCGCGCTTCCTTGTAGACGTCGAACTCATACGACAGGCAGCAGAGAAGCCGTCCGCAGGGGCCCGAGATTTTCATGGAGTTCAGCGTGAGGTTCTGTTCCTTCGCCATCTTGATGGAGACGGGACGGAGCCTGTCGGTGACGGCATTGCAACAGAGCGCTCGCCCGCAAATCCCCAGTCCACCCACGACGCGGGCCTCGTCGCGGACCCCGATCTGCCGCAGCTCGATGCGCATCTTGAAGACCGCCACCAGGTCCTTGACCAGCTCCCGGAAGTCGACCCTGTTTTCCGCGGTGAAAAAGAAAAGGATCTTCTGCTCGTCAAGGATATAGTGTGCGCCCACGAGCTTCATCGTCAGACCGCGCGCCTCGATTCTCTCCCGGCAGATCTCGTACGCCCGCCCCTCTCGGGTGTCATTCTCCTCCACGCGCGACAGGTCCGCAGGGTTTGCCAGTCGAACAATGACGCGAAGCTCGCTGGTGATCTCCGCGGGGTCCATTTCCCTCCCCAGCACCTTGCCAAGCTCATTGCCGTAGCGGGTTGGTATCACCACCATGTCTCCGACTTTCACCTCGAGCCCCGCGGGGGCCTCGCAGAACTCGGCGACGCTGGAGTACAGCACCTTGACGCGCCAGACCATCTTGCCCGCAATCTGCTCCGGGGGCACGGGCCGCGGCGTTTCCGCTGTCTCTTCCGGGAAAGAGTCCTCTATGAGAACGTCGTCATGATCGCCCATGCGATTCGCTCCTTGCCCTTTGGCTCACACGCTCAGGAGACCAGATCCACGAGCATCCCGTTGATCTGGTCGATCTGGGCCAGGATCGACAACTGATCCTTCTGCCCGGAAAGGACCTGGGTCGCCAGGGCATCCAGCCTTTCGTCGATCACCCGAATGAGCGTGAAGCGCTTGCGCTTCAGGATGTTCGTGCCCGAGGTCGTCTCTTCAACGCGGACGGAGTTCTCCACCACGTATTTCAGGAAATCCTTCACTTTCTGACGGTACTCCTTGATCGCATCCAGTGTCGGTGACTTCTTCAATGCGTCCCCGGAAGCGAACACGCCGTCCAGCAGCTCCTCGATCCCGTGCCGTTCGCCGGACCCCGAAAGCTCTTCTTGCGCTGCGCCTTCCCCACGCGCCGCCGCCTCCACGAGCTGGGAAAAGGTCCTGCGCTGCGTCTTCTCTTTCTTGCCCGCCTTTTTCTTATCTGGGACGAGCCAGGAAGAGGCTTCTCCGAGAGAATCGATGCGCGCCATCGGGGGCTGTCAGCGCCTCTGCCCGTGCACGGCCTCTTTCGGGGACAGAGATGCGGCCGGTCTTTGCCCGTTGGATGGGCCGCCACGCGGTGAGTCCGCGGGAGGCGTCGTGATCCTGCAGGACCCGTTGAAGATGACACCCTCCTCCACGATGAGCCGGGGCGTCGAGATGTTGCCGAGCACGAGACCGGTCGAGAGGATGATGACCTTCTCCGTGGACACGATCTCTCCGCGCACGACCCCTCCAACGACAACTGTGCCCGCATGAAGCGTGCACTCCGCCCTGCCGTTTTGTCCGACCAGCACCTTGCCCCTGGTACGGATCACCCCTGCGAAGTCCCCATCAATTCTGAGCAAGCCGTTCAGATCGAACTCGCCCTTGAACTTTGTCCCTTCGCCGATGATGGAGTTGATAAAGGCGTCGTCGGTGAAACGATTGTCGCTCAATCGGTCGCCCTTCCGCTGACCTTGACACCGGCAAGATCAGGGGTGATGGACAGGAAGTTCATCGGATCGACGTAGTTCGCACCCAGGCGGACCTCGTAGTGGAGATGAGGGCCTGTCGAGAGTCCTGTGCTGCCGACGTATCCGATCGTGTCGCCACGGTTCACATGGTCACCCTTGTGCGTGACGATCTGGAGGAGATGGAGGTAGCGAGTAGTGAAGCCGTACTTGTGCTGGATCGTGATGAAGTTCCCCGTGTCCTCGGTGTAGCCGGTCTGTGCGACGGTCCCGTTCGCCGTAGCCTCGACAGGGGTTCCCAGCGCCCACGCGATGTCGACGCCCGTGTGCAGATAGCCCAGATGGGTGAAGGGGTGGATGGTCCACCCGAACCGGGTCGTGATGTTGCCCCGCACGCCCTTCAACGGCCACATGGTGGGAGTATCTGCGAGCAGCTCTTTGTACGTGCTCAACACTTTGTTGATCTCGTCCAGGGGCTCGACGGAGTTTTCCATCAGGCTCGTCATGCTCTTGAGATCGGACAGCTCCTTGAGGCTCCCCCCTTCGGTCTCCTCCGGAGCCAGGTACAAGGCGCTGACGCCCGCCGGGCTGGTCCCGTTGAGGTAGTCCTGGTTGCCGATGACCCGCATGACGTTATCCATGCTCGCCTTGAAGCTTCGTCCCGCTTTCCGAATACCCGAGATCTCGTCCCGCAGGTTCTCCATTGTGGTCTGGTTGTTCTGCAGGTCCTGGGAGACCTTCGTGATTTTCTCGTTCGTGTAGGTGAAGTTTGTGGCAAGGAGGAAGAAGCCGACGAGGATGATCCCGAGGGTGATCGTCACGAAGATCAGAGTGAAGAAGGAGATCTGGAAATTGAAGATCTTCTTCTCCGAATGGGGGATCAGCATGACGGTGAAGCGCTGCTTCCCCTTCTGCATGATGTATCTGAAAAAGTTGAGGACCGAGACCCAAATTCGCCTCAGCCATGACCCGAACCTGTCAGCGAATTGCTTCTCGACCTTCTTGTATTGGGTTGCGGGCAAAGCCTTTTCCTATTCCATAGTATAAGAAACTCGTCCAAATACTACCATACGGCGTCGTCTTCTGTCAAACAGGACAAGCATTGAGGCCCTTGCAGCTACGACAAACAGCGAAACGGTGCCCGTGAGAGGGCCCCGGGAATGACGGAAATTGAATTTGACTTGCGTCCTGCCTCATGATATCCTCTAGAAAAATCGGAAGAAGAACAAACTCTTTCGAAGCAACCCCAACGGAGACATATGCGATATTTCGACACGCACGCGCACATAGGCTTGATAACCGAAGACCCTATCGACCAGCTCATCGTCGTGCAGGAAGCGAGGCAAGAAGGCGTTCAGCATCTCGTGACTGTCTCCAACAACCTGATAGACTTCGCTCAGCTCTTTGCGAACCTCAAGACCGAAATGAACGTCTTCCACAGTATCGGCATTTCTCCGTCGTCCGTTGTGCAGCCGGGGGACGACTGGGAAGCAAAGATCCAGGAAGGCACAAAGCTCGAACGGGTTGTCGCCATCGGCGAGATCGGGCTGGACTACTACCGCAAGTTCGGGGATCGGGATTCCCAGGTGGAGCTGTTCATCCGTCAGCTTGAGCTCGCTGAGAAGCTCGCTCTTCCCGTGATCATCCATAACAGGGACGCTGGCTCGGATGTGCTCGAGATCCTGCGGGAAAGGCTCCCCCGCAGGGGCGGCATCCTGCACTGCTACTCCGAAGATTACGAATACGCAAAGAAGGCCCTCGAGCTGAACCTTTGGATCTCGTTTGCCGGCAATGTGACATACCGCAACGCGCGCAACCTTCAGGACACGGCCAAGAAGATCCCTGTGGACCGCATGCTGATCGAGAGCGAGGCTCCGTTCATGGTCCCCGCTGTTCACCGCGGGAAGAGGAACAAGCCCTCCTATATCAACGAGACCGCGGCCTTCATCGCCCAGCTGCGCGAAGTGGCCGTGGAGGAAATCACGGAAACCCTTTACGCCAACAGCCTCACGTTCTTCGGCCTCCAGGACTAGCTGCCTCTTTCATCCGGTGCGCATCGGAAGCCTGGAAGTCCCGGGCAACGTGTGGTGCGCGCCGATGGCGGGATACACGGACGCGGCTTTCCGCTCGATCTGCGTGCGCTTCGGCGCGCCGCTGTGCTTCACGGAGATGGTCTCCGCGGAGGCCCTTTCCCGCAACAATGCAACCACGCTTCGCCTCCTGACCACGGCGCCAAACGAGAAGCTGACTGGCTTTCAAATCTTCGCTGCTGATGCGCCCACCGCTGCCTCCGCTATCCGCCGCATCGCTTCGATGAGCCCTGCCCTCATTGACCTGAACTGCGGGTGCTCAGTCCCCAAGGTATTGAAGACAGGGTGCGGCGCTGCGCTGCTGCGCAATCCCAAGCTGATCGGGTCCATCATTTCCGCGATGCGCTCGGAGACGGACCTCCCGGTAACGCTGAAGCTTCGATCGGGATGGAACGAAGGGACGATCAATTACCTGGCGTGCGCGGAGCAGGCGATTCGCGAGGGAGCATCCCTGGTGACGCTCCATGCACGCACGCGGGCGCAGGGATTCGGCGGGAAGGCACGGCTGGAGCACATCCGTACCTTGAAGCAGAGTTGCTCCGTTCCTGTGTTCGGCTCTGGCGACCTGTTTTCTCCGCGAGACTGCCGGGCCATGCTCGAGACAACGGGCTGCGACGGCGTGATGATCGCCCGGGGCTGCCTCGGCAATCCTTTCATCTTCGAGCAAACGAAAGCGCTCCTGCAAGAGCAGGCTGGACCTTCGGTCGTCGATGCTCGATTGCGACTCTCTGCGGCTTTGGAGCACCTGATGCTTCTCAGCAACGCGGTGGGCGAGGCCAAGGCGTGTCGTGACATGCGAAAGCACTTCGTCGCGTATACGAAGGGATTGGAGTCCGGCGCTGTCATCCGACAGAGCGTCGTCAACGCTGAGACAATCGCTGAATATCAGGAGATCGTCGATAGTTACCTGAGGGCGTGATCGTTCACCGCGGGCCTATCGCTGCTGCGCCGAACCGGAGCCTCCGCGGCGCTTCTCCTCCCACCATTTGATGCGCTGCCCCACCGTTTTTTCAAAACCGAACTCCGACGGGATGTAGTATTTCCTTCCCTTCATGGTCGTAGGAAAATATTCCTGGCTTACTACCCGGCCCTCATAGTCATGAGGATACATGTATCCGTCCCCGTACCCTGCCTTCTTCATGAGAGAAGTGACAGGGTTTCTCAGATAGAGCGGTACAGGATCTGCGCCATGCTCGTGGGCATCTTCGCGGGCTTTCGTATAGGCGGTGTAGATCTCATTGCTCTTCGGCGCGGTCGCAAGATAGACAACCGTCTGGGCCAGAGCGAGGTCTCCCTCAGGCATGCCCAGGAAGTGAACCGCCTCTTGCGCCGCGTTGGCAATGACGATGGCCTGCGGATCAGCCAGGCCAACGTCCTCTGATGCAACCCTCAGGAGCCTTCGCGCGATGTACAGGGGATCCTCTCCCCCTTCGAGCATTCGCGCGAGCCAATACAGGGACGCATCGGGGTCCGAGCCCCTGATGCTCTTGTGAAGGGCGGAGATGAGGTTGTAGTGCCCCTCTCCGTCTCGATCGTATTCCGGGAGCCTCCCCTCGAAAACGGCTTCCAGCCGGGCGCGAGTCAGGGCAACGGCTTCACCCGGGCTGCTCGCCTCAGTCGATGCGCGTGCAGACTCGACGAGCATCTCAAGTGCGTTGAGCGCCGCCCGGCAATCCCCTTGCGCGTAGTGCGCAATGATCTCCATCACCTCGGGCTCCACGGTGAAGCGGATCCCGCCGTACCCTCGCTCAGGGTCGTCGAGCGCCCTTTTCATCACCTCCCGAATCTCGCCTTCGTCCAGCGTATTGAGGATGAACACACGGGATCTGGACAGGAGCGGAGACACGATCGAAAAGGAAGGGTTCAGCGTCGTCGTTCCAATGAGCGTGATGACCCCCTTTTCGACGTAGGGAAGAAAAGCGTCCTGCTGCGCCTTGTTGAACCGGTGGATCTCGTCGATAAAAACGAGGTTCTTCTCCTGTGTCTCGGCCTCCAGTCTGGCAAACAGGTCTTTCAGCTCGCGGATGCCCGAGACGACAGCGGAGAAGAAGCGGAAAGAAAACCCCAATCGCTGCGAAATGATCCTCGCAAGAGAGCTTTTCCCGCACCCTGGCGGTCCCCAGAAGATGAGGGAGGGGAGATGCCCGGAGTCCAGGAGGATGCGTAAGGGCTTGTCCGGCCCGAGGATATGAGACTGCCCCACGAACTCCTCGAGTGCGCGCGGGCGCATGCGCTCTGCCAGTGGTTCCCGGCTCATCGCGTCCGAGCGTACCACCGCGGCCGGCCAGGGTCAACGAAGGACCCTGTTGACTCGCTCCCCCCCTTCTGATTTCATGTCCGAGTGGAAGACGGTGATTCACTCCGCCACCACTGCGGCGTCGTGGGGATCTCTTCCCCGGAAGAGTTTGACCTTCCCCAGCAGCTGTTCTACGGCCTTTTCTCCCTCCAGCATCGAGGGCAGGAAAGCGCCGGGCTTGCATACCATCGTCATGGAAAAATCGTCTCGTATCGCGATGTGGGCATGGTCTCCCAGGCTCTGTCCCACTACCTGACCGAGAGCCATCCCTCGAAAGTCGGAATCGGTCACGTACGCTACTCCACGCACGGGACGGACAAGCTGGAGAACGCGCAGCCAATCGTGGTGTCGTGCAACAAGGGCGAGATAGCCCTCGCGCACAACGGCAACATCTCCAACTCGGATGCGCTGCAGCAAGGGCTGATCGCGGAAGGCTCGATATTCCAGAGCACAACGGACACCGAGCTGTTGCTCCACATGATCGCCAGGTCTCCCCGCGCCAGCTTCCATGAGGCGCTCCGGGAGTGCCTGAGCCGGATTGAAGGGGCATACTGCTTTCTCATGATGCACGAGGACACACTCGTCGCGGTGCGAGACCCGTACGGGTTCCGTCCGCTCGTCATGGGGTCGCAGGACGGTCGGGTGATCTTTGCCTCCGAAACGTGCGTCCTTGAGATGTTCCAGGCCAAAAACATCCGTGAGGTTGCCCCTGGTGAAATTGTGACCGTGGAAGGAGCACGCGTGCACTCGGAGATGCTCCCTCAGGCGCCGGCCCCTCGCCGGGCTCACTGTATCTTCGAGCTGATCTACTTCGCCCGGCCGGACTCCAGCGTCTTCAGCAACTCAGTGCACATGGTCCGAAAGCGAATGGGTGAGCTTCTGGCGCGGGGAGACGATGTGAAGGCAGACATCGTGATCCCGGTGCCAGACTCCGGCAATAGCGCTGCGTTGGGATATTCGATTGCTTCCGGCCTGCCCCTGGAGCACGGTCTCACGCGAAATCACTATTCCGGCAGGACTTTCATCCAGCCCACCACTGCGAGCAGGGAGTTCGGAGTGCGAATGAAGCTGCACCCCGTGCGCGAGGCCATTGAAGGCAAGCGGGTGATCGTGGTAGACGACTCTCTGGTTCGGGGCACGACGTCGCGGCAGATCGTCAGGCTGCTTCGTGACGCGGGGGCCCGGGAGGTGCACCTGCGCCTCTCTTCCCCGCCTATCAGGCATCCCTGCTTTTTCGGCATCGATATCCCGACCCATGATGAGCTGATCGCCAACCGCCTGGACCTGGATGGGATCGTGCGGGAGCTCGGAGCGGATTCCGTTCGGTACCTTCCCATTGAAGTCCTGCGGGAGTGCGTTCCAAACCCGGGGGATTTTTGCTACGCCTGCTTCAGCGGTTCCTATCCCGTCCCCGTGCGGGACGCTCCGGTGCGGAGAAAATGAAGGCTCAAGGAGACGATCGAGCCATGCACGCCTACCGTGACGCTGGTGTGGACATCGACCGGGGAGACAGGTTCGTAGAGTTCATTCGCCGGATGCCGTCGCCTGCCGTTGACCACGGGATCGGCGGCTTCTCATCGGCGCTCCCTTTGGACTCCCTCGGGTTTCGTTCGCCTGTGATCATGACGACGACAGACGGGACCGGAACAAAGCTCCTTGTCGCGAAAAAGCTCGGGATCTACGACACAATCGGGATCGACCTCGTGGCGATGAACGTGAACGACCTCCTTGTCTGCGGGGCAAAGCCGCTCGTGTTTCTGGACTACATCGCCTGCGGCAGGATCCACGAGGAGAGAATGCACGCCCTCATGCGCGGAATCGTGCGGGGATGCGAGCTGGCGGAATGCAAGCTCGGAGGCGGGGAAACCGCAGAGATGCCGGATGCGTACGGCCCTGACGATTTCGACCTCGCAGGCTTCGCGGTCGGCATTGCGGAAAAGGACGCTGTGCTTCCCCGCAAGGAGGAAATCCGTCGTGGAGATGTGATCCTGGGAATCCCGTCCTCGGGAATCCACTCGAACGGCCTTTCCCTTGCGCGAAAAATCATTCCGGAGGTTGACCGAGCTGGATGGGAGGACCTTCTGGTTCCCACGAGGATCTATGCCAGGGAAATGGCTCTCCTCACGCAGACCAGCAAGGTCCTTGCCGCTGCGCACATAACCGGAGGGGGCCTCTGGGGGAACCTCACACGAGTCATACCAGACGGTCTCTCGCCGCATTTCTCCTTTGACTGGGACGAGCCCCCGATTTTCTCACGCCTGCGAAGCGCCGGCGTCCCGGAAGAGGAAATGCGCACGGTGTTCAATCTCGGCATCGGCATCGCCCTCATTGCACATGACCAGCACAGGGAAGAGCTTGAGAATGTCGCGCACCGGGAGGGCTTTCAGCTCCTGACAATCGGGACCATAGAGTGATGGCGGCGGTTGCCTTCGCGGCTCGGGCTGCGTGATGGCCCGGCTTGCTGTGTTCGCCTCCGGGAGGGGGTCGAACTTCGTGGCTATCGCAGAGGGGATGCGAGGGACCCGACACTCCATCGAGTTTCTGCTCTGCGATGTCGCCGGGGCGCCCGTTCTGGACCGGGCCAAGGAGCTGGGTATCCCGACTGTCTCTGTGAGCTACGCCGGAGAGAAGAGGGAAAATGTGGAAAAAAA
>Ga0335081_10020825_pt1 | contig 10604 bp, 16 predicted proteins | sample Lox_Sample_35_FD_206713 | JGI IMG/M metagenome (GOLD analysis project Ga0335081, IMG submission 206713) | Soil microbial communities from Loxahatchee National Wildlife Refuge, Florida, United States - Lox_Sample_3.5 | ecosystem: Environmental > Terrestrial > Soil > Wetlands | place: USA... | reverse complement strand
ATCTAACACGTATCCGGTTGGTCTGCACACAGAATGAGTCCTGGAAGTAAGAGAAAAGGGGACCTATAAGTCCAACCACAGGTGATGAGGGTGTTATCTTGTGTATCAATGTCCTCGACACTGCCGGTGTGAGCCCTCTCGATCCTATTCTGAGGAGATAAACTCACTCTCGGATCAATGACATTGATATCCCCTTGCATCGTAGCTCCCACAATGACCCGACCCCGTCGTAACTTGGTATACCATTCCGTAGTAGGCTCCTTCCATCATTACCCTCTCGAAATTCAGGGACCTGTCGTACCTGCTTGACGACGCTCCCTCTATCCACATTGAGCATCAGGATATTATTCTGTCCTCCCGCAGCGAGCACTTCCGATCCACTTGTCCCCGCAAAAGCCATGGACATCAAATTTTCAATCGCATTCGCCCTAAATCAGCGCCCTCCATGGTTGGTTGTGCGGGTACTTGATATCCCATCGCAGCAGACCACGGCGGTGAGTGACTCGCACATTCTTAGCACCAAGGGAAATAATCCCCCGATCGTGCACAAGGAGATCACGTACTTCGTCCACATGAGCAAAGAAAGAAGTATACGACGTCAAAGTGGGTCCTGCAAACCCGATCACCCTGCCCTGTCCGTTGGCTCGTTGTTCTGGTTTGGGGGGGTGGGGGGAGACCTGTCGATTTCCGGCCCACACAAGTTCTTGTGTTGTGTCAAAGACGAGGGCGGTTGTTTCCTGGGGGACGGCGACTTTGGGAGGGTAGATCGCCTTTTGGCTCAGCTGCGCTGTCAGCGAGGAGCGAAATGGGGAGACCTCGTGCCATTCCTCCATGGTCCTTAAAGCGTTCGAGGGGATGGCGTCGTCATTGTTCGTCAAGAGCGGGATCGGCGAAGATCTTCAAAATTGCAATCGTCGCAGCAATTCAGTGCATTGCCCTACGAATACAACGCAATGCAAGATAGTCAGAAATACGCAACACATAAGCCACTCAAGCCATAATAGTGCAATCCCACAATCCCATAGATAAACACATACACAGAAGCCAGATATCAACGCAATTCAACGAAATCAATCTCATCAAAGGTCCACAGAAAAAAGCCGTCTCGTCAACCCCATCTTGTCCCACAACCGCGCAACAGCAACAACCTCCGCGACAAAAGTCTCATCCTCAAGTAAACACAACATTATTGTCTCCGTAATCTCAAACGGCTTTTCCACCACAGGGACAACTGGGTCCGGGGGAACATGTTTCACAGGTTCATCGGCCACAGAAGGAGCCGGTCCTTGAGATGCCATATCATCGAGCATCCTCGTTACTGACCGTAGTGGCTGAGACGACTTTGGAATCCAGGCCGACGATGCAGGTCTCCGCTGCGATGATGGCGGCGCAGCAGTACTCCACCCCACTCTTCTGCCTGTGGTGGAAGGAGTTGAATGCGGTGGCGACGACTGTGAAGCCGCATAATAGTTGAAGTACGAAGTTGAGGGGGGTCCAGGAGGACTGAATTCAAGGGTGGTACTTGTGCTTGTCCTGTTCGGCGGGGAATTGTGTAAATCTCGTACGGCGCCGAAATGAGCGATACAGAAATTCGTGAGGGAAGTGAATTCAGAGCGATTGGATAGTTTGAATTGAATTCGGCGGAGAATCTTCACTCATAGCCGCCCAAAAGGGAAGTCTGTAAGTCCCTCTGCTTTCTTGATAAAATGTGGGGTTGGAGTATGGCGAACCTTTTCGTGATGTGTGTACCAGCGGAAAACGATGTAGGGGAACTTTACGATGACAATTCGCCTTGAGGGGTCATCGACCACCTCCTCTTTCATAGCAGACAAGTCCCATGATCCCTGGTTGGCCCGCCCGCATCAAGGACCGTACGGGGATAATGGAAACAGGGGAGATACGGTGAGATCACTTCCGTCGAGACATTTCATAACGACTTTCTCGGGGGTTTTGTCGATGGTGAGGGTGAAGGAGGGACAGCGTCTGGGGGAGACAATTGTCCATTCAGCGAGGGGTTTTGCAGCAAAAGCAGCTTCGACGGACATGTAGCTTTCGTCGGGGACATATGTAAAGCGAGACACCGACACCCGCACACCATCCATAGCAAACAGACGGACTGTGCCAATAAGCCGACAAGCTCAGAGAGTCAGAGGTTCAGAGCCGGCTCGAATTTGAAATTCCAAATGGGACCCCCCCGGTAATTATACGTCTTGCGTGGGGTAATGAAACGGGAAAGCCTTCGGAATTGGCCGGATTTTTAGGACAAAGAGCCGGTCTAGGAACATTTTCTCCGCCTTGCATTCATCCAACATGGGATATCTTTATCGATCCTCCAGCACGGGTGTGCGTGACGGACACCGCAACTTTCGCTTTACAACTCGCATGGATGCACGACTGGCAGAAGCTTTCCCCCCACTTTCCATCCTCAAACCTTGTTAACCGAGCCTCCTCGACTACCCCACGCGGGGTCGTCACGATTCGCAACATCTCTTCACAGACTTACACCACCCAAGTTTCCAAGCAATCGGACGGGTTTCCTTTGTTCTCGAATAATCGATGCTCCCCGGAAATTTGCAATTTGCTATTTCGAAGCAATGGACGATTTTTGGGAGGCCCCCACATCTTTCTCCACATCGAAAGTTTAATTTCCCCCTTATGTTGCCGCTTCGGGATTGCCCTGCATATACTGACCCCACAATATGCATCGTCAATTGCATTTTCTTCGGTAGCGCTGTCCCTTTATGCTTTCTCCTCCGGGTTGGGGGGCCAGAGCGTGCACTCGGAGCCGAAGTTCAAAGATGATTTGCGATTCCCAATTGCGGAGCATATCCGACTCGTGAATAGGTAAGAAGGGGGGGGAGAACCTACGTTGGACACACGTCTTTCTTTATTTAACAACATTTATGATCGCGTTTATCCCGCTCCCCGCAGTTCATATCGGATGGCAGGATAGTGTGTGCGTGCCTGCCTTTCTCCCCCTCTGCGCCTGTGACACACATTGTTTCACTGCAGTCACATGGCCAATCCATTGCGACTTCATAAGGGCCGTATCTCTCTTATCCCCCAATACATTGCGTCGATTCGGGGAGGCGGGGAAGCGCAACGATTATTTCAAAAGACAATTTTGGCCTCGACGGATTCGGTGATCGTGAAGGCTAACCTATCTTGGCGAATTGGAGAGATTGTGCCCAGTCGTGGCTGTTCGCGCTTCGATTGGGGGTTGGCGATCGAGGACGTGAAGGAGATGTTGTTCTTGTTGGCGATATTGGCGATAATTTGCCTCCTGATGTATTGTAAGTGTCGGGGGGTTGACACGGACGGATTCTTTGACTCCGTGAGTCACGGAGAATCACGTCGAACGAAGAAATTATACTGCGAGACTTGTCGGCGTAATTGCGATATTGATGACAGTGGATGGTGTCATGAATGTGAACGTATTACGCCCTTCCATCTCTTTGCTGAATTTGTAGACTACGTAGCGAATACGAAACCGTATCCCAATCACTGAAACTCGGGTCGGGTCGTGCTCGAGAGGAGACATCTCAACATGGGAGGCCCCCCCCCATCTATGTTACTTCCTGTCATATTGCATATAGTGGACATTAAACTGGTAGGAATTATCAAGTCTGCTATTGATAACCATTGATACTGTAAGCGCTTTTATCTATCTGTCTCGGGGCACCAGAATTGCCGAATGGCGCTGGCGGCATGCCTTACCGAAACTTCAAGGCCAATCATTTTCAGTCATGCAGTCCCAAACCCCTGACCCTCTACATATACGTATCCTCCGCACCTTCCGAAACCCCTCTCCGGGGTAGGACGAAATGACCGCGCTCCAGGATATTCTCCTCGTCGGAGCCACAGGGACACTGGGCACAGCAATCCGCAAAGCCCTTGTCGCAAATAAATCCAAATTCAATCGAATTGGCGTGCTTACTACAATGGCTTCCATGGAGGACCCCAAAAAGAGACCTGCCTTTGAAAGTATTGAGAAAGATGAAGGTCTCTGTATCGTTGTATCGAATTTAGACAATGTCGATGCTCTCGGTCAAGCTATGGAGGGTAAATCGCCTGCTGAGTCCTACTCCCCGGATTAGGGCAGCTGGCAGCTTTCAAGTTAACACGGCAGGATGGGACACAGTAGTTTGTGCACTTGCACCGGCGGCAGTCCTCAAACAGCGAACACTCATCGATGCAGCCATTCTCGCTGGCGTATCAAGATTCCTACCCAGTGAGTTCGGGCTTGATCTTTCGACGTCGTTTAATTCCATTCAACGAGGGTACAAGGCTAAAGTTGCCATTGAAGATTACATTCAACAAAAGTGTGCTGAAAACGACGACTTTTCGTATACTTTTGTTGCAACTGGTCCTCCACGGTAGAGTTGAGGGGCTTATGGTAGGAATGTTTGCAGAGTTTCTTTTCGATGTTCCGCCTGTTGTGTATGAAATCGATCAGGAGAAACATACTGCCAATATCATCGGCCATGGAAATGCTCCAATCTCCTTTACCAACTACGAAGAGTCAACCACCTTTTTTAATACAAATTTCTTATGTTAGTATGGGAAACTTTGTCGTAGCAGTCCTTTTGCATCCCGCGGAAACTCGGAACAAAGTCATTTGCGTAGAAGGCCAGCAGTCGTCGTGGGATGAAATCATTTCCATCCTCGAGAAATTACAGGGAACAAAGTATTCGGTGAAATACACGAGTATTGCAGAGGCCGAGCCAATAGAAGAAGAAGCTTGGGCAGATGGAAATCCAGTTGCTTTTCGACTTAATTTGAGGAGGTGTATGGGGACTGGAAATGCAAAGCTGGAACATGTTGATAATGGGATGTTTCCTGAGGTCAAGGTGACTACGGATTTGGAGGCTATTGCGAAGAAAATATTGATAAAGAAGGGACTATTAAAGTAGAAGTACCGATGAAACTCGGCTTATGATTGTATGTGTTCAAAGGATGTGTCAAATGTGAATGTAATTGAGATGTAATTTTGTGCAGGGAATTGATCGCCGGTCTCGGATATCCCAGCCGAGTGAGCATCCGCCGCCGCCCCTCAGAACGAGGCGCTCAAAACTCTGGCGATGGGCGAGAAACTCTTCGAGGCACTAAAGCTCGGCAAACAAATCCCCGAAAGTGACGTATTCCTCTTCAAAGGTTCTCCCCACTGAATCACATAATATATCCCCCTCTGACACCGCCCTGTAGACTTATCGTTCAGTCTTGATCGGGGCGATATCATTTGTGTCCGTGGACCGTCCGGCTCTGGGTAGGCCACCTCATCTTTGAGGAAGGATCGCTGACAGGTAGCAAAACAACACTGTTGAAGTGCTTAGCACAACTTATTCCACTTGATGCGGGGAAACCATTTCTATGGCATAAAACGCCGGAGAGTTGGGGTTTTCCTTGCTGGAGATCAAAAGTCCTTTACGTCCCGCAACGACCGCGTACCTCTTTCCCCTCCTATCTGCCTCAATTGCTCCCCTTGCCTGTACATTAACGCATGGCAGCTCTCACTTCGGGGACGCCCATGGAATTCTTCAACCAAGCTCGTGACTTTGGCTCGCGAAAGGGTCGAATTCAACCTGATGACCCGGTCACTCTGGCCGAAGGCTGGGGCCTGCCACCACGAGTATGGCACGAAGAATGGACTCAGGCTAGTGGTGGAGAAGCCCAGCGAGCAATGGTAGCCATCGCTATTGCCGTCAAGCCGGATATATTACTCCTCGATGAACCTACTTCGTACTGCAACTTAAACTCCGACTATTACTGATCATCGACTAACGTCCGGGAAGGGCTTTGGACGAAGCGATGACTCAAGCAGTGGAAAAAACATTACGAGATCGAAAGTTAGCAGCGTTATGGGTAACCCATTCCGACGAACAAGAACGTCGCGTTGCGTCACGAACAATACATTTAGGGTCTCGGGATGGTGGTGCGACGATTCATTCGCGGAACACGAGCGTGAATATTGTTGATGCGGATAGTGGTGGAGCGGACACGGCGAGTATTGAAAGCAGTGGGTTACGCAAGAAGAGGGCTGGTGTACGACGTCAGCGAAGTGAATATTAAATATGTAGATAAACTTGATTTTCCAGTTTAACATTCGTGTGCTCCTCGGCCCCTATTTGCTATATAAACACCATATTTCCCGGGGTTTCAACGTTTATACTACGTCGGCTCCTTTGCTTTATCTTTGAGGAGTGTACAGTATTTTTCGCAGCTGGCGTTGGATTTGGACATATCGATTATTTCTTTCCGGTGCAAAGACACTGGGATCGCCTCGGTGACGAGTGGAGGCAGCTTCTTCTCGAGACCTGTCGTCGTCTTTCGAGAAGGCTTCTTCTACACTAGGCATATCCGGAGCTTCCTTTTTCGCTTTCCCGATTATTAGCGTTACGCAATTCGGGGAAGGAACTTCGTTGCACTTCATACTTTGTCATATTGGGGCCTTCATAGATGGGTCAAACGCAGTATCCCTTTTAGCTGCCTCTTCATGCCTTCCAGATCCTGTTTTCTCCGAGGCATAAGGTGTAATCTTCAGGTGGATTCATTCCTGGGGCGCTCGAACATCGGGGCCTCTCTTTCATCATTGCGTTGTTGGGTAACTAACGCGTCAAAACTGTTGACATTGAGCGGACATCATTCTCTGCCCTCTAAGCCATCGGGCTTGAAAGAAAACGTGCTTGCTAAGCGTTTGTCAGAAGCCTTCATTGAGATCTTCAAACTTCGATTGCTTTGAACATCATGGTCGCAGTGCTATCGACGGCGGGTGCCGCCGATGACCGGTATCTGCCGATCTAGCAAACGGATCTCCATCTCCCTTTCCGGACGTCCCCACACGCCAATTGGGTCATTCGAGATCAATACAATAGATTAGAAGCCATCAGAATTGGGAAATTTTTTGCCTCCATCGGATTCACAGCAAGAATAGCACATTTGTAATTACAAATTTACCCCACACACACGAGATAGTGCAGGGGTCATATCCCAACAATCACGTAACGACCACCGGAGTCTCCACACGCCATGTCGTGAGATTTGTCATGCATTACCGAGAGGGACCGAGGGTAATAGTCGGGTCCAGTGGAGGCGTTCCCTCCGGCCGGGCGATCTCACGAGATTTAACTGCTTTATCCCGGTTCACAAACGGACATGCGCTTCCTGCGCCATTTCGCAGCGAAATGAATTCTATCACATGTGGTCTCGTGTTGGGGTTCCAGTCTGCGCTGCTAAAGTGTTCATTAAGGATTGAATTCCATTTATCTGATTGATTGAAAGACTGACCATGGAAATGATATAAACTCCCTGGTATCCTCCCTATACAAGAGTTGGTAATATCAAATCCGGGCCCCCGAGATATCTATACGCTCCGTTAAAAAACACATCTGCCCTATAGTTCCTATTTGCAAGAAGACAAAATAAAGAAAATACAACATTAATAACAGAAAGTGTCTCCAAAAGAATATATTGTTCATCGTAATCCTGCCAAAGCAAGGGCAGATCCCCATGTCTCCCGTAACCCAGACCCAAAAGTCCGACGGTCGACGGGTGATTGAGATCGATTCCGGCTGGGTGAATCATTAGATGTAAGAGTACTTGTCGACCGTTCGAGAGAAGGTGCTTGTTGTGCTTCTTGAGATGTTGATGTTTGTTCTGGTTCTTCGTGTTCTCTACCCACAGGACGTTCTGGCCAACTATCCCACAAGCGTCTGGTTACTTCCCTCAATCTCGACGCTTGTTCTCCGTGAAATACATCGGAGCAATGGAACGATTCATTCCTGGTCATCTCCTGAGAAGACGTTGAGGGTTGATTAGCCTGGGCTTCAGGCTGGTTAGTCTTGTCGGGAGAAAACCGTTTTCGCCAAGAGGACGAGACGGAGAGAACTGATTCCGTCCGTTTTGGTGGGGTGGTTGTGTTCACGATCGGTGATCCAAGACCTCCTTTCCTTTCTCCCAAACGCCGTAGGGCGTCGCCCACAGGATCCCCAAATAATTTGACATTGTTGAGTTCCCGAGTGATACGCCGTAATTCGGCATTCAACCGAGGTTTCGTATTAAAAAACGGATCCTCTTCGACATCGCCGTTTTGGGTGTCATCGTTCATGGCGAGATTAAAGTAATCGTTTCGACTGTCCGGCCGGATTAGCACTGGAGAGATGACGCCGTAGTGTTGCTCCGATGCTTCTTTTTCCAGATCGCGTCGAGTCATCTGTCGCTGCATCGTTCGAGTAATGCGCTCGGGCCGCGTCCAGCCAGAGGGGATTGTCTCAGGAGAAGGAGATGCAGGACGTGTGGCTCGCACCATTCCAGGTGGTCCATTAGATAGCCGCCGAATCATATCTTGAGCATCGTTGTCCAAAGCGTATCGAGTGTTTTCCAAGCTAACGAGTTTCCAATGGCCGCTCGTTGAACTCGATCGTTCAGTGATCGGGGATACACTTTGGGATGAATTTGACGCCGTGGAAGGCTTTGGCACCGCGTCTTCCGGGGGAATTTCGCCGTTTTGAAGATGCGCTATTCGCTCTCTTGCTGACGAGACACTGCCTACCGAGGCCGGCAAGTCGGTGATAACAACGGGGTCAGTGTTGAGGAAGGGAGGAGCGGCGGAAGCCACGGAACGCGCCATAGAAGGTTGAGCAGCCTCAATGCTAGGCGGCATCTGTGGGGGTGTTCGTGCAATACCCGTCAGCCCAGAAATGGCACGTGGTTGGATGTCAGTGTTGGACGTTCTGCGAAGCTGAAGGACTGGTGGAGGGTCAGGCTGGCGATCTGATATTCGTCGTCTTGGATTTCGCATCTCAATTTCGTCGCCGCTTTGTGAGTGGTCGTCTGATCCGGCATTATCGGAAGATTCGATGTCCAGTCCCTTCATCGTGGTCTTGGGTGCTTCCCGAGCTAAATTGGACGGTCGTCGTGGTCGACTTGTGCCAGCTGCAGGATTGCCATTGTCACAACCCGACGATCGTCGTTGCCGTGCTAACTATCAGATTCATTTCCCAACAACGAAGTCAACCTTCTTGGCTAATCGAGCGCTTCATGGAAGCCTTTGCAGGATCTGGAAGAATGGTCACGGAGCCGTGGCCCTTCTTCAGCATTTCTGAGGGACTTGTTGACATCGGACGCTGCTGTGACAATGACACAGACGTCAGTTGGTGGAGGCCTTTGCCTTGACTTGGGGTTCGGGGAAGGTGACCAGGTCGACTTCGTGATGCCTTATTCTTGACAACAAATTGTTTCTTCCGCGAACTGCCTCCCACTGAAACGTTTGACATCGACCTTGCCATATTTTCTCGTGACACAGGTCTATCCAAGGAAGCAGACGAGTCGCGCGACACTACTGAAGAAGTTGAACTTTGTCGGGGAAGCTCGGCACGAGCGGCTATAGGCTTTCTGGTCGCCGGCGCTTGTCGAGAGGCTTCCTGGGCAAGGCCGGAAGCAGGAGGTACTGGCACCATTGCGGAAGTTGAAGTCTCGAGATTATTTGCCAAAACGGGAGGAGAAACTATATATCCACCGGCATCCCCTCGGGGAATGAAGGACGATCGGCCAGCCTGAGCCATCGTGGCCACCGGACTTGTGTCCACAGCCCCAGGAGCTGATGACTGCGGCAGGACCGCCCTCGGACGAGGGGAGACCAACATGGAAATGTCGAACGTTGATTATCCACCGTCTTACGAAACGTCGCTACACGCTATATATATTGGTATATTAATTGTGCAAAGATGCTCGGAATGTGGAGGTGGAGAAGCGGTGCGAGAAGAGCGTTGGAAGGAAGGCGAGGATTCGTGCCAGTCGTGTCCCGTGAATATGGCCTAACGGACGGGCACGAGTGTGAGTGGGACCCTTAGCAGAGGAAAGGTCTGATAAGCCCAAGCAAGCGAATCTGATTTGCTCCTCGAACAGTGGAAATGAAATTAAACTTTAGCGAGAAACACCCCGTTGTTTTCCTCGGAGGAACGCCTTTGAACCGTTCAGTCAAAATATATGGCGGGTGTTCATCGGGCAGGATGCTGTATTTGTTGAAAGGAGTTTAGCCGTGTATATGCGCCCGTATATAAATAACAGGGACCTCGTCCTCTGGAAAAGGGTGCAGAGCCTAAACTAAAATGATACGGGAGCGCCCCTTCGACCCGGGCTTATCACCCGCCTTTCCGAGTGGGGGGGTCTCTACGTAAATAAGGTTAGGTGATCAGATGACCACCAAAATGTGCTTCTTGGCTTTCGGTAAATTCGAGTACGTAAAAAAATATCCACGTGGTTCGTGAACCCCTGCGCGAATAGACGTAAAATGGAATTAAAATTACGCTTTTCCCGTCGCTCCCCACGCAAGAGGAACCTCGAAAATGGGATCCACTGCTGTGGCACGAACTCTTTAAGGTGAGGGGTACTTCCCCGTCGATTATAAACGCGTCAGGCGCGACAACTCTGTCACATGGGTCAAGTATGAAAACCAGCGGTCCGTAGCAATGACCAATTGTGTTTCCTAACATGTGATGATCTTCAAATGCCAGAGTGACTTCAAAGTAGAACAACCTAGCCTTCGGGATGAATGAAGATCGGAGGAAAACATTTACATACGCCGATTCGATATCTCTTTCTAGAAG
>Ga0335081_10020823_pt1 | contig 10604 bp, 8 predicted proteins | sample Lox_Sample_35_FD_206713 | JGI IMG/M metagenome (GOLD analysis project Ga0335081, IMG submission 206713) | Soil microbial communities from Loxahatchee National Wildlife Refuge, Florida, United States - Lox_Sample_3.5 | ecosystem: Environmental > Terrestrial > Soil > Wetlands | place: USA: Florida... | reverse complement strand
CTCGTACCCTGATCGTCGCCGCGTGCGCGACGCTTTGCGCAGTCCTGCCTTTCGCGGCCGGTGCGCAAGGCAAGCCCGAGAAGCCCAAGGTCTCCATCGCCGTTGGCGGCAAGCCCGCGTTCTATTACATCGCGCTCACCATTGCCGAGCGCCTGGGCTACTTCAAGGACGAAGGTCTGGACGTCGAGATCAGTGACTTCGCGGGCGGCTCGAAGGCGCTGCAGGCGGTGGTCGGCGGCAGCGCCGACGTCGTGTCGGGCGCCTGGGAGAACACGATCGACCAGCAGCCCAAGGGCCTCCATCTGCAGGGCTTCGTGAAGATGGGCCGCTATCCCGCGATCACAGTCGGAGTGGCGAAGGCCAGGGCCGCGAGCTACCACTCGCCGAAGGACCTGAAGGGCATGAAGATCGGCGTGACTGCGCCGGGCTCCAGCACCAATCGCGTTGTGCAGCACCTGATGGTCAGCGGCGGGCTAAAGCCGGACGAAGCGTCGTTCATCGGCGTGGGCACCTCGTCGGGTGTGATCGCCGCCGTGAAGAGCGGCGAGATCGACGCGGTGTCCAACATCGATCCGGTGATCACCATGATGGAGAAGGCGGGCGACATCGTCGTCATCGCCGACACCCGCACCGAGGAGGGCACGCGCAAGGTCTTCGGGTTCTCCGATCTCCCGGCGGCGGCGCTCTATGCCCCGATCGAGTTCATCAAGAAGAATCCGAACACCGTGCAGGCGCTCGCCAATGCGATGGTGCGCGCGCTGCTGTGGCTGCACACCGCCACGCCGGATAAGGTTGCTGACACGGTCCCGCCTGACTATCTGCTCGGCGACCGGGCCCTCTATGTTTCCGCGTACGCGAAGTTCGCGCCGGCGGTTTCGCCGGACGGATTGTTCACCAAGGAAGGCGCTGAAAACACGCTGAAGTTCCTGGCGGCGTTCAATCCGGCGGTGAAGCCCTCCGCGATCAACCTCGAGCAGACGTACGACAACAGCTACGTGGAGAAGGCGCTGGCCAAGTACAGGAAATGATTCTGTCGCCGCGAAGCGGGGGTAGGTGCGAATTCATTCGCATCATGTCCGGATAAATCCGGACCTACAACCTCGATGACCCCCGCGCTCTCGCTCGAGCACATCACTTGCACCTTCGCCTCGCGTGAGCGCGAGGGGGAGCGCTACACCGCGGTGAGGGACGCGACGATCGCGGTGGGGGAAGGCGAATTCGTCTCCGTCGTCGGCCCGACGGGCTGCGGCAAGTCGACGCTGCTCAACGTCGCCGCGGGGCTGCTCGCGCCCTCGGCGGGAACCGTGCGCGTGCTGGGGCAGCCGCTCATCGGCATCAACGCCAAGGCCGGCTACATGTTCCAGGCCGAGTCGCTGATGCCGTGGCGCAGCGCGCTCGACAACGTTCTCGCCGGACTTGAGTTCTCCGGGGTCGAACGCGGCGAGTCCGAGCGGCGTGCGCGCGACTGGCTCGGGCGCGTGGGCCTCGCGGGATTCGAGAAGCGCTATCCGCACGAGCTGTCGGGCGGCATGCGCAAGCGCGTCGCGCTGGCGCAAATCCTGATCCTCGATCCGCGCCTGCTGCTGATGGACGAGCCGTTCTCGGCGCTCGACATCCAGACCAGGCAACTGATGGAGAACGAGCTTCTCGATCTGTGGTCGGCGGACCGCAAGTCGGTGCTTTTCATCACCCACGACCTCGAGGAGGCGATCGCGCTCTCCGACCGCGTGGTGGTGCTCTCCGCCGGCCCGGAGACGCATCCGATCGGCGACTACCCGATCGACCTGCCGCGCCCGCGCGACGTCAACGAGATCCGCCTGTCGCCGCGTTTCGTCGAGTTGCACACGGAGATCTGGCACAAGATGAAGAACGAGGTGCTCAAGGGCTATGCCCGAAGCCGCAAGAGCTGACACCGGTGACAGGATGCGGCGGGCGAAGCCGCACGGCTCGCGCGCGCGGCTAGCTGTCTACCACGTGCTGCTCCTCGCCGGCGTGTTCGCGTTCTGGTACGCGATGACCGAGCCGGGCCTGATCCCGCCTTTCTACTTCGACGACCCCAACCGGGCCAAATTCTTCTTCGGCCAGCCCCTCGTGGTGCTGCAGAAGATATGGATCTGGTTCTCCGGCGGCACCATCTACCTGCATCTGGGCGTGACGCTGATCGAGACGCTGCTCGCGTTCGCCATCGGCACCCTCCTCGGGCTCGTGCTGGGGCTCTGGCTCGCGCTCTCTCCGACCGCGTCCGCGCTCGCCGATCCCTACGTCAAGGCGATGAACGCGATGCCGCGCGTGATCCTCGCGCCGATCTTCGCGGTGTGGTTCGGGCTCGGGATCGCCTCGAAGGTGGTCTTCGGCGTCACGCTCGTGTTCTTCATCGTCTTCTTCAACGTCTACGAGGGCGTGAAGGAGGTAAGCCCCGTAGTGCTCGCCAACGCGCGCATGCTCGGCGCCTCGGGTCGACAACTCCTGCGCTACGTATACCTGCCGTCGGCGACGAGCTGGGTATTCTCGAGCCTGCACACGTCGGTCGGGCTCGCGTTCGTCGGCGCGGTGGTCGGCGAATACCTGGGCTCGTCGCGCGGCGTGGGCTACCTCATCCAGCAGGCCGAAGGTGTGTTCGACATCGACACCGTGCTGGCGGGCATCCTGGTGCTGACGCTGTTCGCGCTGATCCTCGACTTCGTCGTCACGCAGATCGAGCGGCGGCTGCTGGTGTGGCGGCCAAAGGCGGCGGAGACCGAGGAGCTGTAGCGATGCGGCGTGCTCAGGTGGTCAGGTACGCGGCCGCCAGCAGCCTGCGCGTGTAGGGCTCCCGCGGCGCTGCGAACAGAGCCTCGGTTTCATTCTGCTCGATAATGGCGCCGCCTTCCATCACCAGCACGCGGTGAGCCATCGCGCGCACGACGGCCAGGTCGTGGCTGATGAACAGGTAGCTCATTCCATAGCGGGCTTGGAGAGCGCCGAGCAGCTTCAGCACCTGCTGCTGCACCGAGACGTCGAGCGCCGAGGTCGGCTCGTCCAGAACGAGGACGTCTGGATGCAGCACGACGGCGCGCGCGATCGCGATGCGCTGGCGCTGTCCGCCTGAGAACTCGTGCGGATAGCGCGTCAAGAAATTTTCGAGTCCCTGCGCTTCGCTCAAGCCAACCTCGGCCAGCATGTCGACGATCCGCCTGCGCCGTTCCTCTTCGTCGAGGTCCGGAAAGTGCAGCGCAATGCCTTCGCCGACGATCTGCTCGATCGTCATGCGCGGAGAGAGCGATCCGAAGGGATCCTGGAACACAACTTGCACTTTGCGGCGCATGCCGCGCAGCGTCGCGCGGTCGGCGTCGTCGATCCGCGCGCCCGCGAACGAGACGCTGCCCGCTGCAATCGGCTGCAACGCCAGCAGCGCCATGCCGAGCGTCGTCTTACCCGAGCCCGATTCGCCGACGATGCCGAGGGTTTCGCCGGTCCGCAGCTCGAGCGTCGCGTCGCGGACCGCCTGAAACGCATCTTTGCGGAGCCAGCCGCTCGTTGTCGCGAACGAGACATCGACGTTCCGCGCCGACAGGACGATGGGCGCCGCCGGCGGCAGGGGCCGCACTGCGCGCTGGGGGCGGCTATCGATCAGCCGCCTCGTGTAGGGGTCGCGCGGATTCGCGAACACTTCTTCGGTCGTGCCTTTTTCGACGAGTCTGCCGCGCTCCATGACGCCCACGCGACCGGTGAAGCGCCGCACGAGATTCAGGTCGTGCGTTATGAACAGGATTGCCATGCCGAACTCGCGCTGCAGGTCGTCAAGCAGCGCGAGGATTTGCGCCTGGATGGTGACGTCGAGCGCCGTCGTCGGCTCGTCGGCGATAAGAAGCCTCGGGCGACACGCGAGCGCCATTGCGATCATCGCGCGCTGGCGCTGCCCGCCGGAGAGCTGGTGCGCATACGCATTGACGCGCCGCCCCGGCTCGGCAACGCCGGTGCGCGCGAGCAGGTCGGTCGCTCGGGCACGTGCTTCGCTGGGGCGCATGCCTTCGTGCAGCTCGAGCACTTCGGCGATCTGGTCGCCCACGGGGTACAGCGGGTCGAGCGCAGTCATCGGCTCCTGGAAGATCATCGATACGTCCTTGCCACGAATCGCGCGCATCTCCCGTTCGCTCTTGGGCAGCACGTCCTCGCCACGCCACCGGATCGCCCCGCCGTAGCTAGCCGACGGCACGAGCTTCAGCACGGACAGTGCGGTGACCGATTTGCCGGAGCCGGATTCGCCGACGAGCGCGAACTTCTCGCCGCGGTCGATGCGGAACGATACGCCGTCGACAACTCGCGAGGCCCCGAAGCTCACGGTCAGGCCTTCGATGTCGAGCAGTGGCGTGGCGGCGTCGTCGGTCATGATTTGCGGGTATCGAAGGCGTCGCGAAGCGCGTCTCCGACGAAGGTGAGCAACAGCAGCGTTGCGACCAGCACGACGAACGTCGGAACCGAGATCCACCACGCGTCGAGGTTCTCCTTCCCCTCGCGCAGGAGTCCCCCCAACGAGGGTAGATCCGGCACGCCCAGTCCGAGGAAATCGAGCGACGTCAGGAACAGGATCGCGGCGCTCATGCGGAACGGAAGGAACGTGATCACCGGCGTCATCGAGTTCGGCAGCAGGTGGCGCACAATGATCTGCCGGTTCGACAGCCCGAGCGCGCGCGCGGCCCTCACGAACTCAAGGTTGCGGTTGCGCAGGAATTCGGCGCGCACGTAATCGGAGAGCGCGATCCAGCCGAACAGCGTGAACACCACCAGCAGCAGCAGCAGCGAAGGCGCGAAGATCGACGCGAGGATGATCAGCAGGTAGAGCTCCGGGATCGCGTTCCAGATCTCGATCACGCGCTGTGTCGTGAGATCGACGCGACCGCCGAAGTAACCCTGCAGCGCGCCGACGACGATGCCGAGCAGCGTGCCCGCGAAGGTCAGCGCGAAGCCGAAATACACGCTGATGCGAAACCCGTACAGCAGCCGGGCAGTGACGTCGCGACCTTCGGCGTCGGTGCCGAGCCAGTGCCCGCCGCCGGGCGGCGCGGGATCCGGTACGGCCGACGCGTAGTTCAGCGTATCGGGGCCGTATTCGTTCAGCGTAAAGACCGCGAAGTTGCGGCCCTTCGCGAGGTTTGCGCGAATCAGAGGATCGTGCCATTCGGCCGGCGTCTTGAAGTCGCCGCCAAAGCGGATCTCGGGCGGGTTCGAGATGATCGGGAGATACCAGTTGCTATCGTAGCGCGCCAGGAATGGGCGGTCGTTGGAAACGATCTCGGCAACCGTAGCGACGGCGAGCAGGATGACGAAGACCACGAGCGACACATAGCCGAGCCGATTGCGCTTGAACCGCGCCCACGCGCGCTGGTTCGGTGAGAGCGACGTGGTCGAGGCCGTCGGCTGACTCGCGCCGGTCACCGGCACGCTGCTCATTTCGCGACCGCCGTGAACTGCACGCGCCGGTCGACGGCGACGTAGAGCAGATCGCCAACGAGTTTAACGAACAGCGCGATCAGCGTGAAGAAGTAAAGCGTTCCGAGGACAACCGGGTAGTCCCGCCGCAGAAGCGACTCGTACGAGAGCAAGCCCAAGCCGTCGAGCGAGAACAGCGTCTCGATCAGGAGCGACCCCGCGAAGAACGCGCCGACGAAGGCCGTCGGAAATCCAGTGACGATCGGTATTAGCGCGTTGCGAAACACATGCTTGTACAGCACGCGCCTGTCGGAGAGGCCCTTCGCCCGCGCGACCAGCACGTATTGCTTGCGGATTTCCTCGATGAAGGTGTTCTTCGTGAGCAGCGTCACCGTGGCGAAGCTGCCGATCGCGAAACAGATCAGAGGCAGCGTCAAGTGCCACAGGTAGTCGGCGATGCGCGCCGGCCAGCTCAATTCGCGCCAGTTGTCGGAGACGAGGCCGCGCAGCGGGAACCAGTCGACGAACGTGCCGCCGGCGAACAGCACAATTAGAAGCACGCCGAGAACGAAGCCGGGAATCGCGTAGCCCGACAGGAGTGCGAAGGTGGTGAACACGTCGAAACGGGAGCCTTCACGCACCGCCTTCGCGATGCCGAGCGGAACCGATATTAGGTACGAGAGCAGGAATGTCCACAGGCCGAGACTCGCGGAGACCGGAAGCTTCTCCTTGATAAGCTGCCAGACGTCCTTGTTCTGTCGGAAGCTCTTTCCGAGGTCGAACTTCGCGAAGTTCTTCAGCATCCGGAAGTAGCGCTCGACGGGCGGCTTGTCGAAGCCGTAGAGCGCCTTGAGGTCCGCGAGCTGCTTTGCGTCGAGGTCGCGGCGGCCCCGCGTGCCGCCGCCGACCTCGCCGGCCTGGCGCTGGCGCATCTCGGCGATCAGTTGCTCGACCGGTCCTCCTGGCACGAACTGGATGATGATGAAGGTGAGCGTCACCGCACCGAGAAGGGTCGGGATCATCAGCAGCAGCCGCTTTGCGACGTAGACGAGCATCGATTTCCCTCCTCAGTGCTTCTCGGCGTCCTTCGCCCACCACGCGGTGACTGCCCAAGCGGGCCAGATGTCGATGCCGCTGTCGATCGTGTAGAAGCGCGGTGGCTTGGCCGGAATTCCGAATTTGTCCCAATGCGAGACTCGGTAGTTCGACGAGTAGAGATCGGGAATCTGGTAGTAGCCGTACATGACCAGGCGGTCGAGAGCGCGGCTCGTGTCCCGCAGCTCGTCGAGCGTCTTCGAGTCCTTCATCTTGTCGAGCACGAAGTCGATTGCAGCGCTCTTGATGCCTCGGTAGTTGCCGGACCCCGTCGTATCGGCGGCCTTGCTTCCATACTGATCGATGAGGTCCACCGTGCTGGGGAGAGTGAAGTCAGTAATGCGGATTTGCACCATGTCGAAATCGAACACTTCGAGCCGCTTCGTGTACAGCGCGAAATCAACCTCGCGCACGTTCATCCGGATACCGAGCTTTGCGAGATCGTGGGTCCAGACGACGGCTGTGCGACCGGCGCCGCCGATGTCCTCGAGGTATTCGAACTCGAACGGCTCGCCCTTGGCGTTGCGCAGCACACCGTCGGATGCGAGTTTCCAGCCAGCCTTCTCGAGCAGCGCGCGCGCTTTCAGGAGGTTTTCCCGCATCGTCGGCGCGCCGCCCTCGGTCCGCGGTGGCCGGTATGCCGGTCCGAACACTTCGGGCGGGATCTGCGACCGGAACGGCTCGAGCAAGGCGAGCTCCCCCGTGCCGGGAAGGCCTTCGGCGGCGAACTCGGAATTCGAGAACAGGCTGTACGTACGCTCGTACTGCTTGTACACGTTGACCGCCTCGAAGTCGTACGTGTAGCCGAGCGCTTCGCGAACGAGTCGATCCTGGAACAGCGGCCGCCGCGTGTTGATTTGGTAGGACTGCAGGCCCGCGCCGAAGCCGATCGGAAACGTCTTCTTCAGAATCCGTCCGTCGCGCCATTTCGGTCCCGCGTGCTGTCGGGCCCAGCGCCGTGCCGAGTACTCCTGAAGCATGTCGAATTCGCCGGCCTTGAAAGCCTCAAGGGCGATCGAGCTGTCCTCGTAATAGCGGTAGACGACGCGATCGAAGTTGAACAGGCCGCGCTGGACGGCGAGGTCGCGTCCCCAGTAATTCTTGTCCCGAACGAACTCGATACGGCGGCCGGAATCGGCAACGGCGATCGTATACGGGCCGCTCGTGATCGGGTATTCGTAGATGATCTGGTCGAAGTCCTTGCGCTTGCCGTCGGGTCCGACGCCCCACTTACGCGAGAAGACGGAGAGTCTACCGACGCTGAAGATCGTATCGTACGACCGGTCCTTGAGATCGAAGCGGATTGTGCGCGAGTCCAGGATGGTGCATGCCTGAACCCCTTCCAGGCTCGTACGCACGCCCGGCGTCGCGAACTTGCTCGTCTGCATCTCGAACGAATGCTTGACGTCGTCGGCGGTGACCGGATCGCCGTTGTAGAAGCGAGCCTTGGCATTCAGTCGGAACGTGATGGACGACTTGTCGGGCGCGATGCGCATCGCTTCGGCGAGCAGCCCATACATCGTCATCGGCTCGTCGCCGGACATCACGGCAAGGGACTCGAACATGTAGATCGCGAGACCGGCGGGTGAGTTGCCCTTGATAGTGAACGGATTGAACTTGTCGAAGCTCGTGCGCCGATCGGGCTGGGTCAAGTGCAGCGTACCGCCCTTGGGAGCGTCGGGATTGACGTATTCGAAGTTCTTGAAGTCCGGTCCATATTTCGGCTCGCCGTATGCAGCGTAGGCATGGACCCATCCAGTTTCGAGAACTTTCGTGCCGCCACCGGATTCAGCGGCGGGCGCCAGCGGGATCAGCGTCGGAGCGACTACGAATGCGAGCGCAAGCCTCACCCAATGCGTTGCCACATGCAAGTGCCGGGTCTTCATGCCGCGCAGCAGTCTAAGGTGTCGCTGCCGGGAATGCGAGGGGTTCGTGAGACGCACCGTCCTGGCCGAAGCGCTACCGTGGCGGCGCCCTCGATTGACCGTTGCGGAAGGACCGCCTTATAATTGGACCCTCAATCGCGGGGTGGAGCAGTCTGGCAGCTCGTCGGGCTCATAACCCGAAGGTCGAAGGTTCAAATCCTTCCCCCGCAACCAAAAATTCAAGGGCTTGCAGTGATGCAGGCCCTTTCAATTTGTGGGGTGTGACTTTTTTGTGCCTATAACTTCCGAGTTGACGGCACGCAAAGCACACAGACGCTCGGCAAAAGGCGCTAAGTGATCGGCGGCGAGATGCGCGTAGCGGCGCACCATCTCCGTCGAAGCCCAGCCGCCCATCTCCTGCAATGCATAGAGCGGCGTGCCGTTCTGCACGTGCCAGCTCGCCCAGGTATGCCGAAGATCGTGCCAGCGGAAGTCTTGAATACCGGCGCGCTCGAGTGCGGCGTACCATGACTTCGTACTGACTTGCTTGATCGGCTTACCACGGAAGCTGAACACGTGCGTCGGATGCTTCCCGAGCCATTTGCGGATCAGCACCACCGCTTCCGCGTTGAGCGGAACCGGGATCGCTTTGCGCGCTTTGGCTTGGTCGGCATGGATCCACGCCAGTCTTCTTACCAAATCTACCTCCGTCCACTGCAAGCCCGTGACGTTGGCCGCGCGCAATCCGGTTGCCAGACTGAATGCTGCCATGTCCGACAAGTGCGGCGGCAACACATCGAGCAACCGTTGCGCTTCCTCGTGCGTCAGAAAGCGAATGCGTCGGACCGGCTCCTTGAGCATCCGGATCTGCGGTGCCCGATCGAGCCATTCCCACTCGTTGACGCATCGGCGCAGGATCGCGCGCAACACCTCCAACGTCCGATTTGCCGTGGCATTGCTGCACCCTTGCCCGAGCTTCGCCTCGGTGATGCGGTCGATCAACGTGCGGCTGATCGCATTTAGCGGCTTGCCGCCCAAGAACTGATCGAGCCAGCGCAACTTCGTGACATCTTCGCTGGCGGTCGCCTTGTGCGACTGCTCCTTCAGCCACCGTACGACAGCCTCGTTCCACGTGTGCTGCGGCTTGACGCCCAAATGCGACGCCCGCCACAGCTCGGCCTTCAACTGGTCGTGCAGCTCGTGCGCGAGGGCTTTATTGGCAGTTTCAGTAGTTCGGCGTATTCGTTCCCCGGATGGGGCGTAGACGTCGATCCACCAGATACCGCCGCGTTTGCGAAGTGACATGCAACCTCCTTTCTCGGTGTCACTTGCAACGCTTGCCGAGGAGTAGCGTAAAGCGAACGCACGTACTCGGCAAGGTCGTCTTCGATGAAAATCCATGACCGCCCAGGCTTCGCGGCGGGGATTGCGCCAAGCTTGGCCCGGCGGCGAACTTCCTCCGGATGCATGTGCAGGAGCGTGGCGGCTTCGGTGAGCGAGAGCGTGCGCATGGGTCAGCGGCCGCAGCAGACCGAGACAACCTGCCCGCCAGCGTTCGTCGGGGCGACGGCGTTCTGCGTGCCTGTCTTTTCGGCCCACCAGCGGAGCGCACCCATGTGGTCCTTGATGGTGCCGAGGGTGGGCTTGAGGCTGTGCGCGTCCATGCGCGGGGAGCCCACCTCGCAGAGCTGATTGGCGATGAGAACCAGCACGCGGTCCTGGTCGGACCGCATAGCTAAGCTGCCGCTGCAATTCCGGCGGCAGGGCTGCTTCAGAGAATAATTGAGGTCCTGCATCATGGCTCCCTTTGACGACGCCGTTCCAAGACTGATCAGGTGCCGCATTGCTGCTATGGAGTCGCTCCATCCAAGTAGCTGTTTCTGCTGCACCGTAGCCACCGGAGGCGAAAATGAGCACCGGGGACACCATCCCGCTCCTGCGGTTGGCTTACTGCTCGAAGTCGCGCATGGATACTGCGCGGGGCTCGAGGTTGCACAGGGGCCAATGCCGCCTATTGCGTGACGCCGGTACGTCGCTCAGGACGCGTGAGCGCCCGTGATCGAGGCAACGGCGACGACGTTGCTCGAGCGCTGATTCACCCGGCGTTGGCGCCGAGCTGCCAACCCTCGCTCATCCTTCTCCGGATGTTCCAGACCGCCTCGTGGACGGTCCGCCGTGACTTCACGGTCTCAACGCTCGCGAAACTGCTTATAGAGCGTGACAAGCGTGACCGAG
>Ga0335081_10020822_pt1 | contig 10605 bp, 6 predicted proteins | sample Lox_Sample_35_FD_206713 | JGI IMG/M metagenome (GOLD analysis project Ga0335081, IMG submission 206713) | Soil microbial communities from Loxahatchee National Wildlife Refuge, Florida, United States - Lox_Sample_3.5 | ecosystem: Environmental > Terrestrial > Soil > Wetlands | place: USA: Florida... | reverse complement strand
CAGACTGCAAGAAGTCCAAAAATCCTATTTCAACCTGTTTAAGAGTAGTGATTTTCAACAAAACCTCGCTGCCCATGGAACCGGAGGAGGACTTAGCTTCCTGGTGGGTATCGGCGATTCGGCTCTAAAGAATTGGACCCATCATGGGACAGAAGCCATGCCCAGCTGTGCGAAACTAGATTCGGTCAATATGGAACAATTCAAACTGAGGAGGTATGGCTGCCATTCCTGTGTTGTGAGGTGTGGGGCGATTGTGAGGGTTGCACAGGGGGAGTTTGAAACGAAAGGAGAGGTCCACCGGCCTGAATATGAGACTTTGGCATCCTTCGGGACCAATTGCTTCAACGACAACATTGAAGCTGTCATTCGAGCGAACGAACTCTGCAACCTTTACGGAATGGATACAATCGCCGTCGGGAACCTGATCGCCTTTGCCATGGAATGCTATGAGAAGGGTTTGATCGCAAAGAAGGAAACGGATGGACTCGATTTATCCTGGGGGAATGCCGGAGCTATTGTCTCTCTGACGGAACAGATCGCACGCAGAGTTGGGCTCGGTGCTCTTTTGGCTGACGGCCCCAGGATAGCTGCCGGCCGAATCGGGAGGGGAGCGGAGAGATGGGCCACACATGTTTCCGGTCAGGCGCTGCCCTATCATGATCCAAGAACGAGTCCGACGCAGGGGACCAATTATTTTTCTGATGCGATCCCAGGCCGCCATATGGAGTCCGCGGCGATGCAGACACTTGAGAATGGAGGACCCCTTGGGGATGACCCGGTATTGTCAACACCTGCTCTCAATCGTTATGCAGACTATGCAAGGAAGGGTCCAATGCTTGCGCTGGGGGCCGAGTTTTTTCAATTTTTCAGCTCGGCTGGCCTTTGTGCCTTGCTTTTGTTGGGAAGCACCGTTCCTGCCGCCGAGTATGTTGCCGCCGTAACCGGATGGAAAATGGATTGGCCCGAAGCGCTCAGGGCCGGCAAAAGGATTCTGACCTTAAGACAGGCCTTCAATGCCCGGGAGGGAATCAGGCCGGATGATTTTTGCCTGCCGGAAAGATTGTTGGTACCTCTGAGCGTGGGGGTATCGGCAGGGCAAAAAATCGATTTTGGGACGATGAAGGCAGGTTATTTTGCAGCGATGGGATGGGACCGGAAAAGCGGCAAGCCCGATCCCATGACCTGGAGGGAACTGGGGTTAGACGAATTAGAATTGGACGACCCAAATACATCGGACCATTCATGATAAATGCAGGCTAGTGATGCCCCTCCCGCTTCCGGAAGTGTCACTTTTCATTTTGACAACGGAGTGAAATGTGGTAAAAAAAGATGCGATCATTTTTCGGTTTAAAGCAGAGCTCCCCTCAGTCTGTACCAGATGCAGAGAAGAATCCAATGCTATCGATGGGAGGGAGGTGATCACGGATATAAGGTATGGCGAAGGCAAGGAGTGCGAAAATCGAAAAATTAAAGGAGGGTGGATGAGATGAAGAAAAAAGGGGCATTTTCTGTATTAGGTATCATTCTCGTCTTGACATTGGCGCTGTTAGTATTAACCCCGGGCGTTTCTTCTTCACAGACGAAGAGTAAACCTGTCGTCATCGGAAACCTTGGCGTCTTTACCGGGAGAGACGCGGACACGAATCCATGGCTATTGCGGGGAGCAGAGCTTGCCATTCATGAGTTTGGAGGGAAGGTTGCCGGGAGAGAGATCAAGCTGGCCAGCGAAGATTCGGCTAGCGATCCAACCGTCGCCGCAGACAAGGCAAAAAAACTGATGGAAATGGACAAAGCCGACGCCATTATCGGTCCCCTTCCGGCCGCAGCCGCGTTCCCTGTAGCCACCCTGCTAAAAACGACGGGGACCCCGCTCATGAGCATCATGGATTTTCCTGCTGCCCTGACTGCTATGGGGGATCACGTCTTTGCCCACAGTGGAAACCAGAGGGGAACCGGGTATTTCGTGGGGACCTATGCTTACGACGTGATGGGTTATCGGACCGCCACGGTGATCCATGACGACATCATCTTCGCAGAAGAGTATACCCAGGGTGCTATGGACGGGTTTGTGAGCAGGGGAGGCAAGATCATTCAGCGGCAGCGGACCCCAATGAACACAGTCGATTATGCTCCCTACCTAACGTCAATGAAACAAGCAGACTGCTGTTTATTCTGGTTCATCCCCTTCCACGCCGTTCAGTTCATCAACCAGTTCAGCCAGTACGGCTTCAAAATGCCAATGGTCCAGGGTGGGGTGAATGTTCTTGGATTACAGAATCTGGCAGAATTAAAGGACAAAGCACTCAACATCATCAGCTGCAACCCGTATGACGCCTATATTAAGGGACCTGAAGTGAAGAAATGGGTGGACAGATGGGTTAAGCTCAATGAGAAAAGGGCGGAGAAGGACGGACGACACCCGTATTACTCAGAGGGAGCCGCCATGTACGCTGCTACCTCTATCCTTCTTCAGGCCATTGACTTGGCCAAAGGGGATACCTCGCCGGCTGCTTTCCGGAAAGCATTGCACACCGGGAAATTCAAGACTCCCTGGGGTCAGGTGGCGTTCAATAACGGTCAAGTCGGCATCGGGAATACCTACATCTTGAAGGTGATCAAAGAAGGGAACAATTATACCCGGACCGATGTTTACAAGTACGAGAATGTCCTCCGTAACGAACCAGCAAAAGACATGGATGCGGCTCCGAAAATGTAAGCCTAGCCATTGCCTTGATCATCCCCCTCGCCCTCCTTTTTCTAAAGGAGGACGAGAGGGTTCGGATCACGGCGAATCTAGATCTCACGATGGACCTACTCCTGATCAATTTACTCAATGGCATCTCCTTCGGGATGATCCTTTTTCTTCTGGCCATGGGACTGTCGATCACACTGGGGGTGATGGGCATTCTCAATCTGGCGCATGGTGCCTTGTTCATGATCGGCGGCTTCATTGCCTTGAGCACAGCGAATGCAGGAGGAAATTTTTGGTTTGCAATTACACTCGGAGGTATCGTCGCCGGAATCTTTGGCCTCATCATCGAGCGCCTGTTCTTGTCCCGCCTTTATCAACAGTTGGACAATCAGGTATTGCTTACCCTAGGTCTAGTTTACATCTTTGGTAATGTGGCGCTTTGGATCTATGGTGGCAGGGTGCAACTTTTCGATCCCCCACCCATATTGACCTGGAAGATATCGATCGGAGATTATGCCTTCCCTTTTTATCGGATCTTCCTGATTGGGGTGGGAGCGGTTGCCTTTATTGCCCTCTGGTGGCTTGTCGAAAGAACGCGTATGGGCTCTATTGTTCGCGCAGGGATGGACAACAAGGATATGACGCGGGCTCTTGGGATTAATTATGGACTGACCTGCAGTGCCGTATTCGCCCTGGGGGCGCTCGTGGGCGGCTTTGCCGGAAGCGTGGCGACTCCCCTGATCGGGGTTTTTCAATCCATGGCCCTGGATATCCTTCTTTACGCGCTGATCGTCGTAGTGGTCGGAGGTCCCGGCTCCGTCCTTGGAACACTCATCGGAGCTCTCATCATCGGGCTTGTGGATGCCTTTGGCAAGGCTTTATTCCCGGATCTTGCGATGTTTACCATGTACTTGGTCTTAATCCTGATGCTGCTGGTCAAACCATCGGGACTTTTGGGGAGGAGCCGAAATGTGGAAGGCGCACCTCCGGGTCCAAGCTCGTCTGTGCTTCCATGTGCTCCTCGCAGTTTCCTTGTCAAGTACGGTCCTTATTTCATCTGTTTTTTGGCATTTATGGTGCTGCCGCCTTTATTGCCCCGGTACCTTCAAAGCATGGTTACGAAGATCGTGATTTTTTCCATATTCGCTCTCAGCCTGAATCTGATCTGGGGGTACACAGGGCTCATTTCCCTTGGCCATGCCACCTATTTCGGAGTGGGCGCCTATATGTCGACGATTCTCATCGTGCGCATGGGAATCGGAAACTTCTGGCTGGCGAGTCTGATTGCGGTGATTGCTGCCGGGGTTTTAGCAGCTATCTATGGGATCATCGCACTCCGGGTGGCTGGTCTCTACTTCTTGCTCGTGACGCTTGCCCTGGGGCAACTCGTCTTCTGCATCTCCACGGTATGGCGCTCCGTGACGGGGGGCGACAACGGCATCATCGGTACGCCTTTTCCGGACCTGGGAATCCCGGGGTTTACGATCAACTCCGTGACTTACTATTATCTCGTTTTCCTCATTGCGGCCATCTGTTTTCTTCTGCTCTATCGACTGGTGAATTCCCCTTTCGGGTATGCGCTCCAGGGCATTCGTGACGATGAAAAGAAAATGCGTACCCTGGGTTACAACACCTGGCTTTACAAATATTTGGCCTTTATCATCGCCGGCGCCTTCGCTGCGGTAGGCGGGGTGCTGTTCAGCTATTTCTTGGTTGTGGTCGGGCCCCCTCAGCTCAGCATCACGACCTCGACCATGGCCATCTTGATGGTGATCATAGGCAGCACCCGGGTGTTCTGGGGACCGGTGGCAGGGTCGATTGTTGTCATCCTCCTGGAATATGTTGCCAGTATCTATGTTCCCGAACGCTGGCCCTTAATCCTGGGGGGGATATTTGTAATTGCAGTGATGTTCCTCAGAGACGGGATTGGGGCGTCTGTAATGAAACTCTGGAAAAGATTGGACTTCGCTGATGGAAGCGTTGAAAGTTGAAGGGCTTTCGAAGAATTTCGGTGGGATCGAAGCATTAAAAGACGTTACCTTTTCCGTCGGGGCGGGAGAGAAATTGGCCATTATTGGACCCAACGGCGCGGGGAAAACCACGCTCTTAAACGTCGTCAACGGTCAGCATTCAGCCGATTCCGGCCACATCTACTTTATGGGCAATGATGTCACCCGCCTTTCCGTCTATCGGCGGGCTCATCTCGGCATGGGGCGGGCATTCCAGTCGTCCACACTTTTCCCCAGCATGACGGTTCTCAATAACCTGCTCCTGGCCATCCACGGGATGAGACCTTCACGCCTCCATTTTTTCAGATCCTTTGAGACTTATGATGAATATCGCCTCGAAGCCGAAAGACATTTGAAATCCGTGAACCTCTGGCTGAAGAGAGGTAGCGTGGTCAGCGACCTTTCCCATGGCGAGCAAAAGAGGCTGGAAATTGCGATGAGCCTGGCCTTGGGGCCGAAGTTGCTGCTCCTCGATGAGCCGAGTGCCGGGCTGACCACGGGCGAAAGCGGTGACGTTGCAGCCATCCTGCGCAGCCTTGGGCGGACGATCACCATCCTGATTGTGGCTCACGACATGGACCTGGTTTTTGGGATTGCCGATCACATCCTCGTCCTCCATTATGGCGAAGTGCTCTGCAGGGGAACGCCCAACGACGTGCAATGCAATGCAAAGGTAAGAGAAATCTACATGGGAGTGGAAGAGAGCGCGGATGATGTTGGAGCTTCTTGACATTCACACCTACTACGGGGAAAGCTATGTCCTCTGCGGCATCTCCCTGAAAATTGCAGGTGGGTCTGTCGTGGCCCTTCTGGGCCGCAACGGGATGGGCAAGACAACGGCCATTCGTTCCGTCATCGGGTTCACCCCTCCACGCCGCGGCAGGGTCGTCTATGGTGAGAAAGACATTACTGCCCTCCCGCCCGAAAAGATCGCCAGACTCGGGATCGGTCTCGTCCCGCAGGGGAGGTACATCTTTCCTTCTCTGAGCGTCGCGGAGAACCTCACCATGGCGGCGCGTGGCGTTGGCAAACCGGGTTCGTGGTCTTTGGATGAAGTTTACTCTCTCTTCCCCATTCTGAGGGAAAGGTCTGGCTGCCGTGGCACCTTCTTAAGCGGAGGGGAACAGCAAATGTTGGCCATCGGCCGAGCCTTAATGACGAACCCCCGGCTCATTCTCATGGATGAACCATCGGAAGGATTGGCTCCGCTTATCGTGAAGGAAGTGGGCAAAATCATTCACCAGCTCAAGGGAAAGGGGTTTTCTATTTTACTGGTAGAGCAGAACCTGCCCATGGCCTTGAAGGTTGCGGACTATGCTTATATCCTGAGCAACGGAAAAATGGTGTTTGAATCGACCCCCGATCAATTAAGATCGAATGATGAAGTAATCTCAAAATACATCGGCGTCGCCGGATGAGGGTGGCGTCGCGACGAATAAGGAGCGACTCTTGCCACGCCCGCGAGAAGGTGAGCGGGCCGGAGTTTTCCCTCAATTAAAAAATGACTCTAAATGTTCATTCCCAGGAGGTAAGAAGATGATGAAAAAAGGAGGATTTTCCGTTTTGTGCATTGTTCTGGTGTTCACCGTAGCGCTGCTCGCATTAACCCCTCGGGCATCCTCTCCCCAGGCAGTGCGCAAGCCTGTGGTCATTGCCAACCTTGCCTGTTTTCAGGGGGTTGGGGCCGAGGTGAACCCCTGGATGTTGAGGGCAGCGGAACTTGCATGCGACGAATTCGGCTGGAAGGTGGGCGGCAGGGAGATCAAACTGGTGAATGAAGACTCAGCCAGTGACCCCACAATCGCGGTAGACAAGACAAAAAAGTTGCTGGAAGTGGACAAGGCGGATGCTTTTATCGGTCCGCTCCCTGCGTCAGCAGCTTTTCCCGTGGCCGCCGTTTTAAAACCCTCTGGAATCCCCCATATGGGCATTTTGGACTTTATGCCTGCCATGTTAAGAATGGGGGATCATGTTTTTTCGCATCATGGAACGCATAGGGGAACCGGGTATTTTGTCGGCGCCTATGCTTACGACGTCATGGGTTATCGGACAGCCACCGTGGTCCATGACGATGTCGTGTTTGCTGAAGATTACCTCCAGGGGGCCATGGATGCCTTCGTCAGCAAGGGCGGAAAGATTATCCAGAGGCAACGGACACCGATGAACACGATGGACTACGCACCCTACTTGAGCAATATGAAACCGGCCGACTGCTGTCTATTCTGGTTTACGGCCGCCCACACCATTCAGTTCCTCAGTCAGTACAGCCAGTATGGATTAAAGATGCCGTTGGTTCAGGGAGGCGTGACCGATCTGGGGCAGCAGAAAGTTGCTGAAATGGGGGAGAAGGTTCTTAACTTAATCAGTTGTTCATCTTATGATGCGTATGTGAAAGGGCCTGAGGTCAAGGCTTGGGTCGACCGATGGGTTAAATTGCACGGCGGCAAGTCGGAAAAAGAAGGAAGATATCCGTACTATGCCGAGGGATGCGGCATGTACGCAGCCACCACAATCCTGCTGCAGGCGATTCGGGCGACAAACGGCGATACGACACCCTCGGTCTTCCGGCAAGCGTTGAAGAACGGCAAATTTAAAACCCCTTGGGGCGAAGTTTCCTTCAACAGCGACAGGGTAGGGATCGGAAACGCCTATATCATGAAGGCCATCAAAAGCGGGAATACGTATACGACGATGGACGTCTACAAATATGCGAACGTGGCTAAGGAGGAACCCGCCGCCGTTCGAGACGTCGCCCCAAAAATGTAGGAGTGGCGTCGCGACGAATAAGGAGCGACTCTTGCCAAGCCTGCGAAAGGGTGAGCGGGCCAGAGGGTTGTCGCAGATGGGCTTTTTTCAGCAGCCTGTCGACAGGAGGAGCGGATGAAGGTCATCGACTTGGAAAGCCATTTCTTTACACGGGAGTACGCGGAGCATTTACGTACGAAGAAGGATGTGCCGAGAGAAATCCCGGAGGAAACCGGCCTTAAAATGTGGTATGACGATGTCTTATTTGTATACCGGAGCTACGCCCTTGAAGAGCGGTTGCTGAATATCGGGGAGGAAAGAATCAAACATATGGATGCCCACGGCATTGATATGCAGATCCTGAGCCTGAGCGGACCCCACGTCCAGTTTTTCGAACCGGACGAAGGAGTCTATTGGTCCAAGAGAGTCAATGACGAATTGTCAAAGGTGATCAAGCAGTTTCCGGACAGGTTTATCGGGTTGGCCTGCGTAGCGCCTCAACGTCCGGAGGAAGCAGCTGACGAACTGGAACGAGCGGTGATGAAGTTGGGCCTAAAAGGATTGGTATTACAATCGCACGCGAGACATGAATATCTCGACGATCAGAAATATTGGGCCATTTTTGAAAAGGCGGAAAAACTCGACGTCCCGATCTATATCCATCCCGAAGTCCCGCCTTCCCCCATATTGAAATACTATGAGAAGTACGGTTTTGCCCTGGCCGGCCCGGTCCTTGGCTATGCCGCGGACGTTGCCCTCCATACCATGCGCCTCATCTACAGCGGTCTTTTCGATCGATATCCCCGACTAAAGATCATTTTGGGCCATCTGGGCGAGGGATTGCCCTTCTGGCTGGATCGGATCGACTTCTTCTGGCTGAAGAAATGGGTCGGGAAAAAGCCACCGCTGGAGAAAAAGCCGAGTGATTATATCAAGGCAAACTTTCTCGTCACGACGAGTGGCATGTCCTTCCAGCCTGCGTTTATGTGTGCCTTCTTGGCTCTGGGAGCTGATAGGATCGCGTTTGCAGTCGACTACCCTTATGAGGAGAGCGAAGAAGCGTTGAAATTCATGCGAGAGGCCCCGATCTGTGAAAGCGATAAAGAGAAGATATATCATTTGAATACGGAGAGATTCTTCAAACTGTGAGGTCGTGCGTGTGAGGTTAGATTTGAACCTGCAGAAGATCCATGAGACAAAGACGTAAGGATAAGGAGGAAGATATTCATGAAGACTAATTTTCCTAAATTATTTGAGCCGGGACGGATAGGGAACGTCCAGCTTAAGAACCGGGTGGTCAAAGCCCCACAGCATACCGGGCTTGCTAACCCTGACGGTTCGGTCACCGATCGCATGCTGAGGTACTACAAAGACGTGGCTTCGGGTGGGGTCAGCATGGTCATCGTCGAGTACGCATGGATTGACAACGATGCCAGCAGAGCCTCACCGTGTCAACTCGGCATTGCCAGCATGGATCATATCCCCGGGCTTTCGTTGCTCGCACAGACCATCCAAGCCAACGGGGCGAAGGCAGGCATCCAGATATCGCACGCGGGCCGTCAGAGGTTCACGCTCGCCAAACCCAAGGCGCCGTCCGCGGTTCCCTGGGAGGAAATCTACGCTATGGGTTGCCCGGCACCGGACGCGCTAACTTTCGACGAAATACTTCAGATCGTTAAGTCTTTCGGCCAAGCCGCGAAGAGGGCCCAGATCGCCGATTTTGATATGGTGGAGATCCACGCCTGCCATGGTTATTTGATTTCGAATTTTCTCTCTCCCCGGACGAACAAGCGCACCGACTGGTATGGCGGTTCGCTAGAAAACCGCATGCGCTTTTTGCTGGAAGTCATTACGGAGATCAAAGGCCAGGTTGGTCCCGGATACCCTTTATGCGTCAGGGTGAGCGGCACGGATTATGAACCGGACGGGACGACCATCGAGGAGACGATCGAACTCTGCAAGCGTCTTGAAGCGCTGGGGGTTGCGGTGATTCATATGTCGGGAGGGAATCACCATCAGACCATTCATGAAGTTAGTCCGATGGGGATGACCTTGGCGCACAATGTATGGGCGGCGGAAGCGGTCAGAAAGGCGATCAAGATACCGGTCATTGCATCCGGGTCGATCAACCTTCCGGAGCTTGCGGAACGTATTCTGGCTGACGGCAAGGGAGACTTCATCGGTTTAGGACGGCCTCTTTGGGCCGACCCGGAGTGGCCCCTCAAAGCGATGGAAGGGAGACCCGACGACATCAGACCTTGTATCCGATGTAACGACGGCTGCCTGGCCAGGGGAGACCATCTGTCGAAAACCATTTCGTGTTCGGTCAACGTGGCTGTCTGCCGGGAAGAGGAATTCAAAATCACTAAAGCGGAGTATCCCAAAAACGTCGCGGTCATTGGCGGCGGGCCTGCCGGCATGGAGGCGGCGAGGGTATGTGCGCTGAAGGGGCACCAGGTGACCCTGTTTGAGAAGCGAGAGTTAGGGGGGGTCGTGAACGAGGGTTCCATTCCGGATTTCAAGGCGCCTGACCTGAAACCCCTTGTCAACTACTTCAGGACGCAAATGAGGAAACTGAAGATCAAGGTGGTCAGCGAGGAGGCAACGGCAAAGACGATCAAAAACGGCGGATTTGATGCGGTGATCGTGGCTGTCGGGGCAACGCCCTTGGCACTGGAAGATGTCCAGGGGATTACCCATCCTAACGTGACCACTGCCGTTCAAGTCCTCCAGGGAAAGGCAAAGCTGGGACAGAAGATAGCCGTGATCGGCGGGGGCATCGTAGGAACGGAAGTGGGCTTGTTTGTGGCCGAGCAAGGAAAAGAAGTTGTATTCGTCGAGATGCTGGACACCTTCATGAATAATATCACTTTTGATGAAAGATTGGTCTATGAGGAGCGCTTTAAAAACGTGAACGTCTCTATTCAGATTGGAAAGCGTTTGGAAAATGTTTCTGATCAGGGAATTACCGTCGTGGACAGGTACGGCGTGCGAACGACGATCTCAGCGGATACGGTGGTGCTTGCCGCAGGGTTTAGACCGAATAGGGATCTGTTCAATGGCTTGAAGGAGGTTCCGAATCTGCAGGTCTTTGAAGCGGGCGACTGCGTCAGACCGCGCAAGATTTTTGACGCGATTCACGAAGGACACCTTGCAGCT
>Ga0335081_10020821_pt1 | contig 10605 bp, 7 predicted proteins | sample Lox_Sample_35_FD_206713 | JGI IMG/M metagenome (GOLD analysis project Ga0335081, IMG submission 206713) | Soil microbial communities from Loxahatchee National Wildlife Refuge, Florida, United States - Lox_Sample_3.5 | ecosystem: Environmental > Terrestrial > Soil > Wetlands | place: USA: Florida... | reverse complement strand
GTCCGGCAACAGGCCGATCGTCCTGAGCGCGTTCGCGGCCGCGAGTCCGGCGAGCCCGCCGCCGACGATCGCGATCCTGCAGCGTGACGACATCGATCCCTCCCCAAACACCCGAGCCTCTGGGCCTCACTCGACCGAGAGCCGCGTTTCCGCGACGATGCGCGCCCAGCGCTGCTGTTGCCGCGCGAGGTACGCGGCGAGCTCCTCGGGCGTCGCCGGCCGCGCGTCGGCGCCGATTCTTGCAAAAGCCTGCTTGACCTCGTCGCTCGCGAGCGCGTGCGCGACCGCCGCGTTGATCCGCTCGCGGACGGGCGCCGGCGTGCCGGGCGGCGCGACGAGAAAATTGATCGACGCGGTGACGAAGTCGTCGAAGCCGCTCTCGACCATCGTCGGCAGGTCGGGCGCGAGCGGGCTGCGGGTCGCGCTGGTGACGGCGAGCCCGCGCAGGCGGCCGTCCTTGATGTACGGCAGCATCTGGGTGAGCGCCGAGAAGAAGATGTGCACCTCGCCGCCCAAGAGGCCGGTGAGCGCCGGGCCGCCGCCGCGATAGGGGATGTGGACGATCTCGATATGGGCGCGGGCCTTGAGCAGCTCGCCTTCGAGATGCGGCAGCGTGCCGATCCCGGCCGAACCGTAGCGCAGCGCGCCCGGCTGCGCCTTGGCGAGCGCGATCAGCGCGGCAACCGACGTGGCGCGCACGGCGGGATTGACCGCCAGCATCTCGGTCGTCTGCGACAGGCCCGCAACCGGCGCAAAGGTGTCGGCGCCGTAGCCGGCGTTCTTGTAGACCAGCGGCGCGATGATCACCGAGCTGGTGCTGCCCATCATCAGGGTGTAGCCGTCGGGGTCGGCGGCGATGACCGAGCGCGCTCCGACCGTGCCGCCCGCGCCGCCCGGCCGGTTCTCGACCACCACGGGCTGGCCGAGATCGGCGGCCACCCGGTCCGACAAGAGCCGCGCCATGATGTCGGGCGGACCGCCGGCCGGCGACGTGACGACGAGCTTGATCGGGCGATCCGGGAAGGCCTGCGCGCCGTGAAAGCACATGAGCGCGAGCGGCAGAACGAAGCCGCCGACGAGCGCCCGCTTCATGTGGTTTCTCAAGCCGCCAATGTTCGACATCAAGACGCAGACCAAGCTCGGCAACGATAACCGGAGCGAGAGCCTACCCTGCTCGTCGGGCGGCGCAAAGCCCGCCTGTGTATCACCTCGTTATGGCCGGGCTTGTCCCGGCCATCCACGTCTTTCTTACTGCATGCCCGCAAAGACGTGGATGCCCGCGACAAGCGCGGGCATGACAAAGAGGTTGGTGCGTTAGGCTTACGCCTCGGCCATCGCGGCTTCGGCCGCCGCCGCCTTCTGCCGCTCGCGCGCCGAATAGAACGAGGCGTTCTGCTCGCCGCGCAACGCCTCGCGCGAGAACTGGATCAGGTGGTGCGCCGTAAAGCCAATGCCGAGCACCGCGTCGATCTGCCCGCGGCGCAGCGCCGGCCGCGCGACGTCCCAGAAGAGCCGGCGGTAGTCGGACTTCCAGCCGACGCGGGTCGCGACGTTCCAGGCGAGCGTGGCGCCGATGCGCAGATTGGCGAGGGTGAGACGGCCGCGCGCCGGCGGCTGGAACCGGTTGGGAAAAGTCGCGTCGACCTGATGACGGTAGCGGGCGAACAGGCGCCTCGGCTCATAGGCGTGCGCGATGCAGCGCCGCCAGGAGGCGACGACGTCGTCGTGCGGGCGCAGGAAGCGCACGTTCGATTCCAATGTCGGATCGTCGACCAGGCGCCCGTCGCGCTTGAGCCGGTCCCACAGCGGCGTCTTGGGCAAGGCCTGGAGCAGGTTGAGAGTCAGGATCGGGATGTTCGACTGATCGATGAACTCGATGACGCGGGTGTCGGTGTCGGACGTGTCGGTGTCGAGCCCGATGATCATGCCGGCCGTCACCTCGAGGCCGTAGCTGTTGAGGGTCTCGATCGAGGCGAGCAGCGGGACCATCAGATTCTGGTCCTTCTTCATGCCCTTGAGCGCCTCGGGCTCCGGCGTCTCGATGCCGACGAAGACCTCGACGAAGTTCGCCTCGTGCATGAGGCCGAGAATTTCCGTCTGCTTGGCGAGGTTGAGCGTCGCCTCGCACGCGAAGGCGAACGGATAATGGTGCTGCTTCTGCCACCCGATCAGGTGGTGCAGCATGTCGCGCGCGGCCTTCTTGTTGCCGATGAAATTGTCGTCGACGAAATAAATGACCGTCGGGTGCGCCGGCTGGGCGAGCATCGCCTCGAGCTCGGCGGTGAGCTGCTCGGGCGACTTGAGGCGCGGCTGGCGGCCGTAGAGGCCGGGGATGTCGCAGAACTCGCAGCGATAGGGGCAGCCGCTCGAGAACTGCAGGCTGCCGATCAGATAGCGATAGAGCTGCACCATGCCGTAGGCGGGCAGCGGGAACCGGTCGAGCCCGATGCGCTCGTCGGTCTTGAGCACGACCTGCGTGGCAGGCCGCGTGACGCTCGCGTCCAGCCGCCCGATCAGCGCGTCGGTCGCATCGCCGAGCTCGCCGATGTGCAGATAGTCGAAATCCGGATACATCTCGGGCGCGCCCGAGACCGAGGGGCCGCCGAGCACCGCGACCTTGCCGGCCGCGTGGGCGCGCGCCCCGATGTCGCGGATCTGCGGCGCCTGGATGTGCATGCCGCTGACCATCACGACGTCGGCCCAGGCGAAGTCGGCGGCGGTCGCCGGCGCGATGTTCTCGTCGATGAAGCGCACCGGCCAGGATTCCGGCAAGTAGGCGGCGATCAGCAGCAGCCCCTGCGGCGGCATGAAGGCGCGCACCCGCCCCATCAGCGAGAAGGCGTGCTGGAACGTGCCGAACGACGGCGTGTAGGCCGGAAACACGCACAGAACCCGGCGCTCGCGCCGAACCGAAACTGATGACCGCAATGTCATCCCCGAATGATGCCCCGGCCGAAGTATAGCGGGTTCCCCGGCGGGTGGAATGGCCCCAGAGGTCCAACGCCGCGCCAGGGACCGGCGTTCCCAGCGTCCGCTATCCGACTTTGAGCCCGAACATGCGCTCCGCATTGCGGTGGCAGATCTTCGCCATGTCGGCCGGCGAGAGGTCGAGCGATTCCATCACCGCGATGGTGGCGCGGATGTAGCCGCGCCCCTTCTCGGGATCGAACGGGCAGTCGGAGGCGAACAGCACGTGGTCGGGGGTGAAGAACGAGATGCCGCAGATGGTGGGCGCGCGGGCGCCGGCGAGCGCGGTGTCGCCGTAGAAACCCTTGAAGTAGTCGAACGGGCGCTTCTTCAGGCGCTTGAGCAGCGACGCATAGTCTTCGTCCGAGGTGCGCGCGCCGAGCTGGTCCCAGGAATGCGCCACCCGTCCCTCGAAATACGGGATGATGCCGCCGAGATGATGGGTGACGACCTTGAGGTCCGGGTAGCGGTCCATGATGCCGGAGAAGACGAGACGGGCGAGCGCCGCGCCGGTCTCGAACGGCCAGCCGATCACGCTGCAGATCTCGTATTTCGACTTGTCCTCGGTGCGGTAGTCGGCCATCTCGCGGGTGCGGATCGGGTGCAGCAGGATCGGCTTGCCGGATTTTTCGATGATCTCGTAGATCGGCCAGAAATGCTCGGCGTCGATCGGCGCGCCGTCCACATTGGTGTGGAGCTGAATCGCATTGGCGCCAGCGCCGAGCGCCCGCTCGGCCTCGCGCGCCGCGGCGGCGGGCGCGTTCATCGGCAGCGAGGCGGCCCAGCCCGGGAAGCGGTCCGGATGCTTGGCGCAGAGCGCGGCGAGCTCGTCGTTGCCGACGCGCGCCCATTCGGGCGCGGCCTGCGGCCCCCACAGCCGGTCGATCGCCGGCATGGCGAGCGAAAGCACCTGAGAATAGTCGCGAAACGAGTCGACGACGCGCAGGCGCTCGTCGAGGTCGAACAGCGCCGGGATGCCGCGGATGCGCTTGCCCATGTCCTTCTGCGCCGCCGGCGTCTCGAGCACGCCGGCGAAGAATCGCTCGGGGAAGAAATGATTGAACGCGTCGATGTAGCGCATGACGATTGCGGCCCTACTTCACCCTCACGACACCGGCTGCACGTCGGTGGTCGGGTTGCGCCGCTCCTTGTCGACTCATGTCCACACCTCGGCCTCGTCGACCTTTGAAGGCGCGCGCGACGTGGCGAACGAGGTCGCAGATCAGGAGCCCGTCGTGCTCGTGCGAGCTCGCCGTCTTGCTCGGATGGATGTGGCAGACAATGCCTCCGTCCGCCTCGAACATGATCACGAGCGGCTGCCCGATCACCATCGGCTTGTTTGCCATGCGCGACGATCTCCTTGCCTTAAGGCGGGAATCCGCTTGCGGTTTCGCGCACGCGTTCCTACACAGCGCGGGGGCGACGGCCGAATGTCGTTGCCCACTCTACAATTGCGGATTCCATCACTCAATGACAGACCCCATCATCATCGTCGGCGCCTCGCAGGCGGGCGTGCAGATCGCCGAATCCCTGCGCCAGGACGGCTATGACGGCCCCGTCACCCTGATCGGCGATGAGCCGCATCCGCCTTATCAGCGCCCGCCGCTGTCCAAGGCGCTGCTCACCGGCGAGACCACCGAGGATCGGCTGGTGCTGCGCGGCCCGGAGCTCTTGGCGAAGAAGAACGTCGATCTTTTGACGCGCACCCGCGCGACCGCGATCGACCGCGCGGGCCGCCGCGTGCAGCTCGCCGACGGGCGTGAGCTCGCCTATCGCGGGCTCGCACTCACGACCGGTGGGCGGCCGCGCACGCTGCCGATCCCGGGCGCCGACCTCGACGGCGTCGTGACGCTGCGCACCATCGAGGATTCGCGCCGCATCGGCGCCGGCATCGCCCGGGCCGAGCGCGTCGCCGTGGTGGGCGGCGGCTTCATCGGCCTCGAGATCGCGGCCGCCGCGCGCAAGGCCGGAAAGCCGGTCGTCGTGTTCGAGGCGCTCGATCGCCTGCTCGCGCGCTCGTCGGCGCCGTTCGTCTCCGAGTTCTTTCTCGACGTGCACCGCGGCTACGGCGTCGACGTCCGCCTCGCCACCGCGGTCGCGGCGATCGACGGCAAGGGCCGCGCCGAGGCGGTGGTCACCGCCGACGGGCGCGCCCATCCGGCCGACCTCGTCGTGGTCGGCGTCGGCCTCGTGCCGAACGCCGAGCTTGCGCAGGCGAGCGGACTCGCCTGCGACCGCGGCATCATCGTCGACGATTGCTCGCGCACGGAGGATGCCGCGGTGGTCGCGGCCGGCGACTGCACGGCGCGGCGCCTCGCCGACGGCACGCTGCTGCGGCTCGAGTCGGTGCAGAACGCGATCGAGCAGGGCAAGTCCGCGGCGGCCGCGCTGATCGGCAAGGCGCGCCCGTTCACGGCGGCGCCGTGGTTCTGGTCCGATCAATACGACGTGCGGCTGCAGATGGCCGGCCTCACGGCCGGCCACGATCAGATCGTGGTGCGCGGCGACCGCGCGGCGCAGCGTTTCTCGGTCTGCTATTTCCGCGGCGAAAAGCTGATCGCGCTCGACTCGATCAACCGCTCGCCCGATCACGGCGCAGCCCGCCGGCTGCTCGACCGCGGCCTCTCACCGAGCTTCGCGCAGGCCGCCGACGAGAGCTTCGCGCTCATGTCGCTGCTGAAGTGAGGCTACGACGCCCGCGCGGCGCGGAGAACGCACGCGCCGGGAACTCTTACCGTTGCGCTTGCGCTTGGCAAATCAGCCGAAACACGAGTAGGTTGCGAATCGATTCGGACAACGCGCCATGCAGGAGGTTTTCCCGGTGGCAAGCGTTCTTGTCATCGATGACGACCCTGCGGTGCGGACAACGATCAAGCTGATCCTTGAACGCGAGGGGCACGCGGTGGCGGTCGCGCCCGAAGGCCGCGCCGGCCTGGCGATGCTCGAGGCGGGAGGTATCAGCCTGTTGATCTGCGATATCTTCATGCCGGGCATGGATGGTCTCGAGACGCTCGGAGAGGTGCGCAAGCACCGACCCGAGCTTCCGGTCATCGTGATGTCGGGCAGCACGTCGATCTTCGACTCGCTCGAGAACGCGCCGGACTTCCTCGCAATGGCAATGAAGCTCGGCGCCGTGCGCGGCATGCGCAAGCCGTTCAAGCCGAACGATCTCATTGCCGCGGTTCGCGACTGCCTCGGTGGGGAGGCAGGTTCGCGGGACGGTAAGGAAGGCGCAAGAGCTAACCGCGTATAGCAATCGAGACCCTCGGATAGCGGACCCGGCTCCCGGGAACGGATCGAGCCATGAGGCTGTCGACGCGCCTGGCCGGCGCGATGGTGCTGCTGGTTCTGCTGACCGTCGTGGCCGTCGGGCTCTTGACCTATGTCAGCATCGAACCCGCGATCCTGCCGGACGAGCTCGATCGGGTCGATCGCGACGCGCGCGCGTTGTCGACCCGCCTGCAGTTCACCATCGAAAGCGCGAGCGCGGACGTGCTCACCTTCCGCGCGGCGCCGACGCTCGACGCCATCGTCCGGGCGGAGCTCGCGGGCGGCATCAATCCGACCGACGGCCGGACCGCGGCGCAATTGCTCGACGGTTACGCCAACCCGGTCATGGCGAAGCTCGCCGCCAATCCGGCCTACGCGCGCATCCGCGTCATCGGCGCGGCGGACGGCGGGCGCGAGATCCTGCGGCTCGAACGGTCGAGCGCCAGCGGGGCGCTCGAGCGGATTCCGGACGCCGCGCTGCGACGGCAGAGCGAGCGGCCCTATGTCCGCGACAGCATCGATCTCGCGGAGGGCGAGGTTTATGTCGGCGGGATCGATCTCAAGCAGCGTGCGGGCGCGATCGAGGTTCCGAACGTCCCCGTCCTGAGGGTCGCGACGCCGATCCGAACCCCCGCGGGCAAGCGCTTCGGCATCGTCATCATCGACATGGACATGCGACCCTTGTTCACGCAGATCCGTGCGGCCGCGCATGGCGGGCGGCGCATCTACGTGGTCAACCGCGAAGGCGACTACCTGGTCCACCCCGACCAGACGCGCGAATTCGGGTTCGAGTTCGGCAAGCGCTTCCGTTGGCAGGATGATCTTCCGGAACTGGCCGCCGCGCTCGGCGCGAGCAATTCGGGCTTCGCGCTCGTGCATGATGCCGCCGGCGAACGGATCGGCGCGGCCGTGTCCGCGGTCCAGCCCGCCCGCGGGCCGCTCGTGAAGGTGATCGAGACGGTTCCGTACGCCGAGCTGATGGCGCCCGCGATCGCGATCCAGCAATCCAGCCTGATCGCGGCCGGCCTCGCGGTCGCCTGCGCGGTCGTGCTTGCGGGCCTGATCGCGCGCACGCTGGTGCGCCCGCTGAGCGCGATGACGCGGGCCGTGGAGGCGTTCGGCCACGACCGGCCGATCGCGGTGCCGGTCGGTGCCGGCGGCGAGATCGGGGTGCTGGCGCGCGCCTTCGCGCGCATGGTCGGCGAGGTCGAGGAGAAGACCGCCGCGCTCAGGAAGGAGACCGAGGACCGCCACCGGACCGAGACCGAGCTCGCGCTTCACACCGAGCGGGAGCGCCTGTTCAGCGCCGCGGTCGAGTTCTCCGACGACGCGATCGTGACCAAGACCCTCGCCGGCATCATCACGGCGTGGAACCCGGCCGCCGAACGGATGTTCGGCTACACGGCACAGGAGGCGATCGGCCGCAACATCGAGATGGTCGTGCCGGAAAACCGGCGGCCGGAGGAGCGCGACATCCTCGCCAGGATCGGCCGTGGCGAGCGGATCCAGAATTTCGAGACGCAGCGGATCGCGAAGAACGGCGCGCTGGTCGACGTTTCGCTGTCGATCTCGCCGGTCAAGTCGCCGAGCGGCGAGATCATCGGCGCCTCGAAGATCGCGCGCGACATCTCCGAGCGGCTGCGGACGCAGGCCGCGCTGTTCAAGGAGATCGAGGAGCGCCGGCAGATCTTCGAGACCTCGCTCGATCTCGTCGCGGTGAGCGACCGCTACGGCAAGTACCTGCGCGTCAGCCCGAGCGCGCTCGACATCCTCGGCTACACTCCCGAGGAGATGATCGGCCGCAACGGCGCTGACTTCATCCTCGCCGACGACCTCGAAGGCGCCCGGCGCGAGATGCGCACGGCGCGCGGCGGCCACGCGACGCGCGCGTTCGAGTGCCGTTTCGTCCACAAGGACGGCCGCATCGTCACGCTGGCGTGGTCGGGCGTGTGGTCGCCGCGGGTGAAGCGGCACTTCTTCATCGGCCGCGACGTGACCGAGCAGAAGTTCGCCGAGGAGAAGTTCCGCCTCGCGGTCGATGCCTCGCCGAGCGGCATCGTGATGATCGACGGCGACGGCGTCATCGTGCTGGTCAATGCCGAGACCGAGCGGATATTCGGCTACGCGCGCGCGGAGCTGATCGGCCGCCCGGTCGAGACCCTCGTTCCTGCGCGGCTGCGCGCCGCGCATGCCGAGCATATCCGCGCGTTCGCGGCCAAGCCGGAGACCCGCCGTATGGGAACGCGGCGCGAGCTGTTCGGCCTGCGCAAGGACGGCGGCGAATTTCCAGTCGAGATCGGGCTCAATCCGATCCGCACGCCGCGCGGCCTCCTCGTGCTCGGCATGATCGTCGACATCTCCGAGAGCATGAAGGCGCGCGAGGCCCTGCTCGACAGCGAGCGCATGGCGCGCGGCGTGATCGACACGGCGCTCGACGCCTTCGTGCAGATCGACGAGGCCGGCCGGATCGTCGACTGGAACCCGCAGGCCGAGACGGTGTTCGGCTGGGCGCGCGGCGAGGCGATCGGACAGGCGCTCGGTGACCTGATCGTGCCGGAGCGAGATCGTACGAGCTTCGCCCATGACATGGCGCAGTTCATGCAGAGCGGCGAACAGGCCATCCTCGGCAAGCGCTTCGAGCTCGACGCGCAGCGGCGCGACAGCAAGGCGCTCAAGATCGAGCTCAGCGTCACGGCGCTGCGCCAGCGCGGCCGGCACGTGTTCAACGGCTTCATCCGCGATCTGACCGAGAAGATCGCGGCGGACGAGCAGCGGCGGCAATCGCAGAAGATGGAGACCGTCGGCCAGCTCACCGGCGGCATCGCCCACGACTTCAACAACATCCTCACCGTCATCACCGGCACCATCGAGATTCTCGAGGACGGCGTCGCCAACGACGAGAGCCTGTTCACCATCGCCAAGATGATCGACGAGGCGGCCGCACGCGGCGCCGAGCTGACCCAGCGCCTGCTCGCCTTCGCGCGCCGCCAGCCCCTCCAGCCGCGCACGATCGACGTCAACGCGCTGATCGTCGACGCCGCCAAGCTGCTGCGGCCGACGCTCGGCGAGCACGTCGAGATCGAATCCGCGCTCGAGGACGACGCCTGGCGAGCGATGATCGACCCGAGCCAGCTCACCACCGCGCTCATCAATCTCGCGCTCAATGCGCGCGACGCCATGCCGAACGGCGGCAAGCTCACGCTCGAGACCGGCAACGTCCACCTCGACGAGGCCTATGCGGGCCTGCAAGGCGATATCGCGCCGGGTGCCTATGTGATGATCGCGGTGAGCGACAACGGGCACGGCATCCCGGCGGAGATCCGCGACAAGGTGTTCGAGCCGTTCTTCACCACCAAGGGCACCGGCAAGGGCACCGGGCTCGGCTTGAGCATGGTCTACGGCTTCGTCAAGCAATCGAACGGACACATCAGGATCTACAGCGAGGACGGGCACGGCACGACGATCAAGCTCTATCTGCCGCGTGCCGCCGAGCAGGCGGACGAGAGCGCGGTGCGGGCGGAGGCGGCGATCGAGGGCGGCACGGAGACGATCTTCGTGGTCGAGGACGACCTCCTGGTGCGCAACTACGTGGCGGCGCAGCTCGCAAGCCTCGGCTACGCGACGATCAACGCCGCCAATGCCGACGAGGCGCTGGCGCGCATCGACGGCGGCGCCGCGTTCGACCTCTTGTTCACCGACGTCATCATGCCGGGCTCGATGAACGGCCGGCAGCTCGCCGACGCGGCCGCGCGCCGACGGCCCGCGCTCAGGGTGCTGTTCACCTCCGGGTACACCGAGGACGCCATGGTGCATCACGGACGGCTCGACGCCGGCGTCCTGCTGCTCGCCAAGCCGTATCGCAAGACCGACCTCGCGCGCATGATCCGCATCGCGCTCGCGGCCGCCCCGCATGCGCAGGCCGGCGCCGAAGCCGCGCCGCGCGGCGCGGCGGTCGGCGCACGGTAAGCGGTGCGCGTCCGACATTACGCATTATTACGCAATCGCGAACGATTCGAAGTCGATCGAGGCCGCGAGTTACCGAGTCTTAAGCGGGCGCGCCTAACACAGAATTCTGCGACAGGAGCGCCATGTCCGCCACCGATCCACCGGTTGCCGCGCACGTCGCCGGCAGCGCGCGCGCTTCGCCGGCCGATCCGCCGCGCGCGGATGCCAATACCTCGCCGCGCCGACGGTGCTACATCGTCGACGACGAGTTGGGCATCCGCAACGTGTTCTACGCGGCGCTCGGTGGCCCCGACATGGAGCTGCGCGGGTTCGGATCGGCGCAGGCGCTGTTCGATGCCTGGCGCTCCGAGCATCCCGACCTCATCTTCCTCGACATCGCGCTCGAGCGCTCCGATGCGATCG
>Ga0335081_10020820_pt1 | contig 10605 bp, 5 predicted proteins | sample Lox_Sample_35_FD_206713 | JGI IMG/M metagenome (GOLD analysis project Ga0335081, IMG submission 206713) | Soil microbial communities from Loxahatchee National Wildlife Refuge, Florida, United States - Lox_Sample_3.5 | ecosystem: Environmental > Terrestrial > Soil > Wetlands | place: USA: Florida... | reverse complement strand
GATCGGCAACAAGTCCTCATGTCAGTCCCCCAACTACAAAGTGGCCGGCCGTGTGTCCCCGCTTGAAACCCCCGTTACAAACTCGTTGACACGCAGCCGACCGCGCATTATAAACGCAACTCGGCCTCCGCAGCGCGAGAAAGAATCAAGTAGCAAACGCACAGGCACGAAGGCACTGAGAAAGAACGAGGATCGTACCCAGATGTCATCTCCCTCCCGGCGTATCCCATGTTTCGAAGCCGTCAATCAGGTGTTCGATACTCCCCAATCCAGAAACGTAGCTACGGAATTCCAACAAGCGTCAGAACCCGTTGACCTCTTGGCCGCTTCGTCCTTCAATCTGTGTAATCAGCGCAATCTGTGGATCGCCTCCTTCTTATTCTTCATCACCGTCCTATCGTCTCCTGTCGCTCTCGGCGCGCAACGCGACGGCGTTTTCAATGTGCGGAGCTTCGGCGCGACCGGCAACAAGGACGACGACGCCAAGAAGGCCATTCAGTCGGCCATCGATGCCTGCGCCAAGGCCGGCGGGGGCACGGTCCTGCTGCCGGCGGGCGCGTACACCTCGGGAACGCTCCATCTGCGCAGCCACGTGCGGCTCTACGTCGCGTCGGGTGCGACGCTCTTCGGATCGAAGGATGAATCCGCTTTCGATACCGACGCGCTGCTGCTGGGCGAGGACCTGGAGAACATCACCATTGAGGGCCGAGGCACGATCAACGGGCAGGCCGAGTACGACTGGCAGATGAACGTAATCGACGACGGCTACATTCGCGACAATCAGAAAGCGGCGGAGGCCGCGGGCGTGCCGCTGATGCGATCGTTCCCCAAGGGCATGGGCACGCGCAAGATTTACCCGCATATGATCAAGCTGCTGCGCTGCCGGGACGTGCGCATCGCGGGGCTTTCGATCATCAATTCGCCAAGCTGGACGATCTACCCTTACGCGTGCCAGCGGCTCCGCATCGACGGCGTCTATATTCACACCGATCAGAAATACGCGGTGTGGGCTGACGGCATCGATCCGGACGGCTGCGAGGACGTGATCATCGCCAACAGCGTGGTCGAGACCGGCGACGATGCCATCGTCTTCTATTCTTCCAGCGCCTCGGGCGGTCCGCCTAAGGCGTGCCAGAACATTACCATTACCAATTGCCGGCTGTCTTCGTCGTCGAGCGCCATCAAGTTCTGCGACGGCAACTCGGTGGCGGTGCGCAACGTGACCATTTCGAACTGCGTCATCACTCACTCCAATCGCGGTATCGCCTTCATGGTCTACGATGGTGGCGTAGTGGAGAACGTGGTGATCGCCGACGTCACGATCGAGACGAAACGCTTCGACTGGTTCTGGTGGGGCAACGGCGATCCCATTTACTTCACCGTGCAAAGGCGCAGCGAGAGCCTGGGGCTGCCGCTGAAGCCCGATGAGCCAGCCGCCGGCATCATCCGGCACGTGATCCTGCGCAACATCATCGCCCACGGCCAGGGATCTTGCCTGATCCTTGGGCATCCCCAAAGCTGGCTCGACGATATCAGCCTGGAGAACATCAAGCTGTTCCTCTCCACCGACCCGGCGGCGGCCTACGACCGCTCGCGCAACGCTATGCAGTTTCGCTATGCGCGGAACATCAAGGTGAAGGACGTGGAGGTGAACTGGGACAAACCCGAGTTGCCCCAGTGGCAGAGCGCGCTCTACTTCCAGGACGTCGCGGGATTGAGCTGGAGGGCTTTGCCGGAGCTCCCGCCCCGGGCCACCGCGATGCTCCGGCGATCGTCTTCGATCAGGTAAATGGTGGCACGATTACCGACTCCGAGGCTGGATCGGGGACGCAGCTGTTCCTCAAAGTGACAGGCGACCGGAGCGGTGATATTCACTTGCGAGACATCCAACTGCACGGTGCTCGCCCTTACCAACTCGATGCAAACGTGAAAGACGGGGCGGTGAATTGACGGCCTTCTCTAAAGAAGGAAGAGGGGCAGGTCCAGATGAAATGCCGGCTATTTGCGAGAGCGACTTTGGCCGCGCTCGGCTTGGTCACGATCTCCTACGCCAAAGCAGCGTCCGACAAAGCGGTCCAAGGAAAAGTCGAGGTCAACTGGGACAAGGTCGAGCGCGTTTCGCGCACCACTCCCACCCTTCAAGTGGTGGTGAATCCGCCGTTGCGCCGAGGCTCGACGATTCACGACCCTGTCTTCCGCGCCTTGCGGGACCTCGGGTGCGACTACGTCCGTTACGTGCCCTGGCTTCCCTATCCCAAGCTGGCAGTGGCGGAACTCGAGCCGCCGAAAGGCGATCAAACCTCGTGGGACTTCTCGCTGATCGACCCCATGACGGAGGACTTCATGGCAGCGACTGAGGGCCACTCGGTCATCCTGAACTTCAGCACCATTCCGCAGTGGATGTTCAAGACCGGGAAGCCGGTGGCTTATCCTTCCGATCCCGACCAGGTGTTCTGGAACTATACCCAGGGCACGGAGCTGCGCGATGCCAGCATGAAGGAACTGGCGGGCTATTATGCTCGCCTCGTGAGCTGGTACACCCAGGGAGGATTCACCGACGAGGCCGGTCGCCGCCACGAGTCGGGCCACCATTACCAGATTCCTTATTGGGAGGTCTGGAATGAAGTGGACTTTGAGCACTCGATGACCCCCCAACAGTACACCGCCCGCTATGACGCGGTGGTCTCGGCGATGCGTCAGGTGGCGCCGCAAATGAAGTTCGTGGGCTTGGCTCTGGCCGCGCCCAGCCAGGCACCGGCGTTCTTCGAGTACTTTCTGAATCCACAGCACCATCAACCCGGAATCCCTGTGGATATGATCTCTTACCACTTCTACGCCACTCCGGGCAGCGATCAGACTCCGGAGGTCCAACAGTTCACCTTTTTCGAGCAGGCCGATCATTTCCTCGATATAGTGCGCTACATCGATGCCATCCGCCAGCGCCTCTCACCCACCACTCGCACCACCATCGACGAGATCGGGTCCATTGGCGCCGATGACGGCGGGCAGGATCAGCCCGGCCACGTGACGCAACCGATTCCCAATTCCTACTGGAACCTTTCGGGCGCGATGTACGCCTACGTGTTCGCCCAGGTCGCACGGCAGGGGATCGACGTGGCGGGCGAATCGCAACTCGTCGGATACCCCACCCAATTCCCCAGCGTCTCGATGGTCGACTGGAAAACCGGCCAGCCCAACGCCCGCTACTGGGTGCTCAAGCTTCTTCACGGTAACTTCGGGCCTGGCGACAAACTGGTGAGTACCCGGATTACCGCCCCTAACGTGTTTGCCCAGGCTTTCGTCACTCGCGACGGGCAGCGGAAGATCCTGCTGGTGAACCAGCGCAACCACGCAGTGGAGATCACGTTGCCGGTCTCATCGGGCGCTCGCCAGGATTACGTGGACCAGACCACGGCCTTCCAGCCTCCGGCGTCCATGGCATTGCCCGGCGAGGTTCTTGAGCTGCGAGGGTTGGCGGTTGCCGTGGTGACGTTGGCAAAGTAGCGAACCAGCTCTCAGCCGTCAGCCTTCTGTCCTGGGGTTGGCTGATAGGCGACAGGCATCAACAGGATAACGCTAGCGTGGTAGCCGACGCTCGCCCGTGATGCTGAATCTCGCTTCCACGCCTCGCGCACCCTCGCCGGGCTGGCTGCCCCCGACGAATACCCGGTAATTGCCGGGCTCGATCTCGTGCTCTCCCTTTTCCGTCACCAGGCTGAGATCGCGGGGATCCAACTTGAAGGTGACGTGCTTCGTCTCGCCCGCCGCCAGGTGAACGCGCTCGAATCCCTTCAGCGCCCGCAGCGGCTTCCAGGCGTCAGACGCGGATTGCCGGTACTCAAGATACAACTCCACCACCTCATCGCCCGCGACTTTTGCCGTATTGCGCACCTCGGCCTCCGCCTGAAGCGGATCGCCGGCCGTAACTTGGGTGGACGAGAGCTTGAGGTTCCGATAGGCGAAGCTCGCATAGCTCAGGCCGTAGCCAAAACCGTAAAGAGGCTGGCCGCCAAAATAGCGGTAAGTGCGATTTTGCATCGAATAATCATCGAAAGGCGGGAGTTGATCGAGCGAAGCGTAGAAGGTGACGGGGAGCCGGCCGCCGGGATTGTTGGCGCCAGCCAGCGTTTCCGCAATGGCCGTTCCGCCCTCCTCGCCCGGGTACCAGGCTTCGAGGATGGCCGCCGCGTGATGTTGGGCCCAGTTCACGGCCAGCGCGCTGCCGTTCATCAGCACCACCACCAGGGGCTTGCCCGTGCCGGCCAGCGCCTCCAGTAAATCCTGCTGGACGTGCGGCAGCCCGATGTCGGTACGGTCGCCGCCGTTGAAGCCCTCAACGTGAATGCTCATCTCCTCGCCTTCCAGGTTGGGCGAGAGTCCCACGAAGGCCAGTACTACGTCCGACCGCTTAGCCAGGTCGAGAGCCTCCTGGCGTAGCACGTCGGCCGGAGGCTTCCACACCAGGGTGACGCCGCCATTGAACAGCGGCGCGCGGTGGGTGTATTCCACGCGGAAATCGTGTGGCGCTCGATCCGTGAAGTGCGCCTGAAACTGAGGTACGCCGCGATCTTTAGCGGTCGCAGCGGCCACCAGCTTGCCGTCCAGGTACACGCGGAAGGTCTCCTCGCTCTCGCAATGCCAGCAGGAGGGATGTTCGATCGCGAACGTGTAATCGCCCGGCCCGGGCGGGGTCAAAGTGCCGGTCCAACGCGCCGCGAACGCGCTCGCCATGACTCCTGGAGCGGGGGCGGCCGCGTTCCAATCAAATTGGATCTGGGGGTCGATGCGCTTCAGGACCGGCGCCCCGTAGAAACCGCCAGGGCCGTAGTACTCGGCCAGAAGGCCCGGTGCGGTCTCGCCCTCCCCGGTGTGAAACACGGTGCTGGGGACCGGCACCGGTAGTTCCGTCACATAGGACGATCCCTGCGAGTAGAGGACCTCCGCTTTGCCCTTGAACTGCCGCCGGATGCCGTCGATCGGCAACACCGGGTGGGAGGGAGTGCCGTTGTAGTTGCCCTCCAAGGCCGCCAATGATTCGGCATTGGGTCCTATCACGGCGATGGTCTTCACCGAGGCTTTCAAAGGGAGAGTTGCGCTTTCGTTCTTCAGCAACACCATGGACTCGCGCGCCGCCTGGAGCGCATACTTCTCATTTTCAGGCGAGTCGTTCTTGGAGAACGCAATATCGTTGAAACGGACCGCATTCGGCGGATCGAACATGCCCAGCTTGATGCGGGCGGTAAACAGGCGCCGAAGCGCGGTATCGAGTTCGCCCTCTTGGATCAAGCCGTCGTGCACCGCCTTCACCAGTTCAACATACTCATTCCCACAAGTGGTATCCGTTCCGGCACGTACTGCATCCACCGCCGCGTGCTCGATGTCAGGAGCAAAGTGGTGCCCGGTGGCGATATCCTCCACCGCGCCGCAATCAGACGTGACGTAGCCCTGGAATCCCCAATCATCGCGGAGCGTCTTCTGAAGCAAGTACGTATTGGCACAGGCTGGCTCGCCGTCGATCGCGTTATAGGCGCACATGGCGGAGTCCGCATGCCCCTCGATCACGGTGGCGCGGAACGCCGGCAGATACGTATCCTCCAGGTCGTGCGGCGAAACATTCACGTTGAAGCCATGCCGCTTCGGCTCCGGCCCGCTGTGCACCGCGTAGTGTTTGGGCGTGGCCACCGCTTCCAGATACTTCGGATCGTCGCCTTGCAGCCCCTTCACAAAGGCCACGCCCAGTCTTGCCGTAAGGAAAGGATCTTCGCCGTACGTTTCCTGCCCGCGTCCCCAGCGGGGATCGCGAAGGATGTTGATGTTGGGGGACCAGAAAGTGAGCCCGTAGTAGATGCTGTGGTTCGAATCGCGCTGCGCCCGATTGTATTTGGCCCGCGCCTCGGTAGAGATTACCCGGGCCTCCTGATGCACGAGGCCAGTGTCCCAGGTGGCGGCCATTCCGATTGCCTGGGGAAAAACGGTGGCGTACCCGGACCGCGCCACGCCGTGCAGCGCTTCGTTCCACCAGTCGTATGACGGAACGCCCAACCGGGTGATGGCCGGCGCTGTGTGCTGCATCTGCCGCGCTTTTTCGTCGAGCGTCATCCGCCCGACCAGATCGGCCGCCCGCTGTTCCGGGGGCAGTGAGGGGTTGAGGTAGGCGGGCTCGGCTTCCTGAGCCTCGCCTTGAACGCCGCCTTTGGTGTCGCTTTGCGCGCGGCACGGTTGAACGAAGGCGCCCGCCACCGTCACCAGAATCAAATATCGAAATGCTGCTCCTACCTGAGTCTCACGCCCGGCGATCTTCACAATCCCTCCACCCTCTCCTTTTCTCCGTGCCTCGGTGCCTCTCTGCCCAATTCTTCACAGCTTCTGAGAATTGAGAGCCGAAAACTGAGAAGCGTCGCGGTAACGAGCCCCACTTTTAAGAGTTCGCCTGCGATAAAGGGATAGAATCCCCGCAACCACGCCTGCCGGCTGGTGACGCCGAAGACGCCACGGAGCCATAGAACTCCGGCGGTCAGGACAAGCGCGTCGGAGAGAACCAAGCTCAGCGCTAACGTCCAGACTCGGCGGCCGGCGCCGCGTTCCACCAGCCAGCCCAGAAGCGCGGCCGCAAGAGGGAAACTCCACAGGTACCCGCCCGTGGGACCGAGCAGGTAAGCGCCAGTACCCCCGCCCGCAAATACCGGCAAGCCCGCGGCACCTGCGGCGAGATAAAGTGCCTGGCTCAGAAAAGCGCGCCGGCTTCCCAGCGCCGCGCCGGCGAGCAGCACCGCGAAAGTCTGCCCGGTGAGCGGTACCGGTGTGAACGGCAGCGGGATCCGCACTTGGGCCAGCAGCGCGGTGAGCAGAGCAACACCTGCAACCCAAAGCGCGTCCAGCAGACGTGTGTTGCGATGAGCGAGGTTATCAATCAGCACGTTCGTGGCGTCAGTCATTGACGATGCCTTTCCCGAGCTTCAACTGAGAATGCACAGCTATTATAACAATCGGGCGGGGCGTAACCGTCGAAAGTTGAAAGTCAGAAGCAACCGGCCGCAACCTGGCGGCCCGTAGGGCGCAGATTAGCTGTAAAATGTCGCCATGAAGAAACTGATCAATGCCGCTGAGAACGTCGTGCGCGAGGCACTGCTGGGGATGCAGGCCGCGCACGAGGACCGCATCCGGGTCAGCCTCGATCCGGCTTACATCGTCCGCAAGGACTCGCCCCAGCCGGGCAAGGTAGGCCTGGTATCCGGCGGCGGCAGCGGTCACGAGCCGATGCACGGCGGATACGTGGGCCGCGGGATGCTCGACGCCGCGTGCCCGGGCCAGATCTTCACCAGCCCGACGCCTGACCAGATCTTCGAGGCCAGCAAAGCGGTGAGCGGCGGCGCGGGCGTGCTGCATGTGGTGAAGAATTACACCGGCGACGTTATGAATTTCGACCTGGCAGCAGAGATGCTTCGCGAAGAAGGCATCGCCGTGGAGAGTGTGCTGGTCGACGACGACGTCGCGGTCGAGAACAGCCTCTACACGGCAGGGCGGCGAGGCGTGGGGCTGACCGTGATCATGGAGAAGCTGTTGGGCGCGGCGGCGGAAAAGGGCGCGGCTCTCGCTGAACTGAAGCAACTCGGCGAATCCATCCGGGGCTCCGGCCGCAGCATGGGCATGGCGCTGACCCCCTGCACCGTGCCGCAGGCCGGCAAGCCCTCGTTCACGTTGGCGGACGACGAGATGGAACTGGGCATTGGCATCCACGGCGAGCCGGGCCGGCGTCGCGTAAAGTTGGCGGCAGCGGATGAGATCGCCTCGATGCTCATGGACCCAGTCCTCCGCGACCTGCCCTTTGTCCATGGGGATGAGGTGCTTCTGTTCGTCAACGGCATGGGCGGCACGCCGCTGATCGAGTTGTATGTCCTGTATCGGCGAGCGGCTGAGATCGCGGGCGAGCAGGGGCTCAAGGTGGTTCGCAATCTCGTCGGTTCCTACATCACTAGCCTGGAGATGGCGGGTTGCTCGATAACCCTACTCAAGATGAATGAGCGCCTGATCGACCTATGGGACGCGCCGGTGGACACGCCAGCCTTGAGGAATTGAGTTTTGGAGGGGCTAGGGCAACGACTCAATTCTTCTATGACGATGAACAACCTCACTATCGAGGGCGCCCGGCGCTGGATTGAGACCGCCGCCACCCTGATCGAACAGAACTCGACCCTGCTGACGGAGCTCGACACCGCCATCGGTGACGGAGACCACGGATCGAATATGGCACGCGGCTTCGGCGCAGTTCGGAAGAAGCTTGAGACGGCGAACGCCACTGATGTCGGCGCCGTCTTCAAACTCGCCGGCATGACGTTGATTTCGACGGTGGGAGGAGCGGCCGGACCGCTCTACGGCGGCTTTTTCCTGGCCATGGCCAAGGCGTCGGCGGGAAAAACGACGCTGGCGCAAGTCGATCTGGAACAGGCTGTCGCCGGCGGCCTCGCCGACATCAAGCGCCGCGGGAAGGCAGAAGTGGGCGACAAAACGATGGTCGATGCCCTGACGCCGGCCGTGGAGGCGCTGCAATCTCCCACCGCAACGGACCTGGGGGCTGCCTCGCGAGCCGCGGCCGATGCTGCCCGGAAGGGCGCAGAGGGTACCACCCCTCTTCAGGCGCGCAAAGGCCGGGCCAGCTATCTGGGCGAGCGCAGTATCGGACACCAGGACCCGGGCGCCACGTCATGCTGGCTCCTGCTGGAGGCGTTGGCTCTTGCCACTGCCGATTGCTGATGGTTGCGTTTCGACGCCCAGGGAATCACCATGGTGAGCTTGGTCCTGGTTTCACACAGCAGAGAGTTGGCGGCGGGCGTCCGCGAACTGGTACTTCAGGCCGCCGGGCCGGATTTCCCCGTCGCCGTGGCTGCAGGTGCCGGCGAGGAGCACGAGCAGATTGGCACCGACGCGGTTTACATCTCGGAGGTCGTTGGCGAGCTCTGGGGGACCGACGGCGTCGTGGTTCTGATGGATCTGGGCAGCGCAGTGTTGAGCGCTACCATGGCTTTGGAACTCCTGGAGCAGAGTGAAGGGGCCTATGAGGCGTGTAGAGAACGCGTCCGGCTCTGCCCCGCCCCGCTGGTAGAAGGGGCGATCGCAGCCGCCGTCGCCGCGCGCGGCGGAGGATCACTGGATGATGTGTGCCGGGAGGCGCTCGGGGCGCTGGCTCCCAAGGAAGAGCAATTGCGGGTCGAACCCAGCGAGAAGCCCCCCAAAATCCCCGAACCTCCCCCCGCTTCCCTGGCCTCCTCGCCGCCGCGCGAACTGGCACTGACGGTGGAAAACGAGCACGGCTTGCACGCGCGACCCGCGGCCCGGCTGGTCCAGACCGCCAGCCGCTTTTCTTCGACGATCGAAATCACCAACCAGACGGCAGGTCGAGGCCCGGCGCCGGCACGGAGCCTCACTAGCTTAGCCCTGTTGCAAGTGAGAAAGGGCGATGAGATCAGAGTCGAAGCCCACGGAGCGGACGCGGAGGCCGCGCTCGAAGCCGTCGCCACGCTGGCGGCAGCAGGTTTCGGAGAACGTGAGGATACGGCTCGCCGTACCCCTTCTGAAACCGCGACTGAAACCGTGGCCGACCGAGGTGCAGGTCGCCGCACGATCCCTGAAGCCGTTGGGTTCGACTCCCAACCGAACTTGAGGCGCGGAACTCCCGCCGCGGAGGGCATCGCGATCGGCCCACTGAGGCTCATTCAAGAATGGCAGCCGTCCGCGAGCGATGAGCCGCCGGCTGAGCCTCTTGCGGACCCGCAGGACGCCGCGGCCGAGCTTGCCCGTTTCAAGCGCGCCACGCGCCGAGTGGCCGAGCGCCTGGCGGCGCAGGGCAGCGGGTCCGGAGGCGCCGCCGCCGGCGAGGCCTCCCAGATCTTCGCCGCACAGGCCGCGATCTTGAACGATCCGGTGGTGCTCGATCAAGTGAAGGCGTTGGTAGAGCGAAAGCGCCTTCGGGCGGCGCCGGCGTGGGCGGAAGTCACGCGCAGCCTGATAGCCTCTTACCAGAGCCTCGACGATCCCTACCTGAGGGAGCGCGCGGCGGACCTTGGCGATCTGTCGCGGCTGGTGCTGGAAGAACTCGCCGGCGCATCCGTGCAGCCGCTGCCCGCCGGCATTCAGCCTCGCCCGCCGGCGATCCTACTCGCGCGCGAACTCTCGCCGCTGGAAGCCGCCGCCTGCGATCCCGACGCGGTCCTCGGAGTGATCACTCGCGAGGGCAGCCCTACCACTCACAGCGCCATCATGCTGCGCACCGTTGGCATTCCCATGGTCACCGCCATTCGCGGGCTCGATACGACGGCGCTGGCCGGCAAAATCGTCGCCCTGGATGGCGGCACCGGTGAGGTGTGGATTGAACCTGCCGGGTCGCTCCGCCAAGACTTGGAAGAACGTCAACGCGAGTGGCGCGATCTCCGGGAGAAAACAGCGGCAGCCGCCGCCCTGCCTGCGGTGACGCTCGACGGCGAACGCGTGGAAGTACTGGTCAATGTCGCTAGCGCGGCGGAAGCCGTCGCCGCAGCGCGCAACGGCGCCGAAGGGATCGGAGTGCTGCGGAGCGAGCTTCTGTTCCTATCGCGCCGCGACGCCCCAACC
>Ga0335081_10020819_pt1 | contig 10606 bp, 9 predicted proteins | sample Lox_Sample_35_FD_206713 | JGI IMG/M metagenome (GOLD analysis project Ga0335081, IMG submission 206713) | Soil microbial communities from Loxahatchee National Wildlife Refuge, Florida, United States - Lox_Sample_3.5 | ecosystem: Environmental > Terrestrial > Soil > Wetlands | place: USA: Florida... | reverse complement strand
CACTTTACATGATGAAATAGTATTCGACGCAAAGTTATTCAGAACTCCTTCAATTCGAAAGAGGGGCTATCCATGCTGTTAATACATAGAGGATCAGACTTATCTCCGCCAGGGAGCTATAAATAAACAAGCAATTCTGATAGCTATCCTTCACAGCCTTCTTGCAATTGTTAAAGCGTCACTTTAAACATATTGCAGTTTGAATAGCTAAGATAAGAAGATCCGACACCGGTGTCACCATGGGAATTGCGGAATTCTTCCATGATCTTTACCATGGGTTTCAACGACGACAGACTGATGAAAAATGAGGGATCGCAACAACAATGACCATCTCATGAACGGTATTTTCCTCACTCCACAGGAGAATAACCGCATGTCTATCCCATCTTAGAATTGGCAGTACATATTTCTATAGTCCACGGGATTTTGTTGATTAATGACCAATTGATGGAGGTATCGCTAGTGATATGAAATGTATTCGTCATTGTGACACATTGGTCCTTGTGTACGTTAGACCGAGAATTGTCAATATGCTGTACCCTTCCCTATTTACATCCAAGTCTAGGTCACCAACGTTTCCACTTCATCGCTGGTTCCGAATGCGGCTCGACCACCTTCCATCGTTTGAATTTTACCATATCTCAATCGAACCTGACGTAACTCTTCAGATATAAACTCACCGCCGCGATCTTGACCGGTGCAAAGGCGATCAAGGGACTCATGCCGCGTGGTTACCAGAATCTGGGAGAACGACATATTGGCATCAACCCCATTGATAGACAGCATGCAACTACCCACGAAAATGCATGCGGCAGTGCAGCCGAGGGCGATTCCATAGGCCCCCCACAGAACTACAGAGGAATAGGTGTAGCGGGCAGGAAACGCAGTGACTGTGGCCGTAATGATGGAGGCTCGTTGCTGAGGAGATGGCTCTGTATTTTGATTTCGAAGACGAAAACTTAAAGTGACATTCGTCATTAAGTCCTCGATTTGCTTGGGAAGGTTCGAGGGGAATTCGGGGTGAACGTAAGTGAGATCGTTGGCGCCAAATAATTGTATTTCCGTACCCTCTTTGTTGTCAGCAAACGTGGACAGGTAAGTCCTTCCGGTAAGCAATAATTCAATCTGTTCTTTTATCGACATGAAGTTTTGTCTGGCAGCTGCCAGAGAGCCGCTAAGTCCTCGAGATTGCAGATCGTCCTTGTAGCCCGTCCAATTCAAGAGTCGGCCATGGTATGTAAATGTAGTATCAAAAATGGGTAGATTGGCCGCATAAGTAATTCGAGTGTAATACGTCGCATTGTACATTGCACAAAAGAAGGTTTCTAAATGTTGAACCCCAATATTACCGGTAGGCGGCATGTATCCAATCCAAATACCGGTTTCGTTTTGATAATCCCCTCTAACGGAGACGTAGTTTGCCAGGGCGTAGTCAGTCATATTGTAAAATGTGGCGTTCACGAGTTGCGGCAGCAGCGGGACAAGGGTGCACTGGTAAGCGGGACCGAAAAATTCGAATTCGTAGGAACAGTTAGACCCACACGGGGAAGGCGAGCTAAGGATCTCTGTAGAAACAAAGACTCTATAGACGAGCCTCTGGAGATCGTCTGAAGGACCCCGATAGGTATAGGAAGGACCCTGGTTGAACAGTTCGACATCATCAAATCGGAAGTCGGTGGCGTTAATTTGTGCAATCGACGTTTCGGCCAATGAAAGTACTTGCATCAGATGCGGTGCTCAAGAATAGATCCCTGTTAAAGCACCGGGGGAGAAGATTGCGGCGATCGGAATACACCATGAGACGATGGCAATAACGAATACGAATCGAGTTTTGAGCAATAGATCCACACAGAAAAATGAAAAAGGATTATACAAGACATCGAATGTGGCATCAATGCCGCGTATGGTAATAGAATTCCTTCGAATGATATACCAAAACCCTTGTACAAATGCGATTCCCGTGGCGGAAACAAGAACGGTTTTGAATAGAATTGCAAAAGCCGTACCTGCTCTAATAACCCAGGTTTGTGGAATGGAGACATCGTCCACAGGTTTCCCATCAAGGTATTGATAGAGACGGTGCTGACCTACCGCTGTCGCAATGCCCAAGGTGAATAGTGAGATCATGATAACGGACGACTTCCACCCAGGCCAAAGCCATTGTCGACCACTCTTGGACAGCGATGAAACTGGAATGCCAGGGGGACTGTGTCCACTAGACGTTTCATCTTGCGGGGGCACCGAAGCGCTGGTCGCATTTGGAAGTAAATCAGCGGGAACGGCGTCTGATGGAAACATGGGCCTCAGGGGCGGCGTGGGCGCAAATCGTAGGGTTGTGACTTCCAAGGGTCCAGTGTGGTATGGGGTTGGGAATGGGAGCCAGGAAGGGGTGGAAGGGAAGATTATGGTGAAGACGGAGAAGAAGGTGAAAATTATGACTGTCACGGAGGACTATAGACGACACTCGGGTGCGCAGCAACTTGCAGCCACATGATTCCCGTCGGAATACATGTGTCAATCTTGGGTACATGTGTGAGGGAAGGAACTGTCGGTAGAAGTGGTTAAATTCGCTATACATGTGATCCCGATAAATACAAATATTTAAATATATACAGCCCAAACCCGACACATGATCGTCGGAAATTGATGGAGGCTGTGAGATGAGGCTCTGTTGAGGCAGGCAAGCTGTAAATAGAAACAGCACTGTCACCAGGCTGTGTAGATAATCAGAAGGTGGCACTGCTGCCGGGGGTTATAATACAGCAGCAGCGCCCTCTCAGTGGGATAGACACCTTCTGGTCAATACCCAGGTTCCTGCAATCAGCAGGGTAGCCGCAAACCCCATCCTGTCCAGACGACGTGATCACGAGCGAACGGACAAGCATCTAGCCATCGCTTCTTGGCTACCCGCTTCTATATGTTGTGATTCGGTCCCACCGACATCGCCTTCTTCCTCGATGCCCAGTCACCTCACCAATATTCCTCGAGGACGTTTCTTTTCATCCGGCGGTATTATAGGAATATGTATGTATGACGTCGCCCGTGAATCTGAGAACGTGGAGAAGGCGTGCATAAAATAGGTCGATTCATACTGTAGGTCTAGTATCATACTCGATAACACACCGGACTAGATAATTCTGAACATCCCAATTACAGTTTTCAATCGCGTAATGAAGGGCTGTAAAGCCTATGGAATCCCTGGCTCCAATTTCTGCTCCCCCATCGACTAATCTCTCTACAATCTCGAGATCACCATTCATGGCTGCCAGATGAAGTGGAGTTCGGCCTTCAGAATCTTTCTGCGCCATGTAATCCCAAGACTCGGAGAGTATGAGCTTGACCATATCTTTATATCCTTCATGTGCCGCGATATGCAATGGATTCCAACCCCGCCAGTCACACGGATACTTCTCGACGCACCCGTGGCGGACAATTTGCCAAACCGGTTTAAGATCAAACCAAAGGGCAAAGTTTTCAACGGTTCCATTAGGCTCCTCCGAGAGGAAGTCTTTCAGAAATTGCTTTTTCAAACTGTGGGAATCATCCTTCCTATTTTGTTCTACTTTCTCCAACAGAAGTTTGATCATTTCGACTTGCCTAGAGACGTTTTTCCGTATAGCACATAACCTCCTTAGTTGTTTCCACAGTTTGCGAAATTCCGGGCTACCTTTTAGTGCTTCTTCGTAACACTGAACTGCCTGGTCCAAACTTCCCCTTATTTCATGCGCCTCGCCCATAGCACGACAAGCATGTAAAAAGATCGAAAACCAGGTGGAACAAGTTTTAAGAGCATCGCTCTTTTGCAGTTTATGGTACCACATCTCTACTTCAGCGTATTCACAAACTCCAGCGAGGACTTGGAATAATTTTACCCACAGAGAAGGAGACGTGGGAAATTTTTGGATGCCGTTTCCAAGAACGTTAATTGCTTCATCTCCATTTCCACTTTTTATGTATTCTTCCGCGAGATGGATGATAAAGTCGTAAGGATTTGGTCGGCACTTGATTGCTCTTTGGAGGGTGTCCAAAGCCTTCGAAGATTCCTTTTTGGCGATGTATGCCTTATATAAACTTTGGAAAAGAGAGTCCTTATATTCCTCTGGCCAAATCTCCAACCTTAATTCCAGGTTGGGTATGATTTCCTCGTCATCGTAATTGATTGCATCGTATGCCTCTAACAACACGGGCCCCTCTTCAATGTCATCGAATGCCCGAATAGCGTTTCGATAATCACCTCCTTCCATGTAAACATCCATTGCGGATATCATTCTGGAGTCATACGCGGAGGGGAATCCAACCGTCTCACTGAGGCCAATCTCTTTGGCGAACGCTGAGAAGCCATCGGCATCCGCAGCCTGGCGGAACAGCGATGCTGCATCTGCCCATGCATGGTGTTTGCCATATCCGAGAGCAACCGCCTTCTTATATTGATTGACTGCGTCCAGATATTTGCCCTGGCTGGCGTATGCTCTTGCCAATAATATCGTTAAATTCCGGTCTCTTTCCTTGGTCTCTATTACCGTAGTCCAACAGGCTATGGATGGTTCCCACTCTTGGAGGAGGTAAAAGAGGTAACCAAGACATGCAGGATTAGGATCCTCTTTTATGCCAACCCACTCGATCATTCCGATGAAATTGGTTCTGACGACGTCTGCAATACATGTAGTTGGTTTTTGCTTCGATTTTTTGTAACCTCTCCAAGCAAATGAAAACATTAGCCTCATGTCTACCTCCGAAAGTTCCTGAGGAAATTTCCCGTACAGTACGACGGCTGCAGCCCGACGGGAGAGGAACATATTGATCTTGAAAGGTGTAGAATATTTACTAGGGAATTCGATGGCTTTCTTTAGTTCGATTTCTTGAACCCTCAGATCATTTGCATCAATGCCTAGGTCTAGCTGAAATTTTCGAAGCCATTCGGAAATATTGTCAATTGCGACTTTCACTGAGGGATTGTCTTGACGCAATAGTGACGATACGGGAAGTTCACTAAACGGTCGATCGGCTTTCAAAGTTTCCCGGAGCCAATAGATCAGAACATCGGTTGAGTTAAAAAGTCGATGTATATATAGTAAGAGATGAGTTGCAGCTTTTCCCGTCTTTCCAGCATGCGGTAACGGATTCGTCCAGCCAGTAGATAGATTCGATTTCTGAGGGTACGGCAGGAGATCTCTCAGGACACGCAACGCCTCGCTTAAGTAAAAATCCCCCTGTGCGGATAGAAAAAGGCTCTCCGAAATAATTGATTGACAACATCGATTGTTAAAACGGACAATATCCACTATGAAAATACCCTCTGTCCGGATGATATGGACGATGGGCCCGCATTGTACTTGAAGGAAATCAACGAAGGGGCCTTTAGGGGGGTCAACAAAGCAATCTCCGTATTCAATGAAATCTCCAAACCTGGACGGGGAGGACTTCTCGACCAGGGACTTCAGGTCGCCCAGCCACATTGAGCCTCCCGACACTTGTAAGTGATATATGAGCGCTTTTAGACTCTCCTCCTCAGCCTCATCCAAACCTGCGACGATAAGCCGGTAGGTTTCCATAAATACAGAAGTATCTTGCGGCAGTGCATCAAGACATTTATGGAACCTCTCTATATTCGTGATTCGAGAAAGAGTGTGGAGCGCGCCCTGCGCCCACGTCAGGTTACCCCCGAAATTAGACTGGAAGTAGTCTTGCGGGATTATCCCCAATTCCAAGAACATGTTTCGGGTTTTCGGAGTTTTTGACATGAAATTCTCCACACAGCATGAAATAGCCCACGACGCTTCTTTGAAGGTTAGGTTCAGTGGAATCGCCTCGCTGATGAATTCTGCCAACGTCGCTAACGGTCTGCTCGCCAGCAACACCCGAGTCCCTTTTGTAGCAAGCGTCACCAGGTATCGTAAAAGTTCTTCAATTTCCGGTCTCTGGGATACAGGATCTTTTCGTGTGAAATCAGCTTCATCTAGGCCGTCAATAATGATGTAGACGTGGTAATCTTGATTGAAATATCGTTGAAGGTACTGTTTGATTAATCGTTTGATGCTTAGTCTCGTCGCATGGCTTGGCTGATAACAGTTCGGTGGCACAACATAGGGTCTAGAACCCACCCCACATGCTCGCTGGAGTTGGTCGCTCAGGGCACGAATAGCCTCGCGTGTGCCAGTTCTCCCAGCGGAAGCGCTGAAGAAATAGTATGCAACAATTGCATTTTCTCCTGCTGTCATCTGAAGTCGGCTTGTCAGAAACGCCGCTGCACTTGATTTGCCACAACGGGGAGGTCCTCTAAGCCAGAGGGCCTTGGTAACAGTTGATTCTCTTGCAATGAAGTCCTTGTAAAGTCCGGACTGGATGATCCATTCATAAGCGCTATCCAATGTCTCCTCACGCAAGAATTCATAGATCTCTTCCGATCCATCATGTTCAGGACATGGCGTGTCGTTCATCAAATCTAAAACATTAAAAGAATAAATTATGCCAATTACCCCCAAGGAACAATTGACTACCCATCAAGGTTACTGGAACTTCGGGTACCAAATGTTGTCGTGGAGATTCTGTAATAAAATGCGTTAAATATTTCTTATGGGAACGCTAACCTATGTTTTTAATGAGGTCCTCTTCTGACATTAACAGTTTTGCACAATTTTCTAGCCGAGGCTTTTCAGATGGCTCATCAAGGTACGCTTCTGTTCGTTCGCTTAGCACAGATAACTTTTCCCACTCATTCAATCCGATCTCGGTGGCTCCATTTTCGACATTGAACCGGTAGTATCTGTCCTTAAATCGTCCCTTGGGCAGTCTATTGCCCTCAACAAGGCGATGATGCACCGGTTCGCAACTGGTTGCCAGTTCGGTGCAATACTTAGCCACAGTTAATTGCTCAGCCCGGTAGGGGGCAAAGATTCCCAGGATGCCACGGCGAGACGCTCCAGATATTGGGAGACCCTTGCCAGTGCCTAGACTGACTAAACAACCAATAGGTCTCGACCCCCAGATACGACTCGCTTCCAGGATTGCTTGTTCAGCGGGATTATTGAACCTAACGCCGCCGTCGACATATTTGTTTAACCCAATCGCCGCTGGTTCAAAAAATGTCGGGGCTGCGGTGGTAGCTCGTGCGGCCTGAACGAGCGAGCATTGTACTTCAGTTCCATCGGTGGAATAAAATTTCAAGAGAACGGCAGGCGCATTCATCACTTCATAGCGCACGGTGACGACGAACGTACGACAGGCTTCATCGCGATTATCAAAAAGCGGCACATTTACTGGTTCGGACACCTTCTGGAGAAGTTCCTTCACCTTCTGTTCGAATATGTCTGCATCGTAACACCATCGGCCGGACTTTGGTTTTCCGAATATCTCCTTCGCAAACTTCAAATAGGCGCTTTCACAGTCCTCGAGAGACTAATTTACTCCGTCAGGAAAGGAAGAGAGAGGGACGTACCATCCTCAAACGTCCAAGCATCAGAGCTAGCAATCCTCCTGTGCTCGTGCCACAGATAAGATCAAAATACTTCCATGGTTCGGGCAGAGGGCCCGAGATTTGTCCGTCGTTCTCCTCAAATTTTATGCGCTTGAACAGATTTGTCAGAATTAACAATTCTGATACACCCCGGACGCCGCCACCGTCCAAAGCAAGAATTCTTAACGGCCTCGGCTCACTCATTGTGAAAAGGTAGCTCGGCGTTGAGAGTTGGACGGTAAAGCGAAATGATTCAGCTAAGGGGCTTGGGACCCGGCCGGTTCGCGCAAAAGGGGGCCCGTTAAATAAATCGGGGCTGCACAAGTCACAACGGCGGAAGCCCTCTTAAGGTTGGGCCGTGTGGTCGCACAACGTCCTGATTGGGCGGCAGCGGCAGGCAGTCGCTTGAATTTCATGTCGGCTGCGCCAATTAATAACTTGGCGCAGACGAATTTTTTCCAATTCGCTTCGGTTTATGCAGATATTTCTACCTCCTCACAGTGAATGCACTCGTCATTGGTCAGGGGGACGGCACAAGCAGGAAGTTATCGCGTGCACTCGGTCTCAATTCCGTGTGCAAGCGGCTCAATCGGAACCAATTTTGGTCATGGCGTCTCCTTCCCGTCGCGGAGAATAGAGGCGGATGACTAATCCGTGGACGGGATCGGGAATGGAGCCTAGAAGGGGAATGGCGCGGGGGTGAAGGTTATGGTGGAGACGGTGAAAATTCGGGGGGCTACATATCTCTAGGGTTTACCCTACGGACGACACGGGCGCTGGGGCGTCTCTCCGACTTGCTGGGGCATCACCGACCCCCACGCGTCGATGTTGTCTGCTCCGACGTACACCACAGCTTCGTAATTCCAACAATCATTACGCATCCATCACGTGGGCTCGTCCATTTCCTCTCTGTCGGACTTCCCCCCCACTCTGTCCTGCGTGTCCGTGAACATCCAGGCCACTTTTGATGTTGTCGTCCGAATCAACACGTCAAGATACATTTGTCGACCCCTCCACGTTTAGCAGGGTGCAGAGTCGTCGACCCCGCTCTCGCAGGGTCGATTGGTAAGAGACGAAGTTGTCCCTTCTGATTGTCGGACAGTGTCAGCAACCAAGGAAACGCGTCCCCTCTTCTCGTCGCTCTCCTGACGAATAAGTCACCGTCCGCCTCCTCTAGATCATCCAGTCGTCGGAGCTTGAACGCAATGTCCGATCCTTTGATCCCCAGTGCCGCCAGCAGCTGGACGAAGACCACGCTCGAAGCCCTCAACGCCTCCTTTGATCGCCACCACGTCCACGAGTTTACCTTTGATGGCCTGGCGATGCCAAGCGACTTGGAACAACGTATGTCCCGGTCCCCATTTCCCGACTAACCGAGTAGAAATCAACACGCTGGCCCAGGCATTTACAAGCGTCAACAACTCGAACCGGATAACCCCGAAATTCATCTTTAATCGATCTTCTTATCCCCAACTTGTCAATTTTCGCCAGTTCTACCGGCAGTTGAGCCTCATCATTTCACGTGATGGGCCCCTCGTTCACGGGCCATTGGATCCGCCCTCTCCACCCACTCAGATCGTGTCCCCATTTACCACGTCTGTTCCCACCACTCCGCCACCCTCGTCTGCGAACCCCGTCGACCCGCAGTATTCTGGATCATCGGGGGCTGAATCGAAGGACGAGCACTACACGGATTTGTGTGCCTATGAATTTGTGAGGGACTCGTACGAAGTACTCGAAGACGCACTTCAACAACACACATGGTATCGTGAAACTGACTACCAACTACAGCAAATGTATTTTACATAATGTCGCATCCCACTAATTGTTGTGCCCACCAGAAAATGCGCATATCGTTAGGCGGTGTCAGAGTAACCGCCGAAACCGATGGCGGATTCTCGCTTCAACCAAACCCAGCCCTTCGGTGTATGTACCCAGTCTTTTCGATTGAAGTACTTCTACCACTTGAACTGCCAGTGCTAATTTTCCTAGACAAAACGGAAAAAACATCAGAGTCGTAACAATGACGACGCATATCAAAGGCATGCAGCCCAAATCTATGCCGAAATGTTGGGCCAAGTTTGTCACCAAACGTTATATCAAAATCCACAAATGTACCAAGAGGTTGAGCCCTCTGATCTGATTCCTTTGAGTTGATTTTGGCCAGGCCTTTATTCTCCATGCACGGCATGCAACATTCTACCTTTTCTACGCTCAGTTTCCGAACACGTACCTTCGTGACATCGCAAAATACGGTTCCCGTTATCGCCAGGCGGTTCGAGATCCGCAACACATCGTAATCCAACAGTCCCGCCCGTTCCGCATGCGAATTCCCGAACACCAGAGCCAGTTTTTCCAGCTTTTCGCCAACCTCCTATATTATCTTGTCAGTGGGAATAGCCATGTTTTTCATTTGGCCAGGGACGAAAATAATCGGTTTTATCGGGCTGTCATGGGATTCAATGTATTTACCCTCCCATGTTTGCATGTTATTGAAAATAGAAACCGGCGATGTATGAGACCATTCGAGTCTTCCAGGTTTTAGAACCCGATGAGGTCTTGGACGCTGAGGGACCGTTGGACGAGGAAGGAAATTTCTCGGAAAGACAATCCATGCATCGACGGACAGAGTCAGGCTCAGTCAGTATTGATAGCGCCCGTTGGAGTACCACAAGTAATGTAGGGTCTCCAATGGATACTGAGGGTCATTGAATAACGAGTCAATGTTGAGTTGAACCGATAAGAAGTTTCACCAGATGTCTCCTGGTTCTGACAGCACGAGGAGCCATTCTGGAGCGAACGATTGTTGTACATGTTTGTGGGATTATTCACGCAGTCCGAATATGAGTGCTGAGGCAAGGAAAGTGCTAGACTGGGTAAGAGAGAGATGATGATGATCGAAAGAGCTTTGAAGACAAACATGATGAAGCGCACTTGGGTTCTATGACGGAGCTTGTGGATGGGAGGGTGGGATACATAATGCTAGAAAACGTTTGGCCACGAATTTCAGGCTCCTTTTATGCTACTCGCTTTCGTTGCCCTTTCTAAAAGTGAAAAATTTCACTCCTTCCTCACCATACTGCTTCGGCTCTATCTCTTTTGGGAGCATTTATGCACAGACCGGACCGCCGGGTCTATGGAATTGGTGATTAG
>Ga0335081_10020817_pt1 | contig 10607 bp, 8 predicted proteins | sample Lox_Sample_35_FD_206713 | JGI IMG/M metagenome (GOLD analysis project Ga0335081, IMG submission 206713) | Soil microbial communities from Loxahatchee National Wildlife Refuge, Florida, United States - Lox_Sample_3.5 | ecosystem: Environmental > Terrestrial > Soil > Wetlands | place: USA: Florida... | reverse complement strand
GTGCCGCGCCCACGCTGTCCTAACTGCGTTCGAATGCCGGCGATCAGTGCGTCGATTCGATCGCGCTGAATCTCGTAGCCGATCAATGCCGCGTTCAGAAGATCCGTGTCAATTGCTGACCCTCTCGCCATTTCTCGTTTCCCCCTGACAACATAATAGCTCCTGGAAAGCGAAACCCCGTTTTCGATTCGCGCTTGGACATACACTGGTAAGGGAACTCGACCTTCGAGTGTTTTATGAACAGAATCGAGACCACGCGACGAGTGTTTTTGGGAGCGATGGCGGCACTGCCGGTGGCCGCCCAGAATCGCGACTCCTGGGTGGAGTTGTTCAATGGAAAAAACCTGGAGGGCTGGCGCCCACAGGGTAACCTGCATTCCTGGACGGTATCGGAAGGATTGCTGCGGGCCGACGGCCCGACGTGCCACCTGTTTTACCAAGGGCCTGTGCGGAATGCCGACTTCCGCAATTTCGAGCTCGAAGTCGAAGCGATGACGCGGCCGGAATGCAACTCGGGCGTTTACTTTCACACCACATATCAGGACACGGGATGGCCGGGCCGTGGCTTTGAAGTGCAGATCAACAACACCCAGCCGGGTGAGCGCAAAAAGACCGCTTCGCTGTATAACATCCGCAACCTCTATCGGCAATACGTACCGGACGGCGAATGGTTCACACTGAATCTGCAGGTTCGCGGTAAGAACGTGCAGGTGCGTCTCAACGGCATGCTGACCGTGAATTACACCGAGCCGACGCCGGCGATCGTGCCTGCCTTCGGGATGGAGAAAGAGCGCTACCTGGGGCGCGGCACATTTGCACTTCAATGCCACGATCCGCGCTCCAAGGCCGCGTTCCGAAGCGTCCGCGTACGGCCGTTGCCGGACGATTTGCCGACACCGGATGGCGTGACCGCGGTGGCCGACGATGTTTTCAAACGGATCTTGGACCAGGGCTCGCGCAGCGTTCCGATGCTCGATCTGCACGTGCACCCGAAAGGCGGCCTTTCCGTGCCAGCCGCCGTCGCGAAGTCGCTCCGCGACGGCATTCAGTACGGAATGGCGGTGAACTGCGGGCAGGGACAGCCCGTCACCGACGATGCGGGCGCGGCAAGGTGGATCGAGGGCTTGAAGAATCTGCCGGTGTTCGTGGCGATGCAGGCCGAGGGGCGCGAGTGGACCGGCATGTTCTCGCGGCGGGCAGTAGCTCAGTTCGATTACGTTTTCACGGACTCGATGACCTGGACCGACAACCGCGGAAAGCGGATGCGCACCTGGATCGCGGATGAAGTCGGAACCATCTCCGATCCGCAGGAGTTCATGAACACGCTGGTTGACCGCGCCGTGGGGATCCTGGAACGGGAGCCGGTGGACATCTACGTGAATCCTACCTATCTTCCCGACGCCATATCGAAAGATTACGAGACTCTGTGGACCGAGGCACGCCGGCAAAAGGTGATCGACGCGGCGGCGAACAATCGCGTGGCTATCGAAATCAATAATCGCTACAAGCTGCCCAGCCCGTCTTTCATCCGAATGGCCAGGCAGGGCGGCTGCAAATTCACGTTCGGCAGCAACAACGCAGGGCCGAACGATCTGGGGCGGTGCGAATACGGGTTGCAGATGGTGGAAGAGTGCCAGCTCGGGCCGTCGGATTTCTGGGTGCCGCTGGCGCCGGGCTCCACCAAGGCCGTAGAGCGCAAAGGCGAGTCTCTGAAAAGCGCCTGAACAAGACCTCCCGTGGGACAGACGACTCGTCTTTGGCCGTGTGTCCCGTCAGCAAGGAACGACAGGCCATGAAAAAACATGGCCTGTCCCACCAATAGTTGAACAGTATGCAGGATTATAAAAGCGGGGAAACGCGGCGAATGGGGCGCGGATTGTAGTAGTCGGGGTCTGCGAATTTCTCCTGAAATATCCGCTCCCAGCGCGCATTCTCCTGACAATTCGGGCAGACGCCGCATTTGCATCGTGAGAGCCTCGCCGCCCGCTGTCTTCTAGCGGGAGTCGAGCCGGCTGGGCTGGACGCTCCTAATTGCCGCCCATCTTCAGCCACCAAGAGGAGATTCGCGATGATTTGGGGATCCGAAAGTTCCACGGGCACTCTCCCTGATCTAAGACCGGTGAACACCGTACGTCGCACCGTTTCTCTCACTCAGTGTGCAGCTATCGTGGCCAGAAGGCAAGTAGTATTACGAGGTCTTGGGCCTGCAAAAATGCGGGTAATCCCTGTACTAACCAAGGGCATAGCGGGGCAGGCAAGCCCAGGATTGACTGAGGTAAGCATCAGCTTACTAACTCTGGTTATGGGACGGAAACCGGCGTCGGGGACGTTGTTTCTGGCGCGTCGGAGCGGTTATGGATTAAAGAGTTATCCATGGCATCCAGTAACAACCGCAGCCCCGACGTCCAGGAGCAACTCCGTTACCTTCACTTCTGCCGAAACCAGCTTACCCAGGCTATCGAGTCACTCCAGAGATTTCAGCAGATTCGCGGCAGCCGCAAGGCAACTTCCGACGTTGTAAGTGATGAAGCGCCGGCCCCAGTCAGTCATCCCGGCTCCGCGAAACCCCCCCAATCCGGCTCAATGGGTCGCCGTCAACGTGCGGGGCGGAACCACGGCTGAGAAATCGAAACTCACTTGATGGCTCTCGTTGATCCAACCCTCTATGGAAACCTTCTCTCCCGTGTCTGAGAACCATTGCCCGTCAGTGCGATGTAGTTCGAGGGTCTCGTTGAGCCTTTTCACTACAACCCGCATGCGATCGGGACCAGCAGCCAGCAGAATCGCATCCGCCAGCCGGCCGCTCGGATATCGAAGAATTAAATACATCGGGCACCTCTCCCGGTCAAAGACCTTATGCATACTACTATCTACTCCTTCCCGCACTATCCGCAAGCTGACCTTGGATATGAACCGGAAGTTCTGGAACTCCGATCGGAACGGTTGACAGTAATCTTTCATTCAAGCCGAGGCAGGCTGCTTGAAGAAGAAGGTGTACTGGTCGAAGGCCCGGTCGTCCGCGTCAACCAGTTGTTGATGGGCCACCGACACCATCTCCCATCCCTCCTGGCCTAACGAGTCCAGCGTAGCCTGAATGGTGTCGAGATCCTGATCGGATTGGAAAATCGTGTAGATCCATTTCATCAGAAATCATCATGGCAGACCCCGTCGAATCCAGGCAACCGCCTCGCGAGCCCCGGTTATAATGACCGCAGTGCAGCCGCATAACGATGAGGTGAAGCGATTGCTTGACCGAACCTTCCAATCGCGGTTCGGGCGGAAGCCGCGCGCGACCTCGGCCGCCGACCGAGTGACTACGGCGCCTGGCGGGCGCTGTGTTCGGTCGTCATCTCCGAAGAGGACGATGCGGGTTTACGCTGCGCCGTCGTGCGGGTGTTGCCGGATTGGAACCGCCTCGCCGCGATCAACCAGTTAGTTCGCCCATTCCTCAATCAGGACGTTCGCCGGGCCGCCCTGAATGTTTTGGAAGGGCTGGGGGCGGCCGGCGGACAGTATGAAGGAATGCTCCAGGCCGCGTTGTCTGCCCTGAGGAGCGGTACCAACCAGAATCCGGCAGCCCTTGCGTCTTGCCGTTACGATTCGGGCGGGATCCCCGGCGGCTGGAATTTCTCAAGGACGAACTCCTGCCGGGAGACGCTAACCGGCGGGTCGAAGCGGTCGCATGCCTGTGCTGCCTGGGAGAAATCGCACCGGCTCTCCTGGCCTCTTACGATTCGTCGCCGGCTGTGCGTGCACGGCTCGCTGAAACTCTCGGGTCTATCGCGAGAAGCGTGGGACGGATGTTCTGGAGAAACTGTTGCTGGACGCCGATCCCAAAAGTCTCCAACGAGTCGCGCAAAGCCTTACGGCTGATGGGACGAGCGGAGGCCTCCAAGCCCCGAGTCGAAGCTCGTGGAGTGCAGCGTAACTCCCCGTGCGCCCGTTGTTGGCAGAGATCAGCCCGGTTAGGCGAGCCCGGAGCCGCCGAGGACGAAATCGAGGCAGCCGAGCGCCGTCTGGGAGTGCGGCTGCCTCCGTCGTACCGCGCCTTTCTGGCGGAGTCGAACGGATTTTACCTGGGCTCTTCGATCGAGAGGCTAGATGGTGCCGGTGAACTCGAGTGGTTCCGCGATTCCTGCCTCGATTGGATCGTGGCATACGAGATTGGCAAGGACATTTCCCCGGAGGAGCACCTGCGGCACCGGACAGACAACACGTTCCGCTTCCGATACGCCCACCTGCGGTCCTGCCTGCAGATCAGCGAAGCCGGGGACAGCGCGGTGCTGCTGCTGAACCCGGAAGTGGTCGATTCCGACGAGGAGTGGGAGGCCTGGTTCTTTGCCAATTGGCTACCCGGCGCCGCGATCCATGGCTCCTTTCGAGAGCTCCTGGAAAACGAGCTGCGCGAGTTGAAGAACAACGCCAGCCGCGAATAACAACGGCGAAAGTCGGTTCATTCGCTCCGCAAGGCGACTGCCGGATCGACGCGCACCGCCCGCAAAGCCGGCGCGACGGTCGCGGCCAGTGCTACCACAAGGAGCACGGCTCCCACCACCACGAAGTTCGCCAGGTCGCCGGTGCGCACTTCGGGAACCAGAAACATCGCCAGAGGACGAACCGCCAGGACGGCCAATCCCGTGCCGATGACGATCCCCACCGCTGTCAGAACAGCGCTCTGGTGAAGCACCAGCCGCAAGACCCGGCCAGGCGTGGCTCCCAGCGCGACTCGCAGACCGATCTCGCGGACGCGCCGGCTCACGGCGAACAGGAGAACCCCATACAGTCCGACTGACGCCAAGGCCAAACCGAGTATTCCGACGGTGCCAAGGAATATCGCACCCACCTGGCTGGGCAGCATGGCAAAAGCCAGGGCGCGGTGCATCGGCTTGACCTCGACAGCCGCCGTGGGATCGAGTTGTCCCAGAAGCGATTGGATTGGATGGATCAGAGTCTCGGGACGGCCGGCAGCGCGCACCAGAAATTGCAGATTCACCACCGAGCCCGACCACTGGGCGTAGGGCTCGTAATAGGCCAACGCATTCTCTTCCCCCAGCGTGAAATACTTGCTGTTCCGGGCGACTCCCACGATCAGAATCGGCGACTTCTCCCGGCGGATGGTGTGACCTACCGCGTCGGTGGCGCCGAACAGCCTCCGTGCCAGGTTCTCGTTCAGAATCGCGACATGCCCGGCGCCCATCCGATCCGACGGCACGAACGGGCGGCCTTGCACGATCGGAATCTGCATGACGCGGAAGTAGTCCGGCCCCACGTAATTCATGTTGAAAAGAACGTGCGCTGGCGGGCCCACGTCGGGAGTGAGGGTGGCGCCTTCGGTCATGTGATCGTTGAGCGGCACCACGCGAGCAATGGCGGCTCCTTCGACTCCCCGCAGTCCTTTCAGGTGCTCAACGGCACGGTCGATCACGGCTCTGGTCTTATCTGCGCTGCGGTCTGTATCTGGCACCAGGCGCATATACGCCCAAATCGTATGCTCGAGATCGAATCCAGGGCTGGCGGTGGATGCCCGCACCAGGTTGCGCAGGAAGAGGAAGCTTGCCGACAGCAGCACGATCGACACCGCGAGCTGCCCGACCACCAGCAGGTTGCGGATGCTGAAAGGAGCTGACCGGCTCTCGTCGCGCTTGAGAGCCACGCCGATGCCCGCCTTCACCCCTTGGATTGCAGGCATGAGACCGGCGGCGACGCTGGTGCCCACCGCCACCGTAGCGGCGTAGGCCAGCAGACGCCAATCCGGCTGGATCACGAACTGGATTGGCAGCGGCAGGGGCAGTTGGACCCGGCTCAGCAAAGACGTGAGCGCGAGATTCAACAACAGAGCAGCTACGGTTCCACAGGCCGCCAGCAACCAGCTCTCGGCCAGGAGCTGGCGGATAATGCGCCCGCGGCCGGCGCCGATGGAAAGCCGCACAGCGATCTCGTGGGAGCGGCTCGCAGCGCGCGCCAACAGAAGGCTCGCCACGTTTGCGCAGGCGATGAGCAGCACCAGCCCTACCACCACCATCAGCACGCCGAAGAACGCCGCCACCGGCAACATCAGCTCGGCATCCGTCTCAATGCGGTCCACGCCGGAAATCGCGACTACTTGAAGATCGGAAGCCCACTTGTGGTTCCCGTCCGGATAGACACGGTCCAACTCGCGGCACACCGACATCAGTCGCCCGAACACTGCGGGTCGGGCCATGCCCGCCTCGAGACGCGCGTAGAATTGCACGATCGTACGCTCATCCGTGACCGGGACGTAGAGGTCGGGCGAGAATCCGAATCCGGTCACCGTGCGATGGTCGCGGGGAAGGACTCCGGCGACGGTGAAGACGCGCCCATCGAGCACCAGCTTGCGCCCGACCACCCGCGGGTCGCTTCCCAGGCGCCGCTGCCAGAAGCCGTAAGTCAGGACCACGGTGTCCGACTCGCCAGGCTGGATGGGCCGGCCCCTGGCGACCGGAATGCCGGTCACATCGAAGAAATTGTCGGTCACGCGGACTACGGACAGCGAGGCGGTGCTGTCGCCGTTCCGCCAGTTGGCCTCCATCTCTTCGTTCTCGCCGGCCAGGCCGGCAAAGATCCCGGAGTCGCGGACAAAGCGGTATTCACGCAGGCCCGAGTGGCTGTTGCCGCCGATGCGGACTTGCACCAGGGTGTGCGGATCGCGCACCGAAGGCTCGCTGAACAGCACCTCGTTCGCGATGCTGAAAATGGTGATGTTGGCGCCGATACCCAGCGCCAGGCAGACGATGGCGGTGAGCGCGAAACCGGGATCGCGAAGAAAGGTGCGCGCGGCGTAACGCAGGTCTGCTGACAAATCTTCCAGCCATCGGAACTGCCATGCGGAGCGCGTTTCCTCGAGGGCCCGAGCCATCGAGCCGAATTCGTGGCGCGCCTGCGACATTGCGGCACCATGCGAGAGGCCGGCCGCGATGAGCTCATCGGCGCGGGCCGCAATGTGGAATTCGAGTTCGCTGTCAAGTTCCTGCTCGAAGCGGGCCCGCCGCGGCAGGTACGTCAGGCGGCGGAGAGTTTCTTTCCAACCAGACATGAGGCCTCCTCAATCGCGCAGTGCCACCGCAGGATCCACCCGCAAGGCGCGCAGAGCCGGGGCGATCGTGGCGGCCATTGCAACCAGGACCAGCGCGGCGGCAACCACCGCGAAATTCGCGGCATCGGTCGTCCGCACCTCCGGCGTGAGGAACATCGCCAGCGGGCGCACGGCGACTACCGAGATCACCAGCCCGATGACGGTACCCGTGGCGACCAGGGAGGCGCTTTGCCCGGCCACCGATTTCAGGATCGCGCCGGGCGTAGCTCCCAGAGCGACTCGCAGGCCAATCTCGCGGATTCGCCGGCTGACCGAGTACAGGAGTACGCCGTAGAGACCAATCGACGCGAGAGCGATGCCCAGCAGTCCCATCGAGCCGAGAATCGCCGAACCCGCACGGCTCGGCAGCAGTGCCAATCCGAGCCCATCCTGCATAGTCTTGACTTCCAGCGCCGCCGTGGGGTCGAGGCGGTGCAGCTCGTCGCGCACCGCGGAGAGCAGCGCCGGCGCCGGGCCAGCCGCGCGGACCAGAAACTGGAGATTCACCGACGTTCCTCGGTCCTGCGAGTAGGGCTGGTAGACGGCAAGGACGTTTGCCTCTCCCAGAGTCATGTACTTGGCATTGCGCGCCACGCCCGCGATGCGGACCGGATTCCCGCCTCCAAGCCACACCACATGGCCGACGGGGTTGGCATCGCCGAATAATCGCCGCGCCATGTTTTGATTCAGAATGGCGACCGCGGGAGCACCCGGTCCATCGGTGGGGAGGAATTCTCTGCCCTCCAGGATGGGAATTTGCATGGTTTGGAAGTAGCCGGCGCTCACGTAGTTCCCGTTCCAACGCAGGATCGCGGATTCGCCCGAGAGATCGGTCCGGACCGGCATCTGGTAATTCATGGCATCGGTGAGCGGCACCACTCGTGCAACCGACGCCGCTTCGACGCCGGGCAGCCCTCGCAAACGTTCCAAAGCGGTATCCACCAGCGGCCGGATCTTCGCGTCACCCGGATATTCTTCCGGGACCAGCCGCACGGACGCCCAAACAGTGTGCGGGATGTCGAATCCAGGATTCATGCCGGAGGCTTGCGCGAAGTTGCGCAGGAAGAGGACCGCCGCCGACAGCAGTACGATCGAGACCGCCAACTGCCCCACCACCAGGACATTGCCGAGCGTCCGCTGTCCACGAACCACCTGACGTTGGCTTTGTTTGAGCGCGGTCGCGATGCCGACCCGCGCACCCTTGAGGGCCGGAGCGAGACCCGCAAGCAGGCTCGTCCCGATGGTCAAAGCAATGGCGTAATCGAGGAGCCTCCAGTCCGGTGAGATCACCAGTTGAACCGGTAGCGGCAGCGGCAGACGAATCCGCGGCGCCATGGAAGTGAGCCCGAGGTTCAAGCCCAATCCCGCAGCCGTCCCCAGCAAAGCCAGCAGAAGGCTCTCGGCGAGCAACTGGCGAACGATGCGGCCGCGCCCCGCGCCGATGGAGACCCGGATGGCAAGCTCGTGGGTGCGGCTGGAAGCCCGGGCCAGCAGCAGGCTGGCAACATTCGCACACGCGATGGCCAACACCAGCGCTGCCACGATCATCAGCATGCCGAAGAAGGCTGCGATGGCAAGAAGGCCCCGGTCGCTTTCGAGGCGGTCGAGCCCCGATATGGCGGTCACCTGAACGCCCTTGCCCCAATCTTCCCGCGGATAGGTCTGCTCCAACTGCCGGCAAAGCCCCTGTAATTGCGCCGCGGCGCTTTGCCGCGTCGCTCCCGGCTGCAACCGTGCGAAAAAGGCTGCCTCGCGAGCGTCGCCAGACAGGGGCATGTAGAGATCCGGCGCAAATCCGGGGCCGAAGACCGTGCGGTGATCGGCAGGCAGTACTCCCGCTATCACAAAGGGCCTGCCATCGAGCACCAGGCTGCGGCCGATCGCGTTGGGGCCGCCGCCCAGCCGCGACTCCCAGAATCGATGCGAGATGACAACGCTGCTGGTGTCGCCGGCTTCGAGTGGACGCCCCATCGCCAGCGGAATTCCGGCGGTCTCAAAGAAGTTGCCGGTCGCCAGGATGGCAAACAGCCGGTCGGCGGCATCGCCGTGGCGCCAATTGGTTTCCATGTTCTCGTTGGCGCCGGCCATCGCTGCGAAAATGCCCGCGTCGCGAATCGCACGGTAGCCGTGCATCGGCGAGTGGCTGTCGCCGCCGATGGTAATCGACACCAGCGATTCCGGATTGCGCACTGACGGCTGGCAGAACAGGATCTCCGCCGCGATGCTGAAGATCGTAGTGTTGGCGCCGATGCCCAGCGCCAGGCACAGAGCAGCCGTCACCCCAAAGGCGGGATTCCGGCGGAATGCGCGGGCGGCATACCGGAGGTCGGCGAAGAGGTCCTCGATCCAGGCGAACTGCCAGGCGGAGCGGGTTTCCTCTCTCGCGCGCGCGGACGGGCCGAATTCCCGACGCGCCCGCGCCAGTGCGGCGGTTCGGGGCACGCCGGTTTCGACCAGTTCATCGGCGCGGGATTCAATATGGAACTCGAGCTCCGCATCGAGTTCACGGTCGAACCGCGACCGTTGCCAGAGATACCGCAGCCGGCAGAGGGTTTCGTTCCAGAAGGCCATGAGGAACCCCCTAAGCCGTCCGCATCACCAGTTGAATGGCGCGAACCAGGCGGTCGAAGTCCTCGGCCTCCCGTTCCAATTGTTTGCGGCCTTCCGGTGTCAGCCGGTAGAACCGCGCCTTGCGGTTGTTCTCCGAAATCCCCCACTCCGCTTTCAACCAGCCCTTCACCAGCATCCGGTTGAGCGCCGGATAGAGGGAACCTTCCTCAATGATCAGGTCGTCGCCCGAAGACTCCTTCACCCGCCTGGCGATGGCGTAGCCGTGCAAAGGACCTCCGCGCAGGGTGCGAAGGATGAGCATGTAGAGCGTGCCGGGAAGCAGCTCCGGATTGGCGCGTTCTGCCATATTCCCCTTTCCAGACTATCCATACGAGGGACAGGGGAGTCAAGTTCCGAAAATGTTCCGAGTGCCGGCGCCCGATCAGTTGATCCAATCTTTGTCGTCTTCTTCGTCCTCGTCGTCTTCCTCGTCGCCGTCTTCTTGGTCCAAGTCTGCTTCGGAATCGGCGCGCACGGTCGCATCCGCCATCTCGATGGCCTCATGGGCTGCCTCGTCGACGTCTTCGTCGCCGGTATCGAGCAGGTCCTTCAGAACGTGACGCGCTTCAGCGGGACGGATCGAACCCACGGCGGATATGGCCTCGATCAACAGGTCCTTCGACGTATCATGACCTTGAACGAGCGACACAACATGGGGCCACGCCGCTTCCAGTCCCCAGGTTCCGGCGGCCCGAACCGCCTCGAGGTGAATCAGGGGATCGGAGCTCCTCAAGGCCGCCATGATCGATTCCTCGAAGCCGCGGACGTGTCGCATCGCGAACACCGCGGTCAACATCCATTCCGGATCGCCGCTTTCCCATGCCTCCCGGATGGCCGGCTCGTGCCAAGGCTGCGGGAACCGCACCGATCCCTCCACCACCCTGCGCCGGAGTTCCTTCGAGTT
>Ga0335081_10020816_pt1 | contig 10608 bp, 8 predicted proteins | sample Lox_Sample_35_FD_206713 | JGI IMG/M metagenome (GOLD analysis project Ga0335081, IMG submission 206713) | Soil microbial communities from Loxahatchee National Wildlife Refuge, Florida, United States - Lox_Sample_3.5 | ecosystem: Environmental > Terrestrial > Soil > Wetlands | place: USA: Florida... | reverse complement strand
TCTGGAGTTCCGAGTCATTCGAACTGGAAAATTGTACCTTAAAGCTGTCGGCGCCGTGCATCGCATCTTCCGCCCGTGCGATGATTTCCCCGAGGACGCAATGGACGATGACCCGCAGACCGCGAACGCACGGTCGGGCGCCCATTTCTCCTCGGCTAATGGGCATACAAGCAACATGCGCGTTGAGAGCCGGCTGCGGTATCATTGTGATTCTTACCCCATGAAAATCCATGAATATCAGGCCAAGGCTCTCTTGGCGCGGCACAATGTTCCTGTGCCGCGAGGCGAGGTCGCGCTGACGGCGGAGGAGGCCGAGGCGGCGGCGCGGAAAATCGGCGGAAGCGTGGTTGTGAAGGCGCAGATTCACGCCGGCGGACGAGGTAAAGGCGGAGGCGTGAAGATCGCCAAGGACGCGGCCGAGGCCCGGGCGATCGCGCAAAAAATGCTGGGTATGACCCTGGTGACGCACCAGACCGGTCCGGAAGGCCGCGTGGTGCAACGGCTGCTGATCGAGGAGACGCTGCCGATCGAACACGAGTTTTATCTGGGCATCGTACTTGACCGCGCGCTGGGAAAAAACGTTTTCATGGCGTCAGCCGATGGCGGAGTGGAGATCGAGGAGGTCGCGGCGAAGACGCCGGAGCGGATTTTGAAGGAAGTGATCGAGCCGGGACTCGGGCTTCAGGCGTTTCAGGCGCGCAAGCTTGCGTTCGGGATCGGGTTTCAGGGAGCGGCGGCGAATGGGGCGGCGAACGCGATGGTCGCGCTCGATCGGGCGAACGAAGCGCTGGACGCGACGCTCGCGGAAATCAATCCGTTCATTCTGACGAAAGATCAGAAAGTGTACGCGCTCGACGCGAAGATTAATCTCGACGATAACGCGATGTTTCGTCACAAGGATCTGGCCGCGCTGCGCGATTTGAATGAAGAAGCTCCGCTCGAAGTGGAGGCGTCCAAATTCGGGCTGAACTACATCAAGCTGGACGGCAACGTGGCGTGCATGGTGAACGGGGCGGGGCTGGCGATGTCGACTATGGACATTATCAAGTACGCGGGCGGAAATCCGGCGAATTTTTTGGACGTGGGCGGAGGGGCGAACGCCGAGCAGGTCAAAAATGCGTTCCGGATTCTGCTGTCGGACCCGGCAGTAAAAGCGGTATTAATCAATATTTTCGGCGGAATTCTGCGATGCGACACCCTGGCTACGGGAGTGGTCGCGGCGGCGCGCGAGTTGTCGATCAAAGTGCCAATCGTGGTGCGAATGGAGGGAACCAACGTCGAGTTGGGACGCAAGATCCTGATGGAATCGGGCTTCAATTTTACGGTGGCCGACGGGATGCGGGACGCGGCTGAGAAAGTGGTGAGGCTGGCCCAATGAGCATTCTGGTCAACGAGAATACGCGCGTTATTGTTCAAGGATTTACGGGCAAGGAAGGCACTTTCCACGCCTCGCAGGCGATCGCGTATCATACGCAGGTGGTGGGCGGTGTGACGCCGGGTAAAGGCGGGCAGAAGCATCTCGATCTGCCGGTGTTCAACACGGTCGCCGACGCGGTGAAGGCGACTGGGGCGAACGCATCGGTGATCTTCGTGCCTCCGCCGTTCGCCGCCGACGCGATCATGGAAGCGGCGGACGCGGGCATCGCCCTGGTGGTGTGCATTACCGAGGGAATTCCGGCGGCGGACATGGTGAAAGTCGCGGAATATCTTAAAAAGCATCAGAAGACCAGATTAATAGGCCCCAATTGTCCCGGAATTATTTCACCGGGAAAATGTAAAATCGGGATCATGCCGGCACATATCCACTTGCAGGGACACGTAGGGGTGGTGTCGCGCTCGGGGACGCTGACTTATGAGGCCGTGGGCCAGTTGACCAAGCTGGGCATCGGACAATCGACGTGCATCGGCATCGGCGGCGACCCGGTGATCGGGACGACGTTCACGGACGCGCTACGGTTGTTCAATGAGGATGCGGACACGCACGCGATCGTGACGATCGGCGAGATCGGCGGGACGGCGGAGGAAACCGCGGCGGCGTTCATCAAAGCGAACGTGAAGAAGCCGGTGATCGGGTTCATCGCGGGGCAGACCGCGCCGCCGGGGCGCCGGATGGGTCATGCGGGAGCGATCATTTCGGGCGGCAGCGGCAAGGCGGAAGACAAGATCGCGGCGCTGAAGGCGGCGGGAGTGACGGTGTGCGCGTCGCCGGCCGATATCGGCGAAAAGGTCAAATCCAGACTCTAGACATGGAACGAACATTTGCCATCATTAAGCCCGACGCGGTCGCGGCGGGCCACAGCGGCGAGATTCTCGCCATCATCGAGAAGGCCGGATTCCGGATCGTCGGAATGAAGATGAAGCGGTTGAGCCGGCTGGAGGCCGAGGCATTTTACGCGGTGCACCGGGAGCGGCCGTTTTTCGCGTCGCTGGTCACGTTCATGATAGAGGGTCCGGTGATCGTGATGGCGCTGGAAGCGCCGGATGCGATTCGCAAATGGCGCGACACGATGGGCGCCACCAACCCGGCGAACGCGGCCGAAGGTACCATTCGCAAGCGCTTCGCGCAGTCGATCGAACGGAATTCAGTACACGGGTCGGATGCGCCGGAGACCGCGGCGGTGGAAATTCCGTTCTTCTTCAGCGCGTCGGAACTGTTGTAGGATGCGTTGAAAAAGGGGACAGACCGCTCTGTCCACGCCCATCGCTCTGAACGCAATGAACCTCTTCGGATGGGGACAGAGTAGTCTGTCCCCTTTTTTCAATACACTCCTAACGATCCCGGCCTGATAGAATCTTTCTCGATGGAAAGCTATATCCGCGGGCCGGAGATGCAGCTCTCGACCCAGACTACGCACCAGGTTTTTCTCGATACCGTTCGCAGATTCCCGGATCGTGACGCGCTGATCGTGCGGCACCAGAACGTGCGGCTGAGCTGGCGGCAGCTTGCCGACCAGGTTGAGCGAACCGCGCGCGGGCTGGTTGGACTGGGGCTAAAGCCGGGCGATCGCGTGGGCGTGTGGGCGACGAACTGTGCCGAGTGGATCTACCTGCAGCTCGGGTGCGCGCGAGCGGGGTTGGTGCAGGTGAACGTGAACCCGGCGTATCGCTCGAGCGAGCTGGCGTATGTGCTGAAACGGTCGGGCATGAAGGCGCTGATTCTGCGCGCGGAGGATTCGCGCTCGAATTATCGCGGAATTCTCGAAGACGCGAGCAGCGGCCAGAATCTGGCGCTGCGGCACGTGGTGTACCTGGGCGAGGATTCGTGGAACCGGATGCTCGAGAACGGCGCGGAGGTTGGTCCGGGGCCATCGGACTGCAACGAGGTGGTCAATATTCAGTACACCTCGGGAACCACGGGATCGCCCAAGGGGGTTCTGCTGACGCATCACAACCTGATCAACAACGGTCGCATTGTCAACCTGGGGTTGCGCTACACGGAGCAGGATCGCGTGTGCATTCCGGTTCCGCTGTACCACTGTTTCGGGTGCGTGGGCGGCACGATGACCACGATTTCGAGCGGCGCGGCGATGATTTTTCCGGCGCCGACCTTCGATCCGCTGGCGACCATGGAGGCTATCCATCACGACCGCGCTACCAGCGTCTACGGAGTGCCGACGATGTTCATCGCGCAGCTTCAGCATCTCGAATTTTCACGCTTCGATTTTTCGAGCCTGCGAACCGGGGTGATGGCGGGAGCTCCGTGCCCGATCGAAGTAATGAAACGGGTGGTGCAGGACATGCACTGCCCGCAGATGACGATTTTCTACGGCCAGACGGAATCGTCGCCGGTGATCACCATGGCGTATGTTGACGATCCGATGGAGCGTCGCGTGGCGACGGTCGGGACCGCATGTCCGGCGACGGAGATCAGGATCGCGGGGGCGGATGGAAAAACGCTGCCGGTGGGCGAGCAGGGCGAGCTGTGCGCGCGCGGCTACGCAGTGATGAAGGGCTACGATCAGGACCCGGAGGCAACGGCGCGCACGGTGGATGCGGAGGGTTGGCTGCACACGGGCGACCTGGCGACTATGCGGCCCGACGGCTATTTCCGCATCACCGGACGGCTGAAGGACATGATCATCCGCGGCGGCGAAAACATTTATCCGCGGGAGGTGGAGGAGTTTTTGTACACGCACCCCAAGATCGCCGACGTGCAGGTGGTAGGATTGCCGGACGAAAAGCTGGGCGAAACGGTGGCGGCGTGGATCCGCCTAAGACCGGGCGCGACGGCGACCGAAGAAGAGATCCGCGATTTCTGCAAAGGCCAAATCGCGCATTTCAAGATCCCGCAGTATATCCGTTTCGTAGATTCGTTCCCCATGACGGTGACGGGGAAAATTCAGAAATACGTGATCCGGCAGACAGAGATCAAGGAGCGGCACCTCGCGAAAGCGGCGGAGATTCAGACGGCGTGATCGTCCGCGCTTAGGGCTGGACTCGCGAGGCTCAATACGTCTCCACCCCCGCTGTTTCGGGCGACTTGCGGCGGATCCGGAAGTGATACACCAGCGCGCCGGTCAGGATGGTCACCACGGCGGCGAGCGAGATGTAGGGCTTCAACTGGATTCCCTGGATGATCATCCACGTGCCGATCAGCAGAAAGAAAACCGGGACCAGCGGGTAGCAGAAGCTCACCACGCGCAGCTTGCGCCAGCCTTCCCGGCGGCGATGGCGGAACAGCATCAGCGAGGCGACGCTCATCACGGCGAAAAAGTTCAGCGTGAAGCCGATGTAGTTGACAAGCTGCGGGAACGGAGTCAGCGTCATCAGCATGGTGCACACGCCCTGCGCGGCGATCGCGATCACCGGAGTGTGCCAGCGCGGATGCACCTTCGCGGCGGCGCGCAGGAACGCTCCGTTATTCGCCATGGCGTAATATACGCGCGGGCCGGTGACCACCTGCGCGTTGATGGTCGCCAGCAGCGAAAGCGCCATCAGCGCGCTGAACAGGCCGCCGACATCTTCGCCGAACAGATGATTGGCCGCCATGGCGCCCACCGCGATGTGGTCCTTCACGCTTTCAAGCGGCAGGGCGTAGATGAACACGACGTTGATGAGTAAATACAACGTCGCGACCAGCGCGGTTCCGATCGCCAGCGCCAGGGGAAGCGTGCGCGACGGATTGCGCAACTCTTCGGCGACGTAGGTGGCCGCGTTCCAGCCGCTGTAGGCCACGTAGATCCAGAACAGGCTGAGGAAGAACTGCTGCCAGATCGGCGTGGCCGCGGTGCGTGTGGCGTGCAGCGAGAAATTCTGCCAGCTTCCGTGCCCCGTGCCGAAAGCGAGCGCGATGAACGCGACCAGGATCAGCACCTTCGCCGTGGTGAGCACATTTTGCGCGCGCGCGGCGCGTTGCAGCCCGGCGACGTTCAAAAGCGTGCACAGCAACACGACCGCGCAGGCCACCATCTGCGGCTTTCCGAATTCGAGCGTCCAATCGCCCGACCCGGCGAGCAGCGCGGGCGTGCCCGAGGTGCACGGGGGGCAGATATGGCCGAGATACTCGGCAAAGGCGAGCGCGGCTCCCGCGATAGGCGCGGAGAATCCGGCGAAGAAGGAAACCCAGCCGGTCATGAATCCCCAGGTCGGTCCGAAGGCGCGCGTGAGGTAGACGTATTCTCCGCCGGAACTGGGGAAATTGATGCCGAGCTCGGAGTAGCACATCGCGCCGGCGAAGGCGCACAGCGCGCCGGCCACCCAGATGAACAGCACCAGCGCGGGCGAGCCAAGCTGGCCGGCGAGAAATCCGGTGGTTCCGAAAATTCCCATGCCGATCATGCTTGAAATCACCAGCGCAGTCGCGCTGACCACGCCCAACTGGCGGAGCAAAGCCGGCTTTGCAGGCGTAGAGGCCACGTTCGCTTTCATTTTAATTCTGATTGCGAGGATTGTTGAGAAAGGGCGGAGCTTCTGTCCGCCGTTACCGACCTGGCCGGGCGGCTGAGGCGCTGATTCCGCGGGCATCGATCTGGCTCAGTACGCGGTCCAGGTCCGCGTCCTGTACCGGCCGGACCACCAGGAATCCGCCGCCCGATTCCAGGCTCGCGGCGAGCTCGGCGTCGTACACATCGCTTGCCAGCACGAAATAGGGAACGTGGGCGCGGATGCGCTCCTGGTATTCGCTCGATCCGGCGACCGACGGACGCACTGCCCAGAACACCGCGTCGAAGCGCACGCGCTGTGCCAGATCCGCGGCTTCCTCCATAGGCGCGGGAACCACGCGATGGCCGCGCGCGCTCAACTGGCCCAGCAACTGACGTTGCCCGCCCAGATCCGGATCCACCACCAGCATGGTCATGGCGAGTGGCGCTTTCCGGGCCGGACCCGGCGTCTCGGCGATGTGCTCCGCCGCGCGGGCCACGGGCAGGTCGATTTCAAAGCGCGCCATGCGAATCGCGTCGCCTTTGGCGCTGCCGCGAAAGCGGATCTCGCCGCCGTGACTCTGAATAATTCCCTGGCACACTCCGAGGCCCAATGCGCCGCCGGGCGAACGGCCCTCGGCGAAGGGATCGATCTCCGCGCCCTGCTCATTCAACGGAATCGAGTATCCGATCTCCACGGTTACGAGCCGCGCGATCACGCCGCTCGAAACGCAAATCGTCCGGGCCGCGGATTCCGACGCGTACTGTTCGGCGTGCACCAGCAAGTTCAGGAACACCTGCTCGATCTGGCCCTGCGATCCCAGCACCATGGCGGTCTCCGGCGACACGCGATTCTGCACGCGCAGCTCCAGCGTGCGCCACTCCGGATCGCGGAACTGCATCAGGCTCGCCATGAGCGCGTTCACGTCCACGTGGCGGGCCGCGGCGTCCTCGGGGCGCGCAAAGGACACCAGCCGCGACACGATTTCACTCGCGCGCTGCGATTCGCCGGCGAGCAGCCGCAGGTCGCGCTCCGGAATCGGATGGCGGCCGTAGGAGGTGAACGAGGTCGCCAGTTGCAGAATGCTTTCAAGCGGCGCGCGTAGTTCGCTTGCCACGCCGGAGATCAACTGGCCCGTCGCGGCCAGTTTTTCGCTGCGAAAAAGCTGCTCGCGGATAGTCTGCTGCTCCTGGAGCTTGAGCGATGTGGCCACCTGATTGGCCAGGTGTTGCGCCGCGGCCTGTTCCTCCAGGCCGAAATATCCGAGCCGCCGCGCGTTGCCGACCTCCAGCACGCCTATGACTTCGTTCTGCGACAGCAGCGGCACGAACATCGCCGAGCGCGGGAGGTTGGAGCGCGCCTCCGTCTTCACGAACGGGCTGCGCCGCACGTCGGGGACGTTCAGCAGCGTGCCGTTGCGATAGCACACCACGGCCGCGCCGGCCAGACCGCCGGGCGGGGAATCGATCGGCACGGCCATCGGGTCGGGCTCCTTGCGCGTGGGAACGCGTTCCAGGGCCTTGTTGCGCCTGCTGTGCAGGTACAGGCGCACGCCGGTCGCCTGCGTCACGGTGGGCAGCACGGTCACGAGTTTTTCGGCGATCTCGCCGGGCGAAGCGGCGGAGATGATCTCCTCACTCAGCGCGTGAAAGGCGCGCAGCAGGCGGCGATTGGTCGCCAGCCGTTTTTCGCGCATCCACCACAGCACTCCGAGAATCGTCAGCGCGGCGGCCGCGCCCGCCATTAGCAGCGGCGGAAACATCGACGCGCCGGAAATCACCTGCACATCTTGCGGCGAGCCCAACAGAAGCTGAAATCCGCCGTCGTAAGGAGGTTCGAGCGAATACTGCGTCGCCACCCCGGTCAGGCGCACGTGATCGCCGATGTGGATGCGCAGCTCCTGCGGATTCGCTTCAGCGCGGCGCGGCAGAAAGACGGAGAGCGTGGATCCATGATCGGTGACCTCCAGGCTGCGCCCGCCCAGGTTTTGCGCCGCGCCCGTGACGGTTCCCGCGGTCCGCACGAGCAGGCCCAGATAACGAAAGCTGTTCAGGGCGGAGAGGGAGAGGTCCATGGGCTCGGGCGGCTCGTCGTGGCGCACCTTGCGAATCGTTTCGGCCGCGAGAAGCGGCATCGCCGCGACACTTTGAATGGTGCCCTGGCATTCGATCCAATCGCCCGGCTCAAGATCGGAGAAACTCGCGCGGTCGCCGCGGATCAGCAGACCGTGATCGGTGGAGTCGCGCACCGGAAGGTAGTAGGTGTCGAGCGCCCACAAGGGGGCGGAAGCCACCTGCGCGCGGATTGCGATGGTACGGCCCTGGTAGGCGGGACTGAGATCGTGTCCCGAACGGGACGACGCCTGTTCGAGTGTGATGAAATCCTGCGCGGCAACGACGGCCGCGCCCGCCAGCAGAGCGGCGATCAGCCGGCGCATCGGGCGCCCGCATCATCGGCGAGAGCGGCTCGCCAAACAGCCGATGCTTTCTCCGAAACCTTCATTTGCAAGAGATCATAACATGTGAGGATGTCACCCTAGACTAAGGTACTGGCATTTAAAGTGAATTCTAAGAGATTGGATCATCGCAAACGGACAACTGGTTGAGCATGAAAGACTTGATAGCGCGCCGTTATCTCATTTCAGGCCGTGTTCAAGCTGTCGGATTCCGGTATTTCACTGAGCACCACGCGCGGGAGAAGAATATCGCCGGGTGGGTCCGCAATCTTGCGGATGGTCGGGTGGAAGTCCACGCGGAGGGTCCGCCGGAGAGGCTGAAAGAGTTCGAGCAGGACCTGCGAGAGGGTCCGCGATGGGCTGAGGTGCGGGGATTCGAGGTGCTCGAAGCGGCTCCGCTGCGGTCCGGGCGATTCGAGATCCGGTAGGATTCAGAGATCCTCAAACGTGAGCCACGTGTCCTTGGCGGATCTTCGCCAATGCGGCCGGTCCGATCTCCTCATTGTCGTGGAACGCGAAGGTGAACGGCCTCCATCCGGGCCGGGTATCCTGCGATGCGATCCGACTTGTTTTTTCGGAGCCCAGCCGATCGGAAGAAGGGCGGCGTAGACGCGTCTAGCCTTGGTCGAGCGCCAGTAGCTCACGCGGCGAAAAGAACTATACCGACGCGAAGGGCAACTTTTACCAGTCCGCCAAGTCCCTCTGGTTCGCTGCGCGAACCGAGGCCGAGAACCGGGTGGACGCAAACCCAAGCCGCGAGCAATAGAACCTACTAGGTGGTTTAAAATAAAAACAGGCGACGAATGGGCAATCCCTCGATCGTGCGACTGGAACACGCGGATTTCGGCGCGATTGTGCCGGTGATCGCGCACGCGGTTGCGGTGTTCGGCGATGAGCACAAGGCGACGCACTGGCTGTCGACGCCGCTCGAGATTCTCGAAGGCCGAACGCCCACCGAAATTTTGCAAACTCCCGGCGGGGCCGCGCGGATCGAAACGATTCTCACGCGAATCGAGCACAACATCGCATCTTAGATGCCGCTCCAGGTTTATCGCGTTTGCCGCGCGACGTACGCGCGCCTGGATGGGGAAGGTGCGAAGCGCGCAGGCGGGCGCTGGAACTCGCCCGGTTACGCGGTGGTCTACATGGCCGAAAGCATCTCGCTCGCTGTGCTCGAGAACCTGGTCCATATGTCCAAGGTGGATTTTCCGTCGGGCTACGTTGCGTCGACCGCGCTGATTCCGGATTCCGTCGCGATGCTCGATGGAAACGAATTTCGCGCGGGCGGCAGGTCGTGCCCGGAGGCGGGCGACCGGTGGATCGAATCGCGGAAATCTGCGGTTCTGAGGGTTCAATCTGCTGTGGTTCGGAGCGAGCATCTGTATCTGCTGAACCCGGCTCACCACGATTTCGATCGCGTCCAAGTTGAGCAAATCGAGCCGTTTGCGTTCGATCCGCGCTTGTTCTAAACCTCGCTTTTTCAAGGGGAAAACTGCTAAAATAGAGATTTGCGGCCTTTCTCCTCCGGCCGCCTTTCAAGGAGCAAACTTTGGCTGACAATCAGGACCCCACCCCTCCGCCGACCGGGCCGCAGATGCCTCTGGGCGGGGGCGGCGACGGCGGAAAAAATCTGATCCCCATCAATATTGAAGACGAGATGCGGCGGTCGTATCTCGATTACGCCATGAGCGTGATCATCGGCCGCGCGCTGCCCGACGTTCGCGACGGATTGAAGCCGGTGCATCGCCGCATTTTGTACGGAATGCACGAGCTGGGGCTGCATTTCAATCGTCCCACGCGCAAGTGCGCCAAGATCACGGGCGAAGTGCTCGGCAAATATCATCCCCACGGCGATATTCCGGTTTACGACGCGTTGGTGCGCATGGCGCAGCCGTTTTCGCTGCGCTATCCGCTGGTGGACGGGCAGGGGAATTTCGGCTCCATCGACGGCGATCCGCCGGCGGCCATGCGATACACCGAAGCGCGCTTGTCGCGCATCGCGGCCACGATGCTGGAGGACATCGACAAGGAAACCGTCGATTTCCGGCCGAATTACGATGAAAGCGAAGTGGAGCCGGAGGTTCTGCCGGCGCGCGTTCCCAATCTGCTGATCAACGGCAGCGCGGGGATCGCGGTCGGCATGGCGACCAATATTCCACCGCACAATCTGAGCGAAATTATCGAAGCGGCGATCCTGCTGGTGCAGAATCCAGCGACGCATCTTTCGAAAATCGCTGAAGTGGTCAAAGGGCCCGATTTTCCCACCGGCGGCCTGATTCTAGGCCATTCCG
>Ga0335081_10020815_pt1 | contig 10608 bp, 9 predicted proteins | sample Lox_Sample_35_FD_206713 | JGI IMG/M metagenome (GOLD analysis project Ga0335081, IMG submission 206713) | Soil microbial communities from Loxahatchee National Wildlife Refuge, Florida, United States - Lox_Sample_3.5 | ecosystem: Environmental > Terrestrial > Soil > Wetlands | place: USA: Florida... | reverse complement strand
GAGAGCGAGCGCGAGATCCTGGCGAATTCGGTGATGCCGGACCCGCTTGCCGCCCTGGCGCCCGTCATGAGCGCGGCGGAAGTGACGGCAATTCAGTCCGCGGCGCGCGGCGTGACCGTGGACGACGATCTTGTGAGCTACACCCTGGCGATTGTCGAGAAGACGCGCCGCCACGAGTACCTGAGCGTGGGGGTGAGCCCGAGGGGCTCGGTCTCGCTCTACCGGGCGGCGCAGGCCCTGGCGCTGGTGGAGGGCCGCGACTACTGCATCCCGGACGATTTCAAGCGCCTGGTGCTGCCCGTGCTCGCGCATCGCACCGTGGTGAGCTCCCGCTACGCTTCCACCCTCAAGCAGGCCGAGCAGGCCGAGGCCGTGCTGCGCGAAATTGTGGAGTCCACGCCGGTGCCGGTATGAGAAGGGCAGGGGCTAGGGTTTAGGGAGTGGAAGACAGGCTAGAGTTCGAGGCTACGGCCCCTGTGCCGCTGGCCCGCGGCTCGGGACCGCCGCCGGACTGGAAGGCCTGGCAACGGTTTCTGTTGGCGCTGTTCGGGCTGGGCTTCGCCTTGTTCCTCGCGCTCGGAGCCACCGCGCTGCGCGAGGCCGGGCACTTCGGCCTGGCGGCCGGGGCGGCGCTGGCCGCGCTCGTGATGTCCGCCGTGGTGGCCGTGCGGACGGTACCCTACCTCGCGCGGCGCACGGTGCTCGGCCGGCTGATGGTGCGGCTCGAGTACGAGTTCACCGGCACCGGCCTCGTCTACCTGTTGGTGGTCGTGGCCCTGTCGCTGGCGGCCGTCAACACGGGCAACAATCTGCTCTACATCCTTCTGGCAAGCCTGCTCGCCGCGCTGATTGTTTCAGGCGCGGTCTCGCGTGTGGTGCTGCAGGGACTCGAAGTCGAACTCGAGCTTCCCGAACACATCTTCGCCCGCCAGCCCACTCCGGCGCGTCTCACCCTTCGCAACCGCAAGCGATTTTTCGCTTCCTTTGCCGTGACGCTCACCACCCCTGCCCCCAAGCGGCGGCGCGGGCGCCCCGAGCCGCCCGGCGTGAACGATCGCGCCCTGCTCACCGAGCCGGTGTACTGGGACTACGTGCCGCGGCAGTCGGCCCGCGTGCGGCAGCTGGAGTTGACGCTCCCCTCGCGCGGCCTTTACGCGCAGGAGGGCTTCCGCATCGGCACCCGCTTTCCGTTTGGACTGCTGGTGAAGGCGCGCCGCCTGCCGGCGAAACAACAGGTGATTGTGCTGCCCGCCATCCAGCCCACCGAAGAGTTCTACGAGGTGTTGCCGCTGGTGAGCGGCGAGGTGGAAAGCATGGCCAAAGGGCGCGGGCACGATCTTTACGCCATCCGCGATTACCGCCCGGGCGATCCCGCACGGCACGTGGACTGGAAGGCCACCGCCCGCACCCAACAGCTCAAAGTGCGCGAGTTCACCCGCGAGGATGAGCGGCGGGTGATCCTGGTGTTTGACGCGCGCCTGGGGCGGGGAGACGCGCCGGAGCGGGCGCGCTTCGAGAAAGGCGTTGAACTCGGCGCCTGCCTGGCGTGGCACTTTTACGAGATCGGCGCCGAGATGCAATTCGTCACCCAGGGTTACGAAACCCGCCTGAGGCGCGCGGGCGAGGTGATCTTTGCGACGCTCGAACGCCTGGCGCTGGTAGAGCCCTGGCAGGCCCCCGAAGGCGACCTGCTGGCGCGGATTCCGGCGGCGGGCCCCGGATTCCACATCATTCTCACCTCTCAGCCGCGCGGCTCAATTCCAACCGGCCTGTGGAGCACATCCTATATTGTTTTCTTCGATTCCTTGTAAGAGCGGTGACCGCGCAGGGCAGCGCACCTGCGGCCCGCTAGGGGCTTTGCGAGGTGTGGTCGTTGATGATGCGCCAGCCTTCGGGAAACTTGCGGAAGACCAGGGTGAAGACGCCGCCCGGAGCGCCGGAGTTGCGCTGGAGCTGCCAATGCCCCACCGCCAGGGCCGCCTTCGGGCCGAGCAGGGTGATCTCGAGGCCGGAAAAGGTGAGATGGCCCATGGCGGCGCGGTCCGGATAGGCCTTGCGGTAGCGGTCGAGAACGGTTTGCCAGCCGCGCGAAATTCCGTTCGACGACACGAATTCGGTGTTCGGCGAATTCCAGTATCCCTGCATGAACGCCGTCACGTCGCCGCGGTTCCAGTCCGCCACTTGCTGGCGCAGCAGGGCGCGAATCTCGGCCTCAGGCCGAACGGCGGCGTGCTTGGGCTCGGTTGCGGCTTGTGCTTGGCGGGCAGCCGGATGTGCCGGCCGGGGCGCCGCCGGCGTCCCTTGCAGCATCGCAGCCACCCATATCAGCATGAGCGCCATCGATCCCTCCGTCCCATCGCACCGGCCCTACGGGCCTTTCACCACTTCGCCGCCCTTCATGACGAAGTCAACCCGCTCGAGCGCACTCACGTCCTGGAGCGGGTCGCCCTCCACCGCGATCAGGTCGGCGAATTTGCCGGGCTCGAGAGAGCCGACGCGATCCGGCCATCCGATCAAGTCGGCGGCGCCGATGGTGGACGCCTGAATGGCGGCGAGCGGCGTCATGCCGAGCTTCACCATCACCGGAAACTCGTGGGCGTTCAAGCCGTGCGGATAGACGGCGGCGTCGGTGCCGAAGGCGATCTTCACGCCTTCGTGAATGGCGCGGCTCACGTTCTCGCGCGCCGCCGGCATCACCACGCGCGCCTTGGCCAGCATGTTCTCGGTCAGGCCCATCTTCTGGTAGTTCTCCATGAACCAGTCCATGAGATAGAGCGTGGGCACCAGGTAGGTGCCATGCTGTTTCATCAGTTGGATGTCCTCTTCGTTGATGAAGCTCCCGTGTTCGATGGAATCGACGCCCGCCAGCACCGCGTCGTGAATGCCGAGGGCGCCGTGGGCGTGGGCCGCCACCTTGCGGCCAAGACCGTGCGCCGTCTCGATGATGGCCCGCATCTCTTCGGGGCTGTACTGCTCGAGCGCGGGGTTGTCCCCTTCGGAGAGCACGCCGCCCGTGGCCATGAACTTGATCACGTCGGCGCCGTACTTGATGTCCTCGCGGACTCTGGCCATAACAGCCGGCACTCCGTCCGCCACGCCGTCCCCCAAAGCGTGGAACTCCGGCGCCAGCAGGTTTTCATCTGCATGGCCGCCGGTGATGCTGAGCGGCGGGCCCGACACCAGCATGCGCGGGCCGGGAACGTCGCCGGCGTTGATGGCGTCGCGCAGGGCGACGTCCGAAAAACCGCGGGCGCCGACGTTGCGCACCGTGGTGAAGCCGGCTTCCAGCGTTACCCGGGCGTTGCGCGCGCCCAGCAGCGCCTCGCGCGGAACCGACATGCTGAGGGCGCGATACGCACCCAGGTACGGCGAAAACGTGAGGTGGGTGTGGCAGTCGATGAGGCCCGGAAGCACGGTGCGGCTCGAAAGATCGACCACTTTGGCGCCCGGTGGAATCTGCACTTCGCCCGCGGCGCCCACGGCCTTGATGCGGCCGCCCTCGATCAGAATGATCTGGTCCTGGCGGTACTCGCCCGACCTCACGTCGAGCAAATGGCCCGCCTTAACGGCCACCACCGCGGCCGGTGGCGGTTCCTGGGCCGAAGCCCGCGGCGCCGAGGCCACGAGGCAGGCCAGCGCCAGCATCCACCCCAAAATTCGCTTCACGTTAGTCCCCCTCCCTGTCCCGGTCCTCACAGCCTGGCCTGCGCCCGCCTGGCCGCGGCAGGACCCTTGCACGCGCCGGCCTCCGGGCTAGCCCAACCGTTGACGGGCCAGCACCACGGCGCCCAGCGCGCCGGCGTTGTCTCCCAGGCGGCCGGCGACCACGCGGATACGCTTGGCGTCGGTTTCGCGGAGGAAATACTCCGCAGCCGCCCGGCGGATGGGTCCCACAAAGTGTTCGCCGAGGCGGCCGGCGATACCGCCGCCGATCACGACGCACGCGGGATCGAGCAGATTCACAACGTTCGCCACCAGAATGCCCAGGTAGTACTGGGCGCGCTCCATCACTTCGCGCATCACGCGATCATTGCGCCGCAGGGCGGCGTGGATGACGCTGCTCGTCATGCGGGGTTTGCCCTTTTTCTTCATGATCTCGAGCACCAGGCTCCGGCGCCCGGCCTTGGCGGCGGCGCGCACGTCACGCTCCATCGCCCAGCGGCCGGCGAGCGCCTCGGCGCAGCCACGATGTCCGCAACTGCACAACGGCCCATCGACCAGGAGCACGGTGTGGCCCACTTCGCCCGCGCCGCCGCGGCTGCCCTCGTAGAGCCTGCCATTCGCGATCAGCCCGCCGCCGATGCCCGTGCCCACGAAAATGCCGACCAGATCCTCCACGCCCGCGCCCGCGCCGAGCGCGTGCTCGCCCACCGTGCCCACGTTGACGTCGTTATCCACCACCACGGGCACGCGCAAACGCCGCTCGAGATTGGGGCCCAACGGATATTCGGTCCAGCCGAGATTGGGCGCCTCGTGCACCACGCCGCGATGGCGGTCAATGGATCCCGGCGCGCCGATGCTGGCCGCGCTCAGGTCGCGCCGCTTCAGGCCTGCCCGGCCGAGGGCCTCGTCCAGAACGTCGGCGATGCCCTCCACGAGTGCGCCCGGTTTCTTCGAGCGCCGCGTGGGAGCCTTGGCTTCCGCCAGGATTCCGTTCTTGTCGTCCACAATCAGCACCTTCAAGCTGGTGCCGCCCAGATCGATGCCCGCGATGACGTGCTTGCGTCTCAGCATGAGGCTTCATCCTTTGCGGGGGAAACTCCGGCCGGCTTCGCACCCCCGCGCACGAGATTCGATCGCTCTCACGAACCGGTAAGATTGTCCCCCGGGCCGCCCCTGCCCGGCAAGCGATCAATCGCAGCAGGGTGCCCGCGGCCGGACAGACAAGTTCGCACCGCGAAGGTTCGAATCCGTCGCCGCAATGGCCATGCGCGACGTCGGGTCACGACGAGGAGAGAGCGCGGTAGGCGTCCGGGTTGTCGACGTCAACCAGAATGCCGGGGTCCGCAACTTCGACAAACTCTGTCTGCTCGCGCCAGGCCCGGAATAGAGTATTCGCTCCCTCGGACGGCGCCAGGGCGAGCAGCGGCGCGAAGAGAGCCTGCGCGATCAGCACCGGATGGCCGCGGCGACCGTTGTAAGTGGGGATCACCACCGGGGACCGGGTGCGCTCGAAGGTCGCCATCAGCGCGCGGACGGTGGCGGGCTCGAAAGCGGGATGATCAACAAGGCAAAGAACCACAGCTTGCGGGCCGACGCTGTGGGCGGCGGGCGACGCCGGGGCCGCGAGCGCAGACAGCCCAGCTTGCAGCGACGACGTTTGGCCGCTCCGGTACTGCTGGTTGATAACCACCTGAATGCCGGCGAGGTCCAGAGCCTCACGAATTGCGCCGGCGTGATGGCCGAGCACGACCGCTAGGTGAGCGATTCCGGACTCACGGAGCTTTGCGACGATGGTTTCAAGGAATGTTCGGCCTCGATAGATGAGCAGGGCCTTATCCTGCCCCATCCGCGAGGACTCGCCGGCAGCAAGCACGAGACCGGCAATCTGGCCGGGGCCGGGCGAGGCGTCGGGGCTCATGAGGCTTGGTGAACTTTGGGACGGTAGGCCATCGAAGGTGCTGCAGCCGAGGCGTTGCGCCGCACCGCGATCATTTCGGCCACCACCGAGACGGCAATTTCCTGCGGTGTAAGCGCCCCGATGTCGAGCCCGACGGGCGAGTGCAGGCGCTCGAACTGATCGGCGCCCACGCCTTCCGCTTCAAGCACCTTGGAGAACTCGATCAACTTGCGCTTGCTGCCGATCATGCCGATAAAGCGCGCCGGCGTGCTAAGCGCCCAGCGAAGGCAGGTGAGGTCGCCCTTGTGGCCGCGGGTGGCGATCACGATGTAGGAGAAGTCGTTTACCAGAAGCCGTTGAAACACGCCTTCCCACGGCCCGGCGTGGGTGGCCGCGGCCTCCGGAAAGCGCTCCGGGCTGGCGAAGACCTCGCGGTCGTCAACCACGACGATCTCGAAGCCGGCGAGGTGAGCGACCTTGGAGATTGAGAGCGACACGTGCCCGCCGCCGCACAAATACAGCGTGGGCGTGGCCAGGATGGGCTCGATGAAGATGTCGAGCGAGCCGCCGCACACCAAGCCCTGGTCAGCCTCGGGGTTCTCGTTGAGATTGAAGTGCATCCGGCGCGGCTTCTCTTCGCGCATCACGTCCTGCGCCGCCGCCCACACATCCGCCTCCACGCAGCCGCCTCCCACCGTGCCCACAATGGAGCCGTCGTCGCGAATGAGCAGCTTGGAGGTCTCGTAGCTGGGCACCGACCCCTGCACGTCAATGATGGTGGCCAGCGCCGCTTTGCGGCCCTCTTTGCGCAGCCGGGCGATCTCTTCGAAGATATCCATGGCGTTCGATTATTAGGTTAGACTCGGGTTTGGGCGGGAGTCAATTGAGCGCGCATCGCGCTGTCGCTGCGAGCGCGGGAACTGCTACTCGCGGGACGCACAGCGGGATTCCCCATCGCTCACGGCTCCCCGGAATGGTAAACCCAAGTCGAGAGGCGTGTTGATGAAGGCGGTTCGTTTTCACGAGCACGGAGGCACTGACGTCCTGAAGTACGAGGAAGCGCCCGATCCCGAGATCGAGGCCAACGAGGTGCTGGTGAAGGTGCGGGCCTGCGCCCTCAACCACCTCGATATCTTTCTCCGCAAAGGCACGGCGAGCTGGAAGCTGCACTTGCCGCACATTGTGGGCAGTGATATCTCGGGCGAAGTGGCGGCGGTGGGATCGGTGGTGCGCCGCGTCAAGACGGGCGATCGCGTGCTGCTCGGGCCCGGCATCAGTTGCGGCCAGTGCGAGCAATGCTTCAAGGGGCTCGACAGCGCCTGCCGCAGCTACACCCTCTTCGGAGTGATGGTGGACGGCGGTTATGCCGAATACGTGAAATCTCCTGAGATGAACGTAATCCCGATTCCGGGCGATCTCACTTTTGACGAAGCTGCCGCGGTGCCGCTGGTCTCGCTCACCGCCTGGCACATGCTGATGACGCGCGCTCAGCTTCGGCCGGGCGAGGAGGTGCTGGTGATCGCCGCCGGATCGGGCGTGGGCACCATGGCCATTCAGATCGCGAAGCTGATGTCGGCCAGGGTGATCGCCGTGGCGGGCACGGACGCCAAGCTCGAGAAAGCGCGCGCCCTCGGCGCCGACGAGGTGATCAATCATTGCACGCAGTCGATCGCCGCCGAGGTGAAGGGGCTCACGGGTAAGCGCGGCGTGGACGTGGTGGTGGATCACGTGGGCGCGGCCGTCTGGGAGGACTGCTTCCAATCGCTCGCCACCTACGGGCGCTTCGTCACCTGCGGCACCACCTCCGGAGAAGACGCCAGGCTCAACCTGCGGATGCTTTACGGCCGCCAGCGCACGCTGCTCGGCTCCTTCATGGGCAGCAAAGGCGAGCTGCTGGAGGTTCTGAAATTCGTCGGACGGCGCCAGGTGCAGGCCGTAATCGACTCGGTGTTCCCCTTGCAAGAGGCCGCCGCCGCGCAGAAAAAGATGGAGGACCGCGACGTGTTCGGGAAAATCGTGCTGCATCCCTGAGAAGAAGTCAGGAGTCAGAAGACAGGAGTCAGCAAGAGGATGCCGGAGTGAGAGCGCGTGAGCGATTCGACGGTCGCAACCCCCGTATCACACGGCGATCGGGGATTGGCTTTTAGGTGGGGAACTGTGAGCCAGCAGGTGAACCAGGATAATTCGGTCCCCCCGGCGACTCGCTACGCACCATAGCTCCTTACTTCTGACTCCTGACTTCTGTCTCCTTCTTTCTGCCTCCTCACTCCTTCACCCTTTTCAGCACCGCCGCCCGCGTGGATTCCAGCGTACTTTTCAAGGATTCGCGGGGCACGCTGGTGATGAAGGGTTTGATGAGCCAGCCGAGGCCGGTGGGAACGTCGCGCGTGAGCGAGACCGCTTCGACTTCCACGTAGACGCCTCCGTCCTGCTCGACGTAACGCCAATAAGTATCGAGGCGCCACAAGAAGCCGTCGCCCTGGCCGTCGGGAAGGTCATGCTCGCCGGGCTGGCCGGCGTTCTCCACCTGTTGCACCTGCGTCGAGGCGGAAGTCGCATACCAATGGCTCGGGTCCACTTCGGTGTAAGTGACGTCGAAGTCGGCGTCCAGCATTATGGTAATCACGCGGTGCTCGCGGAAGCGCATGGCGGCCTGGAAGCGATTGCCGCTGCGCCTGAGCAGGCGGGAGCGCACCACCTCCGGATAATCGTCCTGCTTGTGATCGTAGTCCTCCACCACCTTCAGCACGCTGGCCATCGAGACGCCGGGAATGAACACCGCGCCCACCCAGTGGTGAACCAGGCCGTCCGGCACCTCGATTTCGCGGCCGGAGGCGTCGCGGGTAGCGAGCGCGGCGATGTAAAGTTCGCCGCCCTTGAGCGCGGCGAACGCTTGGTTGCGCTCGGCCGCAGGCAAAGTGTCGATGTAGAGGAAGACGTTGGGGTCACTGACCTGCTTGTGGATTCTGGCTTCGGTAAGGGCCACGTACCGGTCGAAAGCCGCTATGGTTTCCGGCTGGAGATCGCGGGCACGGGCGGGAGCCGCGGCTCCCACCGCCAGGATGGGTAGAAGCAGCCATATGGAAGGTCGCATCATCGTGCGCGGGCAGAGTTATCTTAAGCGGACGTCCGCCTCCGCGGCTTACCGCCCCTGCAAACCACTTTACCATCGCACGCGGCGTACCGGGCCGCAAGCTGGGCGTGTTAATCTGTTTCAGTCCGAGTCCATCGTGAGCTTTTGCGAAACACGGAGACCTCATGGAATTCGATCCCAAGCACCTAAGCCGCACCATCACCGACGGGCCTGAGCGCGCCGGCGCGCGCGCCATGCTGAAAGCCATCGGCTTCACCGATGCCGACCTTCGCCGTCCCCTCGTGGGCGTGGCCCACAGTTGGACCGAAACCATGCCCTGCAATTTTCATCACCGCAAGCTGGCCGAGCACGTGAAGGCCGGAGTGCGCGCCGCCGGCGGCACGCCCATGGAGTTCAACACCATTTCGGTCTCGGACGGAATCACCATGGGCACCGAGGGCATGAAGGCGCCGCTGGTGAGCCGCGAGGTGATCGCCGACTCGATCGAGCTCATGGGCCGCGGGCACATGTTCGACGCCATGGTGGTGCTGGTGGGCTGCGACAAGACCATCCCGGCCGGCGCCATGGCGCTGGCGCGGCTGAACGTGCCGGGCCTGGTGCTCTACGGCGGCTCCATCGCCGCGGGCAGCTTCAGGGGCCAGGAAGTGACGGTGGGCGACGTCTACGAAGCCATCGGGGCCAACGCCGCCGGCCTGATGAGCGACCAGGAGCTGAAGCAGCTCGAGGACGTGGCTTGCCCGGGCGCGGGCGCCTGCGGCGGCCAGTTCACGGCCAACACCATGTCGATGGTGATGGAGCTCATCGGCCTCTCGCCCCTGGGTGCGAACAGCGTACCCGCCACCGATCCGCAAAAAGACGGGGTGGCCGAGGCTGCGGGGCGCAACGTGATGGAGATTCTGCGGCGCAATCTACGGCCGCGCGACATCCTGACGCTCGAAGCCTTTGAGAACGCCATCGCCAGCGTGGCCGCCACGGCCGGCTCCACCAATGCGGTGCTCCACCTGCTGGCGCTGGCGCGCGAAGTGGGTGTGCCGCTCGTCTTGGACGACTTCGATCGCATCAGCGCCCGCACGCCGATTCTGGCGGACCTGAAGCCCGCCGGACGCTACGTGTCGGTGGACCTGCACCGGGCGGGAGGGATTCCGCTGGTGGCGCTGCGGATGCTCGAGGCCGGCCTGCTGCACGGGAACGCGATCACCGTGACCGGCCGCTCCCTCGGCGAAGAGGCGCGCCGCGCGGTGGAGACGCCGGGGCAAGACGTAGTGCGTGCGGCCTCGAATCCGCTGAAACCCACCGGCGGCCTGGTGGTGCTCAAGGGCAATCTCGCGCCCGAAGGCGCGGTGGTGAAGGTTTCCGGGCACGAACGGCTGAGCCATCGCGGACCGGCGCGCGTCTTCGAGCGCGAGGAGGACGCCATGCGGGCCGTGACGCACAAGCAGATCAAGTCCGGCGATGTGGTGGTGATTCGCTACGAGGGTCCGCGCGGCGGGCCCGGTATGCGCGAAATGCTGGGCGTCACCGGGGCCATCGTGGGCGAGGGGCTGGGCGAAACCGTGGCCCTCGTCACGGACGGCCGCTTCAGCGGCGCCACCCGCGGCTTGATGATCGGGCATGTGGCGCCGGAGGCGGCGCGCGGCGGCCCCATTGCGGCGATCGCCGAAGGGGACACGGTGGTGATTGACATCGAGGCGCGCCGGCTGGAGGTGGAGCTCGATGAGCAAGAGCTGGTGAAGCGCCTGGCAGCTTGGAAGGCGCCGGAACCGCACTACAAGACGGGTGTGTACGCCAAGTACGCTGCGCTCGTGGCCTCGGCCTCCGAAGGCGCAGTGACGCGCCCCGTTTATTGAAAGCTCATCGCGCATGTGACAGAATGGATTTCGCCATGATGACCGCAAGAACAGACGCGCAGGGCCGTCCCGGGGCGGCGGCGGACAGACAGGAGAACCCTTGCATC
>Ga0335081_10020814_pt1 | contig 10608 bp, 9 predicted proteins | sample Lox_Sample_35_FD_206713 | JGI IMG/M metagenome (GOLD analysis project Ga0335081, IMG submission 206713) | Soil microbial communities from Loxahatchee National Wildlife Refuge, Florida, United States - Lox_Sample_3.5 | ecosystem: Environmental > Terrestrial > Soil > Wetlands | place: USA: Florida... | reverse complement strand
CTGCTGAGCGCGGCGATGTGGCAAGTGACCGGGTTGCGCAAGCGGGCATTCCGGCGATGCGGGCGATCCACGTATATCAACGTTCGGGGGTGGCGTGCCGACCGCGACTGCGTGATCGCGGGCGTGAGCTACGGTCGGCGCTGCCTCATCACCTCCGGTGATGGCGGTGATGGCGTTGGCGCACAGCGCCTTACTGATGGTGGCGCTGGCAATCTTGCTTTTTACCGAACGAGCCCCCGGGCCGAATCCCGCGCGGCGGGCGGGGCGGCCGCTGGAGGCCGTCTTGCTGGTTGGGATGGCTGTCGGGCTCGGCTTGTGGAGTGTCCTCGGGCGGGGTCATCTGCCATAGCAACCGCTGGCCGATTTGGTGCGCACCGATCGGCCCGAAAGGGGCTCGCTTCGTGCGCCCCGGATGATCGAGATCGTCCGCCCCATGATGCACAGAGTGGTATTTTAGGTTGACGCACGTGGGACTTTAAGCTGACACACACGGTGTTGTAGGTTGACTCACCTCGCTGCGGATGGAGTTACGATGCCCGATCCATGCCAGCACCGTTCGTTTCGTCCACTGTTGAGGAAGCCATTCCGCTACGGTGCCGCCGCGCTGCTGTCGACGGTCCTCCTGTTCATTGGATCGGCGGCAGCTTGGGCCGAGGAGTCGATCACGCTGGACTTCGTGCGGCACGCGCAATCGACAAGCAACTTGCCGGGCCTTCTTCGTACAGTGCCGCCCGGATCCCCGCTCACCGAGCTCGGCCAGTCACAGGCGCAGGGCGTCGCCAATGTACTCGCGCCGCAAAACATCCACGGCATCTACGCGTCGCAGTTCATCGAGGATCAGCAGACGGCAGCGCCATTGGCTGCGATGCTGCATCTGCCTGCACCGATATTGCCCGGGCTCAACGACATTCCTGGCGGCATTTTCGACGGCCTAGGGGTGGACGCCAACACGGCGGTGAACGACCTCGTGGGCGCTCTATATATATTAGGCCCGTTCGCGTGGACGCTCGGATTATATATTGTGCCGGAGGTGGGCGACCCCGGCTTTAACGGGGCGGAGTTCGAGGACCTCTTTGGCGGCGCCGTTCAAACGATGTATAACGCGAGCGTCGTGAACGGCGACGGCAACGTCACGGGCGTAGCGTTCGCAGCCGAAACGTCGATCGCGATCTGGACGCTGATGAACGTCAACAACCCCGATTTCTCACTCATCTTCGGGGAGGCGCTCGGCACGCGCGGTTTTTTACCCAACGCGGGGATTGCCGTCCTCCAGGGCGAACCCGGGGATTGGACGCTGGTCAGCTGGAACGGGCAACCCGTCCCGCCAGCGTCATTGCCGACAGAGCTGTTCGTCGACGTGCGTGACGTGATCACGGCGCCGCAACTGGCGGCGTACAACATTTTTGAGGCCCTCCTCACGGGCGATCCGGCGAAGATCGTGAACGCGATTCGGGCCGGTGTCGGCGACGTCGTCAGGGCGACGGTCAATTTCCCGCGCGCGGTGATCACTGACATCGTCGACGCTGTGCGTGGCGCCACCCCGTCGGCCGGCCTGGGTACGGCGCCTGCCGTTCAAAACACTTTGACTAGCGCGGCGGCGACCGCCGCGCCGGCGGCGGCATCAATCGCCACCAGTCCAACTAACACGGTGAAACTCAATGTGGCGCCGTCACCGACCACTTCGACGCCGACACCGACCACATCGAGCGGTGTCGTCGCGAACTCAACGAGCAAAGCGCCAGTTACCAACGACACCAGTGCGGCAAACACACCGACGAATAAACCGACGCTTGCCACCGTCGAGGCTGCGGCGAAGTCCCTGCTCCGCGGCCAACGCACCAACGGGACAGCCAGCTCTGGCAATACGGCCCGGACCTCGAGCAGCACCGCCGCGGGTTCACCTTTCAGCCACCACACACTGGGGAATATCGGCCACCATTGACCGCGATGGAAAACGACCGAGCAGAATGGCAAAAGCGTTGCTCACCCCGGACGGCCCGCCCGTTAAAGCCATCTGAAACAAATGGCAATGTGTTGACGATTCATGCCCGAGGCTTCGAGGTGAATTTCCGAAACCCCCGCCGTCCGATCAGGCGGTGCGCCGCAATCGTCAGGTCGTGTGGATTTCCGCTTCGTCGGAACCCGTGACGCCGGCGAGAATTTCGCCTCCCCCCGATGCGATTGCCGGCACGTTACGACCGAGCACCCCGAGCGGGTGACGGTGGTCGACCAGACCGTAGACGTCAATATGGGTGTCGTAGCCCAGAAGACGAAGGAACTCATCGGAAAGGCTCGTGGCGATCTTTTTCGGGATTGCGAGGTACTGGTTCTCTTGCTGGCGAAGCCAGGCGCAGTTGTAGTGCACGTTCAATCCGAGGCGCGGTCGTTGGGCGCAGTTGGCGCCCCCGCCGTGAAATAGCCCTCCACTCCACACGAGGACCGACCCCGGTTCCATCTCCGCGGTGACGATCGAAGGATCTTGGTCCAACTCAGTCGCGTCCTGACTGCGCGGCACCAGGCGGGTTGCGCCATTCTCAGCCGTGAACTCAGTTAGGGCCCACATGGTGTTCACGATCACAGGTGGGTGGGGACGAGCGATCGGAAACACCGCGTCGTCCTGATGAAGAAACTGAGCCGTCTCGCCCGGATGGATCTCGATCGCGGCCACAATCGAAACCTGAGGCTGGAAGAGCGTACCCCGGACGAGCTCCAGGACCGCCGGGTGGGCGACAAGAGCGTCGACGGCGCGAGTCTTGGCAAGAATGTTGTGGGCGCGCCTGGTCCGATTGCCGAAAAACTCACCCCTTCCCCAGGATTGTCGGTCCAACAGTGGACGAAGCACGCTGCGCGCTTCCTCGAGAACCGGATCCGGAAGGACGTCGCGAAGGATGACGTAGCCGTCCGTACGGAGTTCTTCGAGTGCTTGACCGTTCGACATGGTCCCTCCTCAGGCAGCCGACGAGATGATCGATGTAGGTTGGCCTCGCCGAGGCGGCCTTCAGCCGATCCCGAAATCAATGACCCCGCGGATGATTTCACCATTGCGCAGATCGCGGTAGGCGTCGTTGATGTCGTCGAGCCGGTAGCGTTTGGTGATCATTTCGTCGAGACGCAGCTGGCCGGCGTCGTACATGCGGGCGAATCGCGGGATGTCGGCCCTGGGATTGCATGACCCGAACACGGTGCCGACGAGATTCTTGTTCCACAGGATGAAATCCTGAAGAGCGATCTTGACCGATCGCGTTGTCTGCGGGGTCATTCCGGTCAGGACGCAGGTTCCGCCCTTACGGGTCAGCTTGATCGCCGCGTGCACGTCGTCGCCTTGGATGAGCGAGGGCGCGACCACGACGCTGTCGGCCATGACGCCGTAGGTCAAGTCCCGGACCAGCTCCGCGGCTTCCTTCGTGGTGGCCACGCTGTGGGTGGCGCCGAACCGCAGCGCCGCCTTCTGCTTGAACTCGACCGGATCCACCGCGATGATCCGTGCGGCGCCGTTGATGCGCGCACCCTGGATGGCCGCGGTGCCGATCCCGCCGGCGCCGATGACGACCACGGTGTCGCCGCCCCGTACCCCGGCCCGGTTGACGACCGATCCGTAGCCGGTCGGGATCGCGCACGACAGCAGAGCGCTCGCAACGAGGGGCAGGTGGGGTTCGATTTTGACGAGCGAATTCGCCGAAACCACGGTGTGTTCGGCGAAAGCGCCGATCTTGGATATGTGACCCAGCGGCGTGCCGTCGGCGGTGTGATGGCGAAACGTTCCGTCCGTGGGCATTCCTGGAATCAACACCTGTCCGCCGTTGTCGCACAGGTATTCCATCCCCGACGCGCACCAGCGGCACGCACCGCACACCGCGATGAACGACATCACGACGTGGTCGCCGGGCGCGAAGTCGGTCACGCCATCACCGACGCGCACCACGACGCCCGAACCTTCGTGACCGCCGATCAGCGGGAACAGCGTCGGCAGCCCCAGAGATTTCAGCACGTCGTTCGGCGCCGACATGTCGCCCGAAAGGATGTGCTCGTCGGAGTGGCACAGGCCCGCCGCCGCCATCTGGACGAGGACTTCGCCGGCACGCGGGGGATCCAATTCGAACTCCTCGACCGACCACGGGCCGCCGACGTCGTGCAGGATGGCGGCGCGGCTCCTCACGGCGCTCTCCTCACGGCGCTCTCCTCACGGCGCCCTCCACGCGGCGTCCTGATGACACCGGGCGGAAAGTCACGGGAAGCTTGGTCGGCGAGCGGAACGGCAACCCGATGATCTTCGTGTCGTCGTCGGGCTCCAACCGCAAATCGGTCACCCGGTCTAACAGGCTGTTGAGCATTGCGCGGGTCTCGACCCGGGCCAGGTGCATGCCCAGGCAACTGTGGATGCCGCCCGCGAACGCGATGTGTGCATGCCGCGGCCGGTGGATGTCGAACTTGTTGGCCTCCGACCACCGCGTCTCGTCGCGGTTGGCCGAGCCGATGCACAGGTTGACGGCGGCTCCCTCCGGGATCGTGGTGCCACGCATTACGACGTCACGCGTGGTTGTCCGCGGCACGCTGATCAACGGCGTCTCGAAGCGCAGTCCTTCCTCGATCGCGGCCGGGATCAACGAGCGGTCGTCCTGCACCGCCTGCAGCTGATCGGGATGCGTCAGCAGCAGATACAGCAGATTGCCCGAGGACCGGTACGTGGTTTCCAGCCCGGCCGGAAGAAGCAGCCGGAGAAACGAGATGATCGCCTCGTCGGTGAGCTTGTCGCCGTCGATCTCGGCGGCGACCAGGTCGCCGATGATGTCGTTGGTCATCTTTTTGCGGCGCTGGTCGACCTGCTCGAGAAAGTAGTCGTGCAATTCGACGGACGCCCTCAACCCGGCTTCGATGTCGACCTGGATCGAGATGAGCGCGATTGACAACCGCCGGAACAGGTCCAGGTCCTGATCCGGCAGCCCCAGCAACGCGGCGATGACCCGAGTCGGGAATTCGAACGTGACCGCTCTGACCAGATCCGCCGCTTCGTCGTTCTTGATCTCGTCGACGAGTTTGTCACAGATCGGGTCGATGACCTCGGGCTCCCACCGCTCGAGGGAGTGGGCCCGGAAGGCCTTCGAGACCAGACTTCGGTGGTCGTGATGCTGCTTGCCGTGCATGGCCAGGATCGTCGGGCCGAGCACCAAGCCGATGGTCTGGTCGTAACCGTACGAGCTGAACAGGTCGTCGTTGCGGAACCCCTGAAACACGCTGTCGAAGTCGAACAGTGTCCACTCCTCGGCGGGTACCAGCTCCGGGGGTGCCTTCGAGTGGTCCATCACAGTGCCGCGCCAGACCGGTTTGGTCTTGCGCTTGTACTCGAAGAATGGATACGGATTGCCCGACACATCCAGGGTGATCGGACCCTCGTGGGGATCGGTGCTGATCGTCACCCGTGCCTCCAGAGCAGCAGAGCTGAGGCGACGTCTTGTGGAGCACCCGACTCTTCCGACGTCGCTGTCGGCCTATCTTTACTATTTTAGGTAGTCTAGGTCAAGGAATCGCCGCGGCGGCAGCAAAGAGCGTGTTCGGAGCCGGGTCGGAACTGTAAAGTGGCGATGAGAGCTTCGTATCTAGCGGGAAACATGTCAGACGTACGGGTCGGCGGCGCGCCGTTGGCCGACGAAACCATCGGTTCGCGACCATGGGCGGTGAGCCCCACGTGATGCGTCGGCGGCCCGTGTGTGCGATCGAGGATCTACCGCCGGGCAGCATGAGATTGGTCCCGGTCGGCAAGTACGGCGTCGGCGTGTACAACATCGACGGTTCGGTGTACGCGATCGCGAACTACTGCGCGCACGAGGGCGCGCCGCTGTGCCTGGGCTTCGTCGGCGGCACCAACGAATTTGCTCCGGACGTGCCGGGCCAACTTCGCTACGTGCGTGAGGGGCGCATCCTGCGCTGCCCGTGGCATCAGTGGGAGTTCGACATCACCACCGGCCAGACCGTCGCGGATCCCCGCAAGCGCGTCCGCACCTACGAGGTCGACGTCACCGACGGGGAGGTGTATCTCACAGCATGAGCAGCATGAGCAGCATGAGCAGCACGAGCAGCACGAGCAGCCCGCATCCGGTCATCGACGCCAATGTCCAGCCGCACTTCCGGTACAACGCCGAGATCCGGCGTTATCTCGCGCCGTCGCACAAGCTGCGCGCGATCCCCGACGTCGAGCAGCAGTGGTATCAGGCGCCCGGCGGGGATTATCGCCAGGATCTCTACGGCGACCACTACCCGGGTTCTGACCCGCAAACGCTGTGCCGGCACGTGCTCGACGAGGGCGGCGCCGCCTATGCGATCCTCAACCCCTTGACGCGCGGCAACATCGCGGATTACCTGCTGAACAGCAGAATCTGTGCCGCAACCAATGATTGGCTCCTAGATCGCTGGCTCCAGCCCGACCCGACCGGACGGTTGCGGGGAACGATTCGCGTCAATCCCGAGGACCCCAAGGGCGCTGTCGCGGAGATCGAAAGGCTTGCCGCCCATCCGAAGATGGTCCAAGTCGGCGTTCCGCTGCAGTCGCGGGAGCCCTACGGCAAGCCGGTGTTCGAGCCGATCTGGGAGGCCGCCGCCGCGCACAACCTGCCGATCGCCGTGCACATCAACGGCGGCAACGGTGTCGACCATCCCCCCACCTTCGCCGGTCACGCCCACACCTATCCCGGCTACGCGGCCTTCATGCCGCTGAACTCGTTCGTTCACCTGGCGACGCTGATCATCGAGGGCGTCTTCGGCCGCTACCCGGATCTTCGGTTCGTGTTCGCCGACGGCGGCTACGACATCCTCACCCCGCTGATGTGGCGGCTCGACACCTTCTGGGTGTCGATGCGTGACCAGACCCCGTGGGTCGACCGGTATCCGAGCGAGTACCTGCGCGACCATGTGCGGTTCTGCTCGTCGGCGTTCGACGGGCCGACCGATGCCAACAAGCACGCCGAGCGGTGGCTGGACTTCACCGAGAAGGCCGACCTGCTGATGTACGGGTCGGCCTACCCACACTGGTCAACGACCAGCCCAACTGCCGTGGGCGTGGGGCTCAGCGATGAGCAACGCGAAAAAGTACTGTGGCGAAACGCAAGTGACCTGTACGGGGTCGCGGCGGAAGTTGAAGGGAGTCTGTCATGACGACCGTGCAACGAGCGGAAGACCGAGCAGAAGACGAAGTAACCCTGCGAGATATCGAGGTGACGATCGTCGACACCGACGTGCACCCGTTGCCGGTGTCCGCCGACGTGCTGAAGTCCTACGCGCCGGCCGAGTGGCGGGACAGGGTCTGGCCGAGAGGCAATGCGGTCACACCGATTCCGCATTTCTACGACACGCCGGACTCGTACAAAACGATGTCGCTGCGGGTCGACGCCATCCCGCCCGGCGGTGGTATGGCGGGCAGCGATCCGGACTTCGCCGCAAAGCAGTTGCTGCTCGACGCGGGGGTCAGCATCGCGACGCTGGAGCCGATGTGCGACGCGCAGCTGCCGCAGGCCGAACACGTTTTGAAGTCGGCGTACAACGACTGGCTCGCCGACGTGTGGCTGGGCAAGAACAACTGGCACGGACGCTGGCGCGGATCGATCAGCGTCAGCGCGCAGGTTCCCGAACAGGCGGCACGCGAAATCGAGCGGTGGGCCGGCCATCCGTTCATGGCCCAGGTGCTGATGACGCCGCAGACCCGTGGCATCCCGTTCGGCAGCCCGCACTTCGACCCGATGTACGAAGCCGCGGCGCGACACGGCTTTCCGGTCGCCACCCACCTGATGGGACAGACACCGTTCGAACTGATTCCGCTCTACCCGGTCGGCAATCCCGCACACTGGCATGACTTTTTCACGTCATGGCCGCTGCTGTACGTGTCCCACCTCATGAGTCTGGTGTTCGACGGCGCGTTCGACCGGCATCCCGATCTGCGGGTCGTGTTCGTCGAAGGCGGCTTCACCTGGGCGATGCCGGTGATGTGGCGCATGGACCGGATCTGGGAGCAGCGCAAGGGTGACCTGCCGCATGTGCGGCGCCGCCCGTCGGACTACGTCCGCGAACATGTCCGGTTCACCACCCAGCCGCTCGAGGAAGTCAAACTCGACGATTTCCGGGACTACCTGGAGATGATGGACCTTGGCGACAACATCATGTTCTCGACCGACTACCCGCACTGGAGTTACGACTCGCCGGCCTGGGCGGTCAACAGGTTCCCGCCGGCCCAGCGCGAGCGCATCATGCGCGGCAACGCCACGGCACTCTACGGGTTGCCGTCCACCGTGAAGGCGTTGCCCGGAGAACAGCCCGTCGTCGGTGTCGCGGCCGTCTGAGGTTGACCCGGTCGCGTCGGCCCTGGCGGATTTGGTGGCTGAACACGACAACCGCTGGTCCAGCCTGGATTTCGGTGGCGTCACCGAGCTTTGGGAGCACGAGAGTCCTCAGCCGGTGTATCTCGGCGACGAGTACGCCGCGCCGCTGATCGGTGCCGATGAGCTGGACCGGCATTGGGCCCGGGTCGGCAGCAGGCTGAAAGCGGCGTCGATCTCGTCGACCCTGCACGCGTTCGACGTGGTGGACGACGCGATCGTGCGTGCGGTGCTGCTTTCGCGGTGGCGGCTGACCGGCCGGGAATCCGATTGCGAGCGTGCCGGCGCCAGCTGGATCACGTGGCTGCTGATCCGCCGCCAAGGGCGGTACCGGATCTTTCATCAGATGGAATCGCAGGTCTATCTGGCGCCAGATGACCCGGAGCGCCTGCAATGACCGGAAGGAGATGCGATGGAGCTCAACGTTCGTCCCGTCCCGATCCCCGATGAGGTGAGCGCGTTCTACTGGGATAGCGCCAAGGAAGGCAGGCTGACCGTCCAGGGGTTCGAGGGAATCGACGTCCTGCAGCACCCGCCCAGCCCGGTGCCGGAGGTGCCCGGCGGTGGCAGCGGAAAGCCCATCGCGGTTCAGGTCAGCGGCCGCGGGACGCTGTTCGCGTTCACGGTCCTGCACCAGCCTTTCCACCCGGGCTTCGTGGATGCGATGCCGTTGATCATCGGGCTGACCGAGCTCGACGATGCGCCGGGGGTACGGATACTCACCAACATCGTCGACGCCGACCCGCACGAATTGCGTTGCGGTTTGCCGATGGAGGTGGTTTTCGAACAACGAGGGGACTTCGCACTGCCGCAGTTCCGGCCGGTCCGCGAGCCGCGGGCAGGCATCTGACGCCGAACCTTGACACCGCCGCGATTCACGCACGACAACCGCACGCTCGATAAAACCACCGATCACCCGCCTCGGTCTGCGATCATCGCCGACCGGTTCACCTTGGTGGCCGCCGTGCGCGGTATTTCGCCGACGAATTCGACGGTCTTGGGAACCTTGTACGCGGCGAGCCGGCTTTTCGCGTATCGAATCACCTGCTGCTCGGTCGGGGGATTGGCCGGATCGGCGGGCTGCACCACCGCGTGGACGCGGCGGCCCCACTCCGGGTCCGGCAGTCCCAGGACGACAACGTCGGCGATATCGTGGTGCTCGGTGAGCGCCGATTCGACCTCGGCCGGATACACATTCGCCCCGCCGGTGACGATCATGTCGGTCCGCCGGTCGGCGATGTAGAGGTAGCCGTCCGCGTCGAGGCGGCCGATGTCACCGGCGGAATGGAAGCCGTCCTCTGTCGCGGGCAGCGGCGGTGCGCCGCCGATGTAGCGATACGCCGCGCTCATCGGGGCGCGAAGGTAAACCTCGCCCAGTTCGCCGTTCGGCACCGGCTCGCCGTTCTCGTCGAGAACGCGGACCTCGGTGTCGCGGAAGCCGCGGCCGACGCTTCCCGGGTGGGCCAGCCACTCGTCACCCCGCAATGCGGTCAGGCCCAGGTTCTCGGTCATGCCGTACGCCAGCACCACCCGCTGCGGGCTGAGCAGTTCAAACCATTTGTGCAGCAGGCCAGGAGGCATCACCGCGGCGCCCTGCAGAATCCACTCCACACTCGACAGGTCGCGGCGGTCCACACCCGGGACTGCCGCGATGCGTTTGAGCATCGTCGGTGTCGCGGTGAAGTTCGTGACGCGGTGCCGCTCGATGGCGTCGAGAACCGTTTCGGCGCCGAACTTTTCCAACACGATCAGCCGGTCCCCGCCGAGCAGGTAGCTGAGGGTGTTGAACCCGTTGGTGTGATATATCGGCCCCGGCACCAGGATGACTTGCGGCTGGGACACCTCGGCCCACTGCGCGAGAAAAGGTTCGCTGTGCTGCGGTGTCCAGAGTGCGGGCGCCATGTTGAGGATGACCTTGGGCAGACCGGTCGACCCGCTGCTGCAGATGCCGTTGAGGTTAGGCGAAACCACCTTCGGCAGGGGATCGTCCGGTAGGCGTGCCGCGGTGACCGCCAGTGTCCCTCGATTCTGTTCGTCGACGACGACCGCGGGCGCGATGACATCGAGAAGCCTCGTCCGTTCCCAGTCCGGGATGTCCCATCGCATCGGAACCGGCACCGCCCCGGCCTTCCAACAGCCCAGCGTGCTCAGCACGAGGTCAGCCGAGTTCGGGATCGCGAGCGCGATCAGTGCGCCGTGCCGGGCGCCCGCCGCGGCCAGTGCCCGTGCCCACTGGTTGGCGCGGCGG
>Ga0335081_10020813_pt1 | contig 10608 bp, 9 predicted proteins | sample Lox_Sample_35_FD_206713 | JGI IMG/M metagenome (GOLD analysis project Ga0335081, IMG submission 206713) | Soil microbial communities from Loxahatchee National Wildlife Refuge, Florida, United States - Lox_Sample_3.5 | ecosystem: Environmental > Terrestrial > Soil > Wetlands | place: USA: Florida... | reverse complement strand
AGCCTCAGGGCAATTAAAGGTCATTTTCGCCAATACGAGTGGAGAACTCTCTGAAAAGGATCTTCCTTTCATCTTTGAACGATTCTACCGTGGAGAGAAATCCCGATCCCGTGAGCATGGGGGTGCCGGCATCGGGCTGGCCATCGTGAAGGAGTTGATCGAGGCTCACGATGGACATGTGGGAGCCGAGATCTCTGACAAAGAAACCCGTATCTGGTTTTCCATCCCCGTATAGCTTTCCAACCTTGGGAGATCTTTACCCTGTTAGAAAGTCCCGCGGCTCGCCCGGTGCGAACCTTCCCGATAGAAAGGGAGAATGCTTTCTAACGGGGTTTACAAAATCTTTACACACTCTTTATATCTTCTTTATTGAATCTCCGGCATTTGTGATTATCGTTTGATTGAAAAACCTGATAGCCAATCGGATGCCAGAAAAAGGGCATAAAACGAACGGCGGAAAGGATACAAAACGGAGGTGAAGTTTATGAAAACTATATTCTATATCGCAATGGGCCTGTTTTTCACGATCGGAGTGGTATTATTTTTCATGATGGGAAACCAGCGCTCCGAAGCTGTTCAGAAAGAGATGAAGACGGAGATGCCAAAAGGGGAGATGAACCTGCGGCAAGCCACATTTGCCGGTGGTTGCTTCTGGTGCACGCAGGCTGATTTCGAGAAACTACCCGGAGTCGTGAAGGTGATAGCGGGTTATACCGGGGGGAGCAAGGAGAACCCGACCTATGCGGAAGTATCTTCCGGAGGGACCGGCCATGTGGAAGCCGTGCAAGTCTATTATGACCCTTCAAAGGTTACCTACGAGGAATTGCTCGACTACTTCTGGAAACATGTCGATCCCACCGATGCAGGCGGGCAGTTTGTGGATCGAGGCACGCAATACCGGAGCGTCATATTCTATCACGATGAGGAGCAGAAGAAGTTAGCGGAGAAGTCAAAGGAGGCGCTGGACAAATCCGGAAGGTTCAAGAAACCAATTGTCACAGAGATCCTTCCATTCACCAAATTCTATAAAGCGGAAGATTACCATCAAGATTATTACAAAACCCATCCTCTCAAATATAAATTTTACCGCTACGAATCTGGCCATGACCAGTTCTTGGAGAAGGTATGGGGAAAGGAAGTAGAGACCATGAAACCCAAAGAAGGAAAGTCTTATCAGAAACCTGATGATGCAACCCTGAAAAAGAAATTGACTTCTATCCAATACGAGGTGACCCAGAAAGGCGGAACAGAGAGACCCTTCCAGAATGAGTACTGGGATAATCATCGCGAGGGGATTTACGTGGACATCGTCTCCGGGGAGCCGCTCTTCAGTTCTTTGGATAAATTCGATTCGGGGACGGGATGGCCGAGCTTTACAAGACCTCTTGAGCCGAGCAACATCGTTGAGAAGCAAGACAGAAGCCTTTTCATGACGCGCACCGAAGTGAGGAGCAAGCATGGCGATTCGCACCTCGGCCATGTCTTTAACGACGGCCCGCCGCCCACAGGGCTTCGTTATTGCATGAACTCCGCGGCCTTGAGATTCATTCCCAAGGAGGATTTGGAGAAAGAAGGCTACGGCGAGTATTCAAGGCTATTCATTAAGAAGTAGATTCCAAGGCGGGGGCTCGACGAAGTCCGGCCCCCGGCCTTTTTGATTTCATCTGTCTCCCCACCAAGAAATGCCTGTCTGTCCTCGATATTCCCACATTCCGTCATTCAGCATCATAGATGCGTATCATTCTCAACGCGGTACAATGCTTTACTAATCAGCCCCTTATTGAGAAGAGATATTTCAGAAAATCTCCCCTGTCCCCTCTTTACTAAAGAGGGGAAGTTCCTCCCTTTTGCAAAGGGAGGAAAGGAGGGATTAGAGGGCCGATGTCTGGAGATTATGGACTGACTTATAACCCAAAAGATACTTCTTGAATGTAAATCCGTGCCTAAGTAGAATTTATTGTATGACACGTATCTCAAAAAGAATTCCGTGCACATTGGCGGGTCTGCTGGCCCTCGTTTTCAGCGGGAACACGCTCTCTCTCGACATCATCGAAGTGGGAAAGTTTTCTGCGGCAATAGTGGGCCAGGGCCTTCCCGATGGCTGGAAACCTCTCACTTTTAAGAAGATCGAGAAGCACACTATTTATACGTTGGTCAAGGATGACAATGTCGTGGTCCTCAAGGCCGTGGCAGAGGCGTCGGCATCCGGCTTGACCGGGGAGATCAAGATCAACCCCAAAGAATATCCTGTTGTACAGTGGCGTTGGAAGATCATGAATATCCTGAAAAAGGGAGACATATACCGGAAGAGTGGTGACGATTACCCTGCACGGATTTATATCACTTTCGAGTATGATCCAAGCAAGGTTGGACTTTTTGAAAGGGCAAAGTACGAAATACTGAGGTTGCTATACGGGGAGTACCCGCCGCTTGCTGCAATCAACTATATCTGGGAAAGCAAAGCTCCGGTTGGGACAATGGTTCCCAACCCCTATACAGACCGGGTCATGATGTTTGTTGTGGAAAGCGGGGCAGCCAAGCTGAACCAATGGGTGAATGAAGAACGCAACGTTTATGAGGACTACAAAAAGGCCTTTGGAGAGGAACCACCGATGATCTCAGGCGTAGCCATCATGACCGACACCGACAACACCGGCGAATCGGCAATTGCCTACTACGGTGACATTCTCTTCAAAAAATAGATCCGTAACTCATCCATCTCCTCCTACTAAACTGAATCCTCCCTCGCCTTGAAGGCGAGGGGTTTTCACCATACCTGATGGGGACACCAATTCCTGAAATAGAGTTTTGGCTTTTCTGCCAAAGTTTGCTATATCCCCACCAGTAATCTGCAGGAGGCATATCCGACATTGTCGCCTATCCCTCTAATTTTTAGGAAAAGATGACGTTGTCTTCTGTGAACGAGTCAGGCGAAATTTCAGGCCGCTCGAACAAAGAGAAAAGCCAAATGAAAAAGGAAAAAATGACATCTGAAGCATTCGTGGAGAGGGTTAACGGATTGTTTGACAAAATCAGAAAAGAGAACCCCGACTATAAAAACATAAGATTGAGGAAAGGCAAGATAAAGGAGCTTATTGAAGAGCTTCTACCATTGAAAGACTTTATAAAGGAAGTTGAAAAAGAGAAGGGGCCAATTTCAATAACCTATCATGGGAAAGATTCGGTATTGGATGCGATTTTAGAGATTGAAAACGATAAGAAGAAGTTGTTTGGGGTTCAGGTCACTATTGCAACAGAAGATAAGGAATATTTGCGCAGACAGGCTTTGGTCGAAGGCACCCCGGTTTTTATCGGAGAAATACATAGAGATAAGAAAACTGGCGAAATAATTTCGACCCCTAGAGTCCGCTGTGGTGACGAGCATATTGAGGAAAATGCGCAAATAATTGAACTTGCAATAAATAGAAAGAAGCAGTTTCGTTATGGGACGGATTGTATTTTGCTCGTAAATGTCGAAGAATATGGACTAATTCTGGACGACGAATGGGAAGAAGTTAAACTGCTGATAAACAAAAATGATGTACCATTCGAGTCAGTATGGCTGAGAAGAAGAAATGGAAAATGCGAGAAAATCTAAAATGGGCGGCCAAGAAACTTCGCCTAACAACAGGCCAACATCAATAGGCATTGTTGAAATGCTTCGCACTTCTTTTGGCCTGCACACGTTATGCTCACTTCCAACTCATGATCTTCAATCCTTGAATATGGCTCTCAGCGCAATGACTTGTGGTGAAGGTGTTGGTCCGGGTTTGACAAACTGATGTCTGCCAAATCAACTTTTCGTTTTCACAACGTGTCCCTATTGTCCTCTTCTGGCTTTCCTAATGTCCTCCAAATAAAACTTGATCAGTGGCGACATCTCAGGCGGTTGCCAGTCTGTCTTTTTGGGTTCCTCCGGCCAGGTAAAAGGCAGATGCCAAACCTCCCCTGGTTTCTTTGCCTTTTCAAGCACCTCAAGGGTTTTCAGAAGAACTTCCCTTTGACCTGCCACGTCTCCGGCCTGCCCCACGGGTCTCCCGTAAGGATATTCAATGGCGGCCGATCGGGGAATGCCTACAGCCCGATGAAATTCATACGTGGGCGTGAGAACGACGGTTGAGAACCCATCCTCCTCCAAGAACCTCGCAGCCAGTCCGACGGACTGGCAACAGAAGGGTCAGGCAGGGGTCATGAGGACTGCCTCGACGCTTTCAATCTTCATCCTCTTGGATATAGGCTCGATCGCTTCCTTTAAGAAATCCGTGCTTTTCCATTGAAAACCGTAAAAGGAATAAGAGGTGAGAGCGAGACGACCAATGATTTTCTCCTTCTCAAATTCAGCCATACGTGCCAGGGGAAGCATGACATTGATATCCTGTTTGACATAGTTGGTGTTAATATGGAGATGATTGACATTGATATCCTTCTCAGTGGCCCTTTTCGGTATCTCCCGGTAGGAACGGTCACCCCAAAAAGGCTCTCTTTTCTCTCTTTCCATATCAAAGGGACGATCTGTTTTCAAGCTGATGCCGGCGCTCGTCACCAACGCGATGGTCGTTTGATTCAAAGGCTTGGCCATTGGCGTCCACGGGATATAGCCCTGATACTCTTCTTCCGGAATCAAAGTGTTGACCCAAGCTTTTAAGCCTGGGGGAAGAAACCGGAACCCGTCCACTTTATTTCCTTCCTGTGCCATGTTTTCCTCCTAAAATTCCTCCCCCCCTCACCCCGCCCTCTCCCCGCTGGGGAGAGGGAAGTGTATTAACCGTCTCAAAAATAGAATAGACCTAAGCGTCGGGAAATCTCTCCCACTGCCTTCGCCGAAGCGGCTTCGCGCAGGCAGGTCGCCCCTCTTTGCCAAAGAGGGGTAATTCCTCCCTTAGGTGTCTTTTCCCTGCCGGAGGCAGGCAAAGGGAGGGTAGGAGGGATTTTATAAGTCGATGTCGTTACTATTATGAGACGTCTTAATATACAGAAAAATTTTATACCGGGTTAACCTCCTTTGCAAGACTATTTAACTGCCACCGGCGTCATGCCCTTGACAATCCATGGCACCCTGAAATATATTTTATTTTAATTTCGGATATTTATTGGAGCGATCATTGTCTCTTTTTATCACTTTTGAAGGTGTCGAGGGGAGCGGTAAGACCTCCCAGATTCAACGCCTGAAAAAATACCTCACCCAAAAAGGCATTTCCTGTAAAGTGACCCGAGAGCCAGGAGGGTCTCCTATTGGTGATAAAGTGAGAAAAATCCTTTTGAACCCCGACCATCGCGAGATGATCCCGACGACCGAGCTCCTCCTCTACGAAGCCGCTAGGGCGCAACATGTCAAGGAGGTCCTAAAGCCGCTTTTGAAAAAGGGAGGGATCATTCTTTGCGACCGCTTCTGTGATGCCACCCTTGCCTATCAAGGCTACGGCCGAAGGATTGACTTGAAATGGATTGATCGTCTCAACCGCCTCTCTACTCAGGGAATCAAGCCCGATGTCACCTTCCTCCTCGATTGTCCATCTGTTGTGGGGTTGAACCGGGCAATTCAAAGGAATCGCACGCTGAGACAGGAAAGGGAGGAGCGTTTCGAGAGAGAGGAGATTCAATTCCACCGGCGGGTGAGGAAAGGATATCTTGCCATCGCCAGAAAGGAACCCCATCGGGTCAAGGTGATTGATACCCGAGAGGGCGAAGAAAAAGTCTTTGAAAAGATTCGAAAAATCGTTGATAATTTAATAGAGAGAAAGCAGTTCGGAGTTCGGAGTATTTAGTTCAGAGTTTAAATCCGCATTCCGCAATCCGAATTCCGCAATTGAATGAACCATGGCATTCAAAGACGTTATAGGACACGCTAAGCCTATTGCATTGTTGCAGAGGGCGATCAAAAATGAGAAAGTCATTAACAGCTACCTCTTTCTGGGAAACGAAGGGATCGGAAAGAAGTATGCGGCTCTTCAGTTCGCAAAAGCGCTCAACTGCCTTGGAGCTGAGGCCGAGGGAGGAGATGCCTGCGATCACTGCGCCTCCTGCAAAAAGATCGACCACGGCCTTCATCCCGATGTTCTGGTCATTGAGCCGGAAGGACAGAATATCAAGGTCGAGCAGATAAGACAGCTGCAAAGGGAACTGGCGTACCGCCCCTACGAAGGGAAGTACCGTGTCTGTATCGTGACGGCTGCAGATCGGATGGCTCCTCACATACCGAATACCCTTCTCAAAACATTGGAAGAACCTCCGCTCCACACCGTGATCGTCCTGCTGGCAAATAACTCCAGATTCATGTTACCCACGATCCTCTCACGATGCCAGCCCGTTCGCTTCAATCCTTTGCCCATCCCTTTGGTTTCCAAATGGCTGGTGGAAGGCAATGGCTTCGATGAAGCAGGAGCCCACCTCCTCGCCTCGCTTTCGGAAGGAAGCCCTGGCAAGGCTTTGGAGATTCAAGAGGAGATCCTTCAGATTCCAAGAAAGAAACTCCTGAAAGATTGGGTGGGTTTGAAATCGCTCTCCTTTGAAGGGATAGGGAGTTGGGTTGGGTCTTTACCCTCCCAGCGAGAAAATCTCCTCCTAATACTGGAGGTGGCCAAGACCCTGCTGAGAGACTTGGTTGTGGTGAAGACGTTGAATCAGGGGCCGAAACTGATCCATTCGGATCTTCTGCAAGAGATAGAGAGCACGGCGACAAGCTGGAGCGTCTCCTCCCTTTTAAGACGGATGGAGCGTCTGCACCAGGCCATCGTTGAAATCAAGGCCAATGCCAATACAAAGTTAGCCCTTGAGGCCATGATGCTCTCATGGGCTGAAGGATAGAGAAGATGATTCGTTTAGTTTTTGTCAAACTACCCAACGGAAAAACAGAAGAATTTGACGCGACACAGCTGTCACTCGAAGCGGGTGAAAACGTCATCGTCGAGACCGAAAAGGGGTTGGTCCTGGGAAGAGTTCTCTCTCCGCCTCATGAGAAGGAAAAGCGCTACTTTCTGAAATCTCCAAGAAAGGTAACTCGAAAAGCCACGGCTGAGGATCTGGAGCAATTCAAAGGAAATCAACAATTGGAGAAGGATGCCTTCCAGTTCTGTCTCCAGAAAATCAGGGAGAAGCCCCTCGACATGAAGCTGGTCAAAACGGAAATCCTTTTAGACCGTTCTAAAGCCCTCTTCTATTTCACCTCTGACAAGAGGATCGATTTTCGGGAGCTGGTCAAGGATTTGGCCGCGGAATTTAGGATGCGGATCGAGATGCGTCAGATTGGGGTAAGGGATGAAGCAAAAATGGTCTGCGGCCTTGGGAATTGTGGAAGGGAGCTTTGTTGCGCCAAATTCATGAATCGATTCGAGCTCGTCTCCGTCAAGATGGCCAAGGAGCAGAACTTAGCCCTCAACCCGACGAAGATCTCCGGAGTTTGCGGCCGTCTGATGTGTTGCCTGTCTTATGAATTTCCCACCTATGTCGACCTGAAAAAGGACCTCCCCAAGGTGGGCAAGTATATCGTGACTCGCTCCGGCAAGGGAAAGGTGATCCGCCAAAACGTCCTCAGCGGAACGGTGACGGTAGAGTTGGAGGAAGGGGGAGAGATTACCGTTCATGCATCCGAACTCTGAAAAATTCTTCTACGTCACCACTCCCATTTACTATGTCAATGATGTCCCGCATATCGGCCACGCCTATACCACCGTGGCTGCGGACATCCTCGCCCGCTTCAAGCGCTTAGAGGGTTACCACGTTTTCTTCCTCACCGGAACGGATGAACACGGCCAGAAGGTGGAGAAAGCGGCCCAGGAGCGAGGGATCGATCCAAAGGCTCACTGCGATGAAATGGTTTTGCGATTCCAATCGCTCTGGAAGAAGCTGAATATTTCTAACGATGATTTCATCCGAACCACAGAAATGCGCCATCAAAAGGTGGTCCAGAACATTCTTCAAGATCTCTTCGATCGCGGGGAGATCTATCAGGACAATTATGAAGGATGGTACTGCATCCCCTGCGAACGGTTCTGGACCGAAAAGGATCTGATCGAGGGAAAATGTCCGGATTGCTCTCGTCCGGTGATCCAGATCTCGGAGAAAAATTACTTTTTTCGAATGAGCAAGTATCAATCCTGGTTGATCGAGACCATCGAAAAAAATGATCGCTTTATCTTCCCTACAACGAGAAGAAACGAGGTCTTGGGATTTCTCCGCAGTCCCTTGGAGGACCTTTGTATCTCGAGACCGAAGAAACGGTTGAGGTGGGGAATTGAAATCCCTTTCGATACCGAGTATGTCACCTATGTGTGGTTCGACGCCCTGATCAACTACCTCAGTGGAATTGGCTACGGCTCCAGGGAAAATGCTTTCTCTCAATTTTGGCCCCAGGCGACCCATCTCATCGGCAAAGATATCCTGACCACCCACGCGGTCTACTGGCCGACCATGCTCAAGGGCATTGGTTTGTCGCCTCCTAAAATGGTATTCGCCCATGGGTGGTGGACCATCGAGGGTAAGAAGATGTCGAAATCCCTCCAGAATGTGGTGGAGCCTCATCGCCTGATTGACACCTACGGGGTGGATGCCGTCCGGTATTTTCTCATGCGAGAAGTTCCTTTCGGAACGGACGGCGATTTTTCTCATGCGGCCATGGTCCATCGGATCAATAGCGATCTGGCAAATGACCTGGGCAACCTCTTCAGCCGAGCTCTCAGCATGGTCGTCAAATATTTCGACGGTTTTATTCCAACTCCGTCCAACCCGCAGGATATGGATCGAGGACTTCAAGAGGTGTCTGAAAGGATTCCCCCCCAACTGTCAAAACAGATGGACGACTTAGCCTTTCATCGAGCATTGGGCTCGATCTGGGAGATCGTCAACGCGAGCAACAAATATATTGACGAAGCCGCACCCTGGGCTTTGGCCAAAGCGGAGAAAGACCGACCCCGCCTTGGCACAGTGCTTTATCAGACGCTGGAATCGCTTCGACTTATCGCCCTGCTCCTTGCCGCCTTCATGCCCTCTACGTCTGAAAAGATGTGGTCCCAGCTGAGGGTGGAGGAAAACCTTTGGGAACAAAATATAAAGGACAATGGAAAGTGGGGAGGTCTGAAGCCAGGGAGGAGAGTGGTCCAACCGAGCCCTTTATTTCCGCGGCTGGATCCCTCGAAGATATCGCAAAGTGTATAGCGCAAAGCGCATAGTGTTTAAAATCTCAAATTGCAAATTCCAAATCCCAAACAATTTCCAATGATCAATTCCAAATAACCGAAACGCAAATCCCCCCAACCCCCCTTTACCAAAGGGGGGCGAGGGGGGATTTAAGATTCTCCTGGTTTGCGGGTGGCGAACCCGTCATGTAAAATTTGATTGATATTTGGTGCTTTAGAGTACAGCCATGAAGAAGCCTCAACCCATCCGCTCCATCCTCGAAAAAACCATCCAGTCTTTGGAGATCGATGTCCCGCTGAAGACCTATTCCATACTAAGAGCCTGGAACGAGATTGTCGGCGAGTCCGTAGCAGCCCATTCTCAGCCCCGGGCGATTCGAAACCGAATCCTCTTCATCGATGTCAGCCATCCGACCTGGATGCAGCAACTTCAGTTTCTCAAACCGACCCTTCTCGAAAAGATCAACACCTTTTTAGGCGAATCCATTATCCAGGACATTCGGTTCAAACTGGGGAAGATTCTTTCGAATGTCCCAACTCTTCCCAAAACCGTCTCAATGGAAGATCAAAAACTTGATAAAGCGACGTTGAACCGAATCGAAGGCGCTCTCAACGAAATGGATGATGAAGGGTTAAGAGATAGTTTGCGGGAGATTTTGATCAAAGGAGCAAAATTGGAGCGTTACAGGAAGAAAGCAAAGTAAATTACTCCGCCCTTACGGATGGTCCATTCTCCAATAACAAAATCTAATCCTCTGATGTCACCCTTCTGGCCTATAGCGAACGACATAGAAAAGTAGTCATTGCGAGGACCCCGCACTGGATGCGGGGGACGTGGCAATCCCGCGAGATTGCTTCACTTTGTTCGCAATGACATGTTGAGGATGTCAACTTATTTTTGTCGTTCGCTATAGGTCCTGAATTTATTTCAGGATCTACGAGGCTCAGAGATTCTGAACCAAGTTCAGAATGACAGTTTTAGGGCCAGCTCGACGTAATTCCCTTGCCGACCAGTGATTGCTCCTAACGAGCATTCACCCGCAGCTGCTCATCCATCTTGCCATCCCGGATCTGAATTGCCGCATTCTATTTCCAATTTCCTTTGATCCCTGCAAGAAAAACTGACCCTATTTGTCTCTTCAATGTACTTTTTTTCCGAGTCCCGGTTATTGAGTCAAACAGTATTTTTCAGACGTAAGATGAAAACTTTGTGAATTCTGATAGATACACGGACTCCCGAATCGTTATCTATATGGCATACAAGATGCAAGGTCATAGAATAGGTTTACTTTGTTTACATAGTGTACACGCGTTACGACCGGGCGGCGATGACTTTAAATAAAACCTCACAAGAAGGGCTCAAGGACGGCTGGATACGGGCCACATTCATCCTGAGGAAGGATTACCTGGAGAAACTTAAGGCATTAGCCTACTGGGAAAGAAAGAAGATAAAGGAAGTCGTTGATGACGCATTCCG
>Ga0335081_10020812_pt1 | contig 10608 bp, 9 predicted proteins | sample Lox_Sample_35_FD_206713 | JGI IMG/M metagenome (GOLD analysis project Ga0335081, IMG submission 206713) | Soil microbial communities from Loxahatchee National Wildlife Refuge, Florida, United States - Lox_Sample_3.5 | ecosystem: Environmental > Terrestrial > Soil > Wetlands | place: USA: Florida... | reverse complement strand
TGCGAGCGACTCCGTTGCTTACCTGCGCCAGGTAAAGCTGGGCCTGAGCATCGGTCCCCACGTCAGAGATAAAAACCAACTGCTTGCTGTCGGGCGACCAGGCCGCCTGATTTTCGGTGGCAGCGGCGTTTGATCCCCCTACGGCGGAAATACGGGTGGGCTTCGAGAGGGGAGAGTTCCGGTCGGTGAGGTAGATGGCGGAACCGCCAATCGATTCGCCGGCGGCATTCTCCGCGGGCGCGACCCAGGCGACGCGAGCGCCGTCTGGCGAGATGGCGACCTGCTGGAAGGTATGGACCGGCGTAGCCGCGGAGGCGAGACCCGCAAGAATCAGGAGACAGATAGAAATAGGAAGGCGTTTGGGCATTATTGGGTGATCCTTCTAAGAGAATCTCATCGTCCCATGGCCAGGCGAGTGGCCAGGCGCTGCGGCAGGTTAGCAGCGAGAATGCGTTCCTGCGCCGACTGGAGGTTGTAAGGAACCCGGCAAAAAGTCAAAACACTGGCATCGGTATCAAAGACCGCGAAGCCGGCGCGCCAATCGCCATCGCGCGGCTGCCCCACGGATCCGGGATTGATCAAATAGCGCAACTCCTTTTTTAGTGGAAATTCGCTGATCTCGGTTTGCCCCACCGTCTTATAGCTGGGGCGGAAAGCCTCGAGTTGCAGGTTATTGGTTTCGAACAGCCCCTGCAGATGAGTGTGTCCGAAGAAAGTCAGTTGAGCGCCGGTAACCAGCAGGGGCTCGACGGCGTCGCGGACGGTGACCACATAGTCGTCCTCGTCGATGGGCGAGCCATGCACGAACTGGACACCGGGAACATGGTCGAGTTGCACCGGGCCCTGAGGCATGGCGCGCAGCCAGGCGAGATTGTCGGGAGTGAGGGCATCGTGGGTCCACTCGGCGGCGAGAGCGGCGACGGGGTTGAAGTCTTTGAGGTCCATGAGGCCGCAGACGGCTTTGTCGTGGTTGCCACGCACGAAGATCTTGCCCAAGGCGCGGGAACGATCGATGACTTCGTTGGGGCTGGCGCAGTAGCCAACGACATCACCGAGGTTGACGACGACGTCGTGAGCGGGAGCGGCGGCGAGGCAGGCCTCGAGCGCTTCGAGGTTGCTATGGATGTCGCTGATTAAAAGAATGCGCACAGTTATGGGGCGAATCCGCGATTATAGGACTTGGGAGGGGATTTGCACAGCGGGGGTGGGGCGCTAGGTGGTGGCTCAGTTTGGATTTTGGGTGCCCGTTGCTTCATGGCGTCGTCCCGAGGCGAGCCGCTCTTCAGGGGAAACGAGGGACCTAACGATCACCGGCTTCGGTTGCTGTGAGATCCCTCGGCCCGCTGGTAAGAGCGCGGGCCTTCGGGATGACGTCAGATGAGGTGGTGTTCAAACTGAGCCACTGCCTTGGGGCTTATTCACGACCGGGCACCTTGCCCAGTGGCCGGGAGTGATTTCGACCAAAGGCGGCAGGGCGCGGGCGCATTCCGGAATGCGCAACTCGCAACGCGGCTCGAAGGGACATCCGGCGGGGACGGCGTGCAACGGGGGCACGACGCCTTCGATGGTGCGCAGCGGCTGGGTGCGGTCGGTCTGCAAGGTGGGCACGGCTTGCAGAAGGCCCCGAGTGTAAGGATGGGCGGGGGCGCGGAAAATATCGTGCTTCGAGCCGAGCTCGATGAGACTTCCGGTGTACATGACGGCGACGCGGTCAGCGACTTGGGAGACGACGGCGAGATCGTGCGAGATGAAGAGCATGGCGAGGCCGAATTTTTCGCGCAGCCGGGCGAGCAACTCGAGAATCTGCGCCTGGATGGTGACGTCGAGGGCGGTGGTGGGCTCATCGGCGATGAGCAGTTGCGGGCGGTTGACGATGGCCATGGCGATCATGATGCGCTGGCGCATGCCGCCGGAAAGCTGGTGCGGATAGTCGCGGGCACGGCGGGCGGGGTCGGAGATGGCGACATCGTTCATGGCGGCGACGGCGCGGTCCCAGGCGGCTTTTTTCGTGACGCGGTCGTGGGCGCGGACGGCTTGGGCGATCTGATCGCCGACGCGCATGACGGGATTGAGGGCGGTCATGGGTTCCTGGAAGATCATGGCGATGCGGGAGCCGCGCAGGAGGCGAATCTGTTCGTCCGGAATTTGCAGCAAATCGCGGGACGCACCATTCGAGAAGAAGACTTCGCCGGTGGCTCGGGCGGCGGGCGGGAGCAGGCGCATGAGGGCGAGAGCGGTCAGGGATTTGCCGGAGCCGGATTCGCCGACGAGGCCGAGGACTTCGCGGGGAGCCAGAGTGAAGGTGAGATCGCGGACGGCGAGCAGATGGTTGGGGAAAGAGACGGTGAGGTTGCGGAGATCGAGCAGAGACGGCACGAGAGTATGGTAACAGCGGCCACGGATGAGCACCCGGTTTCAACCTTTAAACCGCCGAGGTCGCGGAGGAGAGCGGTTTAACCACAAAGGACACGAAGGTACACAAAGCAAAGTCAAAATCTTAAAACGCAGAAGACGCCGAGGTCGCGGAGGAGAGCGTAGGTTTAACCACAAAGGACACGAAGGTACACAAAGCAAAGTCAAAATCTTAAAGCGCAGAGGACGCCGAGGTCGCGGAGGAGAGCGTAGGTTTAGCCACAAAGGACACGAAGGTACACAAAGCAAAGTCAAAATCTTATTGGCCGAGGATCAAGGGCAGGCCGTTTTTGCTGTTGCCGATGACGACCACTTTGCTGTTCGAGCTCTTGGCCAAATTCTCGGTGGCCTCGATGCCTTTCCACTGCAGGAGTTGCGGACTGATGCCTTGGGCAACAATCTGCTGGAAGTCGCGGATGCCCTGAGCTTCGATGCGCTTGCGCTGGGCTTCTTGCGTTTCTTTTTGCAGCTTGAAGTTCATGGCGAGGGCGTCCTGCTCGGCCTGCTGCTTGGCTTCGATGGAAGATTTCAAAGTCAGAGGGAGTTGGATATCGCGCAGCAGAATGCTTTCTACGAGGACCCCGCGACTACCCAGAATACCCGCCATCTGATCGTGGATCTGCTTGGCCACCATTTCGCGCTCGCCGGTGTAGAGCGCGTTGGCGGTGTGGGAAGCGGTGGCTTCGCGGATGGCAGCGCGCAGGTTGGGCTCGATCAACACGGTTTCGTAACTGGGACCGATCTTCTGGAAGACGACGGAGGCTTTTTCGGGGTCCAGGTGGTAGATCAGCGAGGTGTCGAGATTCATGACCAGGCCTTCGCTGGAGGGGACGCTGGCGGATTCCTTGATCTCCTGGGTACGGATAGACATCTCGTTGTTGGTCTTGAAGGGATTGATGAGATGCATGCCCTCGGGCAGCACTTCGCCGGTCACACGCCCGAAGAGCGTGAGCACCCCGACATGGCCGGATTCGACGCGAGTGACCGAGGCAAAGAGCAGGATGACCAGCAAGAACGCAGCCACGGCCAGGGCGATGACGCGAAGAAATGGATTGGGATTGACGTTGATGATCCTGCCGCCGGTGTTGAACGTTGCCATGGACGCACCCCCGAGGACAGTGTAGTGAAGGAAGCTTGTTCTGCGAAGTGACTTGGCGGGGACACAGGGGTAGGGGTAGATTCCACCGCCAGAACTAGTGCGCTTGCCTAGGATTTTGGAATAAGGACCTCGGGAATTTGGTGGTTCTCGCCGCAAATGCCGGTCAGGGTTTCCCCGGAAAGAAGGGGGTTGCCGCTGCGCAACACATGCTCCAACCAGGCGCCGGCGGCCTGGCTGGTGAGGACGGCCACGAGGACCAGCGTGGTATAAAACACAGCGTTGATGATTCCGGCGTCGTAGGCCACGCTGGCCAGAACGATTCCCGGGCCGCCACGGGCATTCAGCGCCACCGCCAGGTTCACCGAGTCGCGTACGCGGAAACCGGCGAGTCCGGCACCCAGTCCGGCGGATAACAGCTTCATGGTGGATGAGAACAAAAAGAATCCCGCCAAGAGGGTAAGCGAAAAAGTCTTGCTCAGGTCGAGTTTGTAACCCACGACTGCGAAATAGATCGGAATGAAGACGGCGAAGGAGAATTCTGAGACCGATGCGACCGCTCCCGGGAGCAGGTCTTTCTCCTGAACAATGGCATAGCCCGCCAGGAACGCGGCGAAGACCAGGCTCACATCCACCAGCGATGCCAGAGCGGAGTAGGCCAACAAGACCACGACCACGTAAGCGATGGGCGAGGTCTTGGCCAGAACATTCCATCGCGCCCGAGTCAACCGCGAAAGCAGAGGGGGTGCAATGAGTAAACCGAAGGCGAAATACGCCAGAGACGAGGCCACGTGAATCGCAATGGTGCGCTGTGGCACCGAGCCGGATGCCGCCAGGGCGGTGGCGACGGCTAACACTGCCCACAGCACAATGTCCTCAATGACCGCCACTCCCAGCACCAGCCGGGCAAAACGGGTATGGAGTATCTGGAGATCATGCAGGATCTTCGAGATGACCGGAATCGAGGTCACGGCGACGGCAATGCTGACCACCAGCAAAAGTGGAGTGCGGGCGGTCACCCGGCCCGCCAGCAGGTCTAGCGGAAGGAAATATGCGGCGCACAGGGCAAGGAGGAACGGCAGGCCCGTGCCCACGGCCCCCAGCCAAGCGACCTGCCGGCGGTCTTCGCGATTGAACAAACCCTTGGTTTCCGCGCCGGAGGCGAACATCAGCAGGAGTAGCCCGAAGTTGTACAGGAAAGCTACGACTGCAGCGGCTTGCAGGCTTTGGCCGGGGCCGGTCTGCAAGGAAAAAACCGCCGAAACCCTGGGTGCAAAGTGGCCGAGGAGCGAGGGACCGAGCAAAACTCCAGCGAGAATCTCACCGATGACCTTGGGTTGACGGAGACGGGCAAATAAATGCCCCAGAATTCGGGCAGCCGCCAGCAGAAAAAACAAGAAAATTGTCAGAGACCCAAAGTCCGCATTCGACATAAATGTGAGGTGGGCGTGGTTCACGGCCCAGGCTGGTGAAGCTTCCGGGGCCAGCTTTCAGGCCCGCCGCCTGATTCGACAGCCAGTATAGCGTGAACGCAAGCGGGTCCATAGAGTAGATGGTGCCCTCCGCCAGAGACAAAAGACCATGAGGCGCGATTGCACGTTGACAGCCCTGAAGCAACGTTATATGTTCTTTGCGCTTGCTACTACCGTGCATCGTTGCCGGTGAATGCCCTCCCCATTTCCCCCCGCAACGGCCCGGCGGGCGTCAACTCCCAGTCTAAGGACGCATTTCTAATGAATCGACCATGTGTGGGATCTTTTATTTCCAGAACAACCTGGCGTGGCTTGCTAGTGCTTGCGGTTTCTTTGGCGGTGGCAGTTCCAGCCAGCGCGCAATTCACCTTGACGCAAATCAGCACCGACCCGTTCACCGACGTCGATGCCCAACATAAGACCGAAGTCGAGCCGGACACATTTTCCTTCGGTTCCACGATCGTGAGTGCCTTTCAGGTTGCGCGTATTCCAGACGGCGGGGGCGCAGACGTGGGTTTTTCCACGTCGACCGACGGCGGCAAGACCTGGACGGCTGGCTACCTTCCGGGCCTGACCGTCAACTATAAAGGCGGGAGCTTTTCCGCAGCCAGTGATCCGGCGGTGGCGTATGACGCAGCCCACGGGGTATGGCTCATCTGCACGCTTCCCATTGGCAACAACGATCTGGTAGCGGTGAGCCGCTCGGCGGATGGAATCACCTGGAGCAACCCGGTCATGGTGACCAGCAGTATTGATTCCGACAAGAACTGGATCGTGTGTGATAGCACGGCCACAAGCCCCTTCTATGGGCACTGTTATGTGGAGTGGGACAGTCCGGCCGAGGGCGATCTGGTTTTCATGAGCACGTCGACGGACGGGGGACAGACTTGGGGACCGGCAAAGACGACGGCCGATAGTCTCTCGGGCATCGGAGGCCAGCCCCTGGTGCAGCCCAATGGCAACGTGGTGGTGCCGATTGTGAGTCTGGACACGGGCGGGATGGCGGCTTTCAGTTCGAGCAATGGCGGAAGTAGCTGGGGCAGGGCGATCAGCATCGCCACTGAGGTGGAGCATGGGGATGCGGGCGGTATACGGAGTCCAGGGTTGCCGTCGGCGGACGTGGACGGGGCGGGGAACATTTACCTGGTTTGGTCAGACTGCCGCTTCCGCGCCAACTGCGCCGCCAATGACCTGGTGATGAGCACCTCCAGCAACGGGACCACATGGACAGCTGTGGCCCGGCTGCCGGTGGTGCCGGTAAGCAGCGCCGTCGATTTGTTTATTCCTGGAATCGGCGTGGATCATGCCACATCCGGAGCTTCGGCACACATGACCGTAACTACCTACGCTTATTCAAACACCAAATGCAGCGAATCGACCTGCCAGCTCTACGTCGGGTTTACGACCTCCAACAACGGCGGCAAGACTTGGACGGCGGGGAAGGTCCTGGCGGGACCCATGAAGTTGAGTTGGCTGCCCAATTCGCAGAACGGATTGATGGTGGCCGATTATCTCAGCGTGTCGTATGCAAACGGCCAGCCCTTCGGCGTGTTTGCCGTCGCCAAGGCGCCGTCGGGCGGAAAGTTTAATCAGGAAATGTACACCACCACGACGCCGCTGCTGGTTTCGGACGATGAGCCCCGGTACAGCTCGAAGGGCGACAAGCCGATCCCGGGGGTGAAATCGGACAAAGGACCACGAAAGTTCTACGATGACGATGGCGAGTATCCCATCCCACCCAAAAAGATGGCGAGGAAAGCCAGCCGAAAGTAGGGACGGCTTTCGTCTGTTCATAGGACCGGCAACTATTCTTTCGCCCCTACGGGGCTCGACCGCCTGTAACATTGCGCCCACGGCTTGCGCCGTGGGCTTTCTCTGGCGCCGGTGCGCGGCTCTCGTTCATCCGCCCGGTGCGAAAGTTTTCCATCTGCTGATGGCAGGTTCCGGTAGTCTGTCTCTCGATGCGCGGGAATTCCAGTAACTCTGTTCTCCTACCCAGTCGTCAGGTTCCGCAAAACCAACCATCGCTAGCTGAACTTGCGCTCGTCTTCCTGAAGCTGGGCACGATTGCTTTTGGCGGGCCGGCGGCGCACATCGCCATGATGCAGGACGAGTTCGTCCAGAAACGGAAATGGATCACGGAAGCGGATTTTCTGGACCGGCTGGGCGCGGCGAATCTGATCCCCGGACCGAGTTCCACTGAGGTCGCGATTTTTATTGGGCATGCGAAGCGCGGCTGGGCGGGGCTGGTGGTGGCAGGCTGCTGCTTCATCATTCCAGCCGCGGTCATGGTTGCGCTGATCGCTGCCATGTATGTTCGCTTCGGATCACTGCCGCAGGTTGCGGGCATTCTTTACGCGATAAAAGCTGCGGTAATTGGGGTGATTGTGCGGGCGTTGTGGAGTCTTGGCCGCACGGCGACGAAGACAAAGCTGCTGGCGTTTATTGGAGTGGTAGCGATTGTTCTTAGCGCGATCGGAGTGGCTCCGCTCATGGTGATTGCGATTGCCGGAGCGGCGTCGGGTGCGGCGTTTTGGGTCAAGAAGCCGGGAGTCGCGCCATCTGCGGTTGGGTTCTCAGGGAAATTGGCGTTGTTTGCGGGGATGGCCGCCGTCGCGGCTGCTCCGGTAAACCTGCTGCGGCTGTTTCTTTCGTTCTTGAAAATCGGGTCGGTGGTGTTTGGCAGCGGATACGTGCTGCTGGCTTTTCTCCGGGCGGAGTTTGTGAATCATCTGGGTTGGCTTACGGAGAAGCAACTCATTGATGCAGTGGCGGTGGGACAATTTACTCCCGGGCCGGTGTTCACGACGGCTACGTTCATCGGCTACCTGGTTGCGGGGATTCCTGGTGCGGTGGTCGCAACCGTGGGAGTGTTTGTGCCGGGATTCCTATTCGTGGCGTTGAGCGGGCGGATGCTTCCGCAGATCCGGCGCTCGCCGCTGGCAGCGGCGATATTGGATGGCGTGGTGGTTGGGTCTTTGGCTTTGATGGCGGTGGTGGCTTGGCAACTGGGACGAGCGGCCATTGTGGACTGGATCACGCTGGCAATCATGGTGGTGAGCGCTGGATTGCTGCTGCGGTTTCGCATTAATTCGGCTTGGATTGTTGGTGGGGCAGCGGTGATTGGGTGGTTGATGCGGGGGTGAGTTTCTATTCAAAATGCATTCGCGGAATCCCACGTTTCGAAAAGCGCGAAACGTGGGGAGCCTGCGACATGCTAGATCCTATCTCTTCGCCACTTCAAGACTGTCACCGGTCTGGTGATCGGTGATTTGGAAGCGAATGAAGTCGTGGATGGCGGCGAGCGCGACCGGATCGTCGGACTTGATCCGCACTGTCCCGCCGGATGGCATTTCTCCGTACGTGTAGTGGACCGCGGACTTCAGCAGCTTCATCGTCGTCACTCCTGGAGGCACGCCGTCGTGCACGAACATCGGGGTGGAGAAGTCGCCATCGGCGAACATCATCGCAATATGCGAGAGGTGCATGCGAATCGCGCTGATGTTCGCTTTGTCGTTCGGATCGTTGGCGTTGACTTCAATCGCGCCGCCGTCGGACAACAGGCGGAAATGGTGAGTGGTCTTGTCGTGCGGGAATCCCATCGCCTGATCGCCGTGACTCTCGACTACGGCATGGTGAGCGGCGTGCTGATCGTGCATGGGGCAATCCTTCATCGAGTCGTCAGGCTTTGCCTCTTGCGCGAAAACTGGCAACGCGAGCAGCAGTGCAAGTGCGATTACGAAACGCTTCATTGTGGTCTCCTTTTCGAATTGTTGGATCGAGCCGTGGTCTTCGGCCCCTCCACGAGAGAGTGCAGAAGCATTGCCTTATTGCCTGGCGGGGTGTGTTTCAGCTTGCGACGCCAGTCGCGAACGAGCCCCTGCATGTAGGCTTGGGTTCGCCGGAGTTCCTCGATTTGCCCTCCGAGCGAGCGTAGTTTGCCTTCGGCGAGAGCAAGCACTCGATGGCAGGGCGCGCCGCCGTTGTCGCGCGTGTGGAGTATTTCCGCGAGTTCCGCTAGCGAGAAGCCGAGCTGGATGGCGCGCCTTGCGAGCTGGACGCGCTCGACAGCACCCGGGGCGTACAGGCGATAGCCGGATGGGGTGCGTTGTGCTTTCGGGAGAATCCCGAGCCGCTCGTAGTGGCGGACGGTGTCCACGCTCACTCCGGTGATGCGAGCCAGTTCGCCTGAACGGAGATTGGTCTTCACGGCACTCACGCTTTCAGTATGGAGCCTGGAACCGGTTCGAGAGTCAAGTAAAACTTGAGGACTGTGTATGCGTCCGTGGAATCCCACGTTTCGAAAAGCGCGAAACGTGGGGCACCCGTCGTAGGAATAAATCTATGGCGTGACTTTGAAGATGACGCCGCAGCCGGAGAAACCACAGCTTAAATCGCCGCCTTCGGTGGTGGCTCCGTAGAGGTTGCCGGTGGCGTCGAGGGTCAGGCCGGCCATGGGATTGGCACCGTCGGACGTGCCGCTGAAGCTGTGGAGGATAGTGAGCTTGCCGGTAGTATCGATTTCGAAGACCGTGCCGTAGCCCGACTCTCCGCCATAGAACGTGGTTCCGTAGACGTTGCCGGCAGGGTCGACCACCACGGACGAAACCGGATTCACGCCATCAGGATTTCCCGCAAAGCTGTGCAGCAGGCTGAAATGGCCGGTTCGGTCTATCTTGAAAACGGTGCCGTAGCCGCCGGCGGTGCCGCCGTACTTGGTGGTGCCGTAGCCGTTGCCATGGGAATCGGCGGTGAGCGCGGCGTAGGGATTCTCGCCATCGGGCGTGCCGGAGAAGCTGTGCAGTAGAGTGATGTCGCCGTTGAGAGCGAGTTTGAAGACGGTGCCGTAGCCTCCGGCCGTGCCGCCGTATTGCGTGGTTCCGTAGAGATTGCCGGCGGTGTCCCGGTACAGGCCGGCTTGCGGATCTTCGCCGTCCGGGGTCCCGGCAAAGCTGTGCAAAAGGCTTTCATTTCCTGCGGCGTCAACCTTGAAGACGGTGCCGTAGCCGCCGGCGGTGCCGCCGTATTGCGTGGTGCCATAGCCGTTGCCCTGCGGGTCGCCGACCAGACTGCCGTGCGGATCGGCGCCGTCGGGGTTGGAAGCGAAGCTGTGGGGGAGGGTCAGTTTGCCGGTGTAAGCGAGCTTGAACACGGTGCCGTAGCCGCCGGCCGTGCCGCCATAAAGAGTGGTGCCATATAAATTGCCGGCGCGATCGGCGATGAGCGCGCCCTCAGGATCCTCGCCGTCCGGGGTTCCGGCGAAGCTGTGCAGCACCGATTCATTGCCCTCGGTATCCAGTTTAAACACGGTGCCAAAACCGCCGGCGGTGCCGCCGTATTGGGTGGTGCCGTAGAGATTGCCGGCGGCATCGAGAATGGGGGCGGCGTCAGGCTGCCATCCTTGATTGGTGTTGGTGAAGGTGTAGAGCACGGTGAAAGTCTGGGCGTGGGCGGAAGTGGCGGAGATGAACAGAAGGATGAAGGGTACGACTGCTGCAAGTGACCGCATTTTCGAAACCTGGCTTTGCTGTTTCTGCATAGATCCCTCCGTCCAGACCGGTCCTGTCGCCAGCCCAAGCGGGCAACATTGTAGCTAAACTGGCGGCGAGTTGTGTCGTGAAAATGCAG
>Ga0335081_10020810_pt1 | contig 10610 bp, 9 predicted proteins | sample Lox_Sample_35_FD_206713 | JGI IMG/M metagenome (GOLD analysis project Ga0335081, IMG submission 206713) | Soil microbial communities from Loxahatchee National Wildlife Refuge, Florida, United States - Lox_Sample_3.5 | ecosystem: Environmental > Terrestrial > Soil > Wetlands | place: USA: Florida... | reverse complement strand
TATTCCGCTTTGAGAATGTTCAGCAACCCTGGCTGATTGAATGGGAGCTGGACCTGGATAAGCATGCCCATCTCATCGCAGAGATCGTAGAAGTCCGGTTTTTCCACGACGCCATAACTGACCATGAGGTTGATGCCGGCATCACGCATGAGTTGGAGGTCGGCGCTGTACTCGGCGCGGGTACACCGGGAACTGTAGATATCCCCCAGGGGATACCAGGCCCCTTTGACGAAGAGACGGCGGCCATTGAGCAGCATGGACATGTCCGGTTTTCGCTCGATGGTCCGTATGCCGAAACGCCTCGCCAGCCTGTCTCCCGAAGACAGAGAGCCCGTGATGCGATAGAGATCAGGCCTCCCCTGATCCCATGACCACCACAGGTGGGCCCCGGCGATGGACGTCGCCGTTGTGAATGTGTTCTTGCCCTTGGCAAGCGTGAGAGGCAGTCGCGTTAACCGAATGGGGTCTCCACCGAAGTTGGCGGGGGAGATTTCAAGTTCGAGATCGGTTGCGAATCCTGGCGGACCTTCATTCCATATCGTACCGGTGACGGTGAGTTCCGCGCTGCCATCAGGATTGATGGCCCTGGTATGAACGCAGAGATCTTCGAAGCTCTGCGCGGAGGTGGCAACCAGATGGACATCGCGCGTGATCCCCAGGGTCCAGACGGAGTTTCCTCCCGCCGGCAAGCAATCCCATGTGGAACTCAACGTGAAGGGCGGTTGCGTGCCGACGATGGTCGACCCCGGCCAGCGCATGCCAAAGCTTCCCTTCAGGAATTCAGTCGTGCCTCGTCCCTTCACAACCCAGGGACAGGTGACCTTGACGGCCAGGAAGTTGCCCGTGCCGGGTCTGACCAATCGCGTGACATCGAAGGAGAAGCCCGTGTAGACGCCTTCATGGCTCCCGAGGAATTTGCCGTTAAGCCACACAGAGGCAAAGTAGTCGACGCCATCAAACACCAGACAGATCCTTTTGCCGAGCATGCTGGGAGGGACACCGACCTGGCGTCGAAACCACCACTCCTTTTTGTTCAACAGGCTGATCTCGGGCAGTTGGCGGTAGATTTCCAGTCCGCTGAGTCCCTGCACGAGCTGCACCTCCGTGGGGACGGTGATGTTCTGGAGTCCGGCTCCGGAATACTCTGGGTTCTGGATGCCAGCCTCCTCCCCTTTGTCCATGGGGAAGTGAGCCAGGGTCCAGCCTTTGCCGCTCAGGAGTATCTCTTCGCGCATAGGAAAAATCCTCTCCCGCCACAGGGGATACACTAAAGTCGAGAATGGGCAGACAACGAGGTGTGCGTTTCTCTGTCCCGGGGTGCCCCTTGTGATCCAATATAGAGAATTTGCTGACTCGACATTGGTTCACGTTGAGAGGAGCAGGTCAAGTTTTTCCTTGGAGCGTGCTTCTGCCGAATACAGGGGGGAGCTTCGTGAAGGCGATGAAGTGTCCGGTATTGCGTTGAGTCTTCACAGCGGGGGACGGATAGGGCTCGATTTCCATGCCGTCCCGCACCCCATCAACTTCATTCCGAGGTATTATGAGCAAAATCAGTGTTCGTTGAGACCCCCGTCCGCCCCGCTTTGGAGCTCCAGAAATGGAGCTCTTTTTGTTGTGGGCTTATGGGAGGATCGTGAAAACCGTCTCGAATTTGTGATCTGGTGGTTCATCACCCCAAAGGGGGCGCCCCAGAGTCGGATTGGACCAATTCCAACGAGGCGTGCGATTTCAACTGTTCTGCCTTGACAATGGTTCTGCTGGTCGGTATATAGACAGAGTCCCACGAGACCTGTTCTTTGATTTGACAATTCTCGTGTAACCTCCTCCCACCCCTGTCGGGAAGTCAGTACCGACTCCAGGAGGTTTCATGCACCGCGAGATATCTTGCTCTGCCAATCGTTCTTCCCCCAGGGAGCTGGCGAACTCCGTTCCTCCTCTCACTGGCTACTCCACCTCTCGACACTTTCTCAGCAGCTTTTTCTTCGCCGGAATATATGGCGCCGGCGTCTTTCGTTCGACAAACAATTGCACAAACTGGACCTCGGTCAATTCCGGCTTGCAGGATATCGCTGTTTTTGCCCTTGCCGTTTCCGGAGGAAATAGTTTTGCCGGAACTCAAGCCAGCGGCGTCCGGCGCCGGCCGTTGTCAGAAATGAGCAATTCTGTCAGCCGGAGCTCGACGATCCTGCCCGCGGAATTCAGACTCGCTCAAAATTACCCCAACCCATTCAACCCGAGCACGACCATGGAGAACGCATTGGTCAAAGCCTCGATGGTTAGGCTTGGTGTTTGCGATTTCCTCCACCGTGAGGTGTCTGTTATGGTAGCTAAAGAAAGGTCGCGGGGTCGTAGGAGGTGAATTTCGACGCTTCCAACCTGGCGAGCGGCGTCCACCTCTGCCGGCTCACGACGGAAAGCTTCACGAAAACCATGAAGATGATCCTGACAAAGTGAAGATTGCGGCATGCATCCTTCACCTCGGCAAGGAGGGAACCATGATAATCAAGTCTATAGGCAATGAGCGTACTCTGTCGTAGCAGAACCAACTCGCTTATCTTGTTGTCTTGTTGTGGAAACGATCGATTGCGTCCCACTTTCCGGACGGGAGATGAGCAAGACGCACCGTAGGAGCCGGATCAGATGTTCCTGATGCCCACTTCCCTGGTGGGGTGGCTGCCGCAAGATCATCTGGTGTTCTTTGGCAGAGACGTCCTGGACAAGATCGATCTGCGTGCGATTCCCGACGTCTACGAGAGGACGAAGACAGGAGTAAGAAAGACGATCCGCCTGCTGCACCGCACATGGCGAAGTCCCCCCAGGTCAAGAGCGGCAAGGGGGGTAGATCATCACCGAGCAACACTGCCGAGCGTCATTCTACCGATCCGACTCCCGGATCGTGACGTACCAGAGAGCCTTCATCCAGGGCTGCAACGCCCAGGTGGCGGTCGGAAGAAAGGAATATTGGATTTGCTCTCTGACCCCGGCTATTTTGGCTTTCTGAGAAGCCGGAGACGCACTCGGTATCGTGCCGCCGCCCTTGATCCTGAACTCGGAACCCTACGTAGAGCCCATGTCGACGACCGCATTTCCGTTTTGAGCGCCAATCCACAGTCACATCCACCATCGCACGGAGGTGTCGTATGAGGACAGGCGGAAAGAATCTTCGTGTTGCCACAGCGCTGTGCATTACACTGATTGCGTTCTGGGCCGGATGCAAACCGAGGGAGGCGGACACCGGAAAGGTGCCTATCACAACCTCCTCAGAGGAAGCAAGAAAGGAGTTTGTGCTGGGGCGTGACGCTCTTGACAGAGGCCAAACGCAGTCTGCGGCGGTGCATATCAGCAATGCGCTCGCGAAGGACTCAAACCTCGCACTGGCGTACCTCAGCCTCGCGCAGCTTTCACCGACCTCAATGTCATTTTATGACAATGTCTCAAAAGCTGCCTCGCTTTCGGGCATGGCCTCGAGAGGCGAGCAGCTGTTGATCCTTGCGTTTCAGGCTGGAGAGAACAACAATCCCACCCTCGAAGAATCGTTCTATGACACCCTCATCGCATTGTATCCGCGCGATGAGCGGGCACATTTTACACTGGGGACGTTTTACCAGTTTACCTACCAGGATTATGCCCGCGCAGCGGACCAGTACAGGAAAGCCATAGAGCTGGACTCGACCTTTGCCCCCGCATTCAATGTGCTGGGGTACTCCTCTCATTCGCTGGACCAGAATTCTCAGGCCGACGTCGCATTCAGGAAATACATTCAACTCAGTCCGAATGACCCCAACGCGCACGACTCGTACGGCGAATTTCTGCTTAATGAGGGCAGATTCGAGGAATCGACAGCCCAGTACACGCAGGCGCTGGCGCTCGACTCGATGTTCATCACTTCGCATGTCGGCATCGCGGCGAATTTGCTGTACCTTGGAAAGCCTGATGAAGGTCAAGCGCGATTGCAGACGCTTCTGGGCCTCGTGCGCAATGACCTCGATCGCCGGACCATACTCACTGCAAGAATAGTCCACTATGTCGATGCAGGCAAGACCGATCCCGCCCTTCATGAGGTGGGAACGCGATTTGCACTGGCTGAACAGGCCAAGGATTTCGCGCGGATGGCCAACGATCGGAGGATGCAGGGCTCGATTCTGGTGCAGGCCGGGAGAATCAGGGAGGCAGAAGGAGCCTACGCTTCAGCGGCAATGATTGCTCAAAACTCATCGCTCCCGCAGAGTGCCAGAGATTATTCTCAGAGGTATCAACACTCTGACAATGCGATGGTGGCATTAAAGAAAAAGGACTTCACGGTCGCCGAGGCGGAGTGTGACAAATTCTGCAAGAGCGCCGAGGCGATACACGATCAGGGATCGATTCGCGATGGCCATGCGCTTGCAGGCGAGATTGCCCTCGATGTGAAAAAGTATGACAAGGCCATCGCCGAGCTTCAGCAGGCGGATCAGGCTTCGGCATACGTCCAGTATCTACTGTCCATGGCCCACCTGGGAAAAGGCGACAGAGTGAACGCGAAAATGCTCTGTGCGAAGGCCGCACACAGCTATGCCGCCATGGATCTTGGCTATGCATTCATCCGCACTAGGGCCGAGCAAATTCTCCGCACGCTTTGACCCTGAAGGGTACTGCCCCCCGTTTCTGGGTCCATTTTGGGTGTGGGAAAATTGAATCCTCACCCAACGATATATTTGTTGGGTTCCCTTTCCCCCTGCGGGATGACGTTCTTTCATTGGCCGGTATGTCGCGCTCCAGTTACATCGGCGTCTGCCTCCGAGCGATTGCTCTATGAGATTGAAGGGGCAAATCAGGAAGTGACGGATGGAATCTCAGATGACAATTTGGAGGACATATGAAGGACGCGGGAAGCTATTTCCTTGGCGTTCTGCTGCTTTCTGTCCTGTGTGCCGCGGCGGCGCATTCTCAATGGGCGAGTGGGCAGAACGCCGATCTCGTTCTATGTCAGAGGGATTTTGTCGGTTTAGTTTCGGGCACCGGCCCCGACTCTCTCTCTGCACCCACCGATGTTGCCATTGACCCTCTCACCAGGAAGCTCTTTGTTGTAGACTTTGCAAATCACCGCGTGCTTCGGTGGGGGCGCGTTGATTCGCTCCTGAGCGGCCGGCCCGCGGAGGCTGTGCTCGGCCAGTCGACCCTGGAGTCGCACACTGCTGGAACAGCGGCGAACCAGATGCAGTACCCGACAGCAATCGCCTTTGACAGTGCGGGTCGCCTCTGGGTGGCGGACGCGGTCAATAACCGGGTATTGCGCTTTGACAGCGCGGGATTCAAACCCACGGGTGCGCCTGCCGACGGCGTCCTCGGGCAGCCGAATTTCACGTCGAATGCGGGCGGGCTCGCTCAGGATTCGATGAATTACGTGCGCGGAATTGCGGTGGACGTAGCGGGGCATCTCTGGGTGTCTGATCAGTTGAATAATCGAGTCCTCCGGTTCGACAATGCCAGCTCAAAGCCGAACGGCGCTATGGCAGACGGTGTGCTGGGTCAATCGGACTTCACTTCAAGCCACGACACTTTGTCGCGGAGTTCACTCTATGCGCCGCGCGGACTCGTGGCAGATTCGCACGGTCGTCTGTACGTGTCGGATAGTTTTCACGACAGGGTGCTCCGCTTCGATGATGCGGCAGCGAAGCCCAATGGGGGCGAAGCCGATGGGGTGCTGGGAGAGCCGGACTTCGATACCGACAGTGGCGCGGTCTCTCGATCTGGAATGTTGGAGCCTTGGGGGGTAGAACTCGACGCCTCGGGGCGGCTCTACGTGAGTGAGTTTGGCGGGAGCCGGGTGACGTGGTTTGACAGTGCCTATGCGAAAGCCAACGGTGCGGATGCGGACGGCGTCCTGGGCCAGCCGGATTTCAATACATCTGATAATCTGGCTGCGCAGAACAGGCTCACCACGCCGTGGGGTACATGCATCGACCCCCTCAAGAGCACGCTGTGGGTCGCTGATGCGGGCAATAACAGGATCTTGAGATTCACGGCAAGCATTCCCCTGACGGGCGTTACCACTTCAGAGATCCAGCCCCTTCAGTTCTCTCTTGCGCAAAATTATCCCAACCCCTTCAACCCGAGCACGACCATCTTGTACACGCTGCCGAAGGCCTCGATGGTCACAGTGGGCGTGTACGATGTACTCGGCCGCGAGGTGTCAGTGTTGGTGAACCAAAGAAAGAGCGCAGGAAATTATGAATTGAAATTCGATGCTGTCAACTTATCAAGCGGTGTGTACTTCTGTCGAATGCAGGCGGAGAGCTTCGTCCAGACTCGAAAGCTCATATTGACCAAATGAGCTCCACCAGGTAGCCGATCTAAGAAAGGGCTCGGTTTTTGTCCGGCACTTTTCTTGACCGCTCAATTCACCAGTATTTTGACCACAATCAGGGTTTTGTGCGACCCCCCCGTCCGCCCCGCTTTTTGTGTTCGTCATTCAGAGTTCAGAATTCAGCATTCAGAGTTCGCCGCAACGCATCCACTGCATTCCCACGCTTTGAACCGCTGTCTTCGTCGTTGCGGTCATCATCCTCCCAACTGATGTGCTCCTTTCCCTGGCGATTCTTCTCGCCAGTACTCATTGGATCTCGTATTCTGCACCAGACCTCGTACTTTTGGCGTTCCGGAGGATGCGGGTCCAGCTGATCTGCCCTCCACTTCAGTCTGTGACGACAACGGTGCCTTGTGCGGCAGCCTTGCGTAACAGCTCCATGTCGCGCAAGGGCGGTTGACCGAAGAACCTTCTGTATTCGCGGCTGAACTGCGATGGACTCTCGTAGCCTACCTGGTATGCTACGCTTGCAGCATCTGAAGTTTCAATACTCAGAAGTCTTCGGGCTTCTTGAAGCCGTATGTGCTTCTGATACTGCAGGGGACTCATATTCGTAACCTGCCGAAAATGCTGATGAAAAGCCGAGGGGCTCATGTTGGCCATCTGCGCGAGTTCCGGAACCCTGAGTGGAGCCGCATAGTTTTGCCGTAGCTGTTCGACCACTTTGCTTATTCTCTGCGTCTTGCTTCCGACCATTCCAAGCTCACGAATTTTCGCTCCATACCTTGAGCCCATCAATCGGTAGTGGATTTCCCGAACGATTGCAGGGGCGAGCACTTTAAGGTCATTCTCGTGGTCCAACGCGTTCAGCAATCGAATGAACGCCTCTGCAAGTTCCGGAGTCACCTTCTCCACGTAAAAACCGCCTTCATCATTCTCATTGGCCGCGGCAGGGAGTGTCGCTTGCAGTATCTCGTATACAACCGAGGCCTGAAGCTCGAGTTTCAGGCACACGAACGGTTCCTTCACCGTTGCCACCCCGACTTGCGCGACTGCGGGAATGTCGAGGCAGCTCACCAGGTAGCTCGATGGATTGTACCGGTACAGCTTGTCTCCGACCCACACCTGCTTCTCACCCTGGAGGACAAGGCAGACACAGGGTGTATACATGCCGGGGGTGGCTTCGCTGGTCTTCTCCCTCCGCACGATGGCGAATCCGGGTAGAGATGTTGGATTGGGACCCTCGACGGTGCAGTGCCTCAGCGCGGTTGAAAGAATGGTTTTCGTATATGCGGTTGCAGTCGCTTTCATTTCCTTATGCCTCCGGCGTATGAACGAATATACATGCAAGCGGTCTAAAACTCCACGCTTTTGGAGGATTAGGCAATCAATCTGTAGCAATAGGTTAGTGCCTCCGGCCGGGAATCGTTATTTTTGCCATGGATTAACCACCGGAGGAACAATGAAGAGGAGAAGACTTGGAATGAGCGGCCTGGAGGTCTCCGCACTTGGGCTCGGCTGCATGGGGATGAGCTTTGCCTACGGTCCGGCACCTGACAGGAAGGAAATGATCTCGCTGATACGGAAGGCGGTCGAACGCGGCGTGACGTTCTTCGATACAGCTGAAGCATACGGACCGTTCGTCAACGAAGAGCTCGTGGGCGAAGCGCTTGCCCCCGTCCGGGATCAGGTCGTGATTGCCACAAAATTTGGTTTCACATTCGGTCCAAATGGTGGACAAGCCGGCCTGGACAGTAGACCGGAGCATATCAGGGAGGTTGCCGAGGCTTCGCTCAAACGGCTCAAGGTCGACGCAATCGATCTGTTGTACCAACATCGGGTTGATACAGCCGTCCCCATAGAGGAAGTCGCGGGGGCGGTGAAAGACTTGATTCGTGAAGGGAAGGTGAAGCATTTTGGACTTTCTGAGGCAGGTGTGAAGACGATCCGCCGGGCACACGCTGTACAGCCTGTTGCGGCACTTCAGAGCGAATACTCGGTCTGGTGGAGGAGGCCAGAAGAAGAGGTAGTACCAACGCTCGAAGAGCTTGGAATCGGGTTTGTTCCCTTCAGCCCGCTCGGCAAGGGATTCCTCACTGGCAAGATGGACGAGAATACGTTGTTCGATAAGTCTGACTTTCGCAATATCGTCCCGCGCTTCACGCCTGAAAACCGGAAGGCGAATCAGGTCCTCGTCGATCTTCTCACTGACATTGCGAAGCGAAAGAAATCAACCCCGGCTCAAATTGCGCTTGCGTGGTTGCTTGCGCAAAAGCCCTGGATTGTCCCGATACCCGGGACGACGAAATTAGGCCGTCTGGAAGAAAACATCGGAGCGGCTGCTCTTGAACTTAATTCTGGCGATCTCCAGGAAATCGAAAGCGCCGCCTCGAAGATCACGGTTCAAGGAGACAGGTACCCGGAGCATCTCGAGCGGAGGACCGGCCTGTGAGCCGGCCTGGAAACCGAGGAAGCTGGAGAGTTGGCCCTGTATCACCACGAGCAGAAGGTTCTTCGAAATGAAGGGAGTGCTGATATGAGTGCCGAGTCAATTGCGAACGCAATATTCCCGAAAGGCGAACGAGCTGCTCCAGCGTACTTTGTTGGAACGGCGTGGTTGAACATTCTGGTGCCGCAGGATGAGACCGCGAGCTATGCCATTGGCAATGTCGTATTTGAGCCGGGTTGCAGAAACAACTGGCACAAGCATCCGGCCGGCCAAATCCTGCTCGTCACCGACGGCAAGGGGTATTACCAGGAGAGAGGCAAGCCCGCAAGGGCGCTGGCGAAAGGGGATGTCGTCGTCATTCCCACCGGCGTGGAGCACTGGCACGGCGCCTCGAGCGACAGCAGTCTTACCCATATCGCAATCACCAACAACTCGAAGAATGGGGCTGTTGAATGGCTGTCACCGGTGACCGACAACGAGTATAAACAAGCTCAACGTTTGCCGCAGTGATTCTGAGCCAGCGGGCCTCATCTGTTCGCGGGGACGATGGGATTGCCAGCTGTTCTTTCAGCGAAGCAAATGGGCGCAGAGCGAATCATCCGATGGGGTAGAGGACATGGCGAATTTGCCGCTCATCCTGCGCCCTCAGGCATAACGACGCAGGTTACCAGCGAGGCGCGTTCACATTTTAATGATTTGACATTGGGCCGTCTACAACCTACTTTGCGCCATCAGCCTCTTGACCAGGGCATTCGGTACGGCTCGAGAAGAGATTTCGGATGCCCGTCTGTTATTCCCCCACAAATCGAAAGAGGGCGCCCATGCATTTGCTCTGGTTCATCCTCATTGGTCTGGCCGCAGGATGGCTGGCTGGACGGCTCATGAAAGGGAAAGCGTTCGGTGTCATCGGAGATATTGTCGTCGGCGTAGTCGGCGCCTTGATCGGCGGTTTTGTGTTTCGGACTCTCGGCATCGCCACGGGTGATGGGTTGATCGGGAGCTTGATCGTGGCTGTTATAGGCGCCGTAATCCTCCTTTACCTTCTGCGACTTTTCAAAAAAGCGGCTTGAACCTCTCTCCTTCAACTCGACTGATGTGTGCGCAGCAGGACCTGGGCAAAGGGGGACAGGCTGTTTCAGCTTGAAGTCGACCACAATCAGGGTTCTGTGGGACCCCCGTTCGCCCCGCTGGAGGTGCCCGGATCAGCCAGGATTCGGGCATTTTCTTTTCTGTAACCGCTTTTCAATTGAGCAGGTGCCAGGGTTTTTGCATATTTCTTTCAACACTTCTTTCAGCGCCCGTCTGGCCCGTAAAGCCGTTAAACGCGAGCAAAAACCCGGTTGCCCTTAGGGGCTCTACTCACCAAACCAGGATAGAAATCCCGAATGGTCATGAAGGTCATAGCAATCGAGGAACACTTTCTTACCCGTGAGGTGCAAGAGGCTTGGGCCGCTCTCCCAACGGTGGTCGATCCCACGCAAGGCCTGCACCTCGGAGAAATCGAGAAGCGGCTGGACGATCTTGGCCGCGATCGTCTGCGGCTAATGGACGAGACCGGCGTGGATATACAGGTTCTCTCCCTCACGACGCCGGGCCTTCATAACCTGGATAGTCTTAAGAGCCTGGAGCTGTCCCGGCGGACCAACGACCTCGTTGCAGCAACCGTAGCACACCAACCGCATCGCTTTCAGGGTTTCGCCACGCTGCCGACGCCAGCGGCGAAAGAAGCACCCCGTGAACTCGAACGCTGTGTGCGCGACCTGGGGCTCAAGGGGGTAATGCTGCACGGTCGTACCCGTGATAAGAATCTGGATCATAAGGACTACTGGCCCATCTTCGAACGTGCCGCGCACCTCCGTGTGCCGCTCTTCATTC
>Ga0335081_10020809_pt1 | contig 10610 bp, 8 predicted proteins | sample Lox_Sample_35_FD_206713 | JGI IMG/M metagenome (GOLD analysis project Ga0335081, IMG submission 206713) | Soil microbial communities from Loxahatchee National Wildlife Refuge, Florida, United States - Lox_Sample_3.5 | ecosystem: Environmental > Terrestrial > Soil > Wetlands | place: USA: Florida... | reverse complement strand
ATATCGGATGCCGGCTCCCTGGGTCCATCCGCCAGCCCTCGGCGAACCCGGAGAGCCAGGCGCGCACGGCGCCCGCCGACCGCTCCCGCAGCAGCGTCAGCACCAGCCAGTCCAGCAGGTAGGCGCAGGCCAGGGGCCAGGGCAGGTTCCTGCGCGCCAGCAGCACCCGGTTCCGCCCGTCCAGCCGGTACCAGGCCGCGTGCCTGGCATTGGGCAAAGCGGGATGGCACATCCGCGCGGCGGCGTCGTATTCAAGGCGGTACCCCAGGTCCAGCAGCCGCCAGGCCAGATCGGTCTCCTCGTGGCCGTAAAAGAACTGCGCGGGCAGTCCGCCAGCCTCGCCGAACGCCGAACGCCTGATCGCGCATGCACCGCCGGCGAAGGTGGTCACCGGCGAGGACCGCCCGGGGTCGCCGGCCCGCAGCCGCGGCACGTGCCACCGCGCCCCGGGGCCGCCCGCGGGATCAACCACCCGCAGCGACAGCACGGCGAGGCCCGGATCGGCCGCGAAGCGGCGCGCGACGTGCTCGCCCAGGTCCTGGTCGGGATACCAGCCGTCGTCGTCGAGGAACAGCACCACGTCCCCGCCGCACGCGGCGACGCCCGCGTTCCGCCCGGCCGCCACGCCGACGTTCTCCGGCAGCCTGACCGTCGTCACGCCGGCCGGCACCGGCGGCACGTCGGCCCCGTTGCCGACCACCACCACGTCAATGGCTTCAGCCGATGCCGCCGGGCCGACCGCCAGGGCGCTCGCCACCGCCCGGTCCAGCTCGGCGGGACGGTCGCCCATCGTCAGGATCACGCAGGATAGCTTCACCGCAGCCGCCTCGACGCGAGAATCGCCGCGAGGTGCGCGACCACCATCACCGCGGCCACGACGAGACACGCGACCGCCAGCACCCGGGTCGCGGTGAGGCCGCCGCGGACCGTGTCGACGAGCGCGGCGACCAGGATCAGCAGCGAGAGCTCCACCGCCTGCGTGATCCGGTGCACCCGGAGCACGCTGGCGAGCCGGCGGGCCAGCGCCAGCCTCCCCGAGCGCGGCGCGAGCGCGGCGTCCCCGTGCGTGCCCGGCAGGCCGACCTTGGCCCGGGCAACGGTCACGTTATCGGTCTCCGCCTTGACAATCGCCGCGAGCAGCGCGGCCGCCAGGCCGACGCTCACGTAGCCGCCGGAGAGCGTGAGGTGACCCTGGGCCCGGATGCCGAGCCCGGTGAGCAGCGCCGTCTCCCCCAGGTAATGGCCGATCCCGTCCAGGTAGATGCCGGTGACCGAGGTCCGCTTGCTCCATCGCGCCAGCTCGCCGTCGGAGCAGTCGAACAGCAGGTAGGCCTGGATCAAGATCGCGGCGGCGACGGCGGTGCCCAGCCCCCCGAACGCCACGACCACCCCCGCGGCAACGCCGCAGGCGATGAACGCCCACGTGACCGCGTTCGGCGACCAGCCGAGCCGGGCAAACACCCATGTCGCCCGCGGCGAGAACTTGCGCATGTAGAGGCGGCCGGCCCAATGCTCATCGTTCAGTCTGGAGATCACTGACTGAGGCTGGCCCTCCGCCCTCAACTCAGCCAGCGTAGGCCCGGGCATACTCCTCCACCTGCTTGGCTATCTCCGCCTCCGACATGCTGAGGCGCTCCAGGATCGTGTAACGGCCCGGCCTGGTGGCCGGTGCGCACGCCACGGCCTTGGCGAAGTCCGCGAGCGACAGCCCCAGGTCGCCCGGTGTCCGCGGCAGCCCGTGCCGGGCCAGGCAGGCGGAGATCTGCTCCGCCTGCGCCGGGCACGCGCGCAGGTGGGCGCAGAACAGCGCGCCCACGCCCGCCAGCTCGCCGTGGCTGGCGGTGCCCGGGTACAGCTGGTCGATCGCGTGCATGATCTCGTGATCGCCGCCGCTGGACGGGCGGCTCGACCCGGCCACCGCCATGGCCATCCCGGACAGGATGAGAGCCTCGGCGAGCACCGTGAGGAATTGCTCGTCGCCGACGTCTCCCGGCTGGTGGAGCACCGCCTGAGCGGCCGTTCTGGCCATGGTGATCGCGAGCCCGTCCAGCCGCTCGCCGGTGTCAGCCGCGGCGAGCTCCCAGTCCGAGATCGCCGACAGATCGCTCACCACGTCGCCGACCCCTCCGGCGACCAGGGCGCGCGGCGCGTTGCGCACCCGGTCCAGGTCGACCACGACCGCCACGGGCGGGGCAACCCCGTAGGAGCCCTTTCCTGACTCGTGTTCCAGGGAGCTGACCGGCGAGGCGATGCCGTCGTGCGCCAGGTTGGTCGCCACGGCGACCATCGGGATGCCGGCCATGTGGGCCGCGAACTTGGTCACGTCGATGGTCCTGCCGCCGCCGATCCCGGCCACGGCCTCGTAGGCGCCGGCGCGCAGCCGCTTGCCGAGCGCAACCGCGCCGTCGTGGCTGCCATCCGGGACGCGGAACACCTCGGCCGCCTCCACCTCGAGGTCGGCGACGATGCTGTCCCCCTGACCCGGGCCCACCGCCACGGCAACCCGGCCCTCGGTGGCGATCCGCCGGTCGGCGAGCAGCGCGCCCAGGCCGACGACGGCCCCCGGCCGGACGTCGATGGTCAGCGGCGCGGGGAGCATCCGGGCCAGGAGCGGCATGCCCGCGAGATTAGCAGTGAGCGGCGATCTCCCGCGCCCGGAGCAGGTCGCCGTGGTCGTCGACCTCAACCCAGTCAACGGCGCCGATGGGCGCGACCGCGATCTCACCGCCCCGGTCCGCGAGTTCCTGGTAGCCGTCCTCGTAGTACTGGCCCGGATCCCGGCGCCAGGTTGCCTCGAGCGCGTCGGCCAGCGGCAGCGCGGCCTGTGCCTCGATAACCGCCGCGCCGATGTACTCCCCGTGGGCCTTCGCCGGATCCATCCGCTTCGTGATCTTGGTCAGCAGCCCCTGCGCGTCGAGGACCACTTTCATCTCCTCGTCCGCGAGCGGCTTCACATTGTCCACGGCGAGGATGACGTCCGGCCGGCGGGCGCTGCCCGGTGCCCTGGCGGCCAGCAGCGTTTTCTCGACGCTGACGGGGTGCACGGTGTCGCCGTTCACCAGCAGGGCCCCATGACCGAGGTACTCGCGGGCGAGCCAGAGCGAGTACGCATTGTTCCACTCCAGTGCCCTGCTGTTGTGCACGAGTTCCAGCGTGATCCCGTGCGCCGCCTCCAGGTCGGCGGCGCGGTCGGCAATGACTCCCGCGGCGTGCCCGACGACGACCACGACCTCGCGCATGCCCACGGCGGCCATGTTGCGCAGGGTGATATCCAGGATCGTGGTCTGACCGGCCACCGGTAGAAGCGCCTTGGGCAGATCGTCGGTGTCCGGCCGGAGCCGCCGACTGGCGCCGGCCGCGAGAACCAGGCCAATCACCGGCAACCCCCTTCCCGCACCGAGGGCCAACGCGTCATGACGCCCGTATATGTAAGCATCACAAGATATGCCGCCAGCGCCGGGTACACGACCGCTGGGATCCCGGTCATGGCGCCCGCGCCCACAATGAGCATCCGCCCTTCCCAGCCAAGCCTGTTCTCGGCTGACCCGGATTCCCGGCGGCCGCAGCTGGCTAGTTCCACATAACGCAGAGCGATGAGCGCGCATAGCGCGTACGTCACCGGAGCAGGAACCCGGAACGAGAAGCCGACCGCGGCAACGTACACGAGCTGGCCCAGCAGCAGCACGGCCGGCGTCAGCCAGTCCAGGCGCCCGTCATGCGGGTGGCTGGACCCGGGCGCCGCGAGCATCATCACGACCAGCGGGGTGAGCACCAGCACCCCGGGGAGGTTCTGCATGCCGAGCCAGGCCAGGAAGCACGTGGCCGCCAGCCCGGCCACCGCCGGCGGCAGCGGCACGAACTGCCCCCGCACGAGCTTGCCGAGCCAGACGGCCGCCATTCCGTCATCCCGGCACGCCAGCATGGTCGCGACGGCCTGCGGATCCGCCACGGCTCTCCGCGCCGGTTCCAGCTGCCGGGGCAGGTCAGCCGAGATCAGCAGGTCCAGCGCGAGGGTCGGCTCTGCCCCGCCGGCCATGCGCGCATCCCCCGCATAGGCCACAGCCGGCTCCGCCGCGCCGAGCAGGGCAATCGGCGCGTCCGGCTGGTTGCCGCCGCCGGCTGACGCCGCGCCGGCCAGCGCCGCCGACGCCACCGTTGACTCGGCCGGCTCCACCGGGCCCGGCGACTCGGCGCGGACCGGCGACTCGGCGCGGACCGGCGACTCGGCGCGGACCGGCGACTCCACCCAGGCCGCCGACTCCACCCATGCGTCCGACCCCGCCATGGCCGCTGACTCCACCGGCACGGCCGACTCCACCGCGACGGCCCGATCGCCCAGGGCCCCCGAGCAGGCGGGATCCGGCGGTCCCGCCGCGGCCGCGCGGTAGGGCCCGCGCCCGGTGACCGCGTAGCTGACTGCGATGATCCCCCATTCCAGCAGGGCCATCAGCGTCGTGCGGGCGCCCCAGATCGGCGTGACAAGCGCCATCAGCGCGATGCGGCCCCCGGGCGGACAGGCCAGGAGCCCAAGCAGCGCGCGGCCGACGGGGTTCGGCGCGCCAGGGTCGCCGGCACCCGGGCCGCTGCACGCGACCACGGTCTTGCGCACTGTCATCACGATCATTACCGCGACGGCCAGTTGCCACGTGGCGCCCCAGTGGGCCTCATATCCCCCGATCGCGAGGCCCGCGTAGACCGCGTACTCGGACACCGCGCCGCACAACTCCGCCAGCGTGGCCGCGCCGGCCCCGGCTGCCGGCTGCGCGGCACGTCCCTGGCGGGCCAGCGACCAGGCAGCGCGCCAGGCTAGGTAGCTGGCGCACAGCGTGAGCGCCCCCCGCAGGTCGTCGGGCCTGGTGCCCGCGCTGAACCAGGCCGCGGCGCACAGACCGAGCGCGAGCGAGATGCCGGCCACCGAGATCGGGGCAAGAGACCTGTTTACCGCCCAGTTGGTCAGATGGCGCGACAGGCCACTGAGCGCTGCTGGCACGCTCATGCCTGCGCTCGCGTGGGCCGAGCGGCCGACCCGAACGTGATCATCCGGCTCCCAGTCAAGTCCGCCCAGTGACCTAGCGTACCGAGGTCTACCCACGCGGAGCGGGAGGCAGACCTGGTGTCGCGGTAATGTCCCCTCATGCGGACGGTAGCGGTCGTGCTGGCGGGCGGGACCGGACAGCGGTTCGGCGGCGACACGCCCAAGCAACTGCACGTCCTGGCCGGCCGGACCCTGGTCGAGCACTCGGTGGCGGCCTTCGACGAGGCCCCGGGCGTTGACGAGATCACGGTCGTGATGCCGCCTGGCCTCGCCGGCGCCGCGAGGGAGCAGTTCGCGGCCGCCGTCGGCAGCGGTTACCGGAAGGTAACCGGCGTGATCGAGGGCGGCGCCACGCGGACGGACTCGACGCGCTGCGCCATCGCAGCGCTCGGCCGGGCCGAGCGCAACGTCCTCTTCCACGACGCGGCCAGGCCGCTGCTGGGCCAGCGGATCATCGCCGACTGCGTCAGGGCGCTCGCCACGGATCTGGCGATCGGGGTTGCGGTCCCGTCATCCGACACGATCGTCGAGGTCAGCGATGGCGTGGTGGCCGGGATGCCGCGACGAGACGCGCTGGCGCGCTGCCAGACGCCGCAGGGCTTCCGGCTGTCGGTGATCCGGCGGGCGTACCAGCTCGCCGACGCCGATCCGGGCTTCCCGGAGCGCCCGGCCACCGACGACTGCGGCATCGTGCATCGCTACCTGCCCGACGTCCCGGTCCGCCTGGTGCCAGGCAGCGAGCGCAACATTAAGATCACCTATCCGGACGACCTGGCGGTGGCGGAGGCCCTGCTGGCCGGGCGGGTCGCCCGCGGCGGGGTCTGCCGCCACCCGGGTAAGGGCTAGCTGCTAGCCGGGCGGGTCGCCCGTGCGATGGCCGCCGCGGCGGTTGCTGGGGATCAGGCTGCGCGGGCTGGTGAGGAACCCGAACCCCCAGGCGATGTGCATGGTGGCCAGCACGACAGGTAGCCAGGCCGCGACGCTCCCGCGCAAGCGCCTGGCTGCGGTCGCGGCCACGCAGAGGACTCCGGCCGCGTAGAGAACGGGAACGGCGAGGCCGCAGGCAGCGACGGCGGGCCAGATCCCGGCGGCGCCGTCGAACAGCCCGGCCAGCCCGGCGACGCCCGCCAGCGCCCCGATCGCCATCACCAGTACCGCGGCTGGCGGAGCCAGGTACCGCGGGTTGATGGTGCCGGCGTGCTGCCGCGCCACGACCCGCCGCCAGCGACCGTAGTGGAAGTACTGCTCGGCAAGCGTCGGGACGGTGGCCCGCGGCCGGTAGGTGACCTGCAGCTCCGGCTGGAACCAGATCAGCCCTCCGGCCAACCGGATCCTGTGGTTGAGCTCCCAGTCCTCGGCCCGCTCGTACGACTCGTCGTAGCCGCCCACCTGCTCGATCGCGGCCCGCTGGTACACCCCTAGGTACACCGAGTCCACCGGCCCCGGGCGGCCGCCGGTGTGGAACTTCGCCGCGCCGACCCCGAACTGGGACGTCATCGCCCAGGCCACGGCCTGCTGGAACGGCGTCACGCCCTCGGCGGCCATGATCCCGCCGACGTTGTCCGCCCCGGTTCGCTGGAGCTCCCGGACCGCGGCGCTGAGGTATCCCTGCGGGAGCAGGCAGTGCCCGTCGACCCGGGCCACGACCGAGTGCCTGGAGGCCTTGATCGCCGCGTTGAGGCCGCAGGGCCTCTGGCCGGTGGGATTGGGCACGACGGATACGCGGGAGTCCGCCGCGGCTATCCGTTCAGAAAGCTGCCTGGTGCGGTCCCGCGAGGGGCCGACCGCGAGCACGACCTCCAGCTCGCCCGGGTAGTCCTGGCCAAGCACACTGCGAACCGACTCTGCCAGGTTCAGTTCCTCGTTCCTGACCGGCATCACGACGGAGACGGCCACGGCGGCCGAGGCACCGACCGCCGTGGCCTCTGATCGAATTCCAGGTGAATGGCTCATGACGCGCATCACCGTACCGCGCCCGGCCGGGTGCCGAGGCGGTGCTCGTGGTCGTGCAGCTCAGAGAACGGCGTCCTCCAGCATCTCGGTCACCAGCGCCGCGATCTGGGACCGTTCCGAGCGGACCAGGGTGATGTGCGCGAACAGGGGGTGGCCCTTGAGCTTCTCGATGACGGCGACCACGCCGTCATGCCTGCCGACCCGCAGGTTATCGCGCTGGGCGATGTCGTGGGTGAGTACGACCCTCGACCCGCCGCCGATCCTGGACAGCACGGTGAGCAGCACCCCGCGTTCCAGTGACTGCGCCTCATCCACGATCACGAACGAGTCGTGCAGGGACCGGCCGCGGATGTGGGTCAGCGGCAGCACCTCGAGCATGTCCCTGGCCAGCACCTCGTCGATCACGTCCTGGGAGGTGACCGCCGACAGGGTGTCGTAGACCGCCTGTGACCAGGGGTTCATCTTGTCCGCTTCGGAACCGGGGAGGTACCCCAGTTCCTGGCCGCCCACCGCGTACAGCGGGCGGAACACGACCAGCTTGCGGTGCTGATGCCGGTCCATCACGGCCTCCAGGCCTGCGCACAGTGCCAGCGCCGACTTCCCCGTGCCGGCCCGGCCGCCCAGTGACACGATCCCGACGTCCTGGTCGAGCAGCAGGTCAAGCGCCACCCGCTGTTCCGCGCTGCGGCCGCGCAACCCGAACACATCGCGGTCCCCGCGGACCAGCCGCACCGATTTGTCCGGCTGTACCCGGCCCAGGGCGCTGCCGGCCCCGGATGTCCCGGTGACCAGCACCAGGCCGGTGTGGCAGGGGAGGTCCCGCGCCGCCGCGCAGTCGACCTGGCCACGGGCGTATAGCTCGTCGATCTCCGCCGCGGTGACGTCCAGCTCCCGCATGCCGGTCCAGCCCGAGTCCGCGGGAAGCTCGGCGCGGTACTCCTGGGCGGTCAGGCCGATGGCGGCGGCCTTCACCCTCAGCGGCAGGTCCTTGCTGACCAGCACGACGTTGTCACCCTCGGCGGCCAGGCTTCGAGCCACCGACAGGATCCTGGTGTCGTTGTCCCCGAGCCGGAATCCGTACGGCAGCACAGAGGGATCGGCATGATTCAGCTCGACTCGAACCGTGCCGCCCTCGTCGCCGATCGGGAGATCGGCGTCCAGCCTGCCGTAGTCGATCCGCAGATCGTCCAGGTAACGCAGCGCCTGCCGGGCAAAGAAGCCAAGTTCCGGATGGTGGCGCTTGCCCTCGAGCTCGGTGATCACCACCACCGGCAGGACCACCCGGTGCTCGGCGAATCTGCCGACGGCAGCCGGGTCAGCGAGCAGGACGCTTGTGTCGAGGACATAGGTGCGACGTGCTGAGGAAGTGGTCACTCGTTCTCCCATGAGCGCAGGGCGCCTGGTTCGGACACAGACGTGTCGGCGGGACCGGGAGCGGCCAGCAGCGGGCCGGGAGCCCGGCCCTTCGCTCATCTCGCCTGCGTGCCAGGACGCGAAGCTCGAGGATCTCGAGGGCCTTCCCGTCGGGCGGCTACGCACCGCCCGTCGTCTCAGACGTTACCCCCGGTCAGCCGTTTCCCGGAAGTACCACGGCAAGCTGTTAACGCGCCCGGCATCTGGCCGGCCCTTCGGCTCGCGGCCCGGTCGCCGCCGGGCGTGACGGAAGTCGAGCCGGGTGCGGCCCCCTCAGGCACCGAACCGGCGCTGGCGGGCTGCGTAGGAACGCAGCGCGCGGAGAAAGTCCACCCGGCGGAAGGCCGGCCAGTAGGCGTCGCAGAAGTAGAACTCGGAGTGAGCGCTCTGCCAGAGCAGGAATCCCCCGAGCCGCTGCTCGCCGGACGTGCGGATGACGAGGTCGGGGTCGGGCTGCCCGGCCGTGTAGAGGTGCTCGGCGATGTGCTCGACATCGAGGATCTCGGCGAGTTCCTCGATCGTCGTGCCCCTGGTGGCGTGGTCCTGCAGCAGCGACCGGACGGCGTCGGCGATCTCCCGCCGCCCGCCGTAGCCGACGGCCACGTTGACCAGCAGGCCGGTCTGCGCGGCGGTGGCGTCCGCGGCGTCCTTCAGCACCTGCGCGGTGTCGGTCGGCAGCAGGTCGAGCGCGCCCATCGGGTTGACGTGCCAGTTCTGCGCGACTAGCTCGCGGACGGTTTCCTCGATGATCCGCAGCAGCGGCTCCAGTTCGGCCGCCGGGCGGGCCAGGTTGTCAGTGGACAGGAGCCACAGGGTGACAACCTCGACGCCGGTCTCGCGGCACCATTGCAGTACCTCGAATATCTTGTCGGCGCCCGCCTGGTGACCGCTGCTGACGTCGGCCAGGCCCGCCGAGCGCGCCCAGCGCCGGTTACCGTCGCACATCACCCCGACGTGCCGGGGCATCGCCCGCGGCGAGAGCGATGCTTCGATTCTGTGCTCGTAGAGCCGGTAGGCGAGATCGCGTACTTTCATCCCGCACCCTTCCTCGCTGCCGCCAGGCCGACCTGCCGGTGCTGAGCCTGACGGCTGCCTGAGCCTTAGCGCCGGCCGGCAACCGACCCGCGGCCACGGCGCCGCCCGGTTCCCTAAGCACCGTATCCAAGAATGTCACCAGTTCGGCCGAGGTCAGGACGGCTCGCAGGCCGATCCCATCCGCTCCCCACGCCTCGATGACCGCGCGGCGGGTCAGGCGCCAGCCTCCTGGCTGGTCACGGCCCGGCCCAGGCAGCCAATGCGCCGAGTCGCGGAGCACGCACCGGAACTCTCCGCTGCCCGGCACGTCGAATCGCTCCCGGGAGCGCAGGGCGAAGTACTCCCGCTCCCGGGTCCTGGGTCCGCCGCCGGCCTGCGGTACTGGCTCCGGGAAGCGGTCGTCTGGATCAGGCCACGCCGCGGCCTGCGCCGGGTCCTCGCGCGCCGCGGTCACGCTGGACGCCAGCCGTGATAGGCGGAAGCCGCAACGCTCGCCTACCGAGGCGAATGGCTCACGGCCGCGCGTGAGGTCGAGAGTGATCTCGTATGGCATGCCCAGCCGGTCTTTGCTCGCGACCGCGACAACCGTCAGGATGGATCCATCAACGCAACGTAGCGTCCACATAACGGAACGTTAACAGCCCGGATGCCGAAAGGGACACCCCCACTCCGGGCCGACCCGCCGGCCAGCTCGCGCGGGCATGCTCACCCGACGGTCCTGATGGGGGCGCCTGCTCACCCGATCGACTTGACGATGTCCTCGTTGAGGCCGGGGAACGAGGCAAGGAACTCCTTACGCTCGCTCCTGAGCTGGTCCACCATCGCCTCGTACTCCCCGAGGCGTCCCTGACGCTCGTAGAGCCCGCGCGGTTGCAGGATCTCCGGGTCCGGCACGCCCGGGAGCGAGGCCGCCACCTCATAGCCGAAATCGGGGTCCGCCACCCACTCGACGGTCTCCTGCACGATGGCCTGGACGGTCGCCGACGAGTACGGAATCGTCACCTTCTTCGACTGCGCCTCGTCGGTCCCGCCGACGCGGCCGGTGTTGAGCAGGAACACCTTGAGCTCGCGGCTGTCGAGCAGTTCGAGCATCCGGTTGCCCATGTCGGCCATGTCCCTGGGGAAGAAGGGGTTGGTGCCGGGCACCCGCAGGAACTTGCCCTCCTCGTCCTTG
>Ga0335081_10020808_pt1 | contig 10610 bp, 7 predicted proteins | sample Lox_Sample_35_FD_206713 | JGI IMG/M metagenome (GOLD analysis project Ga0335081, IMG submission 206713) | Soil microbial communities from Loxahatchee National Wildlife Refuge, Florida, United States - Lox_Sample_3.5 | ecosystem: Environmental > Terrestrial > Soil > Wetlands | place: USA: Florida... | reverse complement strand
GCGAGTACCTGGACGAGTCGGGCGGCAGGTACGTGCACGTGATCGCCGACGGCGGGATGACCAGAAGCGGCGACATCGCGAAGGCGCTGGCCTGCGGTGCCGACGCGGTGATGGTGGGTTCACCGCTCGCCCGTGCGTCGGAGGCACCCGGCCGTGGTTATCACTGGGGTAGCGAGGCGCATCATCTCGAGTTGCCCCGCGGTGCCCGCGTACCCGTCGGCACCGTCGGGGGCATCGAGCAGATCCTGCATGGCCCGGCCACCACGTCGGACGGCTCGATGAACATGATGGGGGCGCTGCGCCGGACGATGGCCACCGCCGGGTACTCCGACCTGAAGGAGTTCCAGCGCGTCGAGGTGGTCGTCGCGCCGCAGGGGTAGACCACTAGGGAGGCGATGACCGGGGATGAACATGGCCGGGCTGGGCGGCGACCAGCGGTCGGCGGCGCTGGCGGCGCTGGCAGCGGCCGAGCATCAGGTCGTGGTGGTCGGCGGCGGCGTGGTGGGAGCGGGCATCGCGCTCGACGCGGCGACCCGCGGCCTGTCGGTCGGGCTGGTCGAGGCCAGGGACTTCGCCTCCGGTACGTCGTCCAGATCAAGCAAGCTCATCCACGGCGGCCTGCGGTATCTTGAGCAGTTCAACTTCGGCCTGGTGCGCGAGGCGCTCATCGAGCGTTCCCTGCTGCTCCGCCTGATCGCGCCGCACCTTGTCCGGCCAGTTCCGTTCCTGTTCCCGCTCACCCACCACGTGTGGGAGCGGCCCTACGCAGCCGCGGGTGTGGGCCTGTACGACACACTCGCCTTCTCGCTCGGCGGGCCGCGTGGGCTCCCCGCGCACCGGCACCTGACCAGGAGGGCCGCGCTGCGGCTGGCACCGGCACTGCGCAAATCCGCGTTCACCGGTGCCGTCCAGTACTGGGATGCGCAGGTCGACGACGCGCGATTCGTCATCACCCTGGTCCGCACCGCGGCCACGTATGGCGCGCACGTGGCGCCCCGCGCTCAGGTCATCGGTTTCCTCCGCGAAGGCGCACGGGTCACCGGCGTGCGCGCCTGCGACCTTGAGACCGGTGCCGAGCTTGACATCCGCGCACAACAGGTCGTGAACGCGACGGGAGTCTGGAGCGACGACATCCAGGCGCTGGTCGGCGGGCGCGGGATGATCAACGTGCGGGCGTCCAAGGGCGTGCACCTGGTCGTGCCGAGGGACCGTATCCACGCCTCCACCGGGATCATCACGCGCACCGCGCTGAGCGTGCTTTTCGTCATTCCCTGGGGGCGGCACTGGATCATCGGCACCACCGACACCGACTGGTCACTTGACAAGTCGCATCCCACCGCGAGCCGCGCCGACATCAACTACCTGCTCGGGCAGGCCAACCGGCTGCTCACGGTGCCGCTCACGCATGAAGATGTGGAAGGCGTCTATGCCGGGCTGCGCCCGTTGCTCTCCGGTGAATCGGACATCACGTCCAGGCTGTCCAGGGAGCACACGGTCGCGCAGGCGGTGCCCGGGCTGGTGATGATCGCGGGCGGCAAGTACACGACGTACCGGGTGATGGCGCGCGATGCGGTCGACGCGGTTGCGCACGGCCTCGACGGCAAGGTCCCGCCCTCCTGCACGGACGCGGTGCCCCTCGTCGGCGCGGACGGTTACCCGGCGCTGTGGAACTCGCGTGCGCGGCTCGCCGCCGCGTCCGGGTTGCACGTGGCGCGGATCGAGCATCTGCTGCGGCGGTTCGGCTCGCTGGCGCAGGAGGTGCTCGCGCTGATCGCGGACCGCGGCGACCTGGGCCGCCCGCTGTCCGGCGCGGACGATTACCTGCGCGCGGAGGTGGTCTACGCCTGTACCCATGAGGCCGCACGGCACCTGGACGACGTGCTCGCCCGGCGCACCCACATATCGATCGAGACACCCGACCGCGGCCTGTCCGCCGCGCAGGAAGCGGCCGAGCTGATGGCCGGGCCGCTGCGCTGGGATGCCGGGCAGGTGGCGCGCGAAGTCGATTACTATCGTATGCGCATCAAGGCCGAGCGGGCGTCGCAGGAGGCAGAGACCGACCAGGACGCGGTCGCCATCAGGCTCGGCGTGCCCGAGATCGTCCCTGCCGACGGCCGCGCCTACCGATAAGGGAGGGCATCATGATCCCCGTGCATCTGCCTGCCGACGACGGGCAGAAGGTAAACGGATCATGAGTACCGCCGGGGCGGGCCGGGGGCTCAGGGGATGTCGATAAGCACTTTGCCGACGACGCCCGCCTCGGCAGCTTCCTGCGCGGCTGCGATTTCTTCCAGCGGGAACCTGTGCACAGGCAGTTCGCTCAATGTCCCCGCGGCAAGCGCGGTGATGATGTCCTGCGCCGCCTGGACAAGGAACTGGCGCGGGACGCCGTAAAGGAGCACGAACCGCAGCATCACGTTGGCGGTCATGCAGGCGCGAACCGGCAGCGTCGGGTCGCTGGCCTGCGCGGCATAAGTGACGATCACGGTCTCAGGCCCGGCTACCGCGAGATCGAGGCTCAGGTTCGCGCCGAGCGAAACTTCGACCACCCGGTCGAACCGCTCGGCGAACGAGCGGATCTGCCCGACCGCGTCGTTGTCGCGGTAGTTCACAACCATGTCGGCGCCCGCCTTGCTGGCCAGTGCGGCCTTCTGCGGGCCGCTGACGGTGGCGAGCACCCGCGCACCCGCATGCTTGGCGAGTTCTATGGCGAAGTGCCCGACAGCGCCGGCACCACCGGCGACCAGCACGTTCTTCCCGTGCACCGGACCGTCGGTGACCAGGCAGCGGTAGGCGGTCATGGCCGGCACCCCCAGGCTGGCGCCCAGGTCCAGTGACGTCCCGACCGGCAGCGGCATCGCCTGTTCGGCTGGCACCACCGTCCACTGGGCCGCGGTGCCCCATGGCTGGCCGAACGCGGCCATCCATATCCACACTCGCTGGCCGATCCGTTCGTGATCGACGCCGGGACCCACCGCGTCGATCTCGCCCGCACCGTCGTGATGCGGAATCTGGAACCCGTCGATCGGGCGCGGCGTGCCGCCGCTGCGCGTCTTCCAGTCCGTCGGGTTGACGCCCGACACCCGCAACCGGACTCGTACCTGGCCGGCTCCAGGTTCCGGGCGCTCGACGTCAGTCACCCGCAGCACCTCGCGCGCGGGCCCCGGCCGATCGTAGATCGCAGCCTTCATATCGAACCCCTTGCGTCTGTCCGCGGCGGCGCCAGTGGCTGGCGGTCACGGGCGCCGGCGCATCGGCGCATCGGCGCGAAATCGTGCTAGCGGTCTACCTGCCGACCCTAGCGGCGCGCGCGCAGACCAATGGCCGCTGATGGCCGAATGGTGGTTACTTGCTAGTAGCCAACGCGTCGGCCGGGTTCTACGCTCGGGGTATGACCTCTCAGATAGTTTCCCCGCGAGCGGGCATCCGCCTGGATCCGGTGCTTGTCGCGCGCCTGACGTCCCGGGTCGCCGCGAGCGCTGGCACGGTCACCACGATCGCGCCCTTTACTGGTGAACCGCTGGCCAAGCTGCCCGTGTCGTCGCCGGAGGATGTGGCCATCGCGACCGACCGGGCTCGCGCGGCGCAGCGGCAGTGGGCACGCCTTCCCCCGCGCGAGCGGGTCGCGCCGTTCCTGCGGCTGCATGACCTGGTACTCGGTCGGCAGCGGGAGATCCTCGACATCGTGCAACTGGAAACAGGCAAAGCCCGCTGGACCGCGTTCGAGGAGGTCGTCGACGTGGCGGGCTGCTCGCTCTACTACGCCAGGCACGCACCGCAGCTACTGCGGCCACGGCGCCGTGCTGGTGCCCTGCCGCTCGCCACCAGGGTGACCGAACTGCGGCATCCGAAGGGCGTAGCCGCGCTCATTACACCCTGGAATTACCCGCTCGCGCTCGGTGCCACCGACGCGATCCCTGCGCTGCTCGCGGGGAACGGCGTGGTGGCGAAGCCGGACACGCAGACCGCGTTGTCTGCGCTGTGGGCCGTGGACCTGCTCGAAGAGGCCGGGCTGCCGGAGGGCCTCTGGCAGGTGGTACTCGGTCGCGGATCCGCGATCGGTGACCCGTTGCTCGAGCAAGCCGACTATGTTGCGTTCACGGGCTCGACCAGGGGTGGACGGGTGATCGCGGAGCAGGCCGCGCGCAGGCTGATCGGCTACTCACTGGAGCTTGGCGGAAAGAACCCGATGCTTGTGCTCGACGACGCCGAGCCACGGCGTGCGGCCGCGGGTGCGGTCCGGGCATGCTTCACGAACGCCGGGCAACTGTGCATCTCCGCTGAGCGGCTGTACGTCGACGAGAAGATCTATGACGCCTTCCTGGAGCGCTTCCTGCGGGAGGTTGGCGGAATGCGTCTCGGCAACGGGCTTGACTGGTCGGCCGACATGGGCTCGCTCACCTCGCAGCGCCAGCTTGATACGGTGGCGCAGCACGTGCAGGAGGCGACGGCGAAGGGCGCGCGGGTGCTGGCAGGCGGGCGGCCACGGCCCGACCTTGGGCCGTTCTTCTACGAGCCCACTGTGCTTTGCGGCGTGACGGAGGAGATGGAGGTGTGCGGCAGCGAAACGTTCGGGCCCGTCGTGTCCGTCTATAAGGTTCGGGACGAGGACGAAGCGATCGAGCGTGCCAACGATTCGCCGTACGGCCTTAACGCCTGCGTGTGGACGCGGGACGTCGCCCGCGGCCGCCGGGTGGCAGCCAGGATCCAGGCAGGCACGGTCAACATCAACGAGGGATACGGTTCCACCTGGGCGTCGTACGCCGCACCGATGGGCGGCATGAAAGAGTCGGGGGTCGGCCGCAGGCATGGCGCTGAGGGCCTGCTGCGGTACACCAACACGCAGACCGTCGCCAGCCAGCACGTGATCGGGTTCGACCCGGTGTTCGGGATGAGCCGCCAGGGGTACGCGGCCATGCTGACCGGCTCGCTCAAGCTGATGAAAGCGCTGCGCGTCCGCTGACCTTCCCGGCCTGCTTGCGGCGGTCGGGGGCGCGCCCGCCATGCGGCGAGGCTGCGGGCGCTGACCTCGTAGACTGGCCGCCTGAGCCGACCCGAGGGAAGGCGGTCGCGTGCACTGCGCTGGTGACTTCGACATCGTCCTTGTCGTCGACTTCGGCGCCCAGTACGCTCAGCTGATCGCCCGCAGGGTCCGCGAGTGCAAGGTGTACTCCGAGATCGTTCCGCACACGATGCCGGTCGCGCAGATGCTGGCGCGCAAGCCGAAGGCGATCATCCTTTCCGGCGGTCCTTCGTCTGTGTACGCTGACGGCGCGCCGCCGCCGCCCGGCGCCCCGGGCGGTCCCCGGCTGCTGGAGGCGGGCGTGCCCGTGCTCGGCATCTGTTATGGGTTCCAGCTCATGGCGGCCGAGCTCGGCGGAACGGTCGCGAGGACCGGGACCGGCGAGTACGGGGGCACTGTGCTCGAAGTGGATGGCGAGGGCGTGCCGGGTGGTCTTTTCGCCGGGCTTCCCACCCGCCAGCAGGTCTGGATGTCACATGGCGACTCATGCACCGAGGCCCCGCCGGGATTCGCGGTCACCGCCCGCAGCCCCGGAGCGCCCGTCGCCGCGATGGAAGATCCTGCCCGCCGCCTGTACGGCGTGCAGTTCCACCCCGAGGTGCTGCACTCGCAGTACGGTCAGCAGATCGTTGGCCGCTTCCTTGAGGCGGCCGGCTGCCGCCCCGCCTGGACGATGCTGAACATCGCCGAGGAACAGATCGCGCAGATCAAGGCCCAGGTCGGCGGTGCCCGCGTGATCTGCGGCTTGTCCGGAGGGGTGGACTCCGCGGTCGCCGCGGCCCTCGTCCAGCGTGCCGTCGGCTCACAGCTGACCTGCGTGTTCGTTGACCATGGCCTGCTCAGGAAGGGTGAGGCGGAGCAGGTCGAGAAGGATTTCGTGGACGCGACCGGCGTCGACCTCAAGGTAGTGAACGCGGCGGGACAGTTCCTCGACGCGCTCGCTGGGGTGACAGACCCGGAACAGAAAAGGAAGATCATCGGCCGGGAGTTCATCCGGGTGTTCGAGCAGGCGGCCCGTGAGATAGCCGCCGACGCCGGCATGCACGGCGACTCGGTCGACTTCCTTGTCCAGGGCACGCTCTATCCGGACGTGGTGGAGTCAGGCGGCGGTATCGGCGCCGCGAGTATCAAATCTCATCACAACGTCGGCGGCCTGCCCGACGACCTCCAATTCCGCCTGGTGGAGCCGCTGCGCTGGCTGTTCAAGGATGAGGTCCGCCGGGTCGGCGAGGAACTCGGGCTGCCACCCGAGATCGTCTGGCGCCAGCCGTTCCCTGGACCGGGGCTAGCGATCCGCGTGGTCGGCGAGGTCACCGCGGACAGGTTGCGCGTGCTACGCGAGGCGGATGCGATCACCAGGGAGGAACTGACCCGCGCCGGGATGGACCGGGAGATCTGGCAATGCCCTGTCGTGCTGCTTACCCAGGTCCGGTCGGTGGGCGTGCAAGGAGATGGGCGCACGTATGGGCATCCAGTGGTCCTGCGGCCGGTAACGAGCGAGGACGCGATGACAGCCGACTGGGCGCGACTGCCGGCCTCGGTTGTGGCGAGGATCTCCACACGGATCACAAATGAGGTTCCCGAAATCAACCGCGTCGTGCTCGACGTGACGAGCAAGCCGCCAGGCACCATCGAGTGGGAGTGACCGGTCACCGTCCGCGACAAGTGGCGCCGTTTCAGTACACTGGACTCGTCATTTAGTATGGTCGCACATGTTATTAGTGCCGTCGCCGGCGTGATTTGTTACTGTCGCGCACGTGACTGGCGGCGATCGCGATTCAAAATTGGGCACCTGGCACCTGTCGTATACGAACGTGACTTAGCTATGCAACTAGGCGCATATCTACCTGACTTGCTGGCAATGGTATTGTCCGGGGTGTTAGCGTCGGGTTGCGGCACACAGGGAGTGCCGCTCCCGTCGAGTATCCCGGGGGACACATGCGCATTTCCCGTCTCATGGCGGCTGCGGTCACTTCGTTGAGCATCGCCGCCGTGTCGGCCGTACCCGCCGCCGTCGGTGGCACCGCGGTGGCGGCGACCGCGTCGGCTTCGTCCTCCATCGTCCTTCGGCCTGGCGCTGTGCACGCCCACGGGGTCTCCGAGTCCCCGCCGACGACCGCGTTCTGTGAGCAGAACTTCAAGATCTCTTGCTACCAGCCGGCCCAGATCCAGCGCGCCTACAACCTCGCACCCCTGCTGCGCAGGGGAATTGACGGCAGAGGGCAGACGATCGTCATCGTCGACTCCTTCGGATCCCCGACGATCCGCCATGACCTGGCGGTCTTCGACAAGACCTTCCATCTGCCGGCCCCGCCATCGCTCAAGGTCGTCCAGCCGGCCGGCCCGGTCCCGCGGTACGACCCGGCCAGCTCCGCCGCGCGCGGCTGGGCCGGTGAGACCACGCTGGACGTCGAATGGGCGCACACGATGGCCCCGGGCGCCAGGATCCTGTTGGTGGAAACCCCGGTCGCGGAGACCGAGGGTCCGGTCGGCTTCCCGCAGATCGTCACTGCGGAAAAGTATGTGATCAACCACCACCTGGGCGGCGTGATCAGTCAGAGCTTCAGCGCCACCGAGCAGACCTTCCCGTCCGCGGCTTCGCTGCTCGCACTGCGCGGCGCCTACGTCGACGCGGCCCACCACGGGGTGACCATGCTGGCCGCCTCCGGCGACAGCGGCGCAGCAGATCTCGAGTTCAACCAGTCCACGTACTACCTGCATCCGGCGACAACCTGGCCGGACAGCGACCCGCTGGTCACCGGCATCGGCGGCACCCAGCTGCACCTGGACGCTGACGGTGCCCGCACCGCACCTGACAACGTGTGGAATGACACCTACGACCTGGCCACCAACCAGTTCGCTTCCGGCAGCACCGGCCCGAACCCACTGGCCAGTGGTGGCGGCAAGTCGGTCATCTTCGCCCGCCCCAGTTACCAGGACGGCGTCAGGGGCGTCGTCGGCGGCCGCCGCGGCGTGCCCGACATCTCGATGAGCGCGGCCTGCAATGGCGGCGTTGACACGTACCAGAGCTTTGGCGGCATGGCGGCGGGCTGGTACCCGACCTGCGGCACCAGCGAGGCGACGCCGCTGTTCGCCGGCGTCGTGGCGCTCGCCGGCCAGGTTGCGCGGCATTGGCTCGGCGTGATCAACCCGGCTCTGTACGAGCTGTCGGCGCGGCGCGCTCCCGGCATCGTGGATGTCACGCGCGGCAACAACACGGTCTCGTTCACCCAGGACGGCAAGCTGCACACCGTGCGGGGTTTCCGGGCCCGCCGTGGGTATGACCTGGCATCTGGCGTGGGCACCGTGAACGCGGCAACGTTCGTCTTTGAGCTAGCGGCTCTCGCCGGGCACTGAGCGGCGACGGCGCCGGGTTATCGCATCTTCGCCCGGTGGTTATCCGCGCTATGCGGGAGCCGGCGGGACAACGACGACCATCGTCATGCGCAGCCGTTCTGGACGTTCGTTGGCGTACGTATGCGGGCAGTCGCCGGGAAACTGCGCGGCCTGCCCGGCCGTGACCTCGTGCCGCTCACCGGCCACAGTGAGGGTGAGCGTGCCCTCCTCCACGGACACAAGCTCCCTGGTGGCCGGCGCGTGCTCCGTCCCGCCGTAGGTCTCGCCCTGCCGAAGCTCCCACCGCCACAGTTCGGCCGCCCACGGCGCGTCGGTGGCGGCGATCAACGTCCCCGTGCCGCCGGACGGGCCATGCCACAGCACCGCCGCCCGCCCGGTGACGCGGACCCGCTGCTCACCGGCCGCCTCGAGCAGCCGGGTGACCGGCACGCCGAACGTGTCGCTGATGCGTACGAGCGTGGACAGATTCGGGTTGGATTTGCCCTGCTCGAGCGCGACAAGCACGCCCTTGCTCACGCCGGACCTGGCGGCGAGCTTGTCGAGGGACCAGCCGTGGCCGGCGCGCAGCGCCCGGACGCTGCGGGCGACCGCGCCCGCGGCGGCTTCCTGATCCGTCATCGCCAGGAACCCTCCGGTAGGTCGTGGATTCCCGGGTTCAGCCCGGCGCTTACGGTCACTATAATGATCTGAGCATAGCAATAAACTGACCATGATGGCACGCCAAGCCATGCGCGTCCTGACGGTCGAGGAGGTGGGGCATGGTCACGATCTTGGCGCTGGTCTCCGCGATCCTGTACGGAACCGCTGACTTCCTCGGCGGCGCGGGATCGAGGCGCGCGCCGGTCCTCGCGCTGCTTGTGGTAAGCACGCCGGTCGGGACTGTCCTGATGATCGTCGCAGCGCTGTTCGCGGGTGGCGGGCCGCCGACCCATGCCGCGCTGGCCTGGGGCGCCGCGGGTGGCCTCGCCGGAGGCTTCGGCCTGATCGTGTTCTACGCCGGGCTCGCGGCTGCCCCGATGAGTGTCGTCGCACCGGTCTCCGCCCTGGCTGCGACCCTCCTGCCGGTGGGCGTCGCGCTATCCGGGGGCGAGCGCCCGGGCCTGCCGGTGCTCGCCGGCGCCGCGATGTGTCTCGGCGCGATCGTGCTGGTCAGCATGGACCCAGACAGCTCGCGCGGCCCGGGCCTGCCAAGGCGCCAGCGGAGTTTCGCGTGTGGCGCGCTGTGGCAGCGCGCAGGTGCCGCGGCGCACCGGGCGGACGAAACAGCGGGCGCCAGTCGAGCGCGTTCGGTGATGAGCTCGGCCAGCTCCGCAAATCCTCGTTCGGTGCCGCCTGCGCAGCGTGGCCTGCTCTATGGCCTCGCCGCCGGGGCTGCGTTCGGGCTGTTCTTTCTGCTCATGCGGAACGCCGGGCACGCAGTCACCGGCTGGGGTGGCCTCTGGCCGCTTGCCGCGGCGCGGGGTGTGGGTACGCTGGTCACCCTGGCGGCCGCCGCATCGACGCGGGTGAAGCTGCTCGGGTGGCGACGGGACCGCGTGGCCCTGGCGATGGCCCTCGGTTCTGGCCTCTTCGACGCGTCGGCCAACGTGTTCTACGTGCTCGCCACCCGGCATGGCCTGTTCAGCCTGGCCGTGGTGATCACGTCGCTGTATCCGGCGATGACCGTACTGCTCGCCCGGGTCGTGCTCGGTGAGCGGATGCGCGGTATGCAGCGGGTCGGCCTGATGCTGGCTGCGCTCGGTGTTGTCCTCGTCGCAGCGTGAGCCAGCCGGGCCGGCCGAACCGCAGGGCGTGTTGGCTACATGAGGAGTGCGACTCCCGGGTGGCACGCCGTCCCACCCCGGATTCACGACGCCTTGTGCGCCTTTTTTCTTCTGCGGGAGATGAACACGAGGACGACGAGGACCGCCGCGGCAAGAACGCCGACGGCCGGGATGCTGCGCCTCATCACGGGCCCGGCGGCCACGCCGAGCAGGTTGATCGTCTCGTCTTCCTTCCTGCGTGGCTGCGCGGCGCTTGACGGCGCGGACACGCCAGACGCCGGGGATGCGGCCGACGCCGGGGATGCGCTGGACGGGCCCGCGGCAGCCGCCTCGCTGGCGCGCGGCCGCACTGGTGTCTGGCCGGCGGGTTGCGGAGGTGTCGGGGTGGCGGGTGCGGTTGTGGCGGGTTGCGGAGGTGTCGGGGTGGCGGGTGCGGTTGTGGCGGGTTGCGGAGGTGTCGGGGTGGC
>Ga0335081_10020807_pt1 | contig 10610 bp, 16 predicted proteins | sample Lox_Sample_35_FD_206713 | JGI IMG/M metagenome (GOLD analysis project Ga0335081, IMG submission 206713) | Soil microbial communities from Loxahatchee National Wildlife Refuge, Florida, United States - Lox_Sample_3.5 | ecosystem: Environmental > Terrestrial > Soil > Wetlands | place: USA... | reverse complement strand
TGTCGGCTTCGGCCTGGCGGCGCTCCTCCTCATCCTCGATGCCGGCGAGGTAGGCGAGCACGCGCACCTGGAGAACGGCCTCGGTGTCCTCGAGGGTGATGAAGGTGCTACGGCCCTTCACCACGGGGACACCGCCCCAGGGCCGCCCCGTGGCGATTGCGAGCGCCAGGTTGAGCATGACGGTTGACTTGTGCCGCGAGTGAGGGCCGCCGACCTCGATCACCTCGCGACGAGGGGCGTACGGCCGGCAGGCATATTCGATGACAGGCAACACCACGTCGAACAGCCGCCCGCCGGAATGCAACGCCGCCGGCAAAGGGTCAACGGGCGGAGCGTCGGCCGGGGAGTCGTCGCGCTCGGCGTCCTCGCCCGGCTCGCGTGAACCGGCGTAGAGCCCGTTAGGCCTGTGCTCGGGAGCCCCTTGGAGCCGACGGGCATGGTCAGGGAGAGATTCCACCCTGCGCCTCCTCCCTCCGTGCCAGCACCGCCATCCCCAGCGCCCATCTTGACCAGAAGAACACGTCGTGCCGGGCCCCCGAACCCGACCCATCGACTAGATCGACCTCGCGAGAGAGAGCCACCACCGAGAACCAACGACGGGGCGTTCGCTGGCCGGCCAGTTCCTTGATGGCCCAGAAGATGAGCCTCAGGGCTGGGGTGCGAAGCCACTCCGCATCGAACGTATCCCCAATCTCTGCATAGGCCTTGGTGCCGCCCAGGATGACGCGCCCGATGAAGCGCAGTTCCTCGTGCATGCGGTCGAGCGAAGGCGGCCGGAACTTCGCGCGAAGGCGCTCCCAGCTCTCCCGGGTCTCATGCCTTGGACCACGGCGCGGCCGCGGCGTCCATGGTTCATCACTCGGGGCAAAGAACTGGGAGGGATGGAACCCCCAGGCAGCGACGATCTCTTCGAAGATGTGGCCCCAAAAGCACCACACGACGATGTTCCCGCTATCACTGATAGCAACCGATCCAGAGAGGTTCCGATCACCGTGCTTGTGGCCCTCACAGGGGCAAGCGACCGACCAGCCGTGACCGTTGGACCGCCATCTTTGAGCTCGGTTCAGGACCTCCTCGATGGTCACCATCGGGAGCCGGCGGCGATGGGGGCGCGCGATCATTCCGCCTCCCGTCCGCCGCACAAACCAGCCTTGCAGCGCAGCGCGGCTGCGACCGCTCGCAGGTCCTCCATGACGGTGGAGGGCACGACGAGCCTGCGGTCTCGAACACCGATGTAGCCGCGGGCCGCCCGAGCGGCGAGCTCGGTGGCGAGCGGGATCGAGGCGCCGCAGCGCGGGCAGGGCCGGGCGAGGGAGAGCTGGCCGGCGGTCATGCGCCACCTCGCACTGGGGCGGCCTGGTCCCCCCACGCCTCCCAGCCGGGCCGTAGGCGGCGGGCGAAGAGCTCGAGCCGCGGCCCCGGGCAGAGCTGCTCGACGATGTCCTGGAGCTCCTCGGGCTTGGCCGAGTGTCGCGAGCGCGGTGCGAAGAGCACAGAGGGGACATCGCGTCGCCGGACCCTCGCGCCGCCCCGTCGGCAGACGAGGACGAGCTCGTGGGCGCCGCGAACGTAGTGCCCCATCCCGAAGTGCAGCATCGGCCAGGCGCCGGGAGCGGGCCGCCCCTTGACCCACACCATCGTGGTCTTCGGCTCGAAGTCCCAGGCGCACGCGACTTTCGGCGAGGAACCGTCGAGAAGGTGCGCCGAGGTCGTCCAGAGGAACAAGAATGCGTCCCGGGCCACCACCTCGCGCACGGGCAGTGCGGCGATCTTCTCCCAGGGCATAGTCGGGTAGCCTCCCCGGGCGTGTATCCAGTCGGGAGCGGCTCGCGAGCCCTTGTCGCGGAAAGACCACGGCGGATCGGCGACAATGCACTGCCAGCCACCAGGAACTGTGGGGAGCGGCATGGTCACACGAGCTCCCAAAGGCGAGCCCGTCGGGCAGGTAGGACCCGGCGTCGAACGAGCCCGTCGTCCTCGAGCTCTCGCAGGAGGTGCTCGACGTCCACCAGGGCGAGGCCGGTCCGCCTTGCCAGATCCCAGGCGCCAGAGCTGCCCAGCGAGAGCGCCGCGAGGAGCCGGTCACGGGCCTCAATGAGACTGTCGGTCGGCGGCACGGTCATGGACGCCTCGCGGTCGCATGCGAGCAGCCGGGCTTCGGATAGCCTGGCGGGAGGATCTGCTCGAGTTCGCCGGTCCCCAGGACGCGCCAGCGCGTACCATCGAGGGCGATGACTGCGGCGCCGACGGGCAGTCGTAGGCGCTGCTCCTCGTCGCGGACCCGTTTCACTTCTGGGCCCCCTTCCGAACGGCCTCAGCGAGCCGATGGGCCCGTGCATCGACCAGGCGAGGGACCTCGCGTGAACGGGGCGCACCTGCGTCGGGCCGCTCCGCGAGCGGCACCTCGAGGTCTTCGGGCTTGATGCGCCAGCTCCGCGCGCCTGGCAGCCTGGTGGCCGGGAGCATGCCGCGGTCGATCCAGGCGACCACCGTATCCGGCTTTACACCCAGGCGGCGCGCGGCCTCGGCCGTCCCGATGAAGCTCTCGGTCGTCGCCGGACTACGCTTGCTCTCCGCGAGGGCCTCCTCGACCAGTTGCCTCACCAGAGGTCTCAACAGGGCCCTGAGGCTGACGAGCATCTCCTCGGCGGGGGTCATCGCGGCATTTCCCCGGCGAGCAGATCTTCAGCCGGAACTCCCAACACTTTGGCGATCCTTTCCAGCGACTCTCGACTGACAGCATGTGCTCCAAATTTCTCGGCGGTACGAAGCGTCGCCAAAGAAAGCGGCCCCTCCGAGCACACATCGACCTGGCGTAGCTTCTTGGCTTCGCGAACTGCGCGGATCGTCATCCTTCGCCCGTGCCGAACCATATGGCGTTGAGGCTAAGGGCAGCCTCGGCCCAGGTCCAAGGCCCGACCTTGTGTACACCGTGGGTGTGGCCCTAGTTTTTTGTTACGCGAGCGTGTAGACGGGCGAGGGCCTGAGAGGTGACGTCGGGTTTCACTCGGCGAACTACGAGTCGAAGGAACCGCAGGTAGCGACCTCCCCTCACGTCTTCAGGTCGGCGGGGGACACGGCGCGTGTGGACCGAGAAGTTCGTGATGGTCGCTCGCCGTCCGGTCCCGCTTTCCCAGATGTCGGCCAGAGCGCGTAAGAGAATACGTAGGTCCCCATCGCCTCGAATAGGGGGGCGGCGCCGGAGCAAGTAGGGCCTCGTCTTGGCAACCGCCTTGAGAATCTTCTTGAGTTCGCTCCGCGTGAACTGCAGCGGCACCTCGGGAATGAGGGCTTCGAGCCCGTCAGGCCCAACCCCGAAAAGGTGTTCGATTCGCGCTGGCGCCTGCGGGAGATCCCCAGGGTTGGTTAGGAGACGCCGCGCGAGGGAGTCATGGAGGCGTGGCGACCCCTTCCCTGCCAGGCAGGCACGAGCCTCTTTCTCGATCTGGATGAGCTTCGCCCGCTTCTCCCGGGCCGTCACGCGCTGGCGCCCCGCGACGGCGTTGTAGTGGGACACCGCCTCGGCGATCCGCTTGCGGAAGGGGTAGCCGGGCCGAAACCCGAACCCTTCCCGCACGGCCTTCAGGAACAGGCGCGCCTGTTCAACGGCCGCCAAGTAGTCGGCCTTCGGCATGGCCGACCACCGCGGCCGTGAAGGGTGGGCCTGCGCGCGCTGGGCCTGGAGCTTTTTCGCAGCGATTGCCTTCCTGCCGAGTGGTGGACTCGCACTCACCGGCCCGGTGAAGGGCGGGCGCAGGAGGCTCTGGAGCATTCGAGCCTTGACGTCCTCCCCCTTGCCGCACCTCAAATCTTCGACGCACGCGAAGCACTCCGAACGGTACTCGCCGGTCGTTGTGAGGAAGGTCTCCGAGTGCTCACCGGGCTTGAGCGGTGAGAGGCAGCGCCAGCACCACCCTTCCCCGGCTGCATCGGCATTCCTGGCGGTCACGGCGCGCCTCCCCAGGCGCTCTCCCCGGAAGGAACGCGGCGGGCAGGAGGTGGGGTGCCTCTCTTCGCCTGGCCTGGCTAGCCCGCCGCTCGAAGGTCCGACGCTAATCCCGGGGTCCGACGCCCGCGGCCGTGGGAACGGGGCCGAGCTCGACGCGCGTCACGGCCGAGGGCGCGGCCGAGCCCGGCCGGAGCTCCGTAGGCCCTTCTCGAGCTCACCGCCACCCTGGGCGAGCGACACGGCGCCGGCCACGAGGGCGCGCACCCGGTCGGCCTGCCTGGCGAGGCCGGCGGCATCGAGGAGCGGGCGGTAGCAGCGGGGGCAGTTCATGAGGTACCCCCGTCGATGATGCGGAATCCCCGCGCGGCCCCGGAGCCGCTCTCGAGGGTGCGCAGCGCCTCCTCGAGCAACCGGCGGGCCGTGGCGAGGTCCCCCTGCTCCGCTCCAACGGCTGCGAGCCGTCCGGCCGCCTCGATGAAGCATGCGCGCGCGTCGGGGGGCACATCGGACGAGGAGGAACCGGCCCTAACCGGCTCAAAGCGACCCGCCGAATCCGGAGAGCTCGGGCCAACAGGCAATTGACCGGGCAAAAGAGGCATTGACCCGGTGCCAATCGGCGCTTTCGATTCCCGTGCTCTGCCGTTACAAAACCATTGGGCCTCAACGATTCCGAAATGCGCATGGGATAGTGTCACGGTGACTGTCACGGCCATCACTGTTAGGGACCCCGGAGGGGTCGCCTGAAGGTGCGGCCCAGCACGCGCGCGCCTTAGATGGAGCGCGAGCGGGTCCGTTCGGAAGGGAGCTATGCCCAGACCTCCCACAAACATCGGTCCGGGCGACGTTGACTAGGCCGTGCTTGAACCCGCAGACGATGACCACAACTAACCTAAACGCGACAGTTCAGAGCGGTGATTTTTAGGGAGGAAATCACTGGAAGTGGCCTCTGGTGGGCGTAATCTTGAGTTTGCGAGAAGCAAGAAACCCCTACCAGAGAGGGCACTTCCAGTGAGGTTTAAGCTTAGCGAATACACGCGGCGGAGCAACAGGGATCTGCGAATCGAGTTCGTGGAGCAGGACCTGTCGGGCTACTCGGGTCTGGAGTTGTTTCGCAGGTACTTCCGACTCATCCGGCTTAACTCGCGCATCCGACAGGCGTTTCGCGAGCAAGGACTCAAGGGTGACTACGGACTGGTCTCGTTCATTCTGGTCTTTGTGGCCCTCTGGCTTACAGGTGGACGGCGACTGCGCCACATCGGCTTCTTGAGCGATGACCCTCTCGTGAAGCGGCTTTGCGGGCTCGCACGGATGCCATCCGACCGGAGCGCGAGCCGGTGGCTGAGGCAGTTCACGAACGAATCTCTTCAAGCTTTGGTGGCGCTCAACTCCGAGATCGTCACCAACAAGCTCAAGGCTCTCGGACTGTCGAGGCTGACGCTGGACTTCGACGGTTCCGTGCTGACCTGCGGGCACACGGTCGGTTGGGCGTTTCGAGGCTACAATCCACATAGACGTTACGCCCCCAGCTATTACCCACTCCTTTGCCACATCGCGCAGACCGGCCATTTCCTTCAGGTGAAGAATCGGCCCGGGAATGTCCACGACTCCAAGGGAGCCTTGGAGGTGATCCGCAGCTGTGTGGGCCAACTACAGTCCGCCCTCGTTGGTGTGACGCTCGAGGCTCGGCTTGATGCGGCGTTCTTCCAGAAGGAGATCCTTGGCTGGCTTGATCGCCATGGAATCGAGTTCGCGGTCAAAGTTCCGATGTGGAACTGGCTGGGGATCAAGCAGGCGATCAACTCGGCGAAATACTGGTACCACCATTCGGAAACGCTCTCTTCCCGAAGATTCAGCGTATTCATCGAGAGCTGGGGACGGCTCGTCGAACTCGTAGTGATCCGGCAGAAGATCTCTGACAAGAGCACGGCCAAGAAATACGTCCAGCTCGACCTTCTCACGCCAGACGACGGAATCTTTGAGTACTCGGTCCTCTACACCAACAAGACGCTGCGCGCAGACCACCTCTGGAACTTCTACAACGGCAGAGCTGCCATGGAGCACCAGATCGCCGAGCTGAAGGGCGAGTTCGGTTTCGATGCCATTCCTACCCACCACTACCAGGGCAACTCTGCGTACCAGCACCTCTCCGCACTCGCTTACAATCTCGTTCGCAACTTCCAAATAGATACGAAGCTCGCCGCGGCCCGCCCCCGAACGAGCAGCCGGACGAACCTTTTCGCCTTCTCATCCCTGGCCACCCTCCGCTTCGAGTGGATCGCCGCCGCAGGCCGCCTCGTCAACCGCAGCGGCGCTCAGATCCTAAAACTCTGCAACAACATTCGACGCCGGCAGCGTTTCGAGACGATCGCATACAACCTCGACCGCCTGGCCGCCTGACTGCCAGGTTTGTCGCGTTTAGGCTATAGCCTGGTGCAAAATGCGCTGTCCCGCAGCGAGCGTGGTTCTTAACGAAGCCACGGCTGGCGGCCCACCGGCCGTTGTCGCACCGGGGTGGTGAGCCACGGCGTAGCCGGCCGCAGCCTGGCTGGGTGAGGTAGCCGCTCCTCCTGAGCGAGGAAGCGAACCGCGCAACTCCCAACGGGCGCCGCATGGTTGTGGAGGTGCAGTGACGCTGGACGCGCACATCCCGCGGGACGCTGTTGAGTAAGGGCGAAGGATTCACCGCTGCGCGCTGAAGAGCGACAGCGTCACGGCAAGCGCCGATGTCGTCCTCGAGCGAGCTGCGTTCGTCGCCGCTCACGTCATGAGCTGCGGTGAATGTCCGTTGCGCCGAGACGGAGGTGCCACGGGTGCGTGGCCTTACGGCGCGCTCGACGGCCGACTCCAGTCCACGAGAAGGAAGCCAGATCATTCCGACAAAAGCCAAGAGGGCCAGCAGCCAGATGTTCATGACTGGCTCGCCTTGGCGCGTGCAAGGACATCGTCCTTGGTCAGCTCGGCGAGCTCGCGCAGACGTTCCTGCAGGCTCTGCCACGCGGCGACGCCCGCGCGGATCTCATCCTGCGCCGCCTTGGGCACGTAGTAGCCGGTGGTCTTTCCCTCGTCGCTGCGATAGCTGATGTTCAGGTGCGGGCCATGCTTCGGCCCCCGCCCCTGGCAATGGCAGCCCATCGAGCCGCAACGACGGTAGGTCTCGGACAAGGAGCCGAAGATCGCCACTGCGGCCAGCTCGTTGATCTCGGCGAGCAGCTCGCTGCGCCGATCACGCTGCGCGTTTGCTCGTGGTGTCATCCTCTTGTCTCGCCTTTCTGCGCGCGAGAGCCCGCGCGATGGATACCAGGTTCTGGCTGATAACGCTCCATCCCACGAATCGCTTGAAGCCAGAGTCACCCTTGTAATACGCGCGCGCCATGCCGAATCGATGCTTGAGGTTGGCGATGCGTGGCTCGATGCCGCCGCGCCAGCGCAGGAGCCTTCGGAACCAGCCTTGCTTCTGTAGCGCGGCGCGAGCCTCAGAGAGCCGCCCCCGGGCAGGCAGCGCTATCTGTTTCACGCCCCGCGTCTCGGCTTCGCGCTCATTCGCGGTGGAGAAGAATCCTCGATCGGCGGTCGCCCGCTTCGGCGCCCGTCCGAAGAGCCGTTCGTGCTGCTCGAGGGCTGGCACCCAAGCCGTGAGGTCGGCCGGGTTGCCGTCCTGGATCTCGTAGCCACTCACGATGCCATTCTCCACCTCGTCGATGCGGACGAGCCGCCCGAACTCCGTCGGCTTGTGAGCCTTCCCCTTGCGGATGACCTGGGTGTGCTCCTCGAACAGGCTCAGGATCTTGCCCTCGACGTGCCGGTCACCGCCGAAGACGCGAGCCTTCGTCTGATGCAGCACCTTCTTCACCAGCGGCGTGAAGTGTTGGAGCTGAGCCTCGCTGATCAGGACCCGCACGAAGTTGCCAGGGACTGGAAGCTTTCCGCTCTTCAAGTCCCCCATTACCCTTTCGGCCGAGCGGACCACTCCTCGCGCCAGGCTCATGAGGCTGCTGTAGCTCTCCTTCATCCGCTGGCGACCCGCCTCGGAGAAGGACCTGGCGGCACGATGGATCTCGAGTACTCGCCTCTGAGCAGACCGGGCGTGGTTGGTGATCTGGACGGCGCCGACGGGGCACTCGCGCGCGATGCGCTTCACCGCCCGGGTGAGGACCCGGATGCCGTCCTGCAGGAGGGTGCTGTCCGTCGGGTGGTGCACGTTGCTCTCCACCACCGTGGTGTCGGTACGGAGCTTCACTCCCGCAGCGACCCGTTCCTCGAGAGCCTTCTTCACCACGCGGGCGTGGACCTGCTGCGTTGCAACGGGGCCAACGACTGCGAAGTTACGGCTCAGCGTCGAGTGATCGGGGATGGCGTCTTGGTCGAAGTGGGTGAAGCGGCGGTAGACGAGGCTGCCCCGGAGCTCTCGCTCCAGTTGCCGAAAGGACCAGTTTTTCAGGTGCTTGAGTGCACAGCAGCGCAGCAGCCGGTCGGGGGCGATCGCCTGGCGACCTCGGGTCCGCGAGCAAGGGGCCCGACCGGCTTGGGCCTCGCGAACGAGGTCGATGAGGGTACCATCCTCGAGGAGAGCGTCGATGGGCTGGAGGAGGTCGTCCTTGATGAGGGCGGCCTCGCGCCCGAAGGCAGCGTAGAAGAGCGACCCTTGGTGCCTCGTTGAGCTGAGCATTAGCCTACTCGATACACTCGAGTAGGCTACTCGTCAAGAAGAAAACCAGCTAGAACGTGGAAATTAAGGGATCGAACCCGCCAGGTCGCGCCAGCCGCCGGTCTCGGCGGGGCAAGCGCGCTAAGGCTTCGGCCATCTACTTTCGCACCAGGCTATAGGCTAAGAGCGCGGGCCGAGTCCGTCGTCTCGACTGATTCGCGAACGAGTCACCTGTCCTGCCCCCACCGTGGCCGCCTCGCCTGATACGCTCAGATACATGGCTGCCGACGCTCGTCTGACAATCCTTCTCGATGCCCTCCGAAAAGCCGAGGCGTTCCTCACCGAGAGGCGCACTGCGCCAGTTCGCATTGCGCTTGGGCTCCCCCAGGAGATCGCAGCCGCCTCCCTTATTCGCGCTGCCCGTCTGCTGCACTCGATCATCTTACCACCATGGCGTAAGGCCCCGGGCCTTGGCCCGTGGGATATAAGCCATCCTTGCCAGGGGGTTATGAGGGGGCTTGGAAAGCCCCCTCATCCGCATGGGCCGAGTGGGGTAGAACCGGTCGATGTTACGGCGGAGCAGTCACGCTGTCTGGGAGTGCCGGTACCACGTGGTGTGGGCCACCAAGCGGCGGAAGAGGGCGCTCAAGGAGAGTCACGAGCGAGAGTACTGTGGCCGACTGCTTCGGCGGGCAGCCGAAGTGAGTGATGCGTTCGTGGAGGCGATGGAGGTAGCGGAGGACCACGTACATCTGTTGATGGGGATCCCGCCGAAGCAGTCGGTGGGAAGCACCGTGCGCAAGCTCAAGAGCCTGAGCGCCCGGTACATGCTCAAGAGGTTTCCCTATCTGCGTCGGGTGTTCTGGACGGATGAGATGTGGAGCCCGAGCTACTTCGTGAGGAGTGTCGGGGACAGCGTGACTGCGGCGATGGTTGCGCGCTACATCCAGACGCACGAGGAGAGAGCGACACTCGGCCCCGTCCAAGCGCAGCTCTTCCCGAAGGGCCGAGGCCCGAAGGGTAGAGCGTAGCTTGGACCCCAGAGGCCCCGGGGCTTGCCCCGGGGAGTTGGGTCACTTCTCGATAACGGAGAAGCCTTCGGAGCCGAACCCGTAATCCGAACCGTACTTGAGCTAGCCTTCAACGTTGCGTGGGTCTACAACGACACGGATCGTGCTACCTGCTACCGTGACCACGGTTTCGGCAGGGCCGAGGCCTGGCTGAAAGCTGTCCGCCAGTCCGGGGTAGTTTTCACTGAGGAGGCCGAGCAGTGGCTGAAGAGTTTTCTTTCGCAGAGGAGCGATGAACCTTTACGCTTCCCGAAGCCATTTAGGCGCTCCGAGCAGGTTGAAGTTGTTGGGAAGTAATTCCGGATTCAGGGGATGCCCCGCGCCTACACAGCCTATCAGCGGCTTAGCGGAGCAACCCACGCTGACTACTGGCATATCGGCGCTTATGCGAACGCCGGACAGGCCTCGTTGGTACTCGACGCACAGGACGCGACCGCCGCTCTCATCTTCGTCGTCATGGCCACATCGGAGATTCTGGGCTGGAGTGATGAGGTGGCGGAGGTCACCACAGACCTCAAGCGTGCCTTCGGCTCGACCCTCGGGCCGCACGCCCCTCCCCTACCCTAGGTGCAATCTGATGCGGGGACCTTCTCGGGCTGTTCGGGTTCGGTGGCTTCAGTGGTTTGGTTCAGGGCCCGCGCGATCCTTCTGCGCGTGCGAGGAAGGGCCCATCGGGCTCACCGTCTTCGCCCACGGCCATCACGGTCAAGTTGGTCCCCTTCACGACGGGCTCTCGCGCGGGTTGCCTACTTGAGGTACCCCTCTGCGCCTCATGTCCTTCCTGGGTGAAAGCGCAGCTCTGGCGACCTCAGTGTTCTGGGCTGGCAGCTCGATCTTTTTCACCTTCGCCGGGCGGAGGGTCGGTTCTCAGCCCGTGAATATTACGCGGCTGCTGCTGGCACTGTGTGTCCTCACAATTGTTCACCTCCTCCTCTTCGGCACGCCC
>Ga0335081_10020806_pt1 | contig 10610 bp, 8 predicted proteins | sample Lox_Sample_35_FD_206713 | JGI IMG/M metagenome (GOLD analysis project Ga0335081, IMG submission 206713) | Soil microbial communities from Loxahatchee National Wildlife Refuge, Florida, United States - Lox_Sample_3.5 | ecosystem: Environmental > Terrestrial > Soil > Wetlands | place: USA: Florida... | reverse complement strand
TGCCGAAGATCGAAGTTGCCTCCGAGCCCGCATAGGTGGTCGGAATGGCGATAATCGGCAGACCAGTCTCACGCGCGATCGCCTTGGCAAGCCCGATTGCCGAACCGCCGCCCGCGGCAATGAGCCCATCGGCATCGACTGCGCGCGCGGCGACAAGACCTGCCTCAGCGACTGCTTTCGGCACGTGAATAACAGCCTGGGCATGTAGGCCGGCGGCACGTGCACCGAGCGCCTTAACGACTTCCTGGCCGAGCCGCGCACCACTCCCCGGCGTCGCCACTACCAGGGCCCGGGACAAACCGAGCCTTTCCGCCTCCTCACCGACTCGCGCGAGCGCGCCCACGGCGAACACCACGCGTTGCGGCAAAGCATCGTGGGTGAAGGAAATCATTGCTTCCCTTCCTCCGTCATTGCCGGGCATGGGGTCCCCACGACGCTTGCGTCGCGGAGTACCCCGACGCGGCAATTCATGGGGCAACGCCGCACATTCGGAAAGTCAGCATGACCCCAAGGGTCAAACCCGGGGACGACGACGGAGATTACGTCGGGTTATTTCCCCTCGCGCCAGATCCCCAGCGCCTGCTGCGCCGGACGATCGGAGATCGAGAACAGCACCGTCTCTTTGCCGACGTTATGCGAATAGCGCTTCCACGGCGGCACGACGAACACGTCGTTCGGGCCCCACTCCAGAACCTCGCCATCGACATTGGTCGAGCCCTGACCCTCGACACAGACGAAAATCGTGCCGTCGGTAGCGCGGTACGGCTCGCCCTTAAACCCTTTTGGGAACATCGCGAGCCACGCGCCCATGGTCGGCAGCACCGGGCCGCCAGTGACCGGGTTGGCGTAGTGCACCCGCGCGCCATGACGCTTGTCGATCTCGCCTGCCTTGAGCATGCGCTCGACGATCGGGCGGGTGCGCGCGTAGGTGTAGTTGATCACCGGAGTGTAAGACTTGTCCCACTTGCCGTCGGGCAGCACGCCGGAACCGTAGAGGCTGAGCGAGTCGCCGTTCTGCCGGGTCGTCTCGAGCGTCGGCTCGTCAAAATTTTCGGCAAACGACGTCTCGAAAAAATTGATAGCCGGAAAATCCAGCACATCGAGCCACAGCATCGGCTTCTTCGACGTGTTGCCGTGGTCGTGCGGCGCCCAGTTGGCGGTGATGACGAAATCGCCCGGCGACATGAACGCCTTCTCGCCGTCGACGGCGGTGTAGGCGCCCTCGCCGTCGAGCACGAAGCGGATGGCGGCCGCGACGTGGCGGTGCGCCGGTGCGACCTCGCCGGGAAGAATCATCTGGATGCCGGCGAACAGCGTGTTGGTGGCTTTGGATTCGCCGGGCATGGCCGGATTTTCCAGAATCAGCACGCGGCGCTTAGCCTCTTCGGCCGTGATCAGCCCGCCGGACTCCATCACCAGCGACTTTACGTCGTTATAGTGCCAGACGATCGGCTTGACGCGCGACTTCGGCTCCTTGGTGACGACTGAATCCATGACCCGCCACAGCGGCGTCATGTTCCGCTTGGCGATGCGGCTGTAATATTCAGCACGCGCGGCGTCGATATTGTGCTTCGGGCCGGGTTTGCCGTTCGTGGCTTTCCTTGCGGTCGCGACCGCCATGGCGTCCTCCTGGAAAATCGGAATCCGGTTGCTCCGCCTGAATATAGTCAAAGGCCCGCATCGCGGAAATAGTCCATTTTGCAACCAATGGCCGGCTGCCATGCGGCGCCCGCGCGGCCTCAAAAGCTGCCGTACGGCTCAATTTGCGGCGCAATCGGCCGCTATGATAGCTCTCGCCCGATGCAGGATACGGCATACAACGTACACGCCATTTTGGCCGGACAGGCGCCGGCGGATACCCCAGTCACGGTCAAGGGCTGGGTGCGCACCCGGCGCGACTCCAAGGCCGGCATCTCGTTCGTGCACCTGTCCGACGGCTCGGCGTTTCATCCGCTGCAGGTGGTCGCACCGAATACGCTGCCCAACTACGCCGAGGAGGTTTTGAAGATCACCTCCGGCTGTGCGGTCGAGGCGACGGGCATGATCGTCCCGTCGCAGGGCAAGGGCCAAGCGTTCGAGATGCAGGCGAGCGCCATCAAGGTAATCGGTTGGGTTGACGACCCGGACACTTATCCGATCCAGCCGAAGCCGCACACCATGGAGTACCTGCGCGAAGTCGCGCATCTACGGCCACGCACCAACGTGATCGGCGCGGCAACGCGGGTGCGGCACACCCTGGCGCAGGCGATCCACCGCTATTTCAATGATAACGGCTTCTTCTGGGTCAACACGCCGATCATCACCTCGTCCGACGCCGAAGGCGCCGGTGCGCTGTTTCGTGTCTCGACGCTGGATCTCGCCAACCTGCCGCGCACGCCCGCCGGCAAGATCGACTACACCAAGGACTTTTTCGGCCGCGAGGCATTCCTCACCGTGTCGGGGCAGCTCAACGTCGAGGCCTACTGTCTCGCGCTTACCAAGGTCTACACCTTCGGCCCGACGTTCCGCGCCGAGAATTCCAACACCAGCCGCCATCTGGCCGAGTTCTGGATGATCGAGCCCGAAATCGCCTTTGCCGATCTATCCGACGATGCAACGCTGGCGGAAAAGCTTCTCAAATTCATCTTCGAGACGTTGCTGAAGGAACGCGCCGAAGACCTCGCCTTCTTCGACGAGCGCGTCGAGAAGGGCCTGGTGGCAAAGCTGCAAAACATCGTCGCGTCGGAATTCGTGCGCATGGATTACGACGAAGCAGTTGCGGTACTCGAGCGGGCGCAGGAGAAAAAAGAAAAATTCGAATTCCCGGTGCGCTGGGGCATCGACCTGCAATCCGAGCACGAGCGCTATCTGACGGAAAAGCATGCCCAGAAGCCCGTCATCGTCATGAACTATCCGAAAGACATCAAGGCCTTCTACATGCGCATGAACGACGACGGCAAAACCGTCGCCGCCATGGACGTGCTGGCGCCCGGTATTGGTGAGATCATCGGCGGCAGCCAGCGCGAGGAACGACTGGAAATACTCGATGCCCGCATGACCGAGCGCGGCATCGATAAGGAGCATTACGGCTGGTATCGCGATCTGCGCCGCTACGGCACCGTGCCTCACGCCGGCTTCGGCCTCGGCTTCGAGCGCACGCTCGCCTATGTCACGGGCCTGTCAAACGTGCGTGACGCCATCCCGTTTCCGCGCACGCCCGGGCACGCGAAATATTGAGGCTGGCGACGGCCATTCCCTCCCCGGGCGAACTGCAATACATTTGCGACGAACCGCACAAGACAGGCGAGGACAGCACAATGACCAAATATCTCCTGGTGAGTTTCAAGACCTGCCCGTGGGTGCAGCGCGCCGCGATCGTGCTGCGCGAGAAGAACACGCCGTTCGAGTTCCGCCACATCGAGCCGGACAACCGGCCCGATTGGTTCCTCGCCATCTCGCCGCACAAGAAGGTACCAGTGCTGCGCATCGACGAAAGCGTGTCACTGTTTGAATCCAGCGCCATCGCCGAATATCTGGACGAGACGATCGCGCCGCCGCTGCATCCCGAGGACGCCATCCAGCGCGCCATCAATCGCGCCTGGACCGACTATGTGCCGACTTTCTCAAGCTCCGTGACCGGCGTCGCCTATGCGGCCGACGAGGCGGCCTATAACGCGGCGGCCGAAAAAATCGGGCCGGCATTTGCCCAACTTGAGCGCGCGCTGGAAAAGCAGAGCCCGGCGGGGCCATTCTTCAATGGCGCCAAGTATTCGCTGGTCGACGCCGGCTATGCGCCATTCCTGCAGCGCTATTTCTTCCTCGACCGCATCAAGCCGCTTGGCGTGATCGAGAAATATCCGCGGGTGAAGGCGTGGGCGCAGGCGCTGATGAAGCGGCCATCGACGCACTCATTCCCGGAAGGCGAGTTCGAAGCGATGTATCGGGTCAACGTCAAGCGCCGTAAGGCCTGGATCTCACAGTTCATTGCCGACGTGGCTGTGGCGGCGGAATAATCCTGACAACGTCGAGTATGGCCGGGCCGGCAGCGCCCTCATAAAGGCGCCGCTTCCCTTTCCATGCGCTATGCCTTCGTCATCGACCGGTAATCCATCTGTCTGTGGAACCAGTATACATAGCCGCCAATGTTCTTCTGCGTGGCGACATACGCCGACGGCTGATAAACGGGAATGTTGACCGCATCGTCGAAAATGAGCTTGATATATTTTTTGACCATTGCGTCGTATTTGGCCGGATCGCGCTCGAAGCGCGATTGTTGCACCATCGTCATGACTGACGTGTTGCCGTAATCGCCCGAATTGAAAATCGACTTATTTCCAAGCGCCATCTCAAAATAATAATTCGGATAGTTGAGCCAGCCCGCGAACAGGTTGGTGAGGAAAGGCAGCTTTCTGCTGGCGAAATTCGCCCGCCAGTTCGCGCCTGCAATCTTGTCGAGCGTCACCTTGACGCCGATCTTGCCCAAGCTTTCCTGAATGAGGACGCTCATGGGCTCGATGATACTGGCGGCACTGGCATCGTACGAAAAGGTCGTCTCGAAGCCGTTGGCCAGTCCCGCTTCCGCGAGTAGCGCTTTCGCTTTCGTGAGATCCGTATTGTACGGCGACGGCTGTGGCCACGTCGCTTGCGTGATCTCTCCCGATCCGCCGAATAATGGACGGGCCTGTCCGTAAAGCGCCGCGTCCATGATCTTCTGGTAAGGGATCGCATAGGCGATGCCGCGTCGCACCTTGACGTTGTCGAACGGCGCCATTTTCTCGTTCATGGTAATGAACTGCACTGCGTTGTCGATCGGCGTCTCGTAAACCTTGAGCTTGCCCTCACGCTTCATCTCGACAATGTCGGAGGGCGGGAAATCATTTGAAACGTCAATGCTGCCGCGTTCGAGAAGAGCACGTCGTGTTTCCGACGACGGCACCACGCGCCACACCACGTTCTTCATCGTAGGCAGCGGCCCGGATTTCCAGTCGTCGAAACGAACGTAGGCGATCGCATCCGGCGTGCGGTGGGCGATCTTATAGGCGCCGCCGCCCGCGAGATTGTTCTTCGACCATTGCAGCCCCCAAGGATCGGCTGCTGTTGCGTGCTTCTTGATCAGCTCGGAATTGAGAATATTGGGCACGCAGAAAGCGAGGTTCGGCAGCATCTGGCGATCATAGCGATCATAGTCGATGCGGAACGTGTAATCGTCGACAACGACGTTCTGCTCGGGCTTGGTGATGGACGCGACGCTCATCTGAAACTTGGGATTGCCGCCGGCCCCGATCGCGCGATCAATCGACCATTTCACGTCCTTGGCCGTGATCGGCGCGCCATCATGGAAGGTCGCGTTCTTGCGCAGCTTGAAAGTCAGGGAATGGCCGCTGTCGTTCCATTCCTCGGCAAGCTCGGGCATTGGCTTGGTGGCATTGGCGTGATCGACGCCGTTCTGATCCTTCTCGATCTTGAGCGACAGCAACCGGTCGTAGCAATTCCAAGCGACCTCATAGGAGCCGCGATCGGAGCCAGGCACGTGCGGATCGACGCTGTTGGCCCCGGCCTCCGATATCAGGCTCAGCGTTGCGGCCTCGCCCTGCGCCATGACCAGATGCGGAGCTGCGAGGCTCGCCAACCCCGCCGTTGTTCCCTGAAGAAATCTTCTGCGTCCGATTTTCATTTCCGTTCGCTCCTGCAAGCAGCCTGGGAAGGCCCGGACGCTGCAAGATCGAGGCCAAACCGCTTGTGAGCACAGCATGTCTTCCTTGCAGGCGCAGATTGTCGCGGGTCCGCTCGTTGCGATCCGCCCCTGACAATGCCTCGCCAGGCGCGCGCCACCGCGGTCTCACGCGTGCGGAGGTCTTGCAGCGTTACGCGCGCTCGTGTGAAATCGTCTGCTGACACAGAAGGACACGTGACCAATGCCGGACGCCAAACACTACGAAACTGATGTGGCCATCGTCGGTGGCGGCGGCGCCGGCATCGCAGCCGGCATCGAGGCGTGCGACGCGGGGGCGCGTGCGATCGTATTCGAAAAAGACAGCGAGCCGGGGGGCGCCGCCATCATCTCCGGCGGCGGCTGCCTGATCGTCGGCTCACCGCTGCAGAAGCAACATGGCATCGACGATACGCCGGATCTGGCTTTCAATGATTGGATGACGTGGGGCGGTCCATCGGCTGACGAAGTGTGGGCGCGCTACTACATCGAGCACAGCCTGCACGATCTTTATTACTGGGCCGAAAGCCAGGGCGCCAAGTGGTCCGATCTGAAAGAGCAGGAAGGCAACTCCGTGGTGCGCTGGACGCGAAGCGACCGCAACGGCCTTGGCCTGATGACGCATCTGATCGAAAGCTTCCGCCAAAAAGGCGGCGAGATCATCAGCGATACCGAGATCACGGCGCTTACTCGTGCGAACGGCCACGTCATCGGCTTCGAGGGACGTCATGCCAAGACCCACGAACCGATTTCGGTGAAAAGCAAAACCGTGGTGATGACGACCGGCGGCTTCAACTCGAACCGTGACATGGTGCTCGAGTTCAATCCGGCGCTCGGCAACGACATGATTCTGGAAGGCTCGGGGCGTAATTCCACCGGAACCGGCCACAAGATGGTGCGCCAGGTTGGCGGCTATCTCACGCATATGGATCACATCTGGTTCTATGTGTACGCGACGCCCGATTACCGCGATTCGGCGCAGCGCCGTGGTCTCGTCTTCCGCCTCGTGCCGGGCAACATCTGGGTCAACCAGCAGGGCCGCCGCTTCCACAATGAGGCCAACTCCGGCGGCAACTCGGCGACGCCTGCACTGATGGCGCAAAGCCCGCGCCACGCCTGGGCGATTATGGACACACCGATGACGGCCACCATGGAGATCGCGGATCCCTACTATCGCGACGGCGACAAAGTCGCGCGCAGCAAGGTGGTCGAATTGCTCAACTCCTCGCCGTACATTCGCAAGGCCGATACGCTCGCCGACCTCGCCAGCAAGACGGGCGTCGATCAGGCGGCATTCCTGACCACCGTCGAGCGCTACAACAAGGCCTGCGCCGCGCGGCTCGAAACCGAGCCCGAATTTGGCAAGCCGTTGAAGGCGTCCAAGCCTTTTGATACCCCGCCGTATTACGCGGTGCAGATCTTCCCGCTGGCGCGCAAGAATTTCGGCGGAGTGAAGACTGACATGCAGTGCCGCGTGCTCGACAAGCATTTCGAGCCGATCGCCGGCCTTTATGCGGCCGGCGAGTTATGCGGCATGGCCGGCGGCCACATCAATGGCCGCGCCGGCCTCGAAGGCACAATGCTGGGGCCATCGGTGTTCAGCGGCCGCGTCGCCGGCGGCTGGGCCGCGCACGAGGCCGGTCATGGCAGCGGGTTTGTCGGCAAGCCGAACCGGGGCTGAGCACGGCATGGGCAAGCCGGTTCTCGACCAGATCAATCTTGTCTGCGGCAATATGGACGCATCGATTGCGTTCTACCGCAGGCTCGGTGTCGACATTCACGACACCGCCATCTGGCACACGTCAACAGGCGCCCATCATGTCAGCGCCGGCGACCGGTCAACGGATCAAATGATCGATTTCGACCTCGACTCCACCGCGTTCGCACAATGTTGGAATAGCAGCTGGAAGGGCCGGACCGACTTGAAGGGCCGCGTCGTCGTCGGATTCAGCGTGGCTACGCGCACGGCTGTGGACGACGTGTTTCGCGACATGATCGATGCCGGATATCGCGGCTTGCAGGAACCGATTGATGCATTCTGGGGCGCCCGCTATGCGATCCTCGAAGACCCCAATGGAATTGCCGTCGGCGTCATGAGTCCAATCTCGCCGGACAAAAAGTTGTCGCCTCCCAACGTGTGACGGCGTGGAGCTTAATCGAGCTTGATGCCGAGCGACTTGATCAGCACGCTCCAACGCACGATGTCACCCTTGAGTCGCTTCTCCAACTCCTCGGGCGTCGAGCCGCCCGCCACGTAGCCTGCGTCTACCAGCTTTTTCTGAATTGCCGGATCGGCCAGCGCCGTATTGGTATCGGCACTCATCTTGCGCACAATCTCAGGCGGCGTCTTGATCGGGACGAACAGCGCCTGCGAGCCGGTCACCGCATAGCCCGGAACGGTCTCGCCGATGGTCGGCACGTCCGGCGCCGCCGGATTGCGCTTGGCCCCGGTCGCCGCCAGCACGCGCACCTGCCCGGAGCGTGAATACGACAGCAGCGTGCCGCTGCCGAAATAGCAATCGACGCGGCCCGGGATCAAGTCGGTGAAGGCCGGCGCAGCGCCGCGATACGGCACGTGTGTCATCTTCAGCCCGGCCATTTGCAGAAAACTCATCTCGGCCAGATATGGCGCACTGCCGGTGCCGGGCGACGCCATCGTCAGCTTGCCGGGACGCGCTTTGACATAGTCGATGAATTCCTTGACCGAATGCGCCGGCGAGGAGTTCGGCACGAACATGAAATAATCGACCAGCGCGACCATCGACACCGGCGCGAAATCCTTCACCGCATCGTAGGTCAACTTGCCGTAGAGGCTCGTGTTCGACGCCAGGGCGCCCGGGTCGAACAGCACGGTGTAACCATCGGGATCGGAGCGCGCGACGTATTCGCAGCCGAGATTATTGCCGGCTCCCGGCTTGTTCTCGATGAAGACCTGCTGCTTCCACATCGCCGACAGCTTGTCGGCGAGCGTACGCGCCACGATATCGGTTGGCCCGCCGGCAGCGACCGGGACAATGATGCGCACGGCTTTGGTGGGATAACTCTCGGCCTGCGCGGCGTCACCCAAAAGGCCGGGCACGATCGCCTGGGCAGCCGAGAGCACAATCAAGTCGCGACGGCTGAGCATTTCAGTCCCCCCCGCTATCTCGATAGTGGGCATCTTATCGCGCGGCGGGCGCTCTCGCCACAGCCGAATGGCAGCGTTTCAGTAGCGGAAATATTCCTCGCGCTCGCTCTGCCAGGCGCCTTCGTCCAGGAGTGCCAGCGCATCTAGGTCGGCCGGCATCGCCTGCGGATCGTCAACCCACTCGCGCAGCAATGGGCCGCCGTTGATCACGTCGATCGCGAGTTTGTCCCGCTCATACTCGTAGGCAAAGTCGCGCCACAAGGGATATTCGGGAATGAGGCGGCGGATGGATTTGAAGGCGAGCGCCACGATGCGCCACGGCCGGAATGCCGCGTGGTCATAGTCCGGCCCTTCGGTATGGATCTGAATGCCGCTGCACAGCTTACCGACATACTTGTGGAAGGTCGGCTCGAACCAGCATTCGCGCAGGCGGCAGCCTTTAAGCCAGTGCGGCGCCAGCCGCTCCATCTCCGACAGGATCAACCGCGCCTGAAGATCAGGCGCGCCGAACAATTCGAGTGGCCGCGTCGTGCCACGGCCCTCGGACAATGTCGTGCCCTCGACCATGACTGTCCCCGCATAGGCGCGCGCCATCCAAAGGTTCGGCGCGTTGGGGCTTGGATTGATCCAGATGCGTTCGCCGATCGGCCAGCCAAAACCCGGCGGGGTGTCCGGCTGCCAGCCCTGCATGGCGATGAGGCGATACTCGACATCGAGCTTGAGCTTTTTGACAAACCAGCCGCCGAGTTCGCCGAGCGTCAGCCCATGACGCATCGGCAGCCGCCCGGCGCCAACGAAGCTTTCCCAACCGTCGCGCAGCCGCGGGCCCTCAACAGGGCGGCCAACCGGATTGGGCCGATCGAGCACCCATACGGCTTTGCCCCGCTTCGCCGCCGCTTCCAGCACGTAACGCAGCGTGGTGATGAAGGTGTAGATGCGACAGCCCAAGTCCTGCAGATCGACCAGAATTACGTCGAAGGTATCGAGCATTGCCGCGGTCGGCCGGCGCACTTCGCCGTACAGGCTGAACACCGGCATGCCGTGCACCGGATCATGGAAATCCGGTGATTCGATCATGTTGTCCTGCTTGTCCCCACGCAGGCCGTGCTGCGGACCGAACGCCGCGACGAGCTTGAGGTCCCCGGAAGCCGCGAGCGCATCGAGCGAATGCGTCAGGTCGGCCGTCACCGACGCCGGATGTGCCAATAGCGCCACGCGCTTGCCGGCAAGGGACGCGCGCAGGGTGGGCTCGGCGACGAGGCGGTCGATGCCGAATTGCATGAGCGCCACGCTCGTCAAATTTCGCACGCAAAGCAATCGGCATGGTGGAAATCCGGCTTGCCGGGCGGATGCGCAAGCGCCCAGTAGGACAGCCGGCCGCCTGCGTCTTCGATCACCGCAGAAAGTCCCAACCTCCATGGGACCGGTGGCAAGGCCGCCAACTTGAGAGCCGACTGCAATGTCAGGCGCCCGGGCGCGGATTGCGCCGCGATAGACGGTGCGGCGATGTCGGCCGCGCGCATGCCGTATCGATAGCTGTCGAACCGATATGCCGCCCACTGCGCCGACGGCGCGAAGTTGAATTCGAAATAGGGAGCTTCCGATGACGGGCGGATGAACGCCTCGAAGCAGGTGTGCCGCCACAGTTCGTCGGTGCGCACGGGGGCGACGACCGGGGGAATGCGCAGGGCGTCAATGTCGCCGACCACCTCATAGGACAGCAGCAATGCACCCGCGCGCGGCCGCGTCACGTCGACCGCGACGGCGGCGACAGCGGCGCACGGCCAATCCGGA
>Ga0335081_10020805_pt1 | contig 10610 bp, 7 predicted proteins | sample Lox_Sample_35_FD_206713 | JGI IMG/M metagenome (GOLD analysis project Ga0335081, IMG submission 206713) | Soil microbial communities from Loxahatchee National Wildlife Refuge, Florida, United States - Lox_Sample_3.5 | ecosystem: Environmental > Terrestrial > Soil > Wetlands | place: USA: Florida... | reverse complement strand
CTGCTCTGACACGGGAAACATTCCCTTCGACCAGCCGAATCGTTCAAAACAGGGCTGCAGGTGGAGCGGCACCGGGTAGTAGACCTCACAACCGACCCCTTGACCGCGAAGGTAGGCCGCCAACTCGTCCCGGCGTTTGGCTCTGACTATATAATGATGATAGACCATCGTATGGCCAGGCCGCTCAACCGGCGGGGTGATCCACTCACCCAGTTGGCGTGAGGCCAGAAGAGCGGCATACCGAAAGGCATGCGCGCGACGAGCCGTCGTCCATCGATCCAGATACTCGAGCTTGACCAGCAGCACCGCCGCTTGCAGTGCATCCAGCCGGCTATTGATTCCGACCTCTTCGTGATGATAACGGTCCACCATGCCGTGGTTGCGCAGCCGGCGCAGGCGGGCTGTCGTGCCCGGATCGCTCGTCAACACCATGCCCCCGTCCCCGTACCCACCCAGATTCTTCGTCGGGAAGAAACTCAGACAGCCCACCTTGCCCATGGCGCCGGCCGCGCCTTGGGCGCAGGAGGCGCCGATCGCCTGCGCCGCGTCTTCGATCACGTGCACGCCCTCCCGCCTGGCGATCCGCAGCAACGCGCCCATGTCGGCGCAGTGGCCGAACAAATGTACCGGCAGCACCGCGTTGAGTCGAGGACGGTTGCCCTCGGCTTTGATGCGCCGCAGACAGGCTTCCACCTGTTCGGGGTCCAGTGTGAGCGTCTCACGATCGATATCGGCAAAAACGGGTGTCGCCCCCACCAGCACGATGGCGCTGGCCGTGGCAAAAAAGGTGTACGGGGTCGTGATCACCGCGTCCCCCGGACCTATGCCCAGCGCCCGCAGCGCCAGGATCAGCGCGTCGGTGCCCGAGGCCACACCCACCCCAGCCAACGGCGCGGACGGGGCCGCCCCGCCCCGTGCCTCAATCCATCTGGCCACAGCCTGTTCGCAGGCTTCGACCGACGGTCCCAGAATAAACTGCTGTTGCGCCAGCACGCCCTCCAGAGCGGGCCGGATGACCGGCTCCAACAGCCGGTACTCGGCCTTCAAATCGATCAGCGGCACATTCACGATTGTGTCACCCCCTTCATACCCAGCATCTCGGCATAGAGCGTTTCCTGCCTGCGCACCATGGTGTGGATGTCAAATTCCGCCGGCAGCGCAACGGCCGCCGCGCTCATTCGTCGACGGAGCGCCGGCGTCCTCACCAGCTCAAGCAGCCGCTCGGCCAGTCGACCCGTATCGCCGATGGGCACCACGTAGCCGTTGACCCCGTCCCGCACGACGTCGGTCACGCCATCGGCCGCCGTCACGACGACCGGGAGGCCGGCGAGCAGTGCCTCGAGCACCGCACGCGGCAGCCCCTCCCAACGCGAAGTCAAAAGAAAACAATCGGCCGCCCGCAACAAGTGGGGAATGTCCCTTCGCCATCCCAGCAGCATCACCCGTCCCTGCAACCCTTCGGCCCGAATTCCGGCCTCGAGTTGCGGACGCAAGTCGCCGTCGCCGGCAACCAGAAAACGGGTCTCAGGCTCCTCCCTGACAACCCGACCGGCCACGGTCAGGATATCCTCCGGCGCCTTTTGCGGTTTCAGGCAGGCCACCGTCACCACCACCGGCGCCTCGGGCGGTACCCCCAGCGCCGCACGCATGGTCGCGCGCAGTCCCGCGAGTTGGTGGTGCGCGGCATCCGTCTCCGTCGGCCGGAAGGACGTAAAGTCAATCCCGCTGCGGATCAGCACCGATGCGGGCAGTCCATTGGCCCCCGCCGACCCTGGAGGTCCGAACAGGCCGAGCCTCTCGCCGAGCCGTTGATTTGAGCTGGAGACGACGATCACACCGTCCGTCACCCTGGCCGTCAGCCGCTCCAACCAGATGAAGAAGCGACGCACCCACCAGGGCTGTTCGTCATGAAACCCGAATCCATGATACGTGTGGATGATCGCCGTCGCACCGGCCAGGCGCGCCGCCCACCGGCCCACTATTCCGGCTTTTGAACTGTGCGTGTGCACGATCATCACCGGCCCGGCTTCCGCGCGAATTCGCGCCAAGTGGCGCCGCAGCGCCAGCAACGCACTCAGATCACGCCAGGGTCGGACCTCACGAATGAGTGACGGCACCCATATGGTCTGGAGCGCATCCGAACCCCTCGCCTCCTCGTCGAGAAGCCCTCCGCAGCCGGCGATCAGAAACGGCGCGTATCGTCCGCGATCGAGGTGCGACACCGTGAACAGGGTGTTTTGTTGCGCACCGCCCAGCTCCAGCTTTGTAATAATATGCACAACCGGCACCGGCCTGTCGGCGCGAATTGATTCTCGCCTGAAGACCGCCGTCCGATCCACCACGCCCAAGGTCATGAGTCCGTCAGGTACGGAGACGGGATGCTTCGGCGGCTCTTGCTCCTCCGCCCGTCCCGCCCCCGCCTGCCCCGCAGGGTCGATTCTGCCGCTTCGATGCCTCCCCGGACCGCATCTTCCATCGATGTGTGCTCCCACGCGCCGTACCGTCCGATTGACCGAACATCCGCATCCCGGAGGGCCCGCTGCACACGCGCAAGAATTCGAGACCGTGACCGGTCGAAGATCACATAGGCGTAGGGGATCTCGATCACTTCGCGCATGGTGATCCGGTCCTCGGCTCGAAGCAACTTCGCCTCCCGGAGCCCCGTGACGGCCTGCTCGATCACGGCGGGGCGATCAACCGGCCGGCCCGGTTGGTGCGAGCATTCGACCGAGACCAACGTGTGTCCGGGCGGAGCCACCGACGGCGTGAGATTGGAGGGAAAGCCGACGCGATAAAATGGAAACCGAGGCTCCGGGAAATAAATCCAGTGATAGGGCACGATCGTGGGGCGATCGACTCCAAGCACCACATTCGTGACCGATACATGCGACAGCCCGTCGACCAGCCGCGTCACAGCGGCCGGCAGCCCTCTGACGCGCCTGACCAGCTCCGGGATCGGAATGGTGGAGATCAGCCGCCGGTAGCGGACCCGATGGCCGTTCTGAAAGGTGATGACGTGACGGCCCGCATCGATGGCGGTCATCTCGTGCCCCAGATGCACTCCATCCTTCACCTGCCTGGCAAACGCCTCGGGGTAGCGTTGAATGCCGCCCTCCTTGGGATAAAAAAATGACGGGTTGTATCCCATGTTCCGATTCGCCATTCCCAACGCGCCCTGCACCACCTCCTCTAAGGAAGGAACCGGGATCAGCCAACCGCCGCCCCAATCGCATCCCAGCTCCGAGAGGGGGCGCTGCCAGAGCTTTTCATTGAACGGCGTCATGAAATGGCGGGAAATTCCCGATCCGAAGGTGCGCACCACCCACTCCCCGAAATGACGGGGCCGGGCTTGGCGGGCCGATGGCGGCCTGTTCCGTTGTCCCCACGCTTCGATGAACCCCAGGAGGCAGTCCTTGACCACCTCCGCCGGCAGGCCGAAGGTGTTGGCCTGAAACGGGTAGTCGGTGAAGACTCCGTGCGAATAGATCGCCGCCCGCCGCTGATGGGCCGTGAGCTCTGAGCCCGCCTGGCTCATCAACCGCTCGACGAGCGACTTGATCTCCGGTCGGCGAAAATGCATCAAATGGCCGGTGCAATCGAAGGTGAACCCATCGCGCGTCATGCTCCGGCACAATCCCCCGGCACCCCGCTCCCGTTCAAAGAGGGCATACGAGGCGCCCTCCTGTTGCAAACAGTACGCCGCACTCAGGCCCGCCAGGCCGGCGCCGAGGATGACGACGTCCTCGATGCGTTCAACGACCATGCGAGATCCCGGTTTCTTGAGGATTCTGTTTCGTCCGGTCCGCCCGAGAAGCTTCGGGTTCGGTCCTCGCCATTTCCACCCGTTTCAACCAGACGCCGGCGGCCAGGGCGAGCGCCGCAACCATCGTCACAATCGCCAGCGCCTGATCAAATCGCAACCACACCACCCCCAGTCCCGCACAACCCAGCACCAGCGTGGCCGTGCAGCTGAGCACGACAATCTGTGGCACCTTCAGTTTCCACCTGCGTAAGCGAAGCGCAAAGTGATCGGGGCTGCCCAGAAAGATGGGAATGCCCCGCATCGAGCGGATTGCCATGACGAAAAACGTATCGAAAATCGGCACACCCAGAATGAGCGGCGGTGCGAACAATCCCAACACGCTCTGGTGGGTGTATTGCAGCGTCATCGCCACCGCTCCCAGCAGAAACCCAATGAACATACTGCCGGCGTCGCCCATATAGATTTTAGCGGGATGCCAGTTATAGCGCAGAAACCCGATCAACCCGCCGGCGAGCGCCGCCATCTGCACCGGGGCGTCTTCATCACCCGTCACCACCGCCATGACGAAGAGCACGACCGACGAGACGACCGCCACCCCGCCGGCCAGCCCGTCCATCACGTCGATGATGTTGAAGGCGTTGATCAATCCAACCATCCAGACGACCGTCAACGCCACCTGGGCCCAATAGGGCAAAAACGCCAATTCGATTCGGATCCCGCTCTTGATGAGCACAAAGACGGCCACCAGCTGGCCGGTAAATTTGGCGCCGGGCGTCAGCACGCCGAAGTCATCGATCAATCCCAGCATGACGATAATGGTGCCGGCCAGCAACAACCCCAGCACGGCATGACTGAATTCAAATGTCAGAGCCAGCGTGATCAGGAACGACAGATAGATCGCCAGCCCTCCCAGATAGGGGACAGGCGCCAACTGATGTTTCAACCGCCCGTCAGGCCGATCAACGATGTTGAACCGAAGCGCGGCCTGGCGGGCCAGCGGCGTCCCGTACACCGACAGCACCAGGGCCAGGATAAACGCCAAACCGTCAACGATCAGCGGCATCATCCCCGGCTCCCCGTCTCTCCCGCGCTCAGCGTGCGGCCAAACGCCATCAATTGATCGTACCACAGCGCGAAGAGCCACACGCCCCACAGCAGCAAACTGTAATCATCCTCCCCCCGGTGATGCGCGCCGAACCACCGCTCGATCGTCCGCCCGTTCCACAACCCCAGCTGCCCAGCACCCGATGCCCGGATGTCGTTCAGCGCCCGACGACCCATCTCCCCGCGCAACCAGTGCGCGATTGGCGGCTCAAATCCCTGCTTCGGTCGGCGCACCGTCGAGGCCGGCAACCGATCCATGGCGGCCCGCTTGAGGAGATACTTGCCCGTGCCACCCCGCACTTTCATCGAGGTCGGCAACGCCGACGCCCATTCAACCAGCCGGTGGTCGAGGTAGGGCACTCTGGCTTCCAACGAGGCCGCCATCGCCATCCGGTCGACCTTGACCAGCAAATCATCGGGCAGCCAGGTCCTCATGTCAAGGTCGAGCATGGAGTCGACGATCTCCTCTCCAGGGAAGGCGGCTCCTCCATCGGGACGCCGTTCGGACAGCACATGATCGAATCCCTCGCGCAACACCCCCGCCGCGTGATCCACTTGGGCCGGGTCCATCCAGAGCTGGCGCACCAATGCCGGAGGCGCCATCGCGGCCCAGCCGAGCAGACGACCGGCGACGGTCTCCTGCCAGTAGGCTTCGAGCGCCTGCCTGACCCGCCACGACGGAGCCAGCCCGGCCAGGTGCGGCCGCACCGATGCGGGCACCAGCCTCATCCATCGATGCCATCGTTGCAGCCGGTAACGCCGGTATCCGCCGAACAGTTCATCCCCGCCCTCGCCGGTCAGCACCACCGTCACCTCGCGCCGCGCCAAGCGCGACACCAGCAAGGTCGGGACGAGCGCCGGATCGAGCACTGGGTCATCCAGCGCCTCGACCATCCCAGGGAGCGCGTCGACAAAACCTCGTTCGGTCACCACCAGTTCATGGTGCGTCGTGTTCAACGCCGACGCTACGCGTCGGGCATGCTCCAGTTCCCCCCCGTCAGCCGCGCGGTCGAACCCAACGGCGAACGTGTGCACCGGCGTGTGCATCCGGCGCCGCATGGAAGCCACAATCATGCTTGAATCGATCCCGCCGCTGAGAAACGCCCCCAGCGGCACGTCGCTGACGAGATGCGCCGCGACCGATTCATCCAGCCGCTCAAGTAATTCGCTCGCCATGCCAGCTTCCGACGGCGACAAATCAGGTGCCGCCGCGTGCGGCCGCCAATAGGGCAGCAGGTCGAGCGTGCCGTTCCGCACAACCGCCACCGTCCCGGCCGGCAGCTTGAAGATCTTGCGAAAGACCGTGAGCGGTGACGGCACATACTGCACGAGGAAGAGCTGGGCGAGCGCGACGGGATCGAGCGCCGGCAATTGGCCCAGGCCGCGCAGGAGCGCCCACAACTCCGAGGCGAACAGGACCTTCCCGTCCTCCAGCGTATAATAGAGCGGTTTGATGCCGAGCCGATCCCTTGCCAGCAACAGGATCCCGTTGGTCCGGTCCCAGAGCGCGAACGCAAACATGCCGCGAAACCGCTCGACGCATTTCCACCCGTCCTGTTCGTACTGGTGGACGATCACCTCCGTGTCGCTGTGGCTCTTAAAATGATGGCCGGCGGATTCGAGCGAGTGTCGCAGCTCCCGGTAGTTGTAAATTTCGCCGTTATAGACGACCGTCACCGTGTCGTCCTCATTGGACACCGGCTGCTGTCCCCCCTTCGGATCGATCACGGCCAGCCGCCGGTTGCCGAGGCCGACCGACACATGAGATGTGGGGGCCCGTGCGGCACAGTGCGAAGAGGTGTCCTTCCGGGAGATTCCCGAAACGCTCCGCGTTTCGGTCGGCGATGCCCCCACACCCCGAGCCGCCGGGGGCCAGATAAACAACCCCTCGCCGTCCGGGCCCCGATGGACCATCGCGTCGGCCATCGCACGCACCACCGACGCGACGACCGGTGTGCCATCCCACCGCAGGATGCCGCAGATGCCGCACACCTCCGATTACCCCGCTCCGACGCTGCGGCGGCTCGGCTCCGGCGACGGCCCGGATGGCCCCATCCGCCTCCGTTTGTCCAACGCTCGGCGGAGCAGCCCCGCCGCCTGCGGAGTCCAGGCCATCAACCGAGGCTGCAGCAGGAGATAGCAGAGATCGACACAGTTGGCCCAGAGGAGCAACGGCCAGTGAATCCAGAGTTTCCCCGCCGGCTCGTTCTTGATCAGCATCAAATGACGGTTGACCAGAATATGGAATTGTATCTGCAAGGGCCGCCGGGGCATCTGCCACCGAGCCCGCCACCACCGTCGGCCGGCGGCCGGGTTGGTTCCGCCGCGCGCATGATAGGCCACCGCCGTCGGCTGATACCGACAGTGCCAGCCCCGCCGATGCGCCCGCCATCCCAGGTCGGCGTCTTCATAGAATGCAAAAAAATCCTCATCGAAATATTCCCCGTCGACCGCCACGTCCTGCAGCATCTCCCTCCGATAGAACGCCACCGCGCCGCAGACGGAGAATACTTCGCCAGGCCGGTCATAGCGGCCGCAATCGATCTCGCCATAACCACGCTCGCGCACACGCCCGTCTGCGCGAATGAATTGTCCGGTGGTGTCGATCGTGCGCCGATCCAACCGCAGCACCTTGCCCGCCAGAGAACCGGCCTCAGGCCTGCCGCGCAGAGCCTCCCACGCGGACTCGAGAAACGCCGGATCAAGGACAACGTCGGGATTGAGAACCAGCACCCACTCCCCGGTCGTGGCCGCGATCCCCTGATTGGCCGCCCGGCTGAAGCCGAGATTCATCGGATTCATGATCCAGGCCACCCGGCAGACGCGCATGCGCCCGTCCGCCTCGAGCGCCCGTCGTCCCGCGGCGGGGGACTGGTCCGACGACGCGTTATCAATGATCACCAGTTCGGCCGGCGGCAGTGACTGCGCCAACACCGATGGCAGACAGTCGGCCAGATCACGTCCGCTGTTCCAATTGATCACAATGACAGCGATGCGCGGTTGGACCATCTCTCTCCAGGGCTGTCCGACTGACCGGGCCGACATGTTCACCCATTCCGCTCCCGAAAGTAGGCTTCCAGCCCCTCCTCCCAGGTCGGCAGCCGGCCAAAGCCGTTCTCCGCCGACCGGCGGCTGACCATCGCGGAATTGGCGGGCCGGGGGGCGGCGGCCCCGAATTCGGCGCTGCTGACCGCCCGCACCTCGGCGGCGATCCCGGCCCTCGCCAGGATGGCCCGTGCGAACTCCCACCAGTTGCAGGCCCCGCTGTTGGTGATGTGATGGAGACCGTAGGCCCTGGTGTCCAGCAGTCGCACGATGGCGTCGGCCAGATGGCCCGCGTAGGTCGGAGTGGCGATCTGGTCGTCGACCACCCGCAGCGGCCGGCCGCCGGACAGAGCCGCGGTGATGATCCGTTCGACGAAATTCTCCCCGGCCTTCCGGCCGGCGTGGCGTCCGTAGACGCCCGCGGTCCGCACCAGAAAATATTGCGCCATATGCGTCTGGACATAGCGCTCCCCGGCGAGCTTCGACAGGCCGTAGACGCTCAGGGGATTCGGCGTGGCTGTCTCATCGTACGGCTCTCTGTCGCGGCCGTCAAAAACATAGTTCGTGCTCAGGTGCACAAGCGCGATCCCGCGAACGGCGCAGGCGATCGCCAGTGCCCTGGGTCCATAGGCGTTGATCAGACAGGCGTCCTCGATCGCCGTCTCGCACCGGTCGACCTGATGGAAGGCGGCCGTATTGATTACCGCCTCCGGCGTCTGAAGGTCAAGCCGGCGCTCGATCTCCTCCGGCAACGCCAGATCGCACTCCTCGTGCGTCAGGCCGGCCACCGTGTGACCCGCCCCTTCCAATCTCGGCCGCAGCGCCGTCGCCAACTGGCCCGTCGATCCGATCAGCAACGTCTTCATAGACCGTCCATCGTCATCGAGATCCCGACTTCATGTGCGGCCGCCTCGATCATCGCGCGCATGACCGCCCTGACCGCCGCCAACCGATCGGCTGTCGTCGCCTCGCAGCGGACCACGATCACCGGCTGCGTGTTCGAGGCCCGCACCAGCCCCCACCCGCCGTCGAACTCAATCCGGACGCCGTCAACCGTCACCACTCGCGTTACGTGCAATGGCGAGGCGTCCGCTGCCGGCTTCACCTGCCGGTCGATCAGCCCAACAAGCGCAAACTTTTTTTCGTCGGGGCACTCGAGCCGGATTTCCGGCGTGGCGCAGGTCGCCGGCCAGTCGATCACGCGGCTCAGGTTCGCTCCCTCACGTTTGGCGCGCCGGACAATCTCAACCAGTCGGGCGGCCGCATAGATTGCGTCATCGAACCCGAAGTACAGGTCGGCAAAAAAGAGATGGCCGCTCATTTCGCCTGCCAGCGTCGCACCGCTCTCCCTCATCTTCGCCTTGATCAGCGAATGGCCCGTCTTCCACATCAGATACCGCCCGCCGGCATCGAGCACCTGCTGTTCAACAATGAGCGAGCTTTTCACATCGGCGATCACCAGCGCGCCGTGCCGCTTCCGCAGCACGTCACGGGCAAAGAGCGCGAGCAGTTGATCCCCCCAGATGATCGCGCCCCGGTCGTCGACCACCCCGATCCGGTCGGCGTCCCCGTCGAACGCCACGCCGAAATCGGCCCGCTCGGATGCGACGGCGCGGATCAGGTCGGTCAGATTCGCCGGAATTGTCGGATCAGGATGATGGTGCGGAAAGCGACCGTCCGGATCGCAGTAGAGTTCGATCACCTCACAGCCCAACCTCCGCAGCAATTCCGGCGCCACGACTCCGGCCGTGCCATTGCCGGCGTCAACGACAATTTTCAACCGGCCGACGTCCGTCTCCCCCGCGTCTGAAGATCTACCGTCATGATCGCTCACGATGCGGCTGAGATACGCCTCACGCATGTCCGCATGCGTCACCCGCCCTTCGACGACTCCCTTCGTCGACAGCTCCCCGGCGCCGCCGCTAACGACGTCGGCGATTCGTTGCAGCGCGTCACCATAGAGCGCCTCGACGCCCAGGCAGAGCTTGAGCCCGTTGTACTCAGGCGGATTGTGGCTGCCCGTGACCATCACGCCGCCGCCGACCTGCCCTCGGTGAGTGGGCGGTTGGTGCAGGGTGAAATACAACAGCGGCGTCGGACAAAGACCGATTGCCAGCACATCCACGCCCCCTTGAGTCAATCCCATGATCACCGCCCGGCTCAAATCAGGCGAACTCATCCTCATGTCCTGACCGACCGCGACGGTGGGCGGGCCAGCGACCCCGGAGCCGCCTTCCGGCTGCCTCTCGCGCACCATCATGGCGAACGCCTTCCCGATCCGCTCCGCCACCTGCGGCGTCAACTCATCGGCCACACGGCCCCGGATGTCGTACATGCGAAAAATGGAGGCAGGGACGGTCATTGTTAATCCGCTCGTACGTGGCACTCGTTCACGTCAGTGGGGACGCTCATTCCGCCTGAGATCCCCTTCGACTTGGCAGACTTCTCGACATTCACCCTTTACTCCTCCTGTAATCATCGGAAAATCGCACGATGTCATCTTCACCCACATACGGACCACTTTGTACCTCGATGATCTCAAGAGGCCGGCCGGTCCGGTTCTCGATCCGGTGCGTCGTCATCCTGGGGATGTAGGTGCTCTCGTTCTTCTTCAGATCGTACGTCTTGTTGCCACGACGGATGTGCGCGCGGCCGTTGACCACCACCCAGTGCTCGCTGCGGTGGCGGTGCAGTTGCA
>Ga0335081_10020804_pt1 | contig 10610 bp, 12 predicted proteins | sample Lox_Sample_35_FD_206713 | JGI IMG/M metagenome (GOLD analysis project Ga0335081, IMG submission 206713) | Soil microbial communities from Loxahatchee National Wildlife Refuge, Florida, United States - Lox_Sample_3.5 | ecosystem: Environmental > Terrestrial > Soil > Wetlands | place: USA... | reverse complement strand
CCGCGACTGCCCGCGAGGACGTGTTGGCCGGCAGGTAACGGGAATAGTCCGCGCCGGTTCCCCACGACAGCGGCGCGGATGCGATGAGCGTGAACCCAACGGAAATCGCCGCCCAAAGCTCGACGCCGTGCACCGAGGAGCCGGCCGGCACCGTGTAGGAGAAGTCCGCGCGCCGCACGACATAGAAGCCCAGGACCGCACAGCAGACCAGTAGCGCCAGAGTGACCCAGCGGCTGAGCCGGACAATCGTCGCGTGCCCGTACACGCTGATCGTGAACGACGCCAGAGCGGCTGCGAGCACGATCACCACCTTCGTCGCGGTGCCGGCATGGGCGCCGAGGTCGGCGACCAGCGCGAACGCCGCCAGTGCGGCAATCGACAGGTTGATCGCCTCGTAGGCGACACCGATTCCCCACTCCAGCACGGCGTTGTAGACCCGGTTGGCGCGGGCGCCGTACATCGCGCGGGTCACGACCTCGCTCGGCGCCCCGGACGCCGGGCCGCTGATCGCCAGCAAGCCGACCAGCGCCCAGAACACGTTGCCGGCGAACAACACCGCGAGCGCCTGCCAGACGTCCAGCCCCAGCAGAGTCAAGGCTCCGCCGAGCACGATGTACAGATACGTGACGTTGGATGCCGCCCACACCGAGAAGAGCTCGCGCGGATGACCATGACGCTCGCCGTCGGTGATGAAGTCGATCCCGTGTGTCTCGATCCGCCCCACCCGGTCGCTCGCCGGGAATGCGCCACCCGTGAGCGCTTCGGCGTCTGCCACCACCTGTGTGACCCCCATACGATCCCCTAGATATCCCGTTTATTGGTCCAAACACCAATAGCTTGTTGGTGCGGAAGTCAATAACATGGGGCGCGCAATGTCAAGTTCGACATCCGCAGTCCGCAGAAAGCCTCCGGAGGAACGCCGAGCCGAGATCATCCAGACGGCCGCGACGATCGCCCTTGACGAAGGGCTCGAGAAGGTGACGGCCCGCCGCGTCGCTGACGCGCTCGGCGTCTTTCCGGGTCTCGTCAACCACTATTTCCGTTCAGCCGACGAACTCGTCGCGGCCGCCTTCGCCCACGCGGCCGCCAACGAGAGCGATGACGTGTTCGGGCACGCCGAGGAGGCCGCGACTCCCCTCGAGCAGATCCAGCGAATGCTCCGCGAGTGGCTCGACGATCAACAGGACTCCGTCAGCCTCCTATGGCTCGACGCCTGGCAAGCCAGCCGGCGCCGACCCGCGCTCCTCACCGCCGTCACCGAGCAGATGAACGCCGACCTCGCCAGACTCGAAACGCTCATCCGCGCCGGCATCGACCACGGCCAGTTCCACGTCGCGGATCCGACAGCCGCCGCCGTACGCGTCATGGCGCTCGTCGACGCCACCAGCATCCAGGCCGCAGTGCGAACCGCAATCGACTACGCACCCGTCAGCGAAATGGCCCTCACAATCACCGAGGACACGCTCGGACTCCCGCCAGGCGCTCTCCGCACGTAGGCCATGGCGTCGCTGACGGAACGGCTGGCACAACACGAACAAGCGCGTTGTGCCAGCTTTGCCTCGGCGAGCGGGAGCCGGCCAGCTGATCTGGTGCCGCAAACGACGAGCTTCGGGAGCCTTGCGGCGGTTTCGACTCGACCCGCTCGAGACTGACGGAAGTCGACCATTGCATCAGCGCCCCGATCTCGGCGGCTCCACCTTCGCCTGCAAGAGCGACCGTGCCCGCCCGCACGAACGCCGCGCTGCCGGAGCCCGTCCGCGGCACTGAGGTTCGTCGCCGGTGTGGGCTGTTCGCTCACGCAGGGGAAGCGGACCACCCTTGGCGCCGTCGATGGCCTGCTCTGGGCTGCGCGCGGTGTCTCAGGTCGCGCTGCGTCCGCTGGGAACGAGTCGCGCTGTTGCGGTCAAGCGGTCCGACACCTGCGGAAGCGGGCCTGCGGGTACCAGTGGCTCCTCTGGTGGCTGGGCTGGGCTTGCGAGTTTCACGCTGACACGCAGTCCGCCCTCCGGGAGGGCCTCGAGCTTGAGCGCGCCGTCGTGGGCGTTGACGATCGCGGCCACGATCGATAGGCCGAGTCCGTGACCATCGCCGTGGCCCGTGCGGTCGGTGGTCAGTCGCTGGAATGGCTGCTGGATGCGTTCCAGGTCGGTCGGCGAGATCCGCCCTCCGCCGTTTGCAACTGTGAGGATCGCGGATCCCGAGAGTGTGGTCGTGGTGATCTCAAGCCAGCCCCCGGGGGTGTTGTGAGCGATCGCGTTGTCGAGCAGGTTGGCGACGAGCCGCTCGATCAGCTGGGGGTTCGCGCGTGTCCAGGCGTGATCGAGCGCGAGGTCGGCTCGCAGCCGGCGGTGCTCGATCTCGCGAGCACGGGTCTGGAGCACGCGCTCGGTCACCGCCGCGAAGTCAAGCGGCTCGCGGTGCTCGGCGGCTTGCTCGCCGCGTGCGAGTGCGAGCCGCGCGTCGATTAGCTGTTCGAGCGTGTCAGAAGCCGGCCGCCGGCGGCCCGCGCGCGTCCCGGTCCCCAGCCCACATCATGAGCCAGTTCCTCGGGTTCTCCAGGTGCATGCGCGCCCACGGCATCAGCGACTTCCCCGACCCCACGACTTCGCCGCCGCCCCCCGCCCCGGGTCGCACCGTGAGCAACGACGGCGTCTACCTGTTCATTCCGATCACGATGAACGTCAACTCGCCGACCTACGAGTCGGCCGCGGCCGCCTGCAGGCCCCGGCTCGGGCTGACAGCCGCCCCGGTCGCGCCGGATCCCCCATCCGTCGCTCATGACCGCGCGCTCGGGGCGCAAGCTCGCACTCGATTTCGGTCGACCGGGGGGGAAGACCCCAGATCCATCTCGGACCCGGTAAGAGCTCTTCATTGGCGGCGTCGGCTCGCTGGGCTCGCCGTTGTCCGGAAGCATCGAACGGCATGAACGCGCTCAGATCACCGTCAGCATCGCTTGGATCATCCTCGGCGTCACTGGCTCGCTGCCGCCGTCGGCGTCAAGCACGGAGGCGGTCGCTGGCAGACGAACGCCGCGAGTTCGGGGCGCGCGCGATCGTGACGACGCTGGCGGGCTTGGCGTGCTCCATGCGCAGTCGTTGCCACTGATGGTCCGAGCGTCCTTGGCCGCGCGAGCCGATCTCCCGATCACGAACTGAGCTTGAGCGTCGACGGGCGGAGCGTGCGACAGTGGTCCATTGCCGCGATGAACGCGGGTGCCCGGGGATTGATTGCCGGCCCGAGCTTGAACGCGCCGCCGGTGGCGGGGTCGGGGAAGTTCGGGACGCCGTGCGCGCGCATGCAGTCCGCGAACCGGACTGCTTGTTGCTGGGAATTGCCAGCGCCGGTGATCCCGGCTGTCTGCGGCTGCTGCGGCAGGTACTTGGCGCAGGTTCCGGAGGCGGATTGGTAGGCGGGGGAGGCGACTTCGGTCGGGGTCATCTGGGGGTTCTGCATGAACAACTCGGTGCCGGACACGGTGATCTTGGGGTCGGCGAAGTTCGGCACGCCGTGGGTGCGCATGCAGTTGGAATACTGGAGCGCGAGCTCGACCTGGTGCCGGAACTTCGCCGGGACCGACCCGCTGGTTGTGCCGGAGCCCGAACTCGCCGATCCTCCACAACCTGCGGCAAGAACGGCCAGGCTGTTCACGGCCAGAATGAGCGACGCGGAGAACCGGGGGCGCACCGGAAACCTTTGCTATCGGTCGCGGTCGATCATGCTCTCAGAGTGTCTTCGTGAGCGAGGGTGCTGCGACTCGATCGTCGATCCAGCTGTCGCTTGAATGATCGCGCACATGGGCGCATGCGCCGGCGCCACCGGCCTCCCCGCGGCGACGTGCAGGGACAGACGAGCGCGCGAAGCGACACGCGTCCAGAAGCACCTGGTTGGCTGGGTCGGACTGACGCTCGGTCCTGATGGTTGGGTCGCGCGGGTGGACGGGCGGTTGCTTCCGCTGCTGTTCTGCGCCGCGGAGCGTGCTGAGAACGCACAGCCCGACGGCCGTGGTAAGCCGGGTTCGTGGATCTTCGACCTCGCCGGGGTGTATGCGACCAAGGCTCAGTCCTGGTTGGCCGTGTCATCGGTCATCGGCCTTGCTGAACCGCGTAGCCCGCCGTACGCGATCGCGCGAAGGTAGCCGCCGTGTTCCGCGAACCGGCCGAGCAGCCGATCGGGCTCGGTCGTCGGGACGCGTGTGGTCACTGACCGCGAGGAGGTCATGCGTCTCGCCGGTCGGGTGTCTCTCGCGTGAGGTCGACAGATACGATCCAGTCGCGACCCATTGTTGGGCCCGTCCAGCCGCTTGGGGATGCGATCTCGTATGCACTGTCTGACGCGCGCGCTGGGTTATGGAGCGGCCGTCCTCCTCTCGGACCCATCTTCTGAGCGTTCGATGCTTGGGAGTGCCGGGGAAGGTTGTGGGCGGTCCGGGGGTACGCACACCATTCCATCGCTGAAGCCGGCTGCGCGGATCCCGAAGGCCGCGTTGAACCGGTCCAGATTGACGAGCGTGAGCAAGGCCGTGATCTCCACGAGCTGACGATCGTCGAAGTGCGAGCGTACTCGGTCAAACAGCTCATCGCTGACCTCGACGGGCGTGCGCATCACTGCGACCGCGTAGTCCAGCGCCGCCTTCTCGGGATCACTGAACAGGTCACTCGTCTGATACCACGGCAGCGCGAGCAGCTCCTCGTCCGAGACCCCGGAGTTGCGGCAGATCTGCGAGCCGAGATCGACGCAGAACTCGCATCCGATCATTTGTGCGCCCTTCAACTCGACCAGGTTCTTGATCCGCTCATCCACGTCCTTTCCCTTGCGGACCGCCTGGTTGAACCGGCCCATGCCCATCATCATCCTGGGCTGGTGCGCCCAGATCTCCATCGGCTCGATCCCGTTGCCGGTCTGTGGATCACGGCCGGTCAGCCTTTTCATCATCCTCGGGCCGAACCGATACGTCAGCCTGACGAGCAGGCCCGCGCCGGACTTGCGGACGCCTTCAATGCGTGCCATCCAACACCTCCTTAACGTCGATGGAAAGATCCTCATCAGTAAGACCCGGCCTGCTCGTGCGGTGTGACATCCACAGGCGGTCCGGCAGCTGACCGATCTCTTCTGTAAGCAGCCAGGCGATCCATTCGCTCTCTTGCAGGGAAGGGGTAGGCGAATTGGTGGCGGCCGGTGGCGAACCTCTCGTTGCCATCAAAGCCGGGAGGGTCACGTTTGACTGCGAGCGGTTCCGGCTTGCCGTATTTCCGCCCTCGCCGCGGTCCCCGATTTCGCGCCCTGATGCCACCCCATCGGGTTCACTGGCCCCATGAAGGCTGTCCTCGGCGAGGCCTTGGCGGCCACACCGGGCTTCATGGTGGAGTGCGCCTTACTCGGCTGCGACTCCAATGCCCACGCCTATGAGCGCAGCACCCGTTGCCGCGTCGAGAGCTCGCCGGCCGCGTGTGTGCTGCAGTGCCTTACCGACACGGGCGACGACGGCCGCGTATCCGCTGAGCCAACCGAACGTCATCGTTGCGACGACGAGACCGAGGGCGAGCATCGCGGCGAATGAGCCGCTCCCGTGGCCTGCGAACTGGGGGAGGAGGCTGATGAAGAACACCGCCATCTTCGGGTTGCCGAGGTCGCACAGCAGTCCCTGTCGGTACGCGGAGGGGCCAGCCGCGGCGGGCCGGGTGCCCTGCCTACGGCGCGGCTCGGCGCGGCTGGCGGCCCGACGCAGCGAATGGAGGCCGAGGGAGACGAGGTAGACAGCGCCGGCGATACGGAGGGCGACGAACGTGGGTTGGGAGGCGGAGAGCACGGCGGCGAGTCCCGCACTCGCTGCCAGCGCCCAAATCGCTTGGCCGGTTGCGACCCCAGCGCTTGTGAGGACGCCGTCGCGACGGCCCCCGCGCAACGCGTTCCTGATCGTCACGGCCGTGTCCGGGCCGGGTGTGGCGATCACGACGAAGGCAACGAGCACGAACGCGCCGAGTTGGCTCACGACAGCCCCGATCATACTAAGTTCCCAAAGGGAATGCATCATCGTGGCAACGCTCGAAGGAGCCTCGGTCGAGCCGCGAGTTGCTCGGCCGCGCTGTGAATAGTGCCGGTGAGTGAGTCGGTTCTGTTGCGGTCGGCGCGTCGGTTGACGACGGCTGTGGCGCCAGCCTCGAGCAGGGCGAGCACGGGCTCACCTGTCCGTACCCCCGTGCTGGTGTGGAGTGCGGCTGGTTGCATGACGCGTCCCCCTCCGCCCACGGCGGACGCCGGAACCGGGTGCCGGATGAGAGCGTCGGCGTGGTCAGCTTGGTGGGAGCTGGTTGGCGAAGCGGCGCTGATCCCTCGGCTCCCTCCGCGTGGAGGACCGAGCGCGAGCCGAGGTCCACCGACTGCTGCAGCGCGTTTCCACATGATCGTCAGCCGACGAGTCAAAGGGCGGCGCCCACCGCACCGTCAGGGTGAGGGAGCTGGTTCATGGTGGGCAGGTGCCAGCTCGCTTCCGCTATCGCGCGGGCGATAGTGCCGAGTCCGGCCGGGGATGGCTGGCCTTCGGTGTGCGATCGCGATCGGCCATAGCCCTCGAGCTTTGGGTGGGGTCAGGGTCGCACCGGCGACGGCGTGTCGAGCTGGGCGAGCGTCGGGAGCACCATGTCGGGCTGCACGTCGGCGCGTTCGAGCTCGTCGGCGCCGGTGGCGCCGCTGAGGACGAGGATCGCGTCGATGCCGGCATGCTGGGCGCCGGCGATGTCGGTGGCGAGGTTGTCCCCGACGACAGCGACGCGGGCGCAGCCGGCGAGCAGGTCACGGGCGACCGCGAACATGTGCGGTTCCGGCTTGCCGGTGATCGTCGCCGTCGCGCCGGTGGCGGTCTCGATCGCGGCGAGAATCGCCCCGGTGGCGGGCTCGCGTCCGTCCGCCGTTGGCACGAACGGGTCTCGGCCGGTCGCGAACAGCTCTGCTCCAGCGCCGACCGCTCGCGTCGCCGCACGCAGCTCACCGTAGTCGAACTGGTCGTGCCCGCCGATGACGACGAGGCGCGCGGTGTCGGCGTCCGCGGGCGCAACGAGCTCGAAGCCTGCGGCGGCGAACTCGGCGCGAAGCGCCCCAGAGCCCACGACCAGCACGCGCGCGCCGGCGAGGCGCTGCTGCCCCGCGAGGAAGGCGGCTGCGGCCGCGGATGCCGTCAGTACGTCGTCGGCCGTGGCCGGGATGCCGCTCGCCGAGAGCCGCGCCGCCTGAGCCGACCGGCTGTGCTGCGGGTCGTTGGTAAGGAAGACGATCTTGACACCGCGGGCGCGCAGCTGACGCAACACGCGTGTAACCCCGTCGATCGGCCGGGCGCCCAGCCAGACAACGCCGTCGAGGTCGATGATCAGTCCGTCGTAGCCGACGTCGTTCGCCCCTCCGCTCCGCGGCGGTCGATCGTCCTCACCGCTCTGGAGGATTGTCGCCAGCATGGCCGTGTAGTCGTCGCCGCCGCGTCCCTGTTCCTCCGCGGCGAGGAGCCACTCCCGCACCGCCTCCAGGGCATGCAGCCGCACCGTGGATCTCGCCGCCGAGCTGAGGATGAGATCGGCGTCCTTGCGCGCGAGCGACAGCCCGAAGCGTCGAGGATATGTGCCGGCCTGGATCAGTGGCAGCCGCCGGCGCGCCTGCTCGGCGAGCGGGGTCGCCGCGAGCACGTCCGCCGATGCGTCGCGCGCGAGCCCGAGCGTGCCGGCGAGGGCGAGTGTCTCGCCAAGTACGGCGATTGTCCCGAGCAGCGCTGCGTTCGCGACGAGCTTGGCCGCGGCGCCCGTGCCGCGCGGTCCGACATGGACGATCGTCCCGAGGCACGCGAGGACTGGCCGGGCCTGATCGACGACCTCGGTGGAGCCGCCGGCGAGAATCGTCAAGGTGCCGGCCTCCGCCTCTCCTGTGCTGCCCAGGACGGGGGCGTCCACGACCCGGGCCTTCGGCCCCAGTAGCGAGGCGAGCGCTTCCACGGTGGCCGGGCCGACCGTCGACATCTCGATCACGACCAGGTCCGGATGCTTCCCCGCGGCGATCCCGTCCGGTCCCTCGCTGACCGAGCGCAGTGCCTCGGGGTCGGCGAGCATCGTGATCAGCCCCCCGCTGCGCCGCGCGGCCTCGCGCGGGGTGGACGCGACCATCGCCCCGCCCGCGAGCAGCGGCTCGAGCCTGTTCGGGGAGCGGTTCCAGACGACGACACTGTGTCCGGCGTTCAGGAGTCGCCGTGCGATCCGGCTGCCCATCGACCCCAGCCCGATGACTCCGACCGGCTTCATCTACATTCGCGCCGCTCTCCGCGTTCGCTGCGCGCGGGCGCGGGCGCGGTCGAGGAGGGAGAGAGCTTGATCGACCGAGGCGACCGGGTCGGGGATCGGGTAGAGCACGTGACGGATCCCGCGCTCGCGATCGACGAGCAGCGTGAGGCGCTTCAGATTGTCCCGGCCGCCCGCGCGAAAGGTCGGAAGCCGCAGCGCCGCGGCGAGGTGGAGCTCCTGATCGGAGAGCAGCCGGTAGGGCAGGCGCACCTTCTCCGCGAAAGCGGCCTGATCCTCCGGTCGCTGGGTACTGACTCCGACGACTTCCGCGTCGAGCGCTTCGAACTCCCCGATGCGGTTGCGGAACGTCGTCGCCTCCAGCGCGCAGCCCGTCGCGCCGGGAATCTCACCCCAACCCGTGGGGTAGGCGCTACTGGCGGCGTACGCACCCGGGTAGCAGAACACGACCGTCCACTCCACGCCGCCGATCGGATCGCGCCTTCCGTCGCCGCCGGCGAGCTCGAGCGACGGTACGCGACCCCCGACAAGGCCGCGGACTCGCTGCGTCTCCTTCGAGCGTGGCCCGCTCGTCGCGGTCACGGTTCCATCCCCGAGCACATAACGAGACCCCCAATCCTGCAGAGCGATCAGCACCGGAATCAGCGCCTCGCCAGCCGGCGTCAGGTGATACTCGTGGCGCGGCGGGCGCTGATGGTAGAGGCGCTTCACGAGCACCCCGTCCGACACCAGCGCCACCAGGCGCTGGGAGAGCACCTTACGGCTGATCGCCAGCTCGGCCTGGAGCTCATCAAAGCGGGTGATGCCGGCAGCCACATCCCGCAGGATGAGAAGTGTCCACCACTCGCCGACCACCGCCGCCGCCTGCGCGATCGCGCAGACCCCCTGCTGGCTCTCGAGACGCCCCATTACCGACGAGTATAGTCAGTTCCCAACGGGAACGCATTGCCCGCAAGCACATCGTCGGCGAGATGGCTGAACGTCTGGCGGTCAGGCGCTGCGACCCCTGCCTAGGCTGGAAGGCCGAGTCGCGCTCGCCGAACTCGCGTTAGAGATCGCCGGGGGTACCGGTCCGAATGTCATGTCAGAGCTTGAGCCGGAATACGACTCTGTCGGCGCCTGGCCCGGCATGATCGGGGTGCAGGTCGGCGGAGAAGCCGAGCGCGGTGTGGAGGGCGATCGAAGCGCGGTCGATGGGTGCAGTGTCACAGGTCCCGGGCATAACACCTCCGGCCGAAATCTCCTCCGGATCAGAGGCTCAGGCACTCCGTCGACATCACGTCCAGGGAAACCGTCTCCGAGGCGACGGCAGACAGCGCCACGGCCTCACACCAACCATCATGACCCGCCGGCTATGTGAATCGCTACGCCGGTTAGCCACAGGCTGCGAGCGGCATACCACCGAGTTCAAAACAACAGCGTCTCGGAGCGCAACCTCCCCGCGGCAGACCGCCACGCTTCGCCGACACGCCCGATCCCCGATGCATTGCACAAGCGACCCGCGGCGCCAACGGGTCGCTCATCACCCCGAACGGCAAAGTAGCCGAGTCCTCGGGGAAGTCCTTGCTCGATTCCGTAGTAACTCCCTTCAAGTGTGGCAACGGGGTGGGGTCTATTAAGGGTTCGTCTCGACCGTTGGGAGTGGGTCCATGGCCTCGCGCAGGAATCAACGAGAGGAGCTGCGGTCTCGACGCATTGCCGCGGAGAACGCGCGGATCGGACGGGCACGGCGTCGGCGCCTAACGTTAGTCGGCGCGACGGTCGCGATCGCGCGCGCAGTGTTCGCGGCAGGCATTCGTGATCTCGAGCGACGGCGGCGGCACCGCGCTGCAGAAGGGCAAGCAGGCCCAGCAGACCGTCAGCCTGGTGCAAAGGATTGCTCGCCGGCATCCCGCAGTCGGGCGCACGCCTCGGCAATCCCAACCGCGCCCGTCACGCTGGTCTACTACGGCGACCTCCAGTGCCCGGCCTGCCGTGAGCTCGCGCTCGCCGACGGCTTCTCCGGGCTGATCGCAAACGACGTCCGCGGCGGCAACGTGAAGCGCGTCTATCGCAGCTTTGAGACCGCGACCAGGGATCCCCGTACCTTGGGATTTCGCCGAGCTCTTCTACCACCAGCAGGGTGAGGAGGGAGCGGGCTACGTCACCGATGGCTACCTCGCGGGTCTCGCGAGCCAGATTGCGGGTCTCGACATGAACCGCCGGCACGCGGCCCAGAACGGCCGCTCGCTGGTCGCCCAGGTCGTCTCCGAGGCGCAGGCCGCGGGCGCGACGGGCGTCAAGGGCACCCCAACGCTGGTGTTCCAGGGGCCCGGCGGGTCGGCGGCGGTGCCGGAG
>Ga0335081_10020803_pt1 | contig 10610 bp, 8 predicted proteins | sample Lox_Sample_35_FD_206713 | JGI IMG/M metagenome (GOLD analysis project Ga0335081, IMG submission 206713) | Soil microbial communities from Loxahatchee National Wildlife Refuge, Florida, United States - Lox_Sample_3.5 | ecosystem: Environmental > Terrestrial > Soil > Wetlands | place: USA: Florida... | reverse complement strand
ATGGTTCTGAGCGGCACCTGCAAGACGCCGAATATCGGGATCATCTTACGAAGACGGAAGGCTTTATAAATCGGCAGGGCGTGTGATCGGTTTCGCTCCAGGCGTTAAAATAGTGAGATATGTTCGACTTCAGATTTTTCAGAACGGCGCCCGTCTTCCTACTGGCGTGTTCCGCTCTTGCGCAAAACGCCGCGGAGATATTCGCGAAAGCGCCCCCGGACGTGGATGAGGCGTTACGCGCGCGCGTCGCCAAGTTTTACCAGGAGCAGATCGATGGTCACCCGCGCCAGGCCGAGGGGATCGTCGCCGAGGACTCTAAAGATTTCTTTTACAACATGGCGAAGCCCAAGTTTTTGAGCTTCGAAATCCGGGACATCACATATTCGGAAAACTTCACCAAGGCGAAGGTGATGATGGTGATGGAAATGTTTGTTCCCATCGCCTTTTTCGGCGGCAAACCGATGAAGGTGCCGGGGCCGACCCTGTGGAAGATCGATAATGGGCAATGGTGCTGGTACGTAGACCCTGCCGTGATGAACAGCACTCCGTTCGGCAAGTTGACTACATCCGGTAGCCCGGGCTCGGGAGCGGCTCTGCCCGATCTAAGCAGCGCCCCTACGCCGGAAGCACTGGCGAAACTGGTGAAGGCAGACAAGCGGATCGCGTCGTTGCGGGCGACCACCAATTCCTCCGATCAGATCAAGATTCACAACGGGATGCAGGGCAGTATCCGGATCGAACTCCGTCCGCGCGCAAGTGTGCGGGGACTGGAAATCAAGGCCGATCGGACCGAAATCCCGGCGGGTGAAGATGCCATCGTGAGTTTCAAATACACAAAATCGGGCTTTCCACCCCGCACGGTTGGTGTAGACGTTGCCGTGGAACCTACGAACCAGCTGATTCAATGCGAGGCGATCTTCAACCCGTAAAAAAAGGGCGGGCCCTGAAGCCCGCCCTCATTGCGTGATTAGCTCGCTCTACTGGATGGGGAGTTTGGTCCCCTTGGCGGCGTACTTTTGGCCGTTCGAGGGGATGATCAGATCGAGCGCAACGTTGTTGCCGCTGGGGGCTGCCGTGGGAACCGTGAACTGCACTTCCCAGACCCCGATAAGGTTGTGAGCATACATCACAGTGGGCGCTCCATAGCCCTTGTGATCGATGCCGAAGGTCACTGGTGTAGTAATGGTAATCTCGCTGCCCAACGGCGCGTACTCGTTGGTTCCAATTTCGGAGGCTCCGGATGAATCGGTCGGCGGGATGAGGCCGGTGACAAAGACCCGGATCACCTCACCTTTCTGCGCCTTGTTGTTCAGGCTGACCACGCTGCCGTCGGGTCGAAGCGCGACAGCGCGGCTCACATTGTCGGACATCACGTATTCGAAGAAAGCGGGCGCCGCGGGCGAAACCTGAGCGTTGAGCGGGCTTCCGTCGGGCGTTACGTTCGGGTGGCCATTAGCCGTGACAACCACCGGCATCGATCCTGTAGGTGTTTCGAACGGCACCTGAACCGCGACCCACTCCTTGCCGTCTTGGTTGGCCAGGTAATAGATCGGGGCAAGGGGGCCGTTGGGAGGATTGAACTGGACGGTGACGCCCTGCACTGTCGTGGGCAGCGGCTCCAGCCCGAAGGTGGTAGTCGCGACGACCCCTTGGATTCCATCTGCGATGCCGCTGCAATAGATCAGCGCAATTCCGCCCGGCGCAATGAAGTTCGGCACGTAACTAATGCCATTGAAGAAGGTGTCGTTATTGGCGAGATCCGCGTCGCATACCGGTCCAAGCGGCGTCACGGTGAGATTGAATTGTACGGGAGCGATGTTGTTCCCGGCCGTGGTGGACGCAGTGATGACGACCGGACCGGCGGTGGCTCCGGCGGTGACCGTGATGGACGCTTGACCGTTGGCGTCGGTGTTCACGCTGGTGCCGCTGAGCGTGGCGCTGCCACTGGTCAGAGCAAAGCTCACGGGCACACCCGCTACCGGGATGTTACGGGCATCATTAACCTGAACGATCAGCGGATTGGGGAATGCGGTGTTCACAAGAACCGACTGGCCGCTTCCCGACACCAGGTTCAACCCCGCCACAATGACATTCACAGTGAGGTTGAACAGCGCCGTGACTTTTCCGTCCGCCGTGGCGAGTTGCACTTGCACAGGCCCGGCTGCGTTCCCGAGGGTAACGGTCGTGGAGACACGACCGGTGCTGTCGGTGGTAGAGCTGGTTTTACTCAGGGTCACCGTGCCCGGTACGACGGCCGACCAGTTCATCACGACTCCGGAGAGGGGGTTGCCACCGAGATCAGTCAATTGCGCCGTCAGCGTGACAAGTTGTCCCGGCGCTCCGCTCGCGTTGTTACCGGAGACGGGCGTAATGGTTGCCGGAGGGCCGGCTACAACCGCGAACTTGTAGGTGAAGTTATAGAAACCGCCGGCGCTGAGCGTAAAGGATCCCTGGCCAATCTTTCCACCGAATACCAGGTTACATGTGGCCAACCCCGCGGTATTGCTGAAAACAGTTCCACCGGCGCAGCCTATGGTGGTGGAGGGATACTGGGAGACGATCTTCGTAGGATCGATACTGACGCCGACATTTGGCACCGCACCCTGGCCTGCCTGGCCGCCTTGCGTGATCGGAAACTGGACAACAAGAGGCACACTGCCCTGCTGACCGGCAGCTCCCGTAAGGGTGCCGGCCGACGGTAGCGGGTTGGGAATAGCCTGGACGTCAGGCGTCTCCGAAGTCTCCCCTACCGAAGTTTCCGTGAAATGGACGCTGACGCCAGAATATGTAGCGGTGACCGTGCCCTGAACGTACGATTTCTCTAAAGGCGGGTTCTGGGCCCCAAAAGTCGCCGAACTCTTGCCGCTGGAGTCAGTCAAGCCGGGCTTCGCTGCGCCGGGAAGAAACGTGGGCACCACATTCCCCAGTCCGGGCGTATCCACGGTCCATGTCACCTGGACATTGGGAATTGGGTTGCCGCTTGCGTCGCGCACGAGCACGACCAGCAGGTTACTGGTACCGAACTGTGGAATGACGAGTTGTCCGTCGCCGGACACCTTGGTCAGTGTCTGGGCGTGCGCGACCGCCAGCCCCAGCACAGCCATAGGTAGAAGAATCTTGCGTACAAACGTGGCACAAGCCATGAATCACCTCATGAGTTCCGGGAAAGTGCAAACTTGGGAGTGGACGCGGAGAGAACTCAGTATAACATCTCAGTGATGCGAATGGATGAGGAATCTCGAAAAATTCGCGAAACTTAACACGAGGTTTGCAGAAAAAGAAAAAGGAGGAGAGCCGAAGCCCTCCTCCTTTGTGCGCGAACTACTAGCGAATTTAGTTGCTCAACTGCTCGCCGGATGGACCCGGAGCCGGGAAGTTCGGCAGCCGCGGATTCGGCGGATCCGGAATGATCAGCGCCAGATAACCCTCGGTACCCAGGAACGTGCCGATCTGGGTAATGAACGCAAATCCGTGGGCGAATTGGAACTGACAATCGACGATGACATAGCCCTGGAATCCAGGCGCCATGACACTCGTCAAGTTGGCATACACGGTGCCAGGAGCCACATCCGAGGCCGTGGTCACCGCAGCCGGAGCATTCGCACCGAAGAAGTTGAACGTGCAAGTGCCGGTCTGCGTCGAAGTGCCGTACTGATCCATCGACGTATTCGCGATCGCCATACCGGTATCAAAGTTGGCCTGGTTGGTCACGAATGGGAACAATATGTGCGTGGCGCACTTCACGATAGACCAGGAATTCACCGCAACCGAAGTATCAGCGAATCGCGGAATGCTGTCGGTTGCTGAAGCACTGGTATCGGTGCTGATCGGAGCGAAGCTGCCACCCACCGTTGCCGTGCCGAGGCCGGGCGAGTTGGCACCCGGGTTCGCCGTGTAGGTGATGTAGAACGGAATCGCCAGGAACTCCTGGAGAATCGAGGTTCGGACAGTCAGGACCTCGTAAACTGCCTCTGCCGTGCCCGTGGAACTGACGGTAAGAGAAGTGAAGCCAGCGCTAGCGCCAGAACCGTTGGCCGCAGCCGCAGCGTAACTGCCACCCTCGCTGGTGATCAACTGCGCATAGAGCTCCTTCTGGCCCAGAACGTTGTTGACGGTTGGGGAAAGGATCGGAGCGCCAGTGTTGACATCCGTTGCCGGCGGCGCATTGTTTACATCGTCATAAGCCACATTGTTCGGCACCCAAATAGTCACACCGGCCTGGACGCCAGCGAAGATGATCCTGAGTCTGGTGCCGTAGTCAGCCGCGCCCGGATCAAAAGTAGAAGCTAAAATGGGCTTAAAGGCCGGATTATAGAATCCGGTTTCAGTGGTGTATATGGTGTTTAGCACATCCTGTGCGTTCAGTGTGCTCGGCGCCAGATCGTCAGATCCTATACTTCGCACCTTAAACGACGATGCAAACCCCTTGGCGAAAGTGATCGTTCCGGCAGGAGATGGCCCAGGGCCGGCGAAGTCCTGCGACGTGCACTGCTGGTATGTGGTTGCTGAACTATTGGAGACGACCAAGCCTTTCAGGACCTGACCAATCACCTGCTGCGCATTGTTGGTGATGTTGAGGTTGACGGTGCCGCTGGTTGAGATGGTGCCAGTGACACTGATGGGCGGCGCGTTGACGCTGGTTACACCCAGCCCGTTGGCGTTGGCGCGAATGTTGGTAATACGAATAACCAGAGTCTGCTGCGTGCCGGGCGCGTCAATGGGAACGCCGTTGAACGTGACCGATCCCGAGTTGACCTGCTGGCCCTGAAACACGTTATAGGCCTGACCTGAGCCGTTGACAGCCAGTGTGCCGGTGTTGTACGGATCGGTCGCCAAAGCGCCCTGTCCGAGCATGCCGCATGTTGCCAGCGCGGCAACCGTGCACAGCTTCTGGGTAGCGACAGCCGGCTCATTGATGAGCAACAGAGCCTCGGAACCATTGGTCGCGGACTCCAAAATGCGGCTGGTCAGCGACGTGTTCAGAGAAACCTCTATGTTGGCCGTCGGTACGGAGTTGACCGCGACTCCACCCGAAATGTAACCGGGATCGGTGGGCGTGCCGCCGTTGCAGGTGATCACGAGATCGCCAGCGAGCTCCGTCTCACCCTCAGCCCGCATCTGGGTTGGAGTTGCGCCGCCGGCAACACATGACATGTTGGCCGCGCTTGCTGTCGTCACCGTCCCTATGAGCAGGGCCAGCGCCGCAAGCACGATAAAACTTCTGCGAAAATCTGCCATTTCCTTCTCCTTGTAAAGTGCGTTATTGAATCGGTCGAAGTTCTCTTGCAACCTGAGCCTCTGACAATTCGAAATCTTCACAACCTTTGGGAACTTCTCCGTGTCGGGCGGAGAACAGAATCACCGAAGTCCCTCAAGTGGGCCAACGGCTCCAAACCAAAACCCGCGATCAGCACTTGTTCATGCTAATTCGTGTGTAAACTGCTAAGTTGTGCTTGCGGGGCAAAAACGTACAAGTGCAAAATTGCATCGGACGTGGTAAACATATAGATACATCAGGATTCCGCCCGCTGTCAAGAGAAAATTCTTTATCTTCAACGCGAAAACCCAGTTCCGCAAGCTTGGATTGGCATTAGAGCATACTCGTTAACCAAGGTCAACCAGCGCCAGCCAAATGCGCGGAAATCCGCATTGAATGGAGCCAAAGCACGGCGCAACTGGGCTTTAGAGCGGTTTCGTGTTTCGCTTAAGAAATCGTAATCCTGTGGAAAACCGGGGTGGGGGCGGCTTTTCACACCTGGAAGTATGAAAAAACGTTCACCAACCGCAGGTCCTCAAGCCACGCGATATTTGTCGCGGCACGCGACCGAGCAAAAATGAACCAGCTCGCCATTGACCGTTTTCTTGACGGATGAAGCAATGGGGACAAACGTGCCGCAGACTGGGTCCTGTTTCAATTCGCCGCCTAATTCGCTTTTGGGGACCTGCTGATCGGGCGGGCCCGGGGATTGAGACCGCATGGTCTCGGAGAAGGCGCGCGCAATAGTAGCGATGACGTACCGAATGAAGGCGATGAAGACCAGCAGAAGTAGTAGACGGAAGACCAGCCGGAACATGTCTGAAGCCCTTTACGGGCCGGGCGCAGGCGCCACCAGCGGCTACGCCGGATTAGTTGCTCTTCTTCTTGCCCTTCTTGGTCTTCGCGGCGTCCGGGTTCTCGTACGATGTGGCAACGGTTCCTTCAATCGAGGCCAGCGCACCCTTGGCGGATTCGGCGAACGGTCCAGTGGGCTTCAATTCCAGATACTTCTGGAGCGCTTCTTTGGTGCCATCGGCGGGAATGACCTTGCCTTCGGGCGTGACCTTGGCCTGGCCCAGCAGGAACATGCCGTATTGATATTGGGCGTCGGCATAGTTCGGATCGAGGTCGATGGCCTTCTTGAACGCCTGGCCGGCGGCTTCGTTTTGGCCGGAATTTACGAGCACAGCGCCCAAATTGTAGTAATAGCGGCCGGCGCTTCCGGGATCAAGCTGCGCCGCTTTGGTCAACTCCGCCTGGGCTTCGGGAATCTTCTTGGCCTTCACCAGGGCCAGCGCATAATTATTGTGATACGCAGCCTCGTCGGGCTTCAGTTCGATAGCCTTGGTATACGCTTCGAGGCCTTTATCATAAGCGGCCTGCTGATCGGCGCCGGTTTTTTGCGCTCCGGATTGCATGTACGCGTCGGCGAGGCGCGCCCAGATTACGACCTGCTTGGGATCCATCTCATTGGCTTTGTTGAATGCCGCGATGGCAGCGTCCCACTGCTGCGCTTGCTGTGCGGTCATGCCCTGGTTGAAGGCGTCATTGAGGGCTTTATTCTTCGCCAGCGCGGATTCGCGCTCCTTGGTGGCTTTTTCGAGAGCGGCTTTCTGCTCAGCCGACATGCCGCGCTCCTGTTCCTTGGTGAGCGTACCGGACGCCGCCGCCTGTTGGAGCGACTGCTGGCGCTGCTGGGCTTCTTTCATACTGAAATTAACGGGAGAGTTGTCGCCGAGGCCAAGATGGACGCCATTCACGCTGTCCACGTCCTTACCGTCCACCTCGAGAGTCACCTTGTAGGTGCCAAGAGGAAGCCCGGTATGGAAGTAGTGGCCTTTCTTATCGCTCTTGACCTGGTAATGGCCTTTGATGTCCAGGCGATCGATTTTCACCAACGCCCCCTTGAGTGGCTGGCCGTTTTGATCTTTGATGTCCCCTTCGAGCGAAGCGACCTGGGCGAAAGCCGCGCAGGTGCAGAGCAGAAGAGCCGCGGCGGACAAGGCTGCGGTCTTAAGCCAGGTGGGCATAAGCAGAATCCTCCAGGATCCAATTTTTACTTGTAAACACCAGCATACTACAAGAGCTGAAACTGATCTAATCGGAGTTCCCGGTTTGATACCATGGACAATAAACCGAAGGACCGTTTTGATCGACACCGTTCCCGACATTCTGGCTCGAATTGTCGCCCGCAAGCGGGAGGAGTATTCCCATGCGACGGTGCTGCGCGCGGAGCTGGAGCGGTTGGCGGAGGAAGCGATGGCTTCGCGCCGTGGGTTTCGCGCGGCGCTGTTGCGGCGCGCGCCGGCGGTGATTGCGGAGATCAAGAAAGCATCGCCGAGCAAGGGGGTGCTGCGGGAAGACTTCGACCCGGCGGGCCTGGCGAAGCAGTACGAACGAGGCGGGGCGGCGGCGCTGTCCGTACTGACGGACGAGCCGTTCTTCCAAGGGAATCTGGAGCATCTGGGGACGGCGCGAAACGCAACGATGCTGCCAGCGCTGCGCAAGGATTTTACCCTCGACGAGTATCACGTGGTGGAGGCGGCGGCACATGGCGCGGATGCCGTTCTGCTGATCGCGGCAATTCTGGAAGAGCAGGAGATTCGCGATTTGCGGGAATGGGCTGGACGCTTCCGGATGGCGGCCATCGTCGAGGTGCATGATCAACGGGAACTGCGGACGGCGCTCGCGGCGGGAGCGGACATCATCGGGGTGAACAATCGGGATTTGCGAACGTTCGAAGTGACGCTGGAAACGTCGCTGCGGCTGGCGGAGGAGATTCCGGAGGGAGTTCTGAAGATCAGCGAGAGCGGGATACACTCGCACGGGGACATCCAACGCCTCGAGGATGCGGGGTTCGACGCGTTTCTGGTGGGTGAGCATCTGCTGAGGGCGGCGAATCCGGAAGCGGCGCTGCGTGAACTCTTGGGAGCAGCATGACGGGGCCATGCGGGTATTTGGGGGTTTTGTAGCCTGTCCCCGAAATTACGGCGATGATGGTGAAGATTTGCGGCATTACGAATCTGGAGGATGCGCTGGCGGCGATCGAGGCCGGCGCTGGGGCGCTGGGTTTCAATTTCTGGCCGGGGAGCCCGCGCTACATCTCGCCGGGAGCGGCACGGGCGATCATCGTAGAACTGCCGGCAGGTGTGTGCAAGGCGGGCGTTTTTGTGGATGAGAAGCCGAACGTAGTCAAGGCAATCGCGCGGGAGGCGGGGCTGGACGTGGTGCAATTGCATGGGCATGAAACGAGCAGCGACTTTCCCGAGAGATTGCGCGTTTGGAAGGCCATTCGGATCGGCGGGCATCTCGACCGGACGGCGCTCGATCAATATCCGGCAGAGGCGCTATTGCTGGATGGCGCGGCGAACGGTGTGGCATTTGACTGGACGCTCGCGGCGGGGATCGGACGGAAAGTGATCGTTGCGGGAGGGCTGGATGCAACGAACGTGGGCCAGGCGATTGAACAGGCGCGTCCCTGGGGCGTGGACGCGTGCTCGCGCCTCGAAGCCAGTCCAGGCAGGAAGGACCACGTCAAGATGGCGCAATTTCTGAAGGCGGCGCTTTCCGCATGATCTCGCAGCCGGACACAGGCGGGCACTTCGGAACCTACGGCGGGCGATACGTGCCCGAGGTGCTGATGTCGCCGCTCGAAGAACTGGAGCGGACATTTTTACAAGCGCGCGAAGACCCGGCATTTCAGGCGGAGCTCGATGAGTTGCTGCGCAACTACGCGGGGCGACGGACACCGCTGTATTTTGCGCGCGGCCTGACCAAGAAGCTTGGCGGCGCGCGGATTTATTTGAAGCGCGAAGACTTGCTGCATACCGGCGCGCACAAGATCAACAACTGTCTGGGACAGGCGCTGCTGGCGCGGCGCATGGGGAAAAAGAGGATTATTGCCGAGACCGGAGCGGGGCAGCACGGCGTTGCCACTGCGACGGTTTGCGCGCTATTCGGGTTCGAGTGCGTCGTGTACATGGGCGAAGAGGACATGCGTCGGCAACGGCTGAACGTGTTCCGCATGCGGCTTCTCGGCGCTAAGGTTGTGGGCGTGGCCAACGGCAGCCGGACGCTCAAAGACGCCATCAGCGAGGCCATGCGCGATTGGGTGACGAACGTCTCGACCACGCATTATCTGCTGGGCTCGGCGCTGGGCTCGCATCCCTATCCGCTGATGGTGCGGGAATTTCACAAAGTGATCGGGGAAGAGGCGCGGGCGCAGATCCAGAAGGCCGAAGGGCGGCTGCCGGACGCGGTGATTGCGTGCGTAGGCGGCGGAAGCAACGCAATCGGCATTTTTCACGCGTTCATTCCGGACGCGAGTGTGCGGCTCATCGGCGTCGAAGCGGGCGGACGCGGGCCAGGGCTGGGCGAGCATGCGGCACGCTTCTCGGGCGGCTCGCCGGGGGTGCTGCATGGCGCGCGCAGTTACCTGCTGCAAGACGAAAACGGGCAGATCTCGCTGACGCATTCGGTCTCGGCGGGATTGGATTACGCACTGGTCGGGCCCGAGCACGCGTGGCTGCATGATAACGGGCGAGCGGAGTATGTTTCTGTAGACGACCGGAAGGCGCTGGATGCAGCGCGGTTGCTGTCGCAGACCGAGGGGATTATTCCGGCGCTCGAATCGGCGCATGCGGTGGCGGAGGCAGTGGCGCGGGCTCCGCAAGCGGCAGGCCAGGTGTTTGTCGTCAACGTGTCGGGGCGGGGAGATAAAGATATCGATATCTATCGGGAGAATTTTCCGGAGTTGGACGTAGAGTGACGCGTATCGGCCGCCTTTTCGAAAATCTGCGCGCCTCGGGCCGCAAGGGTCTGATCGCCTACCTGACGGTCGGCGACCCATCGCCGGAGCGGACACCAGACCTGGTGGAGGCGCTGGAGCGCGGCGGAGCGGACCTGATGGAACTGGGCGTGCCGTTTTCCGATCCCATTGCGGACGGACCCGTGATCCAGCGGGCGGGTGAGCGGGCGCTGCGGGCGGGGACCACGCTGCGCGGCGTTTTGGAGATTGCGCGGGAGATTCGTAGCCGTTCGGAGGTGCCGCTGCTGCTGTTCACATATCTGAATCCGGTGCTGCGTTATGGACTGGAGGCGCTGGCTCGAGACGCTGCCGGGGCCGGCATCGACGGCTGTCTGCTCACGGATGCCAGCGTGGAGGAAGCGGGCGACTACGTCAAGGTGATGCGCGGCGCGGGGCTGGATACGGTATTTCTGGCGGCGCCAACCAGCTCGCCGCGACGCCTTAAATTGGTGGCTGAATATTCGAGTGGATTCGTCTACCTGGTTTCGCGCACCGGAGTGACGGGAGAACAGGATTCGCTTTCGGGTTCGGTGGGACCTCTGGTGC